>Ga0302177_10003111_pt1 | contig 11644 bp, 10 predicted proteins | sample I_Palsa_E1_2_FD_198780 | JGI IMG/M metagenome (GOLD analysis project Ga0302177, IMG submission 198780) | Peat permafrost microbial communities from Stordalen Mire near Abisko, Sweden - I_Palsa_E1_2 | ecosystem: Environmental > Terrestrial > Soil > Palsa > Peat permafrost | place: Sweden... | reverse complement strand
CCGACGGCTGGTTGTCCTCGGCGGTGGTGAAGATCTCCGAGCGCTTGGTCGGGATCGTCGTGTTCCGCTCGATCAGCTTGGTGAAGATGCCGCCCTTGGTCTCGATGCCCAGCGACAGCGGGGTCACATCGAGCAGCAGGACGTCCTTGACCTCGCCCTTGAGCACGCCGGCCTGCAGGGCGGCGCCGACGGCGACGACCTCGTCCGGGTTCACGCCCTTGTTCGGCTCCTTGCCGCCGGTCAGCGACTTGACCAGGTCGACCACCGCGGGCATCCGGGTCGACCCGCCGACGAGCACCACGTGGTGCAGGTCGTCGAGCTTGATCCCGGCGTCCTTGATGACCTGCTGGAACGGGCCCTTGCAGCGGTCGAGCAGGTCGGAGGTCATCCGCTGGAACTCGGCCCTGGTCAGCTTGGCGTCCAGGTGCAGCGGGCCGTCCGCGGAGTGGGAGATGTAGGGCAGGTTGATCTGCGACTCCATCGACTGCGACAGCTCGATCTTGGCCTTCTCCGCGGCCTCACGCAGCCGCTGCAGCGCCATCTTGTCCTTGGACAGGTCGATCCCGTAGCCGTTCTTGAAGTCCTTGACCAGCCAGTCGACGATACGCTGGTCCCAGTCGTCACCGCCGAGGTGGTTGTCGCCGCTGGTCGCCTTGACCTCCACCACGCCCTCGCCGACCTCGAGCAGGGAGACGTCGAAGGTACCGCCGCCCAGGTCGAAGACCAGGATGGTGGCCTCGGTCTCCTTGTCCAGGTGATAGGCCAGCGCGGCCGAGGTGGGCTCGTTGATGATGCGGAGCACGTTCAGGCCCGCGATCTGCCCGGCCTCCTTGGTGGCCTGGCGCTGCGCGTCGCTGAAGTACGCCGGGACGGTGATCACCGCGTCGGTGATCTTCTCACCGAGGTAGGCCTCCGCGTCCCTCTTGAGCTTCTGCAAAACGAACGCGCTGATCTGCTGGGGAGTGAACTTCTTGCCGTCGATGTTGACGGACCAGTCGGTACCCATGTGCCGCTTGACCGAACGGATGGTCCGGTCCACGTTGGTGACGGCCTGCCGCTTGGCGACCTCACCGACGAGTACCTCAGAGTTCTTGGCGAAGGCCACGACGGAGGGCGTCGTCCGTGAGCCTTCGGCGTTGGCGATGACCGTGGGCTCTCCGCCCTCAAGTATGGCGACGACTGAGTTGGTCGTCCCTAGGTCAATCCCTACCGCACGTGCCATGAGCAGTCCTTGTGTGTGTGAAGTTGAATAGTCAGTCGAGCTCAAGCTTGCCAGCGAGAAAATCCGCTGTCAAATGACTTGAGTCACTTAGGCTCAACTTAAGTCAGTGCCCAGGCATTCCCGCCGAGCCCGGAAATCTTGGCCCGCAGCCCCGTCCCCCCTGATCGTCGGTCGTTACCTCCCCCAGAGGGCGTGATCGTGGATCGGGACCTCCCCCAGAGGGATAGCAACGATCCACGGTCATTAGATGCCCCGCAGGTCACACGAAAAGCGGTAAGCCGGCTGGGACGGGGAACATTGCGGTTACGCGGCCCTGGGAGACGGGCCCCTGCACCGCTACGCTTGAGCTCCGATACTGAGGAGGTTCGCGTGGTTTTGCGGATTACCGTTGGCCTGGTCCTGACCGTGGTCGCGCTGGCGATCGCGGGGCGCCGGGTGTGGTGGCTGAAGCGGCTGGCGTTTAGCGGGCAGCCCGCTCCGGAGCGGGTCGCGACGGTGCGGGAGCATCCCGGGCAGGACATCGAGTCGCAGGCGACCGAGGTGATCGGCCAGCGCAAGCTGCTGAAGTGGACGGTGCCCGGCGCGGCCCACGCGGCGACGTTCTGGGGTTTCATCGTCTTGATCCTGACGATCATCGAGTCGTACGGGGCCCTCTTCTCCCGCACCTTCGCGATCCCCGGCATCGGGCACTGGGCCTTCATCGGGTTCATCGAGGACCTGTTCGCCGTCGGTGTGCTGGCCGGCATCATCACCTTCACCGTGATCCGGTTGCGGAACAACCCGCATAAAGAAGGCCGCAGGTCCCGGTTCTTCGGCTCGCACACCCGCGCCGCGTGGGTCGTCCTGGGCATGATTTTCCTGGTCATCGCCACCCTGCTGCTGTACCGGGGCGCGCAGATCAACACCGGTGTCTTTCCCTATAGCCACGGGGCGTTCGCGTCCCAGGAGGTCGGCCACTGGCTGGCGCCGCTGGGGTACGGGGTGAACAGCGTGCTTGAGGTGGTGTTCCTGCTATCCCAGATCGCCGTGGTGATGGCCTTCACGGTGATCGTGGTGTATTCCAAGCACCTGCATATCGCGCTGGCTCCGCTCAACGTCCTGTTCGGCCGCAAGCCCAACGCGCTCGGCGCGCTGCCGCCGATGCGCTCGAACGGGAAGGTGCTGGATTTCGAGGAGGCCGACCCGGACACCGATGTGTTCGGGCTGGGCAAGATCGAGGACTTCAGCTGGAAGGGCATGCTGGACATGGGGACCTGCACCGAGTGCGGCCGGTGCCAGTCCCAGTGCCCGGCCTGGGCCACCGGCAAGCCGCTGTCGCCTAAGCAGGTCATCTTGGACCTGCGCGACCACGCGTTCGCCAAGGCCCCGTACCTGCTGGCGTCCTCCGATGAGGAACGGGAAGCCCTCCCCGACGCCGTGAAGAAGGAGGCCGAGCGTCCCCTGGTCGGCACCAAAGAGGACAATGGGGTGATCGACCCGGATGTGCTGTGGTCGTGCACGAACTGCGGGGCGTGCGTGGAGGAGTGCCCGGTCGACATCGAGCACATCGACCACATCGACGGGATGCGGCGGCATCAGGTGCTGATCGAGTCGGCGTTCCCGGTCGAGGCGGCCGGGATGCTGAAGAACCTGGAGAACAAGGGCGACCCGTGGGGGATGGGCGGGAACCGGCGCGGCGACTGGATCGGCGAGCTCGACTTCGAGATCCCGGTCGTGGACGGCAAGATCGACCCGGACATCGAGTACCTGTTCTGGGTCGGCTGCGCGGGGGCGCTGGAGGACCGCGCCAAGAAGACCACCAAGGCCATTGCCAGCCTGCTGCACACCGCGGGGGTCAAGTTCGCGGTGCTGGGCCCGGCCGAGACGTGCACCGGCGACCCGGCCCGCCGGATCGGCAACGAGTTCGTCTTCTCCATGCTCGCCCAGCAGAACATCGAGACCCTCAACGAGGCCGCGCCCAAGACGATCGTGGCCTCGTGCCCGCACTGCTTCAACACGATCGCCAATGAGTACCCGCAGCTCGGCGGGAACTATGAGGTGATCCACCACACCCAGCTGCTGGCCCGGCTGGTGGACCAGGGCAAGCTGACCCCGGACGGAAAGGCGGCGACGCCGGAGAAGGTCACCTACCACGACCCGTGCTTCCTGGGCCGCCACAACAAGGTGTACACGGCGCCGCGGCAGATCATGGAGCACGTGCCCGGGGTCGAGGCGGTCGAGATGCACCGGTGCAAGGAACGCGGCTTCTGCTGCGGCGCCGGCGGGGCGCGGATGTGGATGGAGGAACGGATCGGCAAGCGGATCAACACCGAGCGGATCGACGAGGCCCTGGCCCTGGACCCGGACACCATCTCCACCGCCTGCCCCTACTGCCTGGTCATGCTCGGCGACGCCGTCAACGCCAAGAAAGCCTCCGGCGACGCCAAGGACACCCTCGAAGTCATCGACGTCGCCCAGCTCCTGGTGCGCTCGGTAGCCCCGGTCGGCGCGGTGCTCGCGACCGAGGCGGGCAGCGCGCCGGTCGGCGATGCCGCCGCAGGTGCGGCGACAGCCGGTACCGATGCGAATCCAGGCCCGGCGGCCGGGGGGCCAGGCGGCCCGGCGGCTTAAGGATGCGAGCGGCCGGGGTCGCCCGGCGGCTCGGGCCCGGGTGGCTCGGGCGGTCCAAGTACAGGTGGCCCGGGCGGTCTCGGGCACGGGTGGCCCGGGCGGTCTCGGGCACGGGTGGCCCGGGCGGTCTCGGGCACGGGTGGCCCGGGCGGTCTCGGGCCCGGGTGGCCCGGGCGGTCTCGGGCCCGGGCCGGGTGCCCTGGCGGCCGGTTAACCGGCCGCCGTAGGCCCCTGCCGTTCCGCCGCGTCCCGCGTTTCGCTGGCCGGCCGCGCCCAGCCCGGTCCGTTCCGCCTCTTTATTTATCAGAACGGGCCGTGGTTTCCCCGGCCGCCCGACAACGCAGGCTCCTCGGAGTCGGCGCCATCGGGTTCGGCGTGGTCGGTGAGGTAAGGCCAGGCCGGCGTCACCGGGTCGCCCTCGCCTGGCCGACCGGCCGGCAGTCGGCGGATCACCTCAAGCACCACAATGTGGCTGCGACGATCGTTCACCACCACCCGGACGTCGCTGGCCCAGCAGGCGGCGCGCAGGATGTCCCTGGCCCCTTCGAAGTCCCCCGCGGTGATCCCGGCCCGGCACCACAGCATCACCCGCTCGCCGAACTCCGTGGGTACGGTGTACAGGACGGTCGGCAGCCTGCCGTCCCTGGTCTGGACCCAGGCGTGTACGCAGCCGGTCCTGACCCGGTGCGGCGTGACGACACACCAGGCCCTGGCGATCAGCCACTGGCGGGTCGGCCGCCATGCCAGGAAGGCGGCCATGAGCGCGAGCGCGGTCGCCGCGATGGCGATGAGCCAACCCAGGCCGAGCAGGTAGCCGATGGCGAGCGCGGCCAATGGCAGCCCGGCCATCAGCGCCAGTTCGTAGCGCCAGTGCCACAGCCGGCCGAGCAGGCCCGGCCGCGACACCGTGCTGACGGCGGCCTCCACGCTGGCCATGATGCTCGGGTCGTTAGGCCGCCGCGGCCTGCCCGACGCCATGGCTAGCGCACCTCTTCGGTGCTGATGCGGCCTGTGCCGAGGCACGGGGCGCACGGTATGTCCGCGCGACCGTCCCTGGTATTGGCACCTCCGCCCTGGCATTGCGGGCACGTGGCCACGGTGTCGAAGAGCGGGTCCCGATAGCGTCGTCCGAGACCGCCGTGCACCTTGGTGATCTGCCAGCCGCGCCAGTACGCATCGATGTCGTTCCAGGTGAATATGTGATCACCTAGCCGCCGGGGGATGTAGGCCAGCCAGCTGAGCAGCACCGCGGCCCCGAGACCGACGGTGCTTCCGATCCGGCCGGCGATGCTTCCGATCGGGTCGGCGGTGCTTCCGATCCGGCCGCCGATGCTCCCGATGCGCCGCGCGCGCTGGATCGGCATCCCGGCTGGCCCTGCCGGTGGCCACGGGGGGTTGTCTTGGCAGGTGATGTTGGTAATGTTGATCACAGCACTAGCCCTTCTTGCTCGCTCCTGAGCCTGGGTGGTGTCTTGCTGGGTCGGTGTTGCAGCACCGGCCCAGCGGTATGTCCGGGGTATCGCGCAGTGGGTAACTGACGGGATCCCGAATCGTTGCGGATTACGCCGCGGATGTTGAGCCACGGCCCGTACGCTTCGACACAAAGGAAGCGGATGCGGTCTTTGCGGGCTGATGGAAATGGCAGTGCCCCCTCTCACTCACGCGCGGCCAGGTCCCTCGCGAGGCGACTTGCGTCGCTGCGCGCGGGCCTTCGCTGGCTCGCGATCTGCCGTCGGTAACCCCCCGGGTCACCGCCCGACCCCGTTGTCGGCGGGTCGCTTTGAGGATGCCTACTGCTTCTGGTTTCATGGTGCATCTAGCAATGCAAGTTGGCAAGTGCCAAAATCAAGTGCAGCACGCATGTATCATCAGTGCCATCCCGAGGGTTGGGATCTCCGGTTCCGGCCCGTGAACGACAGCGCTGAAACCTGAGGAAAGAGGGCCTTGGTGCCAGAAGTGCGCAGCCCCACCGTTCGCCGCCGCGAACTCGGCGCCCTGCTGCGCGCGCTCCGCAATCAGAACGGCCTGACGGTAGAGCAGGCTGCCGATCAGTTGCTGTGCTCACCGAGCAAGGTGAGCCGGATGGAGACCGGCCACGGCGCCGCCACCCCCCGGGACATCCGCGACCTGTGCAACCTCTACGCCGTAACCGACCAGGCCGAGCGCGACCGGTTGATGAAGCTAGCCCGAGAAAGCAAGCTGCAGGGCTGGTGGCAGTCCTATGACCTGACCTACGCGACCTATGTCGGGCTGGAAGCAGAAGCGGTGGCGATCAGTGACTTCCAGTCGTCGGTCGTGCCGGGTCTTCTGCAGACCCCTGACTACGCGCGCGCCGGACATGAGGGCACTATGCCCAGGCTCACCAATGAACAGATTGAGATGCAGATCCAGGCGAAGCTCACTCGGCAGAGTCTGCTTACACAGGCGAACCCGTTGACCTTCAGGGCGGTCATGGACGAGGCTGTGCTGCGTCGGGTGGTTGGCGGTCCGCAGGTTATGGGGAAGCAGCTTGACCGGCTCATCGAAGTCGCACGTTTGCCTAATGTAACTCTCCAGATCATTCCCTTTACGGTCGGATCTCATCCGGGCTTGGAGAGCAACTTCAACATCCTTGAGCTGCCGAAACCCACTCCGAGCATCGTATTCGTCGAGGGACTGGTAGGGTCGATGTACCTTGAGCGGGCCGAGGACCTGAAAAGGTACCAAGAAGTTTTTGAACGTCTCCAAACGGTAGCGCTTAGTCCAAAAGACACAATTAACGCAATTGCCAAAATCTGGACTCAGTCCGGAGATTAAATAGCCGTACCGGGCGATCTACCCGATCCGTACGGGCGGTAAATTGCACGAGAAAAAATCGTCCCCGAAATTATCTTCAATGGTACATCACATAGAAAGCCTAAATTATGTCAAATATCGATTCCGGGGACCGTGGGATCTCCTGGCGCAAGGCAAGCCGCAGTGTGGGTAACGGAGAGTGTGTTGAAGTATCGTCGCACCTTGGCCGCATTTCTATCCGTGATTCCAAGGATCCTCGAGGCCCAGTGCTCAGCTGCTCCTTCGACGCTTTCCAGTCCTTTCTGGACACAGCAAAGCGGGCCATCTCATCACGCTGAGTCTCCTTCGATCGGGATGGTTCCGCAGCTTGCTTGCGTTGTACCCGCGCGGGCAGGGATGATCGCCGCCCTTGGCGCGGCGGTAACAGTATCCCTTGTTAATGGTCAACTGTTGCGGAGCCCTGGGATTAGCGAATGGTGATTGTGGCTCCCAGGTGCAGCTGGGAGCCACAGTTAACTCGTCCGCTCAGGGCGGCTGCGTGTAACCCATCTGTGCGGCGCTGTGAAAGGGCGATTAGAGAACTAACGCCACGCGACACCAGTCAGTTAGACCTTCGTGCGGTAAAAGTTCAGATACGAGCGCGATGGTGTCGGCCCGCGCTGGTCCTGGTACCTGGAACCGTAGACAGGTGACCCGTACGGGTGCTCGGCCGGAGAACTGGTCCGGAAAAGGCACAACTGGCCAATCTTCATTCCCGGCCACAGCTTGATGGGCAACGTCGCCACGTTAGACAGCTCGAGCGTCACGTGCCCGGAGAACCCCGGGTCGATCCAGCCTGCCGTCGAGTGCGTGAGCAGGCCAAGCCTGCCCAGAGAGCTCTTGCCTTCGAGCCGGCCCGCCAGATCGTCGGGGAGCGAGACCACCTCGTAGGTCGACGCCAGCACGAACTCGCCGGGGTGCAGGACGAAGGGATCCTCGCCGTCCGTTTCCACCAGCCTGGTCAGGTCCGGCTGTTCAACTGCGGGGTCGATGTGGGGGTAGCGGTGATTCTCGAAAACCCGGAAGTACCGGTCTAGCCTGACGTCGATGCTGGACGGCTGGATCAGTTCGGCTGCGTACGGATCGAGCTTGACCCGGCCAGACTCGATCTCAGCCTTGATGTCACGATCAGAGAGGAGCACCCTGGCAACCTACCGGGTCCGGTACGATATCTGAGCGAACACAGCACAAGCCGAGTATCGCGGTGATCACGCGAGGCAGGTGCCAGACCGCGCGGGTGTAGTTCAATGGTAGAACATCAGCTTCCCAAGCTGACAGTGCGGGTTCGATTCCCGTCACCCGCTCCACGCTGAATCTGCAGGTCAGGACGCTATCCTGCACCGGAGCCCTGATCGTCCCCGGGTCGTTACCGATCTTCCGTGCCATTAGCGTGCCATTAGCCCGCGGGGGCCAGTGTCCCGGCCGACCCGTCCTCGTCGTTCTTGTGCTTCTGGCCCTGGACGTGCGTGTCGATCGCGTCGGTGATGGTCTTGTCTGCACCTTGGGCCTCGTGCTGGTAGATCATGGCGGCCCGCTCACTGTCGTGTCCCATGCGAGCCATCAGGTCCCGGAGCCTAGCGCCGCTGCTCGCCGCGAAATGGTTTCCGGTGTGGCGGAGATCATGGAAGTGCAGGCCGACCATGCCGATCGACTCGACGGCGTGCGGCCAGGCCGACATCTTGTTGAAGTTGCCTCGCCGCAGCGGCCCGCCCATGGCCCCGGGGAACACCAGCGCGCCCGGCTCGTCCTTGACGAACACTGATAGGTGAGAACGCAGCGCCGGAATGATCGCATCGGGGATGCCGACGATGCGCCGACCGGCCTTGGACTTGGGCGGCCCGAGGAGCATTTGGCTTCGGGACGAAGAGGCCCACCTGAAGACGCGTAATGCTAGCCGCGAGGCGAGCGAGCGCGATCCGCTGCCGAATTAAGCCGTACTAGATCAAGGCGGCGCCGCTGCGCGGCGCCGCTGGCCCGGCGTCAGCGCCGCGCTCAGCCTCCGAAGGCCCGCGCGGCGCACGCCGGGCCACACGCCAGCACCAGCGACCGGCTAGCCCATTCGCAGCGCACACTGCGTGCTGCCTGCAGCCGCCTTCCTCGCACTCCAGTGTCCCGGTCGCGGCCACCGCGTCTAGACCCGGCGCTCGGTCGCAACGTGATATCGCACATGCAAGAAAGGCCGGGAAAGATCAGGACGCGCCACCCTCGCCTGACCAGTGAGCCCTTGTCAATCCAGTCGGGAAGGCGCAGGTGACGGCGGCGGTACGGCTGGAGACACCCAGCCGGGTATAGATGTTTTCCAGATGGGTACGCGCGGTTCCTTTGGAGATGCCGAGGCGACGAGCAATCTGGGCGTTGGTATGCCCGGCGGCCAGCAGGCGTAGCAACTCCCATTGCCTGGGGGTGAGCTGGGGAACGGGATGACGGCGCAGCTCGGCGTCGAGGTAAGCCTGGTGCAGGTGCGGGCGCAGCAGCGTGAGCACCGCCCGGTCACGCTCGGAGAAGTCCGGCCCGGACCTGCGATCCAAGGTTAGGCGCACGTGCCGCCCGGGCCCGGCCATTCGCGGCGACGCTTCGGGCAGGCACAGCATGAGACAGTGCGCGATCCCCATCAGCCGGTCGAAATCGGTGTACATAGCGGTGGAATGCCATTGCCGGGCCGAGTAGAAGTCCGTGATCTTGATAACGCCGCGCAGGTCGCCGGTGCGGATAGGGTAGCTGTCGAACTGGCTATCCCGGTAATGCTGCCAGTACGCCCGGTCCGAGTCCTCCGACCCGAGGGTGGACGGGACTTCCTGCGCAAACCAGTGCGCTTGCCGGCCGCTGTCGAAGCCGTTGAAAACCACTGCATCGCAGCGGATCTGGCTCATCAGGTCGGCCAGCAGCGATTCCGGCAGCCCTCCGTCGGCGGGCAGGTCTGCGCGGTCCTCGCTGACGATGGCCGCCAGAGCGCGCAGGTCCCGTCCGCTGGCCACCACCGGAGCTACCACGAAGCACCCCTCGTCCACGTTACTCCGGCTGCGCCGGTCTGGCCATCCGTCGAACGTCGTATAGCAGCGATGATGCGGTCCCGTGCAGACTGACCATGATCCCTAGAGGGACGACAGAACGAAGGAGAGACAGATGCCCTGGTACAAATGTACTGTGAATGAAGTAGGACCGGCGAGCGACGCTACGGATACTCCGCATCCGGTTGTTTACATCAACCTGACCGATACGGAGGGAAGTTTCTCCAACACCTGGTTCTACGCTGCGAACGGAATTCAGAACCAAGTGCTCGATGTAGCGATTGCCGCGATAAGCGATCGCAAAGACGTAGAGGTGGGCGCTACCGCACCGAAGCCCGAAAACGAACCATATACGGACATTACCCGCCTCTACCTTCTCGCAACTTGACTTGACTCGTTATCAGCCGGGGGTCGAGAGAATTTGATGACCTTTCCTCCCCCGGCTGCCGACCCCGCGTGCGAGGGTTCCGGCCGCCCTGGTGTTTCACCACCTGCCTGCCTCCGCGGCACGCGCCATCTTCATGGATCGCGTCAAGAGCGTCGGCGCTCCGCTAGCGCAGCGGCACGCTTTTCACTTCAGGCAGCGGAACGTGACCGGGTGCCGCGCCCGGCCCGCACCGTGGCCGCGGAAGGCGCAAATGTCCCCCACCAGACTGCCGCCGAAATGTGTTACGCCTCCGGTACCCGCATTTATCCTTCCATTAGGCAAGCGAAAAGCCCTGATTGGACTCAGATCCGGGGATGGCCCGCTCAGTGTCCGGGGGTGCCCCTCCACCGTCAAGGGCACCCGAAGATCATTTCAAACCGCTTCGCAGAAATGATCTCCAGGACCCACCCTTGAGCGTCGGAGCCTCTGCACCCCCTCCGGCCAGAGACCAAGGGCCAGGCAGGAGCCTGCCCGGACCGGACGCGGGCCATCCCCTGCAAGGCGCGGGCAGTCACGGGGAGAAGATCGCCGTGCAATTAGCGTGCAATTAGACAGGGTGACCAGCGGTCAATCACGGGTAGTCCTGGCCTGCCGAGTCGGCTGGTCAGCGGCGTCACAGGCCATAATCTGTCCAATTCCCAAGCTGACAGTGCGGGTTCGATTCCCGTCACCCGCTCCAACGAAAAGGTCTAGCTCGGAAGCGGTTTCGAACACTGTGCCTGCATTCCTTCTGGAGCCGAGTCGCACCGTGGGCCATTAAGGGCCCATCAGCGGACAATCAGCTGTTCCGGCCTACGATGCCAGTTCTGATCGCCAGAGTGCGTAGAACGCTCGCAGGTGGCTGCGGGCGATCCGTCATGGCGTGCTCTTTCGCCGCGGCAGGCACCTGCTATTCGAGGTCAAGTACGGCGCGAAGCGCGACGTTGATCTCCATGAGCTCGCCTGGGCTTAGGCGGCCCGCGAAGTCGCCAAGGCGCTGCGGGTCGACGGCGGTAGTCTGCTCGACCAGTACTCGGACATCCTGGCCGCGTAGTTCGATGGTGGGATGGATCATGGATCCGAAGGACTTGGTTGTCGTCGGGGCTACCAGCCAGGTCGAGAGGTGCTCGTAGGCGTTGGCCTGGACGACGACGGCGTAACGCTCGCCTTGCTGCTCGTGTCCTTGAGCCGAGCGCGGTCTCTTGAGGCGGTAGACGTCACCACGCACGGAGTTCGTCCAGTTCTTCGCGGACCGCGCGGATCTCTGCCTGATATTCAGGGCTGGCTGCCAGTCGTGAGGCGTCGGCGCGCAGGTCTTCCTGGCGCTTGCTGTGCGCGGCGATTTCGAGGGCGTGCCGGATCGCATGGGTAGGGCTGGTGCCGTCAGCCGTGAGGATGGCGAGATTTTCCGTATCCTCAGCTGTCGGACGGAATGTAATCGGATCTGCCATACAATGAGTATACCACTCCTATCTCACGCTGGCGGTATCCATGCGCCGGGCGGCGAAATCTCACCTTGCGGGCTCAGGGCATCACGCGCGGCAGGAACATGACCGTGCTCGGGGGCGGTGAAGAAGTCGAGTT
>Ga0302177_10003110_pt1 | contig 11646 bp, 9 predicted proteins | sample I_Palsa_E1_2_FD_198780 | JGI IMG/M metagenome (GOLD analysis project Ga0302177, IMG submission 198780) | Peat permafrost microbial communities from Stordalen Mire near Abisko, Sweden - I_Palsa_E1_2 | ecosystem: Environmental > Terrestrial > Soil > Palsa > Peat permafrost | place: Sweden: Abisko... | reverse complement strand
CTGTTGCTCCACTACCAGCGGGCCGACCGTGGTGTAATCACGTCCTTCGCCAGTGGCTGTTGCGGCCGGATGGGCGGGCGGCTCTGCTGCGGGCGAGGCCCCCGGCTCCGTGGCCTTGCTTGACGCCGAAGCCAAAACCGGTTGTGAAGTCGAAGCTCCAGGCCCCTGATTGCACCCGGCAATGCAGCACCAAGCCGACACCACCAACAATGCGCAAGCGCTACGGTTACTTTTACCTTGATTCCACAGCATGAGGGTTACCAACCGATCCAATCCCATAGCGTCTTCCAGAGCCATAACGCCGGACCGCGTAGCAAGACAAAACCCGCCGGGCGAAGACCCGCAGAAATCTTCGCCCGGCCATCCATGCCGGTGCGCAGTTCCGCGCTCTCATTGGGCAGAAGGACATGGGCGTAAAAGACGCGGCTGGCGCCGGCGAGTTGTGCTTCGGGGCTGACGCTGAAGACGCGGCCGCGCAGGGTCTGCGCGGGAAAGCTATCAAGCTTGATGGCGGCGCTTTGCCCGGCCTGCACCAGCTTGGCATCCTCCTGGTCCACGGCGATGTTGACCCGCGCGCTGGCCAGGTCCAGCACCTGGGCGAATGCTGCCCCGGTGTCAAGGTGTTCGCCCACCGCATTCTGCAGATCGGGGGTCATCACGATGCCGTCGATGGGGGACCGGAGCTGGGCGTTGGCAATACGTAACCGTGCCCGCTCCATTTCCGCGCGCAGATAGTCGGCCTGGGTCCGGTCTTCACCCGCCTGTGGAGAGTGCCGCGCCAGATCGCCCTGCATGGCCAACATGGCCGCCTCGTACTTCGCCTGGGCCGCGGCCAGCTGGTTACGCCAAGACCAGTCGTCCATCGTTCCCAGCACCTCGCCGCGGCTTACTTGCTGGCCTTCGCGAGCGTACACATTGGCGATTGTGCCGTCGACCGGGGCGGCCAGTGTGACCACGGATTGCGGCGCCACCATCGCCGTGCCGCTGACGCGCAATGGCAGCGGGCAGAAGATGAGCAACAGGATCCCGGCCGCTACACTGCCCAGGATCACCCCCCGCCGCTTCCGGTCGCTGCGCATAAAAGCCTGTTTCCGCTGCACCAAAGGCTCAAGCAAGCTGATGAGCGGCACTTCCCGGTACAACAGGGCGTTGCGAATCGCGACCGTGGTCTGCCCGGCCAGGACCTTGATCATCTCGATGTGCGCTACCTCGAGAAAATTGGGATCGCTGCTTTCATACAGCAGCAGGCCGACACGCCCCTGGTCATCGGCCAGAGGAAGGGCAAAAAGGGCGCGATAGTCGCTCGCTTCGAAGTGCTTGCCGATGGCCGCGCGTACCCGGGGATCCTCGGTCTCCGGTTTGTCCCCATGCTGGCGGATCAGCAGCTGCTGGTCAAAGCTTGAAAGCCACTGCAGCAGTTCACGCAGGTGCTCCACCTGGAGGTCGCCCGCCGGAATGCTGGCCATCCCGGAAACCGCCTTCAATTGCAGCCGGCCGCGATTATCCAGCGCAATCGAACAGCGTTCGAAAGGCAACACCGACTGCGGGCTGTTCACAATGATCTGCAGCAAGCGCTCAAGCCGAAGCGTGGAGGTGATTTCCGAGCTCACTTGAACCAGGGCTTCCAGGATCTCCAGCTTGCGCTCGGCGTACATCAGGCTGGCGTTCTTGAGCGCGCTCGTGACCGTCTCCGACATACTGTTCATGAAGAACAGATCATCTTCGCTAAAGCCTTCGGCGCCTTCTTTGTTGACTGCCTCCAGCACGCCCAGCTCGCTTTCGCCGCCGTTCTTGTCATGCTCGATGAGCGGCACCATGAGCGCATTGGTGATGGGCTGGCCCTCGCCGGCACGCTGGTTGCGGCTGGCCAGCCTGGGATCGTCGGGATCGCTGATCAATAGCGGAACGCCTTCCTCCGCCATATCCCCCACATAGCCCTCGCCGGCCTCCTCCGTGGCGCCTACTTCGGCGGTGGCATCCTCTCCCCACGCGGAGACCAGCTTTAGCTTGCCACCCTCGAACATCCACAGATGGATGGCCTGGCAAGGCAGCATGGCCGCCACCTTGACCGGGATCAGTTCCAGCAGCGGTTCAAAATCCAGTGTCTCGTTCAGGGATTTTTCCAGGTCATAGAGCTGCGTCAGGCGGTGGATGGAATCGAGCAGATTCTGCCGCTGCTCCTCGTACTGCTCGGCCGATTCAAGGGCAATCGCCGCCAGCTCCGCGAATCCTTCGAGAGAAAGAAGAAGGCTGTCGGTAAGGGGTTCGCTGAAGCTAACGATTTCAAACGCACCCACCAATTGCCCATCCCGCAGCAGGGGCATGTACCCGATAGACCGGATTGTCCGCAACACATGGATATGCGTGTAGTCTTCGCGGGCCAGTTCGCCGGCAGGGTAGACGACCGGGCCAGGCGACTGGAGCAAGGGAGCCAACAATGTGGCGCCGGCGCCTACCACTGAGTCGACCACCGAAATTTCTTCAGACACTCCGAGGGGAACCCAGGAGTCGTCACGTCGGCTGTAAAGAGCGCAAGCGACCTCGCCCAGCGCTTTGCGCATGGCACCCGCCAGCAAGGTGGCTCGGGTCGCGACCTCCGGCGACGCCAGCAAAGACCGGGTTAACTCCGAGAAGTGTTGACTGTCCAGCCGGATACCGGTTTGAATGTTCATGCTGATCTGCTTGACGTATGGGGGAGGATAGGTTGATTGTTAATCTGGTCGGAGACTACAGCATTTTTCGCTTCAGGTGTGCATAAAGTAGCGAATTTGGTCGCGGCTTTTTCTCAAGAAAAGCCGCATATCGCTAGACTTGCCTGTGCAGCGGAGAAGTGAAAATGCGCTAGCAAGCAGTAATTTGGGTCTAAAGCCAATTTTTGGCCGGGAGAGGACGACGTGGATCTCGACATTCGACAGAGCGGAAACATTTGTTGCTTGAAACTAAAGGGTCCGCTCAAGTACGGAGAAGGTGTCAAGAAGCTTGACGAGGCGGTCGAGGGCGCACTCAGCAGCGGACACATTCACCTGCTGCTGGACCTTTCCGCGATGCCCTACATTGATTCGAGCGGGATCGGTGCCATCGTCGACGCCCTACGCCAAGCAAAGAAGGCCGGCGGGGATGCCAAGCTGGTTAGCCCTTCTCCCTTTGCCGCGAAGACATTCAAGATGGTGGGTATCCTGACCCTTTTCAAGGTCTATGACAGTGAAGCTGCAGCCATGGAGGCCTGTCCCGCCTGAGCCGAGTGGACTGGAAAGGCACGGCTTCGCCGTGCCCACGACTTTAGTATTCCTGGGGTTTTACCCCTAATCTTCTAAACAAAACAGGCTTTAGCGTCTGCAACAGGACTGGGCTTTGTATCAGGGCACGACTTTAGTCGGGCCGAAAAATGCTTGAAAAACTCTGGGCTTTAGCCCCTGCAACCTTTTCCGGAGCCCCTCTAAAGCCGGAAGTTCTCCACGAATTACGGCACAGTCGAAAACCGTATTTCTTGCCCTGCCATTCGATCTGTCCCTGGTTTTCATCACCTTGGGTGAGCCGCAGGCTCATGAGGACACGGCTTCGCCGTGCCGTAATTTAATGTGCATCATTTGGCTTTAGTTACTCGGGTACGTTTCTTTCCCGAGTTCTCACACACCCTCTGCAGCCCCCCAAGAAGATGGCACCGGCGCGGACGAATGTTGAGTGGGCCACCCACTTACAGTCTGGGGTTGCAGCTTTAGCCGTCCCCTTCAAGCCTACTTCAACCTGCGGCGAACCAGATCCAGGGCCTGCTGACTGGTCCATGCGCGAATATGTTCCCGATCGCCGCCGAATCGCCGCTCCACCACTTCGGTCTGTTTGCCATCAGTCACGGCGACGTAAACCAAACCGACGGGCTTCTCCTCCGAGCCCCCTCCGGGACCGGCAATGCCTGTAACGCCCAAGCCAAAGGTCGCCGATGTATTCCGGCGAATCCCTTCGGCCAAAGCACTGGCAACCTCTTTGCTGACCGCCCCGTGGGATTCAATCAGCGACGGAGGAACACCGGCAAACAAAGTCTTCAGCTGATCGCTGTAAACCACCGCTCCACCCAGAAACGACCGTGAGCTTCCGCTGATGCTGGTCAGCCGCTGCGCTACCAGCCCTCCGGTGCAGCTCTCCGCCACAGCCAAAGTCGCCGCGTGCATGCCGAGGTAATAGAGAACAATCTGCTCCAGCGGCTCAGCCTGCGCCGAGTAGATGAATTCTTCCAGCTCTTCTTCGATTTTTCCCGCCAGCTCATCCACTCTCGCTTGTGCGGTTTCCTGGTCACCCTTGGAGCAGATCAGGTTCAGCGTAATATCGCCAGTGTGCGCCAGGATGGTCGTGTCTACATCCTTGTACTTGGTGTAAATCGGTGCGATGCGCGCGTCGGCCTGCGATTCACCGATCATGGCCAGTTTCAGAGTACGCACCGCGATGCTTCGCCTGGGCACCACGGCCCGCAGCCGTTCCATGCACTGCGCATCGAACATGGCCTTGACTTCGTTCGGCGGTCCAGGCAACAAAATAACCAGCTTGCGATGCTCTCCGTAAACGGTGTCGAGCCACTGCCCGGGCGCTGTGCCACGCGGATTTTCAAGAATTACAGAGCCGTCCAGTACATCCGCCTGGCGGGCGTTGTTGTCGGTCATCTGTATCCTGCGGGCAGCGAAGCGAGCATAGAGAGCGCCTACGATCTCAGGATTGCGGCGCAGGCGAATGCCCAGCGCTTCGGCCACCGCCTGCCGTGTCAGATCATCTTCCGTGGGGCCCAATCCGCCCATGGTGATGACGATGTCGGCCCGTCCCAGCGCAACGCGGATGGCGTCGGCGAGATGCGACAGCCTGTCCCCAACAATGGTTTTAAAACTGACATTCACGCCCAGCTTGATCAGCCGGTCGGTTAAGAAGAGAGAGTTTGTGTCTTGCCGGTACGGCGTTAACAGTTCAGAACCAACAGCAATAATTTCACAATTCATCCAGACTTCAATCCTCTAGAACAAGCGCACGCCTTCGATGCCTAACGGTACATCATAGACGGCGCCGTTGGCCGCCAGGATTGCGTTGCCGCCAGGTACGAAAGCAAGACCGACAATCCCTGATCCGGCAAGAACCACTGAGGCCTCTCCCGCAGGCGTGATGCACACAATGCCACGGGTGCCATGGAGCGAAGCAGACACATATACATTGCCGGCGACATCGAAGGCCAACCCCTGCGGACGGCCGAGTCCCCGATAGTAAACCCGCACCACACCGCCTTGATCGATGGCATAGATCGAGTCGAAGCTGGAGGTGCTGGGAGCAGTTACGAACAGCGTTCCATCCAGGCCAAAGGCGAGATGGTAAGCGGCGATGCTGGGCTCCAGGGTGGCAAAGACAAAAATCTGCCGGTCCTGGGCAATCTTGAAAATGGTTCCGCTGCGATCGCCCACATACAGATTGCCGGCAGAATCAAACGCGATGCCGGTCGCGATTCCCATCCCCTCGGCATACACCGAGGACGCGCCCTGGGGAGAAACCCGATGCACGGTGCCATCCAGTCGCGAAGAAACATAGAGGTATCCGTCGGCGTCTAATGCCAACCCGGTGGCATTGGTAATCCCGCTTACCAGGGGCTGCATTTCTCCCGATGGGGAGATGCGGTAGACCGACACGGCAGTCTTTTGCCCCCGCGAACCGGAATCGGTGGAATAGATGTTGCCCTCGCTATCCACTGCCGGATTGCCGACAGGATGCAGGTTTCCGGTGATCAGGCGAGCGATCTTCAGGCGGACCGCATTACTCGATTGTCCGTTTTGCCGGACTTCGAGTCTCCCGCTTTGCACGTCTTCGGGAATGCGGACGATCATCCGGTTCGAGCGGCTGAGCAACACCGGAGCGACGATTCCGTCCAGCACCGCCACTGGCAGGCGTGAGCGCACGGCGCCGAGCTGCGTTCCGCGAATCTCGATTTCACCGCCCGGCAAGGCTGCGTCGGGCAGAGTGGCCTCAATCCTGGGTGTGTTCGGAATAGGTGGCTCCTTGGAGAATCGCATCAGCTGGTTCCTGTGTCTTTCTCTGTTCGATGCAAGCTGGTGAAATTTAGCCAATCCAGTGGTTCAAGGCCAACATCAAGAGCAAAGCATACACGCCGGCAGCGACATCATCGAGCATGATTCCCCAGCCTCCGGGCAAGTGTTCAAGCCGCCGCGCAGGCCATGGTTTCACTATGTCAAAGAAACGAAAGAGCAGAAAACCGGCCAGCAGATGACTTAAGTTTACGCGGGAAAAGCTCAGTGCGATCCACTGCCCCGCGACCTCATCGATGACCACGTGTCCAGGATCTGGACGTTCGCTCTCCCGTTCGACAATCGTAGCCGCCGGGATGCCGATCGCGACGGCGCAAAGAGCGGCCCCCAGCGTTAGCCAACCCATAGGCGCGGGTGCAAGGTGCAGAATCCCGGCCGCGCCGAGCCAAAGCAAGCCGGCTGCGGCAGCCCCCCAGCTCCCTGGTCCGGGCCGAAGCAAACCGGCGCCGAAAAATGTTCCTGCTACCCAGGCCCAGGCCGTCTTCTTTCCCGTCGGGGGCAGCTCACTCATCGCCGGCCGAGCGTGGCCGCATCTCTTCAAGCTCTTCCAGTAGATCCGGATCGAGGATGGGAGAGGAAATGCGGTAGACACCGCTGGCCCACTTGCCCAGGTCGATGGTTTTGCAATGTTCGCTGCAGAACGGGAAATCCGCATCTTTGGCGGTGACAATCTTCCTGCAAGTAGGGCAGCGAAGGCTTTTTAGCTTTTTCGCCATGACAGGTTCCTTTACGACACAATCCGGCCTACCAGGTCATAATCCTGTGACTCGGTGATTTCACATTGGTAAAACTGCCCCGGGAAGAGCTGTTCGAACGGTCCAAAATCATTGATATAGACCTTACCGTCGATTTCCGGGGCCTGATGCTCCGTGCGGCCTTCCCACAGCAGTGGAGTTTCCTCGGAAGGTCCTTCCACCAGCAGATCGAATTGCCGGCCCACCTGGCGGGCTCTGGATTTTCGGCTAATCGCCTGTTGTTGGCGCATCAGCGAGCGGCGCCTTGCCTCGATGGTCCGGGCAGGCACTTTTTCGCCCAGCTCAAAGGCTCCTGAGCCCTCTTCGTCGGAATAACTGAACGCCCCCAGCCAGTCGAGCTCGGCAGCCCGGACAAAGTCGCTCAGCACGGCAAAGTCAGCCTCAGTTTCGCCGGGAAAGCCGGTAATGAACGTGCTTCGAATCGCAACACCAGGAACAGTCGAGCGGACACGCTCAATCGTCTTCAGGAAGATGTCGGCATTGCCACCGCGGCGCATGCGCTTCAATACCGCGCCGGAAGCGTGCTGCAGAGGCATGTCGAGGTACTTGCAAATGTTGTCGTGGCGGGCAATCGTTTCCAGCAGACGCCCGGTGACCTTGTTGGGGTAGGCGTACAGGAAGCGCAGCCACTTGAGATCGGGAATCCCGGCCAGGGCATCAAGCAGCTGCGCCAGGCCATCCTTCATTCCCAGGTCTTCGCCGTAACACGTTGTGTCCTGACCAATTAACGTGAGTTCACGCACACCCTGGGCGACCAGCTGTTCGGCCTCAGCGACTACCGAGGCAAAGCGCCGGGAGCGGAACTTGCCGCGTAGATTGGGGATCACGCAGAAGCTGCACGGATGATCGCATCCTTCCGCGATCTTGATATAGGCGGAAGACTTGCCCGTAGCCAGCAGGCGCGGGGTGGTGTGGTCGTAAAGATACTGGGGAAGCTTTGCCTGCGCTCCGTCCCACTGCTCGCGAGCGAAACGGCCTTGGGATTCGCGGAGGTCGCCTTCGGCGCGGGAAGTGCTGGGGAGGATAGAGAACAACTGCGGTTCGAATGGTGCGCTCGGCGCTTGCAGGCCGGCAGCGGCCAAAATGGCCTCCAACTCTCCGGTTCCCACCACGGCATCCACTTCCGGCATATTCTTCCGGATTTCGTCCCGATAGCGCTCCACCAGGCAACCGGCCACAATCAGTTTCTGCGCCCGGCCCGACACTTTGTGCTCGGCCATCTGCAGGATGGTGTCAATTGACTCCTGCTTGGCTTTGTCGATGAAAGAGCAGGTATTTACCACCAGAATGTCGGCCAACTCCGGGTGGTTGGTGATCTCTGCGCCCGCCTGGTCCAGCAGGCCCATCATCACTTCGCTGTCTACCAGGTTTTTGGGGCAGCCAAGGCTCACGAAACCGATCCGTGGGCGTTGTTCCAGCACAGCGCTGGCAACGCCTCCCGTGCCCGTTTCTGTCAGCTCTTGCTTCACCTTTCTATTCTAGAGCAATCAAGCAGATACCGCTGACTCCGTTACTTCAAGGGAACCCTTGTTTCGAGAGCCTACAACTCCCCCTGTGTTTGAACCGTCTATCAGAGTGGTACGAAAGAAGGGGGGCCCAGTGAACGTTCCAATGACTGCAAGTGTCAAGCACGCCACTATGGGCGAGTCCATCAAATGTGCCCTGGTGACGAAGCCAAGTGAAGCAGAAAAACATAAAAGCGAAATGCTGCGCTACGCGGTTGTGGCGATCGCGTTCCTGGCTGTTCTTCTCCTGATCGCCATCGCGTTGTATTACACGCAAGGCAATTCGGTTACTGTGAGGCATGTCAGCTCGCTCCCACCTTACTTTCCCTTGCACGCCTGAGCTTGCGAACAACCCTGGCAATCCACTCTTCCAATCACACCAGCTCTGAACGGGTGCCCCATGTTCGCACCAGCGTTGCCCGGATTTCCTACCATGCAGTACTAGCCACGACCACGCATGCGGCTTTCTCTCAAAGAAAGCCGCAGGATGTTGATCAAAGCCACTGAGCTCGACAGGAAATCCGGGATACGTGGGCCAAGGAAGACGGGGGCAAAGCCCCCATCAAAGGTCTGTCTTTTCCTTTCCGCAACCCACTCTGTCTCACCAAGGAGTGGGCCCGCTACTGCGGAGTAATAATGCCTCCGACGCGATACCTTGATGGCAGCACTACCCCGCGATGATCCCTTTCAACGTCCTTTGCAGCCGCAGGGGATTCCAGCCGCGTAGCTGGCGCGATCACATCCGTTGGCTTGAGTCCCGCCCCGGTGTTGAAGATCACGACTTTTTCCTCAGGGGAAAGCCCTCCGCTTTCGATCAGATGATCGTAAGCCGCAGTGGTCGCTGCCCCTTCGGAAGAGAGGAGCAGTCCCTCATGGCGGGCCCAATCGATCTGCGACGCCAAGATTTGTTCACCTTCCAAGTCCAGGGCAAGACCACTCGATTGACGGACGATGTCAAGAATTAGCTGGTCAATTAGCTCTTCTGCGGGGGCACTCACAGAGGAGCGAACTTCAATCATTTTCGGTCTTTTTCCACTGACCCAGCCCAAAGCTTCCATCTCCTCAAAGGCTTTCCACATTGCAATCAACCCAACACCGCCTCCAGTGGGATACAAGACGGCGTCGGGATACCGCCATCCTGACTGCTCTACCAACTCATACCCCATGGTCTTCTCGCCTTCTACGCGGAACGGCTCCTTGAGGCTGGACACGTCAAACCAGCCCTCGGCATCCTTCCGTTCGGCGACGGTGCGGGCGCAGTCGGAGATCAGACCGTCGACCAGGGTGACCTTTGCGCCGTACGCCACCGCTTCGAGGTAGTTGGCTTGAGGAGAGTCGCGGGGCATAAAGACGTAGGCGTCGATTTGGGCGGCAGCGGCGTAGGCGGCCAGCGCGCCCACCGCGTTCCCGGCCGACGCCAGGGCGATCTTCTTCAGCCCATAATGCCTGGCCATGGAGACAGCCATGGAGAGCCCGCGTGCCTGGGAGGTACCGGTGGGTGCCTCTTCTTTCAGGAACAGGCCAGGGTAACGGCGGCTACGCAGCATGGGAGTGAACCCTTCGCCCAGGGTGACCGGTTCCACTGCAGGCAACACGTCGGCGTAACGCCACATGCCCAAAGAGGTGTTGGCGGCGTCGATCCTTTTAAGGATGTTTTCACGCTGTGCTGATAAACGAAGCGCGGCCATGTCATAACGGGCAAAAAGGACGCCACCGCATTGAGGACAAAGGCCTTGCGGGCCTTTGGGCGATATCCGGGCCGGGCAGTGAGTGCATTCCAGGTAGGCAATCGAGGGCATAAACCCATGATATGAGAGGGTTTCCCATTTCGATGCATGATCGGGGAGAAGGCCCGCGAAAAGGTAAAATAAACGAGTGAGTATCCAGTTAATTGCTATCGATATCGACGGCACTCTTTTGCCCTCGACCGGCCTCCGCATCAGCCCCCGCAACTGTGCGGCGTTGCGCGCGGCCGAAGCCGCCGGCATAGAAATTGTCATTGCCACCGGCCGCCGGCAGGCCTACGCCATGCCCGTGATCGCCCAGGTGGGGCTCGATGAGAATTCCGTAATGATTTCCTCCAACGGTGCGGTCGTGCGCGGCTTTGATGGGGCACTGTTGGATCGCCGCTTTCTTCCCCTTGAAACTGCCCGCCAGCTCTCGGTCGCCCTGCGCGGCCACGGCACTATGGTTTTCACCTTTGACCGCGAAGGTGCGGGCGCCCTGGTCATTGAAGACCTGAAACAGCTGCATGCCCGGATTGACCGCTGGGTGGAGGCCAACAGGCCTTACCTGGTCGAAGTCCAACCCATTGAGCGGGCCTTCGATGCGGGCGAAGAGCCTATCCAGGGCATGCTCTGCGGCACGGTCGAGCAGATGGTGGCAGCGGAAAAGGCATTATTGCTCAGCGATGTAGCGGACCAGATCGCCACGCACCGGACTGAATACGCATCGCGAAACCTGAGCATTCTTGATCTCTTGCCTCCTGGCTGCTCAAAGGGCGCCGCCCTCGATTGCCTGGCGCGTATACGCGGTCTGGAGCCGGAGCACATTATGGCCATCGGCGACAATTTGAATGACCTCGAAATGCTGGATTATGCAGGGTACGGGGTGGTAATGGGCAACGCGAGCGCCGAGATCCGGGCTCTGGCAGAGCGCCGTGGTTGGCAGCCGACGGCCTCCAATGATGAGGACGGAGTAGCCCTGGCCATCGAAGGGGTGCTGAGCCAGCAAGCAGCGGAGCAAGATGCCGAAGGTAATGGGGAAGAGGCAATCGCCGGCAGCCACGTGGTACAGTTTGCCCAATGAGGAAAATGTCCTTGTTCCCGGGCTCGCTCCTGGTCCTCGCTGGGTTGGGGACTGTGCCTGCTTTGCAGGCCGCGGAACAGGTCACGCTCAAAAACGGTTATAACCTGCTTTGCGATCATCGCGAGCAGGAAGGGGACCGGGTACGGCTGTTTACCAGCAAGGACGGCGGCAACTTTGTGGAAGTGGATGCGGCTGAGATCGCATCGGTTGACACGGTTCCGGATCCGCCGGTTGTACCCACCCAGGCCGCAGAACCCAAGTTGACCAGCGCCGATGTCCACCAATTGATCGCCCAAGCCGGCGCTGACCACAACCTGGATGTAGATTTGCTGGCCAGCGTAGTTCGGGCAGAAAGCGGTGGCAACATCCACGCGGTGAGTCGAACCGGGGCGCAGGGCCTGATGCAGTTAATGCCTGGAACCGCTGCCGAATTAGGCGTAACCAATAGCTTCCGTGCAGACCAGAACATCAATGGTGGAACAGCTTATTTGGATGCTCTCCTGCTCAGGT
>Ga0302177_10003109_pt1 | contig 11646 bp, 6 predicted proteins | sample I_Palsa_E1_2_FD_198780 | JGI IMG/M metagenome (GOLD analysis project Ga0302177, IMG submission 198780) | Peat permafrost microbial communities from Stordalen Mire near Abisko, Sweden - I_Palsa_E1_2 | ecosystem: Environmental > Terrestrial > Soil > Palsa > Peat permafrost | place: Sweden: Abisko... | reverse complement strand
TTTGAATCGTATACTGATATTGCGCATTACTCTGCCGGCCACCGATGCGCAGATCTTGTCCGGCTTGCAGGAAGACGGTGGCGCCCGGTATGGAAATCAACTGTGGACGCAAGCGATCCACCACTTGGCTAGCGCTGATTTTCCGCTCGTTGAGGGGCTTCAGCGATAGGTAAATGAATCCGGTATTCACCGCACCGCCGCCGCCGGTGAACGCGCCCACGTGCAGCACTGCCGGATCGGTTTTTATCTTCTGCACAAATCGCAGGGTCAGGTCTTGCATTGCCTGAAAAGAAATGTCCTGCGCTCCCTGAATGCCCCCAAAAACACTGCCGTTGTCTTGTTCTGGGAAAAATCCTTTAGGCACGATCATGAACAGGAAGACGTTCACGCCAATGGTGATGAGCAGCACCGTCAGAGTGATCGCGGGATGTTCCAGCACCTTCGTTAGCGTGCGTTCATAGAATGACAACAACGCCTCGAAAAACTTCTCGCTTAGGTTATAGAGGTGGCCATGAGTCTCGCCCTCGCGATTCTTCAGAAGCAGCGAGCACATCATCGGAGTGGTCGTCAACGAAATGGCCAGTGACACCAGGATGGCCACCGAGAGCGTTACGGCAAACTCGCGGAACAGCCGCCCCACGATTCCGCCCATTAACAGAATGGGAATAAACACCGCCACGAGCGAAATGCTGATCGAAAGCACGGTGAAACCTATTTCTGACGCGCCTTTCAGCGACGCCTGCATCGGGCTCATGCCCTGTTCCAGATAGCGCGACACGTTCTCAATCACTACGATCGCGTCGTCCACCACGAATCCCGTGGCCACCGTCAGCGCCATCAGCGAGAGGTTGTCGATGCTGTAGCCGAACAAATACATCGCGCCAAATGTTCCGATCAGCGAGACCGGCACGGCGACTCCAGGAATCAGCGTGGCCCGCACGTTCCGCAGGAAAACAAAAACCACCAAAATAACCAGTACGACCGAAATCATGAGCGTCCGCTCCACGTCTTTCACCGACGCTCGGATGGTGGACGTTCGATCCAGCACCACCGTGAAATCCATTCCGGCGGGCACTGAAGCTTCCAACACCGGGATAGTGGCGATGATGCGATCGACCGTATCGATGATGTTCGCGCCCGGCTGCCGAAAAACGATCAAGATCACGCACGGCTTCCCGTCTAGAAAGCCCGCTGCCCGAATGTTTTCCACCGAGTCAGTTACATTCGCAATATCGGACAATTTAATCGCAGCGCCGTTGTGATAGCCGACGATCAGCGGCTTGTAGTAATCCGCCTTCATTAACTGATCGTTCGCTACGATGTCCTGGGTCGTGTGCCCATTCGTGATCTGGCCTTTCGCCAGATTCGCGTTCTGGGTGCTCAACATCGCGTTTACGTCTTGCAAGCCCAGACCAAAATTATTCAGTTGCGTAGGGTTCAAATCCACCCGAACCCCGGGCAACGAACTACCTCCGACCGAAACTTGCCCCACTCCTTCTACTTGCGAAAGGCTCTGCTGCACAATGGTCGAAGCCGCGTCATACATCGGGCCGCGGTCGTAGACCTTCGAGGTCATCCCCAGAATTAAGATCGGCGAATCCGCGGGATTCACTTTGCGGTACGTGGGATTGGCTGGCAGGTTCGCCGGCAGATAACTGCGCGCCGCGTTAATGGCCGCTTCCACGTCTCGCGCGGCGCCGTCAATGTTTCGGTTCAAATCGAATTGCAGCGTAATGCTCGTCGTGCCCAGAAAGCTCGACGACGTCATTTCGGTCACGCCGGCGATTCTTCCAAATTGCCGTTCCAACGGCGTGGCGACTGAGGAAGCCATAATCTCCGGAGCGGCTCCCGGCAAGCTCGCAGCTACCGACACGGTGGGGAAGTCCACCTGCGGCAGCGACGACACTGGAAGTACGCGGAACGCAACCGCACCCGCCAGCGCAATAGCGATGGTCAGCAACGTGGTAGCTACCGGTCGATGTATGAATGGCGCGGAGATATTCATCGTTAGTCAGCCGGAACGGATTCAGGACTCGTGTTATCGCCGGCCCGATATGCCGCGAACCTTTTTGCGAGATTATCGAAGAAAATATAAATGACCGGCGTGGTGTAAAGCGTCAGCACCTGGCTCAGCAGCAAACCACCGACCATCGCGATCCCCAGCGGCCGCCGCAATTCCGATCCGATCCCGTTGCCCAGCGCCAGCGGCAAACCGCCCAGTAGCGCCGCCATGGTGGTCATCATGATTGGCCGGAAACGCAGCAGGCAAGCCTCATAGATTGCGTCTTCCGAACTTTTTCCGTGCTTGCGCTCCGCTTCCAGCGCGAAGTCGATCATCATGATTCCGTTTTTCTTCACGATGCCGATCAGCAAAATGATGCCAATCAACGCAACCACGCTCAATTCTTGCCCGCAAATGATCAGCGCCAGAATCGCGCCCACGCCCGCCGAAGGCAGCGTAGACAAAATCGTGATCGGATGGATGTAACTCTCGTACAAAACTCCCAGAACGATGTACACGGTGATCAGCGCGGCAAGAATGAGAATCGGTTCGTTGCTCAGCGAAATTTGAAAAGACGCCGCAGTCCCCTGAAATGCAGCCTGCACGCTGAGCGGCATCTGCAAATCTTTTTGCGCTGCATTAATTGCCTGGGTGGCTTCGCCCAGCGATGCGCCGGGCGCCAGGTTGAACGAAATCGTGACCACCGGGAACTGCCCCTGATGGTTTACCGACAACGGAGCACTTCGCGACTCAAAATGCGTAAACGCACTCAATGGAACTGCCGCACCATTGGGCGTGGTCACTGCGGTGGGATTTGACGAGCCTGAGCTGCCCGTACTTTTACCCGCCGACGGATTCGGCGACCCCCCGGAATTTCCGGATGCCGTGGACGAAGTGATGACGTTATTCCCAGAGATCGACGAAGTCGTCAAAGCCGTCGAGGCCAGCGCCGAACGCACGTAAATATCGTTCAATTTCGATGGGTGCTGCTGGAACTCCGGCATCGTCTCCAGAATCACGTGGTATTGATTCAGCTGCGTGTACAGCGTCGAAATTTGCCGCTGGCCAAAGCCGTCGTACAGGGTCTGATCGATACTCGTCGGCGTTATGCCCATGCGCGAAGCGGTCACTCGGTCGATCACCAGCGCCGCGGAGAGCCCGCTGGTCTGCTGATCCGTAGCCACATCCTGAATCTGCGGCAGCTGCCTCAGCTTATCCATCAACCGCGAAGTCCACACATTCAGTTCATTCCCATCCGGATCTTCCAGCGTGTATTGATATTGCGTACGGCTCACCCGGTCTTCTACCGTCAGGTCCTGCACCGGCTGCATGTACAGCGTGATCCCTTCCAGTTTGGATAGTTCGGATTGCAGGCGCTGGATCACCGCCGTCGCGCTCATCCCTCGATCTCCCAATGGTTTTAGATTGATTAGGATTCGGCCGCTATTCAGCGTGGTATTCGTTCCGTCGATTCCGATGAAGGACGACAGGCTCTCGACGGCCGGATCTTTTAAAATCACGGCGCTGAGCTGCTGTTGGCGCTGAGCCATGGCATCGAAGGAAATATCTTCAGAAGCTTGGGATATTCCTTGAATGATGCCGGTGTCTTGTACCGGGAAAAAGCCTTTGGGCACGATTACGTAAAGAAAAATGGTCAACAGCAGCGTGGCCACCGCCACAATCAGCGTCATCGTCTGGTGTTGCAGCACCCATTTCAAAGTCCGGCCATAAAATCCGATAACCGCTTCGAAGCCGCGCTCGGACAATTTATAGAAGCGCCCGTTCTGCGCCTCCGGGTCGTGTTTCAATAACTTGGCGCACATCATCGGCGTCAGCGTCAGTGAGACCACCGCCGAAACCAGAATGGTCACGCTCAAGGTGATCGCAAATTCGCGGAAGAGCCTGCCGACGATGTCGCCCATAAACAGCAACGGAATCAAAACCGCAATTAGCGAGATCGTCAGCGACACGATGGTGAATCCGATCTGCTGTGAGCCATTCAAGGCCGCTTCCAGCGGCCGCTCACCTTCCTCAATGTAGCGGACGATGTTTTCGATCATCACGATGGCGTCGTCCACCACAAAACCTGTGGAAATCGTCAGCGCCATCAGCGTCAGATTGTTCAGGCTGTAACCCGCCAGGTACATCACCCCAAAGGTGCCCACCAGCGACAGGGGAACGGCGACGCTGGGAATAATCGTGGCCCGAATATTCCGCAAGAAAAGGAAAATAACCATCACCACCAGCGCCACGGTCAGCATTAATTCGAATTCGACATCTTTCACCGAAGCTCGAATGGTCGTGGTGCGGTCCGTAAGAACCGTGACGTCCACCGCTGCCGGCAGACTCGTCTGCAGCAGCGGCAGCAAAGTCTTGATCCGGTCGACCACCTGAATAATGTTCGCGCCGGGTTGCCGTTGAATGTTGACGATTACCGCTGGCGTTAAATTCATCCAGGCGGCCTGCTTGACGTTCTCCACGTCGTCAATTACATTCGCCACTTCGGAAAGTACCACCGGCGAACCGTTGTGATAGGCGACCACCACCTTCTGAAAATCTTTGCTGGTCAGCAACTGATCGTTCGCGTCAATCTGGTAGTCCTGCTGCGCCCCGTCGAAATTTCCCTTCGCCGAATTCAGGCTGGTTTGCTGCAGGGCCGTCCGCACATCTTCCAGGTTGATTCCGTAAGACGAAAGCGCGGTGGGATTCACCTGCACTCGGATCGCCGGCTTCTGTCCTCCGCTGATGCTGACCAATCCGATGCCCGGCAATTGCGAAATTTTTTGCGCCAGCCGCGTGTCAGCCAGATCCTCGACCTGCGACAACGGAATCGTTTTGGAAGTCAGCGCCAGCGTCAAAATTGGCGTGTCGGCGGGATTGGTCTTGCTGTAGATCGGGGGCGTAGGCAAATCCACCGGCAAATACGACTGCGAAGCGTTGATCGCGGCCTGCACTTCCTGCTCCGCCACGTCGATATTCAGTTGCAGTGAAAATTGCAGAACGATAATCGAACTGCCGTCTGAACTGGTGGACGTCATCTGGTTCAGCCCCGGCACCTGGCCAAACTGTCTTTCCAGGGGAGCGGTTACTGCCGAGGCCATTACATCGGGATTAGCGCCGGGGTAAAACGTCACGACCTGAATCGTCGGGTAATCCACCTCGGGCAGCGCCGAAATAGGCAACTGCGTGAAGCCCACGAACCCTGCGAGCAGAATCGCGGCCATCAACAGCGAGGTGGCGACCGGCCGCAGAATAAATGCGCGAGATGGATTCACTGTCTAGACGCTCCCGTTGCGTTCCCGCCAGGAGTCGAACCAGATCCGGTGCCGCTGCCCGGAGCTCCCGTTCGCGAAGCGGCCGGCGAACCCTGCCCCGAACCTGATCCAGACCCCGAACCTGCACCCGGTCCCGAGCCATTCCCGTTTCGTACAGTGACTTTCACGCCATCCGACAGCTTGTCGAACCCAGTCATCGCAATCACATCGCCCGGCTGAATTCCTTGCACCGCGGCAGTGTTGCCGTCGGTGGTTCCCACCGTTACGTTCTGCACCGCCGCCGTCTGATCCGGCTTAATAAGGTAGACGTACGCATTCTGCGCATTTCGCTGAATCGCCGCCGCCGGAACCAGCGTGGCGTCCTGCTGCGTATCCACCAGCAGCCGCGCGTTCACAAACTGATTCGGAAATAGCGTCAGGTCGCCGTTCTGAAAAATGGCCTTCAGCTTCACCGTCCCAGTCGACGTGTCGATTTGATTGTCCAGCGTCAACAACGACCCCGACGCCAGCTTGGTCAATTGGTCGCGATCCAGCGCGTCCACCGACATCTTGTGCCCTGCCTTCATCTGTTTCTGAATCTGCGGCAAATAGTCTTCCGCCACGCTGAAGATCACGGTAATCGGCTGCAATTGCGTGACAACGACCAGCGGAGTGGTCCCTCCCGACGTAACAATGTTCCCGGGGTCAAGCAAACGCAGACCAACTCGGCCTTCAATCGGCGCGCGAATCGTCGTGTAGTCCACGTTGGTTGTCGCCGCCGCCACCGTACCTTGATCGTTTTTTACCGATCCCTCGACCTGCTTCACCGTCTGCACCTGATCGTCCAGCTGCTGCTTCGCGATCGCATTCCGATTGAAGGCTTCCTGGTACCGATTCAAATCGATGCGGCCTTCAGCCAACAATGCTTCGTCATGGGCCAGCGTGCCTTCCGCTTGCGTCAGCGCCGCTTGATAAGGGCGCGGATCGATTTGCAGTAATAGATCGCCCTTGTGCACCATCTGCCCTTCGCGATAGTTCACGCTGTTGATCTGGCCATCCACGCGGCTGGTAATCGTTGCGGTATAAACCGGCGTAACCGTGCCCAACGCGTTGATGTAGATCCCGATCGGCCCTTTTGTTGCCGTGGTGGTCGTGATCGGAACCCCGCGTTGGGCCAGCGCCGCCTTCTGCTTGGCCGCTTGTGCGGCAGACTGCTTGTTCTGGTACATGCGGAAGCCGACCAAGCCAATCAGCAATAAAAGGATGATCCAGACCCACCAGAAGCTTCGCTTTTGGGGCAGCCGTTCGGCTGGCCTTTTCGAAGCCGAATGCGGGGTGTTCGGCACACCGCTCGTAGTCGTAGTTGCGCTGTCTTGTTTTGCTGGGTTGGGAAAATTCTCGGCCACGTATAGTCCTCTTTTATAAGAACCGCTTGCGCAGCGGTCACCTTAGGTAATGTTCCGATAAATCGGCCATGCCGCTGAGCGCGGCCGATGGCCTGGTTGAATTATCGGGCGTTTTACTGCGAATTGGCTAGCAACTCTTCTTGGGCTCAATCCGGCAACGGCAGGTCGTCGAATGGACGTATATCGGCTGCTTCGGATCTTTAGGCATTCCTCGCGGATGAATTATCACCCTTATATTCCGACGAGCCCCGAGCAGATTTGGTTTCAATTGCATTCAACTCGTGGTGCGGCTCTCGCTCATTTTTGCCCATCCTGTGACCCGTTTCATGATGCTTGCTGTGACCCGTTTCGTGACCAAAGTGCCGCCGCGCCCAGCAACGCCGACTGCGACCCAAACTGGGCCCGAATGATCCGAACCTGGCTGCCGCTGGGATGGCTCGCCAGCGTCTGCAATCTCCGTCGCATCCGCGTCGCATACGAAAACATCAGCCGTCCCAGGCCGCCGCCAAATACAATCGCTTCGGGTTCCAACAGATCGATGACGTTGCCCAGCCACACCGTGAGCCGCTCCACCGCTTCGTCCACGACCTGAACTGCGACGGGCTCTCCCCCTGCCGCCGCTCTACCGATCAGCTCTGCATTTAATCCGCCGGATGTCCTCCTCGCCAGCTTGGCCAGAGGCGAATTTTTCAGCCGCCGCTGTGCCAGCAACGATTTCGCGCCTCGCGCCAAAGCCTTGCCCGACGCGTACATTTCCACGCACCCTCGCTTCCCGCAGGGGCAAAGCGGGCCGCGATAATCAATGCTCATGTGCCCGCCTTCGCTCGAGATGATCTGCAGATTCCCGCGTTCGTCTCGATGGACGATTCCAGTTCCGATCCCGGTACCGAGGCTCACATAAAAGAAATTATGGAATCTGCCCGCGCTGCCCCACCTTCCTTCCGCGGCGGCTGCCGCACTGGCATCGTTTTCCATTCGAACGGGCAGACCATACGCCTCGTGAAGTTTCTGCGCCAGCGGATAGTTGCTCCAACACGGCAAATTCGCCGCCTTTAAAATTTTTCCAGCCGGTACATCCAGCCAGCCTGGCACCGCTACTCCCATCGACCGAACGTCCCGTGCGTGGGGGTGGCCAAGCACCGCATCGATGGCCCGTCGTACCGCTGCCAGTCCATCGCTCGCGCGGCTGTCGGCCACCATGGCCGTTCGTTCGCTGAAAATTATTCTACCTCCCGCGCTCACCAGTGCGGCCTCGACCTTGGTTCCACCAATATCGACTGCCAGCACCAGGTTTCGCGCCGTCTGTCGCCGAGCTGGCGTTCGTTGGCGTCGATGGGCATGTGCCTTCACGTTCGAATGATCCTCCGGGCTGAATTGCTCCGCGAGTATAGGGCAAAACCCTGGCAGGCGAGCGGCCGGGCTGCAATCGAAATCAAAGACTGTCCGTGCCCCGCATCTACCTGAAAAGGCCATTTCCGACGTACAATTTTCCATCATCTTTATGTTATTGGGAGGGCATATGTCGCGCAGGTCTTGGGGAATTTTACTCGTCGTCGCCCTGTTATCGAGCGGGTGCTCCTCCACCTACTATCAATTGATGGCCAAACTCGGCAAGGAAAAGCGCGACATCCTGGTCCAGCGCGTCAAGGACTCCAAGAAGGATCAGGAACAAACCAAAGAGCAGCTGAAAACCACCATGGAATCCTTCCAGGAATTGACCGGTTTTCAGGGCGGCTCGCTCGAGAAAGCTTATAAAAAACTAAATACCGAATACGAGCGTTCCGCGGACCAGGCCGGCAAGCTCCATGACCGCATCAAATCCATCGACCAGGTCAGCAATGACCTCTTCGCCGAGTGGCAGACCGAAATCAACGGCATGCAGAACGCTAAGCTGAAATCCAGGAGTGCCGCCCTGTTGCAGGATGCCAAAGTGCGCCAGGCCACCTACATGAAGGCCATGAACCGCACCGAGGCCCAGATGACGCCCGTCCTCACTTCCTTTCATGACCAGGTTTTATTTCTGAAGCACAACCTCAATGCCCGGGCCATCGGCTCGCTGAAGGGCACCTCCGCCAGCATCAATACCGATGTGACCGCCCTGATCAAAAGCATCGATAGCTCCATCCAGGAAGCCGACAATCTCATTTCGTCGCTCTCCAATACCGACGCCAGCTAGCCGTCCACCAGCTTTCCCGTGTCCTTAGCGTTGACACAATTGGCTGTGCCCCCTAGAATCTCGGCACGCGGGAAAGCCATTGCCGGCCCCTGGTCCTGGGTCCAGTTGCTCTTCCCGGGGGGCTCCTATCTCCGCTGTTTCCTCTAAGCCGAAGATCGCCATCGTCGACGATGACGTCAGTCTGCGCTCGAAAATCGCTTCAGCACTTCGTTCGCATTTTGAAGTGCTCGAAGGTAAAAACTACGAAGACGCCTACAAGCTGCTACAGGAATCGGAACTCGACGTACTCCTGCTGGCCATGCCCATCGATTCGGGCGGCGTCAAAGAGTGTGTCCACCTGCTCGCGCGCCTGACGAGCGGCAATATCGACACCCTCGTTATTGTTCTCAGTTCCGACGAAACCAAAACCACCGCCCTTAAAGTTATCGACGCCGGTTCCTACGATTATTTCATCAAGCCGATCGATACCGACGTGCTCCGCCACCTGCTCGAGCGCGCCGTCGAAAAACTCCACATCCAGCGCGAAAACCGCATCCTGCGCGAAGAGATTACGCGTAAGAATTCCCTAGGCGACCTCATCGGCGCCACCGACGCCATGCGCCACGTATTCGACTCCATCAAGCGCATGGCCCGCGCCAGCACCAACGTCATCATCCGCGGTGAGAGCGGCGTCGGAAAGGAATTGGTCGCTCGCGCCCTGCATGAAGAAAGCCCGCGCCGCAACCGTTCCTTCATCAGCGTCAACTGCGCGGCCTTGCCGGAAGGCTTGATCGAAGCCGAACTATTCGGCTACGAGCGCGGCGCCTTCACCGGCGCTGTCGCCACCAAGGAAGGCCGCATCGAGCTCGCCCATCAGGGCACTTTGTTCCTGGATGAAATCGCCACCCTCACCCCGCCCCTGCAGAGCAAATTGCTACGCGTACTGGAAGACCGGTCGCTGACCCGCCTCGGCGGCAAGAAATCGATGAAGGTGGACTTCCGCCTGGTCAGCGCTACCAATGAAGACCTGGAAGAAATGGTGCGCCAGGGCACGTTCCGGGAAGACCTCTACTATCGCATTCACGTGGTCCCCATTTTCGTCCCCAGCTTGCGTGAACGCGTCGAAGATATACCGGTACTCGCCCAATACTTCGCCAGCGTTTATTGCGCGGCGAACGGCTTCCCTTTGAAACAAATCGATGACGAAGCGATGTCGGCGCTGAAACGCTACGCCTGGCCCGGCAACGTCCGTGAACTGGAGAATGCTCTGCAGCGCCTGGTCATCATGACCGACGGCGATGTCATCACTCTCAAAGACTTGCCTGCCGATATGTCGCAATCGGGTCCCAGGCACTCCCGCAACGGCTTTCGCATTCCCACCTCCGGCATCCATCTGGATAAGGAAATCGAGGCGTTCGAAAAGCGCTGGCTACAGGAAGCCCTGGAACATGCCAAGCAAAACAAGACTGAAGCCTCGCACCTGCTCGGAGTCGACCGCAACCGCATGAATTACCTTTGCCGAAAATATAACTTGTAACTGAGACCTGCCGCTCGACTAGGGCTGAAATCCGAGTTCTTATGTTCGTTTGTGTCTTCCGACCATTTCCTCAATCTGCTCTGCCGTCCGATCCGAGCGTTGAAAAAATCAACACGCCCTCGCAAATTTCAACACAAAGTGAAGGGCCGCCTCCCGCCGTCCAGAACGGTAAGGGTCTTATCTTGTTAGGCTTGGCAGGTAGGAAACGAATCCCGCGGTTTGGCGAGCCAATTGCAATCTAGGTCATCGCGGTGCGAAACAAACAAGATCTTACGAGAGACAAGGGAGATTAAAAGACCATGGCGAAACCGAAACCAGTGAAGAAAGGCAAGAAACTCGGCAGCGTGAAGCCGTTGATGAAGCCTTCGGGGCTGAACACCATCAACCCCCTGATGACGATTAAGTAGTTTTTTCGAGTTCGTCGCACCAGGCCCCAAAACCTGACTGCGATCGAAGTAGTACCTCGAAGGCCGCCGTCCCAGGAACGGCGGCCTTCTTTTTTTTCCCCAGCGCGCCGAATTCCACTCACCAAATCTGCGACTTCGCCCATCGCCACGTCGCCCGGCAGAACTGCCACGCCAGCGGCGAACTCTTTCCCGCGATTCTCGCCGTTCCGGTCATGCCCTCGCGCAGCGAACCGTCAGCGTTCGGAAATTCCATCTCCACCGCGAAATAGTTCGTCAACTTCTGCCCCAACCGCTGCAGCTCCTCGGTTTGAGCCACCGGATGGTCCAGTGCCGCCGCCGGCATAATTTTCTCTACGCTGCCGCTGTACGTCCGGAACGGAAACGGCGCCACCTTCACTTTCACGGTCGCCCCGTCCTTAACGTCCTCTAGTTCCCAGTCTCGCACTAAAATCCGCGCCTTCATGTTGCTGCGATCCACCACTTTCCCCAGGCTGTCCCCCGCTTGCATGAATGACCCGGCCTTCTGATCCAGATCGTCGGCGACAATAACTCCGTCAATCGGAGCCCGCACTTGCAGTAAATCGACGTTCCTTTCGGTCACCGCCAGCTCCTGACTCAACCGGCTGCGTTCCCTCACGCCGATCGCTGCTTTGTCGTAGTCCGACCGCTCTTGCCCATTCCGCAGCTCGCTATTTGCCAGCGACATTTCGTCGCGGAGCCCGCGTGATTCACTTTCAAGTTCAGGATTGCGCAGCACCGCGAGCACCTGCCCCGCTTTCACCGTTTCTCCAGCACGCGCATACACCGCCTGCACCTGGCCGGAAACCTCCGCGCGGATCGGCGCGCTCTTTCCTGGCTCCAGCACCAATGCCGTCGAGACTCGCG
>Ga0302177_10003099_pt1 | contig 11665 bp, 10 predicted proteins | sample I_Palsa_E1_2_FD_198780 | JGI IMG/M metagenome (GOLD analysis project Ga0302177, IMG submission 198780) | Peat permafrost microbial communities from Stordalen Mire near Abisko, Sweden - I_Palsa_E1_2 | ecosystem: Environmental > Terrestrial > Soil > Palsa > Peat permafrost | place: Sweden... | reverse complement strand
CGAACTCCCTGGTGCGGAAGATGAAGTTACCCGGGGTGATCTCGTTGCGGAACGACTTGCCGATCTGGCCGATGCCGAACGGGATCTTGCGGCGCGAGGTCTGCAGCACGTTGCGGTAATTGATGAAGATGCCCTGCGCGGTCTCCGGACGCAGGTAAGCCAGCCCGGATTCGTCTTCCACTGGGCCCAGGTGGGTGCGGAGCAGGCCGTTGAACATGCGCGGCTCGGTGAACGCGCCCCTGGTGCCGCAGTTCGGGCAGGCGATGTCGGCCAGCCCGTTCTCCGGGGCGTGGCCGTGCTTGGCCTCGTAGGCCTCGATCAGGTGGTCGGCACGGTACCGCTTGTGGCAGGACATGCACTCGGTGAGCGGATCCACGAACTCGGTGACGTGGCCGCTGGCCTCCCACACCTCCCGGGCCAGGATCACCGAGGAGTCCAGGCCCACGATGTCCTCGCGCTCGGTGACCATCGAGCGCCACCACTGGCGCTTGATGTTGTTCTTCAGCTCGACGCCGAGCGGGCCGTAGTCCCAGGAGGCCCGCAGGCCACCGTAGATCTCGCTGGACGGGTAGACGAACCCCCGTCGTTTGCTCAGGTTGACGATGGCGTCGAGACGGTCACTGCGCAAGGCCATCTTGTTGTCTCCATCCGGCTGGCGGTCGGCGGGCGCGGCGGGCGCGGTCCCCATGGTGATTCCGGCGCGGACACGGTGGCCAGCCTGGCCGGCAGGGCCTTCCGCGACATCCGCGACCGGAGACCCTAGCTTAGGAGCACCGGCGAGCGATCGCGAATTGAATTCACCCGGTGCGGATGGGTGACGTCCGGTAACCCCGTGGCCACCGCGCTGGCCACCCAGTCCTCGTCGATGTTGAGTGATATCCCGCCCACGGTCACGGTCTGGTTGCCCGCGTACTGCTTGGACCGGTCCGCGGCCGGCCACACCGAGGCGTTCAGGTACGGCAATCCGGACAGGTTGGTCGAGTTGTCCCAGAACGCGAACCAGATGGCCTGCGGCTCGGCGAGCGCGTGCCCGGCGATCTCGGTCGTGCTCTGCAGATCGGTGATCGCCGAGTCAGCGCTCGAGTACACGCCGGAGACGTAGCCCATCGCCGTCAGCTGCCGGTCCCAGGCGTCCAGGAAGGTCAGGACCGCGGTCCGGCAGCCGGCGTTGGTGTGGTCGTACCCTTCCATGTCGTAGTAGACCGGCGTTCCGGCCCCCAGGCCGAACGAAGCCGCGTTGGCGACCGCCTGGTTGGCGGCCGCGGTTCCCTCGGCCGCCGCCTGAGCCGGATCGATCGTCCCGCTGAAGTCGTCGCACGGCGCCTGCAGCCCGACGAACGTGGGCATCAGCGACCAGCCCATCGCCTCGGCCTGCTGGACCCAGCTGGCGGACAGGTTGCCGTAGTCGCAGGCCGTCATCTCGCCGCCGATGTAGATGGCGGTGGCGGAGTACATGGCGCGCCAGGCCTCCATCGTCGTCAGCGAGGGAGCGGTGCAGGTGTCGAAACCGGCCTGACCCGGGTTCGTCGGGGTTGGAGTCGGGGTCCGTGTCGGCTTCGGCTTCGGCTTCGGCTTCGGGGTGGGCTTCGGCTTCGGGGTGGGCTTCGGGGTGGGCTTCGGCTTGGGCTTCCGGTGTCCCTTCGGGTGGTCTAGCGGCGCCGACTGCGGCTTGATCTGGCGGATCGTGGCCAGCGCCTGCTCGACCAGGGCCGGGTCGGTGCCGTAGGTGGCGTCAACCGACGGTGACGCCGCCGGCATGGCGACGGCGAACTCATGCAGGCTGGGATTCTGCACGATCGTTCCTGGGGCGGGAGAGGAAGCGGCGGCTGGATTGCCCTCAATCGATGCCCGCAGGTCAGCCTCGGCTGGCGTGCTGACGGCGGCCGGGCCTGCGATGCTGATCGTGTCCTGCCGGCCGATCAGGCCGGCCGGGCAGTCCTGGTTAGCGCCGGGAGCGCCAACGTAAACGGCGTTCTGGTCGTACCGAACGCATTGACTGGGGTCCTGGTTGAGCCAGTACACCGGCCAGCCGGCCGGGACGCTGACCTCGAGGCCGTCATAGGAGATGATCTTGGTGACGGTCTTGTTTCCGGCCTTTCTGGCGCGGCCGGAGAGTGCTTTGCTGACTCCGGCGCCGGTGGCTTCGGCGCCCGCGCTCGTTATAGCGGGTCTCGCGTCGGCGGTAAGGCTGGCGCCGAAGATCCCGGGCTGTTGCCCGGACCCCGTCCCGATTCCCCCGAATGCAAATCCGCCCACGATGACGGCCACGACGGCGCGACGCACTAATTCCCCCTGAATGACCCTTTGATAACGATTAACTTCAGCCCCGTAAGCACGCTAAAGGTCGATAAGGACCATGAGTGGATCCCAGCGCACCGGCAGCAGTAATCGTTCCCCGTATCCATAAGACTACGCACAGTTATCCAAAAATGCTGCCGATCCCGGCGTGTCGTGACACGCCGTTGATGTCCGAGTGGTCACACCGACTGGTCATTTAGCCTGGTGAAACGCACTTTAACGACGTGGTGTTTGAAGCCTGGACCGGACGCATGGGCCCAGTTGGCCGACGCTCCGGCGTCGGTGACGACAGCCGGCAGCGTCATTGTTCGCGTGATATCTGGCGATTCGCCCCTTCCGGATCGGGCGCTTCAGCCCGGCCGAAGAGGACATGAAATGATAACGACGGGAACATAATTTGATAACGAGGACCCGGAGTCGCTCGAGGGCGGGACGGGATTGGGCCGGGCGCCCCCGTACCTGCGATCACGGCTAGCGTAGATTTCGCAGGCGTGCCACAAGTGCCGACGATCGAAATCCGGCCAGAGCGTATCGAGAAAGACTAGTTCCGCATAGGCGGACTGCCAGAGCAGGAAGTTCGAAAGACGCTGCTCGCCGGATGACCTGACGAAAAGATCGACCTCCGGAATCTCGGGCTCGTCCAGATAGCGGGCGAACACCTTTTCGGTGATCTTCTCCGGACGTAGCTTACCCGCGGCCACCTCTGCGGCTATGGCGGCGGCAGCATCGACGATCTCGGCGCGGCCGCCGTAGTTCACGCAGAATTGCAGGGTCAGCACTGAATTCCCGGCCGAGAGCTGCTCGGCGTCCTCGAGTTCGCTGATAACGCTGCGCCAAAGCTTCGGCCGGCGGCCAGCCCAGCGAATGCGGACGCCCATTTCATTCAGCAGGTCGCGGCGCCGGTGGATGACATCGCGGTTGAAACCCATCAGGAAACGCACTTCGTCGGGCGAGCGCCGCCAGTTCTCCGTCGAGAAGGCGTAGGCGGACAGGTAAGGAATGCCGAGCTCGATCGCCCCCATGATCACGTCGAGCAGCGAGGACTCGCCGACCTTGTGGCCCTCGGTCCTGGTTAGCCCCCGATGGGCGGCCCAGCGTCCGTCGCCGTCCATCACCAGCGCGACGTGCCTGGGCACCAGCTCCCGCGGTAGCTCCGGTGGCTTGACCCCGCTGGGATGCGGATCGGGCGGGCGTACGCCGACGGGACGGGGACCCATGTTAGACACGCTCCACATGACGCAGCGAACGGATCGAATGCTCCAGGTGCCACTGAAGGTACGCGGCGACAAGCCCGCTGCACTCTACCTGGTGCCGTCGTTCGCTGTGATCTGCGTTTTCCCAGTCTCCGCGCAGCAAGGCAAGCATCAAGTCCACCGTCGGGGCCGCAGGCGAGGCGGCACCGGGCGGACGGCAGGACGCGCACACCATGCCACCGGCCGGGATGGCGAATGCCGGCAGCCGCCGGCCGCCCGCCGCCTGGGCATCACCGGCGCTGCCGTTTCCTGACGCGCCGCAGCGCGCGCACTCCTGCAGGGCAGGCGCGTATCCGGCCACCGCGAGCGAGCGCAGCAAGAAGGCGTCGAGGACCAGTCGCGGGTCGTGCGCGCCCTCGCCGAGGGAGCGCAACCCGCCGATCAGGAGCAGCAGCTGGCGCAGCGCCGGTTCTTTCTCTACCGGGGTGAACCGCTCGGCCGTCTCCAGCATCGCCACGCCCGCCGTGTACCGGGGATAATCGCCGGTCAGCGGCTGGCCGTAGGGCCGGATCACCTCCGCCTGAGTGATCACGTCGAGCGAACGCCCCGCGTGCAGCATCAAGTCGACGTGCGTGAACGGCTCAAGCCGGGCCCCGAACCTCGATTTGGTCCGGCGGACACCCTTGGCCACGGCCCGGACCCGCCCGCTGCTGCGGCCAAGGACGGTAATGATCCGATCCGCCTCGCCCAGCTTCTGCGTCCGCAGCACGATCCCGTCATCCCGGTATAGCTGCACCTACTCATTCTCCCGCACGCGGGACAAGCTATCTGCATTTGAGCGAGCATGGCGAAGTTTCAGGCTGCGGGGCCACGGTGATGCCGTGGCCCCGCCGTGATGCCGTGATTACCTCAGCCGCGGCGGGAGCGGTTCACCGCGGAGAGAACGGCGCGCATTGAGGCCGTCACCGTGTTCGTGTCGATGCCGACGCCCCAGAAGACCTGCCCGCCGATCTCGCACTCCACGTACGCCGCCGCCTGGGCGTCGGTGCCTTCGGTCAGGGCGTGCTCGTTGTAGTCGAGCACCCGCGCGCTGACGCCGATGGTGGCGAGCGCGTGGCAGAACGCGGAGATGGGGCCGTTGCCGATCCCCTCGACCTGCTGCGCGCGGCCGTCGGCGAATACCGCGGCGGACAGAACGTGCTTGCCTTCGACGACCGAAGACGTCTGGTGGTCTAGCAGCGTCACGGACCCTGCACCGAGGTAGGTGGCGGAGAAGATCTCCCACATCTGGGTGGGAGAGACCTCGCCGCCCTCGGCGTCGGTGTGCCCCTGAATGACCCGGGAGAACTCGATTTGCAGGCGGCGCGGAAGGTCCAGCTGATGCTCGGCCTTCATCACGAAGGCGACGCCGCCCTTGCCCGACTGGGAGTTGACCCTGATGACTGCCTCGTAGGTACGCCCCACGTCGTGCGGGTCGATCGCCAGGTACGGCACCGCCCAGGGGTACTCGGCGAACGCAACGCCGGCGTCGTGCGCCTCGGCTTCCAGTGCCTCGAAGCCTTTCTTGATCGCGTCCTGATGGGATCCGGAGAACGCGGTGTAGACCAGGTCGCCCGCATAGGGATGACGCGGGTGAACGGGTAGCTGATTGCAGTATTCGACAGTGCGGCGGATCTCGTCGATGTCGGCGAAGCTGATCATGGGGTCGATGCCCTGGGTGAACAGGTTCAGTCCCAGCGTGACCAGGCATACGTTGCCGGTGCGCTCGCCGTTGCCGAATAGGCACCCCTCGATCCGGTCGGCACCGGCCAGGACGGCCAGTTCGGCGTCGGCGACCGCGGTACCCCGGTCGTTGTGCGTGTGGACCGACAGGCACACGTGATCGCGGTCCGGCAGGTTCCGGCTCATCCACTCGATCTGGTCGGCGTAGACGTTCGGGGTCGACCGCTCGACCGTGCACGGCAGGTTGAGGATGATCTCCCGGCCCGGTCCTGGCTGCCAGACCTCCATGACTCCCGCGCAGACGTCGAGGGCGAAGTCGAGCTCGGTGTCCATGAAGATCTCCGGCGAGTACTCGTAGCCGAAGTCGGTGCCCGCCAGAAGTTCCTCGGCGTACTTCATCACGTGCCGGGTGCCCTCGACGGCGAGCGACTTGCATTCCTCGCGGTCGATCCGGAACACCACCCGGCGGAAGATCGGGGCTGTCGCGTTGTACAGGTGCACGGTGGCCATGCGCGCGCCGCGCAGCGACTGGACGGAGCGTTCGATCAGGTCCTCCCGGGCCTGAGTGAGCACCGAAATCCTGACGTCGTCCGGCACGTGCTCGCCTTCGATCAGCTCGCGCACGAAGTCGAAGTCGGTCTGGCTCGCGGCCGGGAAGCCGACCTCGATTTCCTTGTAGCCCATCCGCACGAGCAGGTCGAACATCTTGTGCTTACGGGCCGGGCTCATCGGATCGATCAGGGCCTGGTTGCCGTCCCTGAGGTCGGTCGACAGCCAGCGCGGGGCCGTCGTGATCGTCTTGCCCGGCCAGGTGCGGTCCGGCAACTCGACCGCCTTGAACGGGGTGTAACGGTGACAGGGCATGCCGCTTGGCTGCGGTTGCGGGAGTGAGACCCGATTGAATACGTGATCTTGCTGCATTGCTGGCTGCTTCCTCGGATCTGGTAGGCGGTTGCCACGTTAATGGCCAGCGGACACGCCGATACCCCGCGGCGAGGGAGCCGGCCTATCGGCCCCCGCCGCGGCCGCTAAGGAGGAGCAGCTCGCACAACATTGCCTAAAACCTTACCAGGCGAACGAGCCTGGAGCGAGGCGCCCCGCAGCCGCCGACGCTGCGCGCGCGATATTCGGTAGCGCCGGCGGGATCGGGCAGGTTGGCTGTGAGAATGCAGATCGAGCAGATTGACCTGGCCGACGCCGCCACTGTGCGGGCCTGTCATGAGGTCTACGTGACGGCCCTACGGGCTGAGGCGGCAGCCGGACCGTGGCTGTCATCGAGGCGTTTTGACGGCTGGTTCGCGGTCGGCTGGGTCGGCAACCCCGTGGAGGCATGGCTGGTCCGCGCGGCGGACGAGACGGATGCCGACGAGGCCAGCGGGATGTCCCGGGGCGCGGTCACCGGGTGGTACCGGCTGGAACTGCCGGACCGGGAAAACCTGGACCGGGCGCGGCTGGAACTCTTCGTGCGCCCGGACAGGCGCCGGCGAGGGCTCGGGCGCGGGCTGTTGCGGCACGCGGCGGCCCGCGCCGCGGCGCACGGGCGTTCGCTGCTTAACAGCGCCGCCCAGAACGGTTCGCCCGGCGAAGGCTTCGCCCGGGCGATGGGAGCGCAAGCCGGCCTTGTCGACGTCCAACGCATGCTGGAGCTGGCCGAGCTGGGCGCGAGCGGGCTCGCCGCGCTGCGCAGGCAGGCGGAGCAGGCGACCGTCGGGTACTCGCTGGTGTCCTGGACCGGGCCGGTGCCCGATGAGTTCCTCGGGCAGGCTGGAGCGCTTTTCACCGCTCTGGGCGATGCACCGCACGACCCCGCCGCCGTGCCGGAGATATGGGACGCGCAGCAGGTCCGCGAGCGCGTCAATGATCTCCTTCCGCGCTTCGGGATGCGAGATTACTCGCTGGCGGCACGACATGACGCCGGCGGCGCGCTGGCGGCCCTGACCCAGATGGCGGTGGATCCCGCGGATCCGGGCTGGGGACACCAGCTGATCACGGCCGTGATCAGCAAGCATCGCGGGCACCGGCTCGGGCTTCTGGTGAAGACCGCGATGCTGGAGCTGCTCGCGACCACGGAGCCGCAGCTGGAACGGATCTCCACCTGGAACGCCGAAGCCAACCGGCACATGATCGCGGTCAACCAGGCCATCGGGTATACCGTCCTGGGCCCGCCGGGCACTGACTGGCGCTTCGATCTTCCGGCGGTGCTTGGCTAGCTAGCTAGTCGTGGCCGGCGGACTGCTCGGTCATCGCGACCACGCCAACGACCTGAGCCTGGGTCATGCCGAGTTCGGCGCCGATCGCGAGCGCAGCGTGCCGCTCGCCTTCTGTGAGCGTCCCTTCGGCCATGGCGATACGGATCACTTCGGCCAGGTACCACTCCCTGGCCTGGACGGTCAGCTGGGCTCCCACCTGATTCAGAGCCGGGCGGATCGAGTCAAACGGCATCGTGAGATCGGCGTTCAGCATGGCCTCGTCGTAGCCTGGGGTTCCGGCTTCGATGACCGCCTCGATCCCCCGCTGCCGCGATACCGGGCTGGCCGGGTCGCCTGACCTGAGCATGGCCGAGACGGCGGCACGCATGCCGACGGGCAGCGCCGCCTGCATCTGCGCCGTCGTCGGCTGGCTGAGCACATCCGTGACATAACGAGTACGGCAGGTCTTGCACCGGACATGCTCACCGGCTGAGTTCAGCGGTATGACCGGGAGGAGGAACAGCGTGAACCACCGGCGCCCGGACCGGTGCCGGTACTCCCGGTCCCCGCCGCAACGGCGGCAATGGAAGGTGCCCTGCGCGATCGTCCGATAGAAGACGCGCAGGCCAAGGATGATCACCAACATGGATCCCCTTCTGGATACCAGCCGGCGCACGCCCTGTCATCGCCCACCGTAGGCGGTGCACGCTGGCCATTTCGTACAGGTAAACCCATCATGTCGCCTCGGGCCGCATGTCGCCGTCCCGATGCCGATCCGAGACCATTTTTTCACGACTACGGATCCGAGACCTGATTTTCTTACGACTTCGGCGGATGTGGTCGCGGCTCAGTCGTAGAAGCCCAGGCGGCGCAGCTGCTTGGGGTTACGCTGCCAGTCTTTGGCGATCTTGACGTGCAGGTCAAGATAGACCTTGGCGCCGAGCAGGGCCTCGATCTGGCGACGGGCCTGGCTGCCGACCTCCTTCAGCCGGGCGCCCTTGGTGCCGATGACGATGGCCTTCTGGCTCGGTCGCTCCACGTAGAGCTCGGCGTGCACGTCGATGAGATCCTCGCGCCCGGGCCGCGGCCCCATCTCCTCGACCACGACCGCGATCGAGTGCGGCAGCTCATCTCGCACCCCGTGCAGCGCCGCCTCCCTGATCAGCTCCGCGACCATGATCTGCTCGGGCTCGTCGGTCAGCTCGCCGTCCGGGTACAGCGCCACGCCTTCTGGCAGGTGAGAAACGAGCACGTCGGCGAGCACGTCGAGCTGGAAGCCGGTCACGGCGGAAACAGGGACCACGTCCACCCAGTCTCCCAGCTCGCTCACCGCCAGCAGCTGCTCGGCGACCCGCTCAGGCGATACCTCGTCGCACTTGGTCACGACCACCACGACCGGGGTCTTCTTGACGTTCTCGAGTTCCCGCGCGAAAAAACGGTCACCCGGGCCGACCGGGTCCCCTGCCGGGATGCAGAACCCGATCACGTCGACCTCGGCGAGCGTCGAGCGGACCAAGCTATCCAGGTGCTCGCCGAGCAGCGTCCGGGGCTTGTGCAGACCGGGTGTGTCGACCAGGATCAGCTGCGCGTCCGGGCGGTGGACGATGCCGCGAATCACCCGCCTGGTGGTCTGCGGCCGGTCGCTGGTGATCGCGACCTTGGCGCCGACCAGCGCGTTCGTCAGGGTCGACTTGCCGACGTTCGGGCGGCCCGCCAGGCAGGCGAACCCGGATCGGAAAGCGCCGGCAGGTGGTTGGTTCACCTCTTGATTCTCCCGCATGTCGCCGGGGAGTCGCGCCAACCCTGCTACGGGGTGAGTGTGGCGCGGATGCTGCCGTCCGGGGATGCGTGGAAGACGGTCGCGTCCGGGCCGAGATCCCGGACCACGGCGAGGTCCCCTGGGTCTACCATTTCGGCGTCGCTGACCAGGGCGGCAGCCTCAAGTTTCTGAGCGCCGCTGGACACCGCCATGGCGACCGCCAGGCGCAGCGCGGACAGCCGCAGCGACGGCAGCGCCACCGCGGCGGCGGTGTAGGTCCGGCCGGTCTCGTCGCGGACCGCTGCGCCCTCGGACGCCGCCACCCGCGCCCGCGTCGACCGCGCCAGAGTGATGATCTTGAGATCTTCGGCGTCAGGCGTCACGTCGCTCACGCGAATAAGTCTACCGGCCTGCGGGCCAACCACGCCGGTCACGATTCCGTATCCGGGACGCGTTCCACCAGGACCGTTCCGATCTTATTGCGGCGCGCGGTCGGGTTCTCCGCGGTCAGCCGCAGGCCATGGACGATCGCGGTCGAGCCCGCGATCGGGACCCGGCCGAGCTGGTGAGCCAGCAGCCCGGCCACCGTCTCCACGTCGTCAACGCCAAGCGCCACCCCGAAGAGCTCTTCGAGCTCGGTCACGGACAGCCGGGCCGTCACCCGCGCGGAGCCGTCAGGAAGCCATTCCACCGGCGGCCGCTCGTTGTCGTACTCGTCGGTGATCTCGCCGACGATCTCCTCGAGGATGTCCTCGATGGTCACCAGCCCAGCGGTCCCGCCGTACTCGTCGATCACGATGGCCACGTGATTGCGCTGAGCCTGCATCTGCCGCAGCAGCTCGTCGACGGGCTTGCTGTCCGGGACGTAGCTGGCCGGGCGGATCGCCGTGGTCACCTTCTCGGTCGCATCGGCCCCGGGATGATCGTGGCTCCACGCCACGATGTCTTTCAGGTAGGCGATGCCGACCACGTCGTCCTCGTTCTCGCCGACCACGGGGATCCGGGAGAAGCCGCTGCGCAGGGCCAGCGAGAGCGCCTGCTCGACAGTCTTGTCGGCCTCGATGAAGACCATGTCGGTGCGCGGCACCATGACTTCCCTGACGATGGTGTCGCCGAGCTCGAAGACCGAACGGACCATCTCGCGTTCACCGGGCTCGATGCCGGTCCTGCGCTCCAGGTAGTCGACGAGCCCGCGCAGCTCGGACCGCGCGACGGGACCAGACGGGCGGTCCTCGTCCACCAGCGGCCGGGTCCGGCGGGTCGGCGGCATGGCGTTGCCCAGGGCGACCAGCAGTCGCGGCAGCGGGCCGAGGGCCCTGGTCAGCGGGACGATAAACCGGGCCGCACGCGCGGCCGTCCGTTCGGTCCGCGGACCGATCCATCCGGTCTGGGGGCGCACGCCGGTCAGCGCGTACCGCAGCGCGATCACCACGCCGAGCGAGGCGAACACGGCGCGCCAGTCGTCGCCGAACCAGCGGACGAAGGCCGCCGTGACGAGCACCGCCGCGAAGACCTCGAGGATGGCGCGGATCAGCAGCAGCACGCTCATGTAACGGGGCAGGTCGGCGGCCGCGGTCGACAGCGGGCCCTGGTGCTCCGGCCGCTCCGCGACACCGGTGGCCGACACCAGAGCCAGCGCGGCCTCCGCGTTCGCGCACCAGCCAGCCACCAGGGCCAGCACCGCCGCCGCGACCAGCAGCCACCCTGGGGGCGTCATAAGCCGGGCTGCCCGTTAGCGTCCCGCCAGGTCTTCAGCAGCTGGTCCTGGGTGCCGAACATGGCGGCGTGCTCTTCGGGCTCGGCGTGGTCATACCCGAGCAAGTGCAAGATCCCGTGCACGCACAGCAGCTCAAGCTCGTCCTGGGTGCTGTGGCCGGCCTTCTCCGCTTGCTCCGCCGCGACCTGCGGGCACAGCACCACGTCCCCGAGCAGCCCCGGGTCACCGCCGGGCTCCGGGTCCCCGGCCCGGTTGCCGCCCATATGCGGCGGCCGGAGCTCGTCCATCGGGAAGGCCAGCACGTCGGTCGGTCCCGGCTCGCCCATCCAGCGCTCGTGCAGCTCGGTCATGGTGCGCTCGTCGACGAGCAGCACCGAAAGTTCGGCCAGCGGGTGAATCCGCAGCTGGTCAAGTGTGAACCTGGCGACCGCGGCTAGCCCTACCTCGTCCACGTCGATGCCCGCCTCGTTGGCGATATCGATGCTCATCGGGGGTCCTAGCTGCCTTTCCGCCTGCTCGTTCTCCCCGCCGAGTTGGGGCCAAGCTGCTGCCGCTCCAGCGCGTCATATCTCTCGTACGCGTCGACGATCTTACCCACCAGGCGGTGCCTGACCACATCGTGACTGGTCAGCCTGGCGAAGTGGATGTCGTCGATGCCGCCGAGGATGTCCTGGACCACGCGTAGCCCGCTGACCTGGCCGGACGGGAGGTCGACCTGGGTCACGTCGCCGGTCACCACCACCTGGGACCCGAACCCGAGCCGGGTGAGGAACATCTTCATCTGCTC
>Ga0302177_10003097_pt1 | contig 11666 bp, 14 predicted proteins | sample I_Palsa_E1_2_FD_198780 | JGI IMG/M metagenome (GOLD analysis project Ga0302177, IMG submission 198780) | Peat permafrost microbial communities from Stordalen Mire near Abisko, Sweden - I_Palsa_E1_2 | ecosystem: Environmental > Terrestrial > Soil > Palsa > Peat permafrost | place: Sweden... | reverse complement strand
CGTTCGCTCGTAAAGAGGCGGATGATGCGATCGGCCTCACCGAGCGGACGCGCGCGCAGCACGATGCCGCGCGTCTTATACGAGCGGGCCGAAGGAATGGGGAAGCAGCTCCGCGACCGTCGTTGTGGCCGGTCCTTGGGGCGTGGTATAGACCACCGTCATGTTGGGATTGAACTCGGCCAGCACTTGACGGCAGGCGCCGCACGGACTGGTCACGACGCCATCGGGTCCCGCGACGGCAATGGCGGCGAAGTCGCGATAGCCGGCGCTTATCGCCGCGCCGACCGCGACGCGCTCGGCGCACATCGTGAGGCCGTAGCTCGCGTTCTCCACGTTGCAGCCCAAAAACACGTGACCGTCGCCGGTGTCGAGCGCGGCGCCGACGGCGAAGTGCGAATACGGAGCGTAGGCGTTCTCGCGGATCTCGCGCGCGGCCGACAGCAGCGCTTCGTGGTCACTGAGCAACGTCGTGCTCATCCGCGTGGGCCTCCGCGTCGCTGCTCGCCGTGCCGTTCGGACTGATGAAGACGCGCACCGATAGGATGCGCCGTCCGCGCGTGCGCTCCACTTTCAGGCGCGTGTGCGAATCGGCGGCGATTTCTTCGCCCTCGCGCGGAAGGCGTCCAAAGAGCCCGACCACATAGCCGCCGATCGTTTCAAAATCTTCGCTGGGTATCTCTGTACCAAGCTTGTCGTTCACGTCCTCGATATTGGTGCCGGCTTCGACCACGGCCTCTTGATCCGAAAGCACGTGGATCGGTTCTTGCTCGTCTTCGTCGTGCTCATCGCGAATCTCGCCGACGATCTCTTCGAGCAAGTCCTCCATCGTTACCAGGCCCGCGGTTCCACCATATTCGTCGACGACGATCGACATCGAGAACTTTTCGCGCTGCATCTCGCGCAAAATCTCGGCGATCTTCTTGGTTTCGGGCACATGCGAGGCGGGCCGCATCAGCGAGCGCAGACTCGTTTGCGCAAGGGTGCCGTTGGCAAGCGCGATCAAAAGCTCGCGATCGTGTACGATACCAACGATGTCGTCTTTCGACTCCTGGTAGACCGGGAGCTTGGAGTAGCCTTCGGCGATGACCACATCGAGTGCGCGCCGAGGCGAATCGTCGATCGAGACGGCCACGATCTCGGGACGCGGCGTCATGACCTCACGCACGATCGTGTCGCCGAACTCGATGACCGAATGGATCATCTCGCGCTCTTCTTCTTCGATCACGCGCTGCTCGGCACCGACGTCGACCAGCGAGCGGATGTCCTCTTCCGTCACATACATCTGGTGCGCGACGCGGATGCCGAAGATCCGCAAGATGCCGTTGGCCACGAAGGTGAAGGCGTTGCTGATTGGTCCGATCACAACGGCGACGATGCGCAGCGTGGGCGAGAGCACCAGCAGCCAGCGATCGCCGCTGCCGGCCGCGAGCGTTTTGGGGATGATCTCACCGAAAAGCAAAAGGATCACCGCCATCACGCCCGTCGACCACAGCGCCGGCTGCGCCAACCCCATTTCGATGGCCACCGTGGTGGCGAGCGAGTCGGCGGCAAGCAGTGCGACCGTGTTGCCGATCAGGATCGAAGTGAGGACGTGGCTCTTGTCGTCGACCAGCCGCGCCACGCTGGCGGAGCCGCGCAGCTTGCGGTCTTCGAGCGTCCGGGCGCGCACCTTCCCGACCGAGACGAGCGCCGTCTCCGATGCGGAAAAGAAGGCCGAGGCGAGCACCAGGACAACCAGGGCGGCGACTTCGAGCCAGTTGGTATGCGCCGCCGTCATGATGCGGGACTTCGGTCAGGGTCGGTATTCAAAACGGCGCCATTATACCACGAGGTGCGAGCGGGCTAGCAGGTAGATTGCGAGGGCAACCACGGTTCCGAGCACCGACCCGGCCACGACCTCGCCGGCGCTGTGGATCTTGGCCTCGACCCGGCTCTGGGCCACCAGGAAGGCCACGAAGTAGCCCAGGAGGGCTGCTAGCGGCCGCTGGTAGAGGAACGCGAGCAGCGTGGCCGCGGCAAATGCCAGGGCGGCATGGCCCGAGATCGCGCCGCCCTGCAGCGCGGACCCCCGGCCCACCCAGGCCTTAGCGAAGATCGTGGTGATCGCGACGACAGAGAGCACGACAAAGGCAATATTGCTCGGGACGCTCGCGACGGCCTCGAAGACGCGCTGCCCCCCGTTGATCAGCCCTTGGTAGAAGACGAGGTAACCGATGACCACGGCGGCGACGGAGGCGACCAACACGGCGCCGGCCGCCGCATCCTTAGCGGTCTTGGCTAGTGGATGGTGGGTGACGGTGAGCAGATCGACGATCGATTCGACCGCGGTATTGAGCAATTCCAGTGCAAGCACCACCGCGATGATGATCACCAAGTCGACGACGTAGTCGCGGCCGAGCCGTAAAATGAGCGCTGCCAGAATAACGAGTAGCGAGATAATCAGGTGCGCTCGCATGTTGGGCTGCGTGCGCGCTGCGTACATGATCCCGGCGAATGCGTGGTTGAACGAGCGCCAAAATCGCACGCGTGTTAGCTCTCGTACGGCCAGGGCATGCCGATCGCCGCGGCTAGGCGTCGCTCTTCGGCTTCCATCTCGCTCCGCTCGCCCGGTTCCATGTGGTCGTGACCAAGTACGTGCAAGAGACCGTGGATCATCAGGCGTTCGATCTCGCGCTGTAGCGGGGCGTCATAATCGGCGGCTTGACGGCGCGCCGTCTCGATCGAGATCACGATATCGCCGAGAAGCTTTTCGTGCGCGAACGGCTCGGGTTCCAGTGGGAACGATAGGACGTCGGTCGGTTTGTCTTTGCCGCGGTGGTCGCGGTTTAACTCGCGGATCGCCGCGTCATCGACCAGCGTGAGCGAGATGGACGCATCGCCCCGATCGATGCTCGCAAGCAGTTTGCGCATCGCGCTCTTGAGCGAGCGTGCATCGACGCCACTGCCGCGCACCTCATTGCGATAGTGGATTTGCATAGGCTTTGATAATCTTGGCGACCAGCGGGTGGCGAACGACGTCGCTTTCGTTGAGCTCCACTACGCCGACCTCATCGATCGCTCCGATGCGACGCGCGGCTTCACGCAATCCGCTGCGCGCACCCGAGGGCAGGTCGATCTGCGTCACATCGCCGTTGATCACCATTCTCGACCCCGCGCCCAAACGCGTCAAGAACATCTTGAGCTGATCCCCGCTCGCGTTCTGCGCTTCATCCAGGATGATGAAGGCATCGTTGAGCGTGCGGCCGCGCATATAGGCGAGCGGCGCCACTTCGATCGTGCCGCGTTCGAGATAACGCGCCACCACGGCGTCGTCGAGCAGATCTTCGAGCGAATCGTAGAGCGGGCGAAGATACGGATCGACCTTTTCGCGCAGATCGCCGGGCAGAAAGCCGAGCTTTTCACCCGCTTCCACGGCAGGACGCGAGAGAATGATGCGCGCGACCTCGCGGCTCTTGAGCGCACGAACGCCCATCACGACGGCGAGAAATGTCTTTCCCGTACCGGCCGGCCCAATGCCGAAGGTCAGCGTGTTGCGCTCAATCGATTGCACGAACGCGCGCTGCCCCGCGGTCTTGGGACGAATCTCCTTACCGCGCTGCGTACGAATCAGTGTGCCGGGCAAGGCATGCCCATTGACGCCTTCGCCCGCATCGGCAATTGCCAGCGCGACATCGTCGGGCGTGATCTGGGCACCGTCAACAGCAGCATCAAGCATGCGGCGCACCGCATGTTCCGCGCGTTCGACGTTGGCGACTGAGCCCGCGAGCGTTAGAAGGTCGCCGTCGGCACGAATGCTGACGCGAAGACGTTCTTCGAGCGCTGAGAGGTTCTGATCGAATTGTCCGAAGAGACGGACGCGATCTTCGAGATCGCTTAGATCGACGGTTCGCTGTGACGTGGACTCCAGATCGTTTGCTCCTGAAATGCTTTCGGCTGACCCAAGACCTCGGCGGCAACGATTGCTCGCACGAGTGTCGCGCTCCCTCCGAACATACCACGAATCGGTGAGGTTCCAATCCGTGGGTGCTCGGGAGCGAGCGTGAGCGGCACCTGCGGCGCGAGCGGCTTCGGTTTCGGTGGCGGCACCGGGCGGGGCGGCGGCGGCGGGTCGACCGGCGGCATGGCAAATGCGGTGGTCACCAACCGCGGCGGCGCGGGCTGCGGCTGCGCAGGTTGCGGCCGCGGTTGCGACCGCGATTGCGACGGTTGAACGGCGGCTTGGGGCGCAGCTGCACGCTGCGCCTGTGCCCGCTGCACGTTCTTGCGGATGCTCGAGATGACGCCGAACGCCACGATGATCAGCCAGATAATCAGGCCGACGTTATGCATCGTGACTTATCTCGGCGGTTGCGGCGGCTGCGTTGCGTCGGGTCCAGCGCCGCCTTCTACGCTGTTACCGATGGAATCGCGCATACCCGTATCCGCTTGCAGATTCTTGAGCTTATAGTAATCCATCACACCGAGGTTGCCGTTCCTGAACGCCTCCGCTATTGCGAGCGGGATCGCGGCCTCGGCTTCCACGACCTTCACGCGCATGGCCTGCGTCTCGGCTTTCTGCTCTTGTTCGGCAGCTTGCGCAGCGTACTGCCGCTCCGCGGCCTTCGCCTGAGCGATCTTGCGATCGGCATCCGCTTGCGAGGTCTGCAATTCGGCGCCGATGTTCTTGCCCACGTCAACGTCGGCGATGTCGATCGAAACGATTTCGAACGCCGTTCCCGCGTCTAAGCCTTTTGCCAGCACGGTTTTCGAAATGCGATCGGGATACTCGAGCACTTCCTTGTGATCGATTGCCGCGCCGACCGCGGCAACGACGCCTTCGCCGACACGCGCAATGACCGTCTGCTCGCCGGCACCGCCGACGTAGCGATCGAGGTTGCTGCGCACGGTGACGCGCGCCTTGACGTTGAGCTGAATGCCGTTCTGCGCGACGCCTTGGAACGTCGGCGTCTCGATGACCTTGGGAGTGACCGAGGTCTGCAGCGCTTCGACGACGTTGCGCCCGGCTAGATCGATCGCCGCGGCACGCTGCCAATCGAGCGGAATCTGCGCGCGCTGCGCGGCGATCATGGCGAACGTCACGTTCTCCACGTTGCCGCCGGCGAGATAGTGCGACTGCATCTGATCCACGGTGAGATTCAAGCCGGCCTTACGTGCGCGCACGTAATTCGCGACAATGACGCTGGGTGGGATGCCGATCAGCCGCATGCGCACGAGCGTAATGATACCGAGCGGCACGCCGGCCGCGACGGTGCGAATCCACGTAGCGATCGGAAAGTAATACAAGAATACGAAAAAAAGAATGATCGCTACGATGAAGATGATCACCGCACCGATGGTCGCGAGTTCCACGCTATTTATATCTCCTTATTAATCCTGACCCTTCGACGAGCTCAGGACTATGGCTTGTCGAAGGACCTTACTTATAGCTCGGAAGAGTAACCGGCTCGACGAAGACACGCGCGCCTTCGACGCGCGTAACGCGGATGGGCGTTCCCGCCGCGATGAATTCACCTTCGGTCAGAACGTCTACGCGTTTGCCGTCGATCTGCGCGACGCCCGCCGGGCGCAGATAGGAAGCGGCTACGCCGGTCATGCCACGCAGCGACGAGTGGTCGAGGCTCGCGACATAGTCGGGTCCTTGCGCGTCGACCAGCGCCATGCGCCGCATCCACGCATTCTGCGGAAAGATGCGCGTCATCAGCGCAAAACATATCGCCGTGAGAATTATCGCGGTTGATATCGCTTCAACTGCAATGAACGTAAAGGGCAGACCAAAGGCCAGAAAGACTGCAGCCAGCAGGGCGAGCCCCCCGAGTATACCGGGAAAGCCATGACCTGGAACCACGTGCAACTCCCATAAAATGCCGAGCAGACCGGCGATCGCGAGCGCGATCACGAGTCCGTTGGAAAACCCGGCGTAGATGTGCGTCCCGAAAAACAGGCCGAGTGCAACGATGCCGATCGTGCCGGCGATCCCGTGCAGCGTCTGCATCTCGAGAATCAGGCCGAGCGCGCCGACGGAGAGCAGCAGCGAGCTGATCCACGGATCGTTCATAAAGCGCGCCAGTTCTTCGCCCCATGTGTAGTTTTGAGTCAGACGCGGCGCATCGGCAAGCCGGACGGTTCCAAGCGCCGCCGCGAGCGAGGGTTCGATGGCGTCCGCCATGCCCGTCTTCACCGCGTCTTGCGCCGGAAGGGTGAGGAAGGTGCCGGGCGTCTTATACTCCGGCACGTCGATGCTCTTATCGACGAAGGCCGCGGCAAGTTTTTCCGGACGGTGGTTACGCTGGGCGGTCGCGACGAAGAGCGCTTTGAGCGCCGACACGGTTTCGGGAGTATCCGGGTGCGGTTCGGCCGAGCCGATTGCGGCGCCGGGCTCCATAAAAATTCGCGAGGTCGAGAGCGTGATCAGCGACGCCGCCGAAAACGCGCGATGTTCGACGAACGCGTAGACGGGTTCGTGAGCGGCAAAAATGTCAGCGCGGATGTCCTCGGCCGCTTCGACCAGCCCGCCGTCGCTGTTCACGTCGAGGACGACCGCGGCCGCGTGTTCGTCGTTTGCCTGCGTAAACGCGCGGTGGACCAGATGGGCCATGCCGTCGTCGACCATCCCGGTAATGGGCACGATAACGACCGGCGCCGGCGTCGCGGCATGTGCAAAACCGAGCGCGCCTCCGAGTACGAAGGCCGCAACTATTGTCATCCGCAGGAGACGACGCAAACCAACCATGCCGGATGCTACTTTCGCAATAGGGGAAGGTTGCACCCACGCATAGGGCGCGAGCGAAGCCGCGCGACTTTAGCGGGCAAAGCTTTAGCTTTGACCGATAAAGTCTAGTTCTTCGGTGACGATTTGGCGGATCAGATTGCCGTCGGCCAGCCCTTTGAGCTGCGGCATGACGGCCTTCATTGCCGCGCCTTGGTTCCGTCCAGCCTCGGGCAATGCGGCGATTGCCGACTTGACGATGGCGCGAATGTCGTCGGCCGACTTCTGTTCGGGCAGATATTTCATAAGAATCTCGTGCTCGGCGCGCTCTTTATCGGCCAGATCTGCACGGCCGGCCTTCTCGAACTCGGCGAGCGAGTCGTTGCGCTGCTTGACCAGCTTCTGCACCACAGCGAGCTCGTCGGCGTCCGAGAGTTCGGCGCCGGCTTCGGTACGCTTATAGGTGAAGCCGGAAAGCGCTGAACGAAGCGTATCCAGCCGAAGCTGGTCGCGCGCCCTCATCGCCTCCTTGAGATCGGAGGCGATGCGGTCTTTTAATGAACCCACTCTGTCACCCTGAGCTTGTCGAAGGGTTACGCCCGGCGCTTGCGAGCCGCGGCGGATTTCTTCTTGCGGCGAACGCTTGGCTTTTCGTAGTGCTCGTGCTTGCGCGCCTCGGCGAGAATACCCGCCTTTTGGGTGGCCTTTTTGAAACGGCGCAGCGCGCTCTCGATCGATTCGCCCGGAGATACGCGAACTTCCATTATTGATTGACCCCCCTTCGTGGCGCCTCCGCACGGGAGCACGCAAAGATTGGGCCCCATCGCGGGGCCCAGCCGGGGTACTGTAGCACTATCCGGGCGGCCAGGTCAAATGCCTTCCGGCTAGGACGTGGAGATGCAGGTGATCGACCGTCTGTCCGCCATCCTTGCCCGTGTTCATCACCAGACGATAGCCGTCGCGGCCGCGCTCGCGCCCAAGTTTGGACGCAACCTCCACCAGGCGCGCGAGCAGTGCCGGATCGCCCGCGTCCGATAGCTCGCCGATGTTCGCATGGTGAGCGATCGGCATCACCAGTAGATGGGTGGGCGCTTGCGGGTTGATGTCTTCGATCGCGATCACCAGCTCATCGCGGTAAACCGGCTTTGCGGGAATCTCACCGGCCGCGATCTTGCAGAACAGGCAATCCATCCACGGGCCTCCTATCGGCGAATGATGAAGCTCCACGACTTGGTCGTGGTGTTGCCGGCGAGATCCGCGACGCGCACCGTCACGTGCACCTGGCCGCTGTGATACGAATACTGCGGCATGTATTGGATGAAGGCCGGCGAGCGCAGCGACTCGGAAGTGACGTCGCGCCCATCGACCCAGAGCACGATGCTCGATGGATTCACCGGAACCGCGTCGGCCACGAAGGTCGCGTAAATGGCGGGCGAGCTGGTGTTCACGACCGCATTTTCACTCGGAGCGAAGTCCGACACACCGGGCGGCGAACTGGACGCCGAGAGGGTCTGCGGCGCCTGGACGTCGGGCGCGCTCGCCGTTCCGACACGCAGATGGCCGATGATCGGCACGCTGGTGAAATTTGCTCCGTTGGGAATCCGGTAGCTCGCGATATACACGCCGCGCGGATTCTCACTCATCGCAAGGTTTGTCACGTAGGATCCGATGTCGAACGTGGCCGCGCCGCCTTGTGTGCCCTGCATGGTGACTCTCACCGAATCGCCGGCGCGAAGCGGCCGATTGCTATCCATCGTCAGCGCGCTGATTTGCGGACCGCCCGCCACCGGCGAGGCGCTCGCGATCGGTCGACTCGCCAAGATCGTGCGGATCTCGTTGCTTTCCACGTTGTAGCGCACGGTGACCACGTCGCCGACGTGAAGGTCGGCGACCGCGGCACTCTTACCATTGAGGACAACTTGCGTCGTGCGGTCGGGAACGATCACGTGGCCGTCCATCATGACGAACTCCGACGACGTCGCCGCCGCGATATATCCGCCGCGCGAGCCAAATTCGTCGGCAACCCGTTCCACGTGTCCCGCACGGTCCATGTAGATGCGCGCGAAGTCTCCCGGATGCACGTCGGTGAGCTCGCCCGGAACCACGACGTTCGCCGCGACGTCGTGCATTTCGACGATGGCGTTGGTGCCGATCGGCACCGTGTGGATGGTCGCGTTATACTCGAGCGTTACGGTCGGCGGATCGGAGGCCAGATCGACGGCGGTCACGGTGCCGAAACGCTCGGCCGACGTATGCGTGAGGATCAGCCCGCTCGACGAGCGGCCGACCAATTGCGCAACAATATTGACGGTGCGCGTGCGGTTATCGTAGATCGCTTGCGCGCCGAGCACATCGGTGAAAAAGCGCAGCGGCGCGTAGAGCACGTCGTGCACCTCGATCGTTCCGCCCCTGCCGCCGATCGGAATGCTTACCGTCCGCGAGCCGACCTGCGTCTCGATCTGCGAACCTGCTTGAATAAACTGCAGTCCGAGGGCCTCGATCGTGTGGCGCACCGGGGCATAGAGTTCGCCGTGCAGCATCAAGGGCGGCGGCTGCAGCGGCAGTTTCACGCCGTTAATGACAATCGCGATCGGCGATACCTTCGGCTGCGGCGCCGGAACGACGCCGAGCACGAATACCGCAAGCAGCGCGATCAGTCTGCGAGTCATCGTTGCTCCTCTACGATTTCGCGATAGACCGCGGCCGTTTCGCGCGCTGTTCGATCCCAGCTCAGCGCCGAAGTGGCCTCGCGCCCACGTTCAACGAGTGCGGTACGTAAAGCCTGGTTGTCGAGCAAACGCTCGATCTGCGCGCGTGCGCCCTCGGCGTCGCGCGGTTCGAAGGTTAGCGCCGCGTCCGTTAGCGGATCGGGAATCGAGGTCGTCGTCGCAATCACCGGACAGCCTTGCGCCATGGCCTCGACGAAGGGCAGCCCGAAGCCCTCGAGCAACGAAGGGTGGACCAGCGCTGCAGCGCCGGCATAATAACTTGCGAGCGCGGAATCGTCCACATCGCCCAAAGCAATGGCTTGCCGCCGGTCGCTCGAGCGGCGTTGCAGCTCGCCTCCGAAATCATCCGGCCCGGACAAATACAGATCGATCTCGTATCGTGGCGGCAACGACGACCACGCCTGGAGCAGCGTCGGAAGGTGTTTGTGCGTGCGGTGATTCCCCACGTTGATCAGATACGGGCGCGGGCCACGATAGGGCCGCGCTTGGACCAAGAATGCTTCGCGCGGAGCAAGCGGCACGACCCGAATCTTCGCCGGATCCGCGCCGAGCAGCGTTACCAGATCCGCGATCGTGCGGCTATCCGAGGTGATGATGCGCGCGGCCTTGCGGGCGGCTCGCTGCACCACGGCGCGATAATACGGCGCAATGGTGGGTTTGAAAAACTCGAGGAAGCGCAGATGGATCACATCGTGAATCGTGAAGAGAAAGCGGCCCCCGGCAAAGAGTGGAACGTACTGCGACATGAAATGCGCAACCTCGATACGGTCGCGGCGCATCCGCAGCGGCAGCGCAACTTGATCCAACATGCCGAGGTTCTCGCCTTCGCGATACACCCGATACTCGAACTCGGGTGCGACGCGCGGTAACCGCGCGGTTACCTCTTCAATGTAGGTGCGCATCCCAACGGAGATGTGGCGGCCGCAGCGTGCGTCGAGGCCGATTCGCGTCATCAAGGGAGGCTCTGAAGAAGTCGCTGCACCGATCGCGAGCGCATTTCCGCGTCAAATCGAGAAGCGAGGAGGGAGCGATGCCGCTGCGCATCGTGACCGACGCAGCGACGATGAGTTGGTGCGGAAATGCCCTCGCCCGGAGGGTTTGGGAAAGAATGCGGCATCTGCGTTGTCGCCCGTTCGGTCACAGACCGCAGAGGGTATGCTCCCTCGCGGTCTCCTACCATCTGCCGCATTCTTTCCCAAACGATCGGTACACGGACTTCTTCAGAGCCTCCCTAGTTCTTCTTGCGATCACGGCCGGCTTGGCGCAGCGATTTCCATGCAACCACGGCGTTGTAGAGCGCGGAGTGCCAGGCGACGTACCACCCGCGCGGCCCATCCCGCAGCGCGCCGCGCCGCAGCAAGCCGTTGCCAAACCGCGGCAGCACCATCGCCGCTTCGCTGACCGTTCGCAGCACACTTGGCGGCTGCGCGAGCGCCTCGATCGCCGTGTAGCGAGCGTACTTCTCACGATACGTACGAGCATCGGGAAATGAATAGTGCAGCAGCGTTCCATCGAGTTCGCGCACAACGCCGTCGCAAACGAGCCGCTCGTGCAGCAGCGCATTGCCGCCGGCCGCCGCTTGCGCCTCGACTCGCGCCGCAGCGGTCCGCACGAGACGCAGAATCCGCTCGCCGCTCCACATGCGCATCGGCTTACCATGAAAATAGGTGCTGCGCCGCACGAGATAGCCGTCGGCATCGCCGCCTGCGGCGACGATCGCATCGCGCAAACGATCGTCCAGCTCTTCATCGGCGTCGAGCATCAGGGTCCACGGCGTCGCGATCTGCCCGAGGCCGTAGCGACGCGCATCGACGAAGTCGGTCCAATCGCGTTCGATGACGCGCGCGCCCGCGGCACGAGCGTACGCGACGGTGTTGTCGGCCGAGCGCGCGTCGAGCACGAGGATGGAGACGCCGTGCGGCAGGCTCGTGATCGCGCGCGGCAGGTCGCGCTCTTCGTCGCGCGTGAGGATGAAGGCGGTGATGTCGCTAGGATTCAACGCGTTCGCCGACCGAGCGCGTCTCGATCGGAACGCCGCCGTGCGCCAGCGCCGCGCCGACGAAATCACGATACAGCGGCGACGGATTGTTCGGCCGCGACTTGAACTCAGGGTGCGCTTGCGTGCCGACAAACCACGGATGCATATCCTGGGGAAGCTCGACGATCTCCACCAGCGTCGTCTTACCGACCGTGTGATGGCCCGAGAAACGCATCCCCTGCTCTTCGAATAC
>Ga0302177_10003096_pt1 | contig 11666 bp, 14 predicted proteins | sample I_Palsa_E1_2_FD_198780 | JGI IMG/M metagenome (GOLD analysis project Ga0302177, IMG submission 198780) | Peat permafrost microbial communities from Stordalen Mire near Abisko, Sweden - I_Palsa_E1_2 | ecosystem: Environmental > Terrestrial > Soil > Palsa > Peat permafrost | place: Sweden... | reverse complement strand
CGTATGCGTATTTCTGCTTCTCTACGGTCTGCCGGAATTGGCGTGCTGTTTCTAACGATGACAGTCGTTGCTGCATGTACAGGCTCGGGGGGACCACCGGCCGCCACTCCGACTCCATCGCCGCCCCCCTCGGCCACGGTCACAATTTCTTCGATTAACGTGACGGTGCCGACGATCGCGACGTCGGGGATTTCGCTTGTCGGCACGCTGCCGGTCGCTACCACCCCGCCAGGGGTTCCTCCGCCCTCGGTTACCGAAACAATTTCGGTTTCGGACCCGGCCGGCTCGACGCCGCTCCTTCCGAGTCCGATCGTCTACGTGGAACTTTCAAGCAGTACGTCGTTTACGTTCCCGTGGTCACCAGCATTTGCGTTTACGGCAGCGTCGATATCGTCCGGCGAGTCGTATTATCTCGGTTACTATAACGGTACGCAGTGGGCAGCCCCCTTCGAAGGGCCCGGCACCGTAAGCGGCAACGCCGTGTCGTTTGCAATGGTCCTGGGAACGTCTCCGGAATTTTTTCCAATTACGCCCACGCAACCGGAGATCTTCGCTCTGTACGCCTCGCCGTGACCCGCCTACGCGGCGGTATTCTAGGACCCCAAGTGGGTATGATGCACCTTGTCAGTACAAGGAGCAACCGTTATGTCGAAATTCGCACTTGCCGTCTTCCTCTTCGCCGCCCTAACGCCGAGCATCGCCAGCGCATGTAGCAATCTGTCGCTCGGAAACGTCGGCGTCAAGGGCACGACGAGCGACGGCAATCTCAACCACTACCAGATCAATGGCGTGGTGAGCAACAACGGCGCAAACCAGTCGTCAAGCACCCTGCAAGCCGTCGACGTCTATAAGGGGCCGGTGAAGCTCGATTCCAAGTCGATTCCACCGCTTCGCGCCGGCCAATCGTTCACGTTCACGTATGTCTCGACTCGGTCGAGCGACGCGGGGGGCGGCGCGTCCCACTTGCGCTTCGTGCTCGATGCAAAGAACGGCTCGATGTGCGCTACGCCGGCTCCCGTTACGGTGAGGTTCTAGCCTGCGGCCAGCGGAAGATGACCGCGTAACAGGGCGGAGGGCCCGGGGCGGGCCCTGATGGTGGCCGAGACAAGTGCTTGGCGCATCGCCTCTTCCTAGGAACATCGCTGGGATGGCCGAAGTCGCTTCTCCACTATGGAGGGCAACTATCACATGCGAATCCTTCCCATTTCCGCAGTCATGATGTTGGCTATGAGCTCATCAGCGCTGGCGGTTACGAATACCCCGTCGCCGGTCCAAGTCAAGGCCTGCACGGTCATGAGCGCGTCGACCACCGACTCGGTCATGGTACCGGGCGTGAGCCTCACGAACGGCGTGACCGTTACCTTGACCAACGTCAGCGGCAAGACCATCCAGTCGCTCACCGTCGCCGGCGATTACCACGGCCGGAAAGAAACCGGCAACGCAACGTTCGAATTCAAACCCGGAACGACGGCGCAGATCACGCGCCATTATACTCAGTCCGCCTATGTCGATCCCGATGCGAAGTGCAGCGTAACGAAGGTCACGTTCGCCGACGGCACGACCTGGCCCTAAGCCACTACTGCACGACGATCTTCGCCATCATGCCGCCGTCCTCGTGTTCGAGAATGTGGCAATGGTAGACGAAGGTTCCCCTGACAATCGGATCGCGCAGATCGACCAATAAGGTTACCGAACCTGGTTGCTGCGTACCATTACCCGGCGTTTCGTAGGGCACGTTCACGGTATCAAGCCAGTTGAGCGTGCTCTGCGGAACGCCGTTTATTGCTTCCACCAAGAAATGCACTTGATGCACGTGGAATGCGTGGACCTCGCCGCTCTGGTTGAGCACGGTCCACTGTTCCACCGTGCCGCTGTTTGCGATGATCTGCGGAGCCGAGGTCGGCGCATAGGCTTGCCCGTTGATGAAAAACTGGTTGGTCACGACGTTCTCGTTGAGCACGATCTGACGCTGTGCCGCCGGCGCCGGCGGCGCTTCACCAATGAACGGCTGCGCTTGAACCGGGTGCATCAGGGCACGCGGCTTCGATTTCGCAATCGCGCTTCCACCGCTTGCGTTGGGTTGCAGGTTAGCCACCGCTACCAACGGATTGGGGTCGCCGTCGGGCCCCGCGTCGATGCACGCGGATTGCAGCGTCGTCCCGCCGGAAAGGCCCGTGACAACGAATTCGGCGCGGCCGCTCGGCGGTATGAGCACGTGCGAGACGTCCTCGACGTGCGGATTGCCGGGATACGTGTCGACCGGATAGCCGTCGAGCGCAACGATACCGATTTGCTCGCCCGGCACGGAGAGGTCGAAGTATCGATCGGCCGAGGCATTGACCACGCGAAAGAGCTGCTGTTCGCCGGCATTGATGCCGATCGTCGGCGCGATCAGCCCGTTCACCGTGACGTGACGCCCTTCTTCCGGCCGGCACGGATCGTAGGACGAATCCTGGACGTGCACGCGCTGGGCGATCAGCTGGCGCGACGACGCGAGCGTCGCAAGACTCGGCTGATCTTGCGGATCGGCGAGTAAGAGCACCCGCTGCGTCAGAAATTGCAAGCCGGCATCATGCTCTTCGATGCCGTCGACGATGATCGCGCCGATCATACCGCTCTCGACTTGCCAGTTGCTCTCGCCGTGCGGATGGGGATGATACCAATAGAGACCGGATGGTTCGTCGCTTGGAATCGGCACGCTGTAGTGCAGCGTTTGTCCCGGCATCGCCATCGTGTCGATCACTTCATCGGCCGGCGCGTTCGGCGAAACCGTCATCCCATGGAAGTGGAGATTGGTCATATTCGGCGGCGTCGACGAGACCGGCAGATTGTTGGTGTAGTCGATCGCGATCGTGTCGCCGGGATCGACTTCGATGGTCGGCGCAGCCCAGCCGCCATTGTATTCAAAACCCGGCGCATTGGTTGCCGGATTGATTGCCGCGGCGAGTGCGATATGCGCAATGCCGTTGACGCTTTGCACGATCGGCGGCTCCGCGTAGGCGCCCGGCGCCGCGGTCGGAAGAGTCGGCGCACTCGAACCGCCGCCGCCGGCACATCCGGCGAGCAGAGCGAGAAACATCAGTCGTGCCTTCATGTTATTTCACCCGAATGTCCATGGTCACGTCGACGGTACCTCCGATCACCGGATCGAGCCGCGTCGTCGTCATGCCGAACGCGTGGCGGTCGAGCTTCCCGGTCGCGTGATACACCGGATGCTGGGGGTCGCCGCTTGCGACCACGATGAGTTGCTCGGGCTGTGCGACGCCGTGCATGGTCAGCATGCCGTCCATCGTGAATCCGCCACCCGGCGCCGGCGTGATCTTTGTACTCGTGAAGGTCCACGTGGGGAATTTCTTGGTGTCGAACCAGTCCGGCGTCCCCATCACGCCGTCGCGATCGGGGTCACCCGTCTTGAGCTTCGTTGCGTCGAGTACGGCGCTGACACTGGTTGGTACGAGCGAACCCTCGGGCGCCTCGATCGTTCCGCTCAAAACCGGCACGCTGCCGGTCACGCGTTCGACAAAGATGTGCTGTACGGCGAACTCGACTTTGGATTTGACCGGATCAATGGTGAGAAGTGCGGCGAGCGCGAGATGCAGCATGGGCTAATACCCGATCGTGAACTGGATATTCATGGTGTTCGTCGTGTTGGGCACGTGCTCGATCACATCTTCGATCGTGACGCGCGAGTTATGCGTTGGGCCGTAGCCGAGCAGCACAACCATATCGCGTTCGAAGCCGCTCGTATCGTTCGTCCCCTCGTAGCGGGCGAGCGCAAAGAGGCGCGGCGAGAATGCGTAACGGAGCTGCGTGAAGCCGCCGCTGGAGGGATAGCCGATGCCGTTGAAGCTCGAGTCCCACCCGGTCTGGATCAGGTTCTCACTCGTCCACTTGCCCTGGTTGAACACGACGGCGTAGCCTTGACGTACGAACCGATCGAGCAGGTTGCCGACGTCGGGCCGTTCGCCTTCGTAATGATAGTATGTCAGCGCGACCGGTCCGATCGCCTCTTGAATGTTTTCCATCCAATCCTCACCGGTGGTGAGCAGACCGCTTTGGCGATCGTGTCCGGGCCCGGTGAATACACGAGCCGACAGCCCTTGCAGGGTGTTGCCGACGGTGGCGTTCACACCGAATTTCGGCGTGAAAAAGTCGAACGGATTATTTCCGACCTGTTGCACGTAGATGCCGTAGTCTTGGTACGTCTCGCGGAACGTTTCGGGATCGATCGGGAGCGGCAACGTATACATCCCGGCCTGCACGTACAGTGGAATCTTCGCGTCCCACTGGTTGATGCGGTCGTTGACCCACGCATCGCGCAAGAGCCCGTGCTCGCCGCCGTCGACGGCATATTGCTCGACGAAGAAGCTTCCACGTGTCCCGATCGCACCGGTGGTAAAGAGCTCGACCTCGTCAACGATCGCCTTGGGCAGCCCCTGGCCGTTGGGCCCGTCGCCCTGGTTCTCGCTGGAGTCGAGGAGATTGACCTTCATCGCAAGCGGCACGGCCGGCCCGGGTTGAACCCCTGGGATCCGGTCGCCGCTGGCCAAAAAATGCACCCCAAAATCATTGAGGTGCGGGATGACCGTGTGGCACTTCTGGCACGTCACGCCGTACTGATGCGCAAAAAGCGCAATGCCCAAGAGCAATGCCGTTAGGTTCACCAAGGCATGATATTAGGCTTACCTAACTCATGTCAAGGGGAAAGGGGCGGGTTACACTCGGGCGCCGCGCCCCGTGAGCAAATTGACGACTAAGAGAATAACCGCGATGACGAGGATCAGGTGAATTAGCGCGCCGCCGATGTGGAGTATGAAGCCGAGCAGCCACAGGACGACGAGGATCACGATCAGGGTCCAAATGAGATTTGCAAGTCCAGCCATGTTCTCGGTGTTCCCAGAATGGCGACAGCTTAACCGATTTGATCGCACGTACGTCGGGAATGATGTCTACATGAAAAACGATCCAATCGACAAAGCTGCGGATGCCATCAAAGGAACCATCGATGATGTCCGCGACACCGCTCACGAAGCGTCACATCGTGCACAGGCCGACGCCGAACGCGAACGCCGCAAAGTCGATGACACGATGACACCCGGCGAACAAGCAAAATCGATGGCTGATGAAGCCAAAAACCGGATCCAAGCCAACGTCGACGAGGCCAAACGGCGCGTTCGGCACGGCGAATAGCGTCTAGCGCGAAATCACGCGCAGCGCTTCGGTCTCACACGAGCCGCCGCGCGCCAAGGAGCCGTTGAGGAACGCGTTGACGATCGCGGGATGCACGTAGGAACTCCGGCACACGGCAACCGTGTTGCCGAGCCTACGTGCAAGCGCCTTGATCGCTTCATTCACCGATTGTTTGGCGTCCCGCTCATCGGCGGGCGTTTCGGCTTTCTGCAAGAGCGCGCAGCAGGATATCGTGCCGGCCCAGGTGCGAAAATCCTTGGCTGAAAACTCGTCGCCGGCAATCGAACGCATATACTCATTTACCTCCGACGAATCGACGTGATGCACGTCGCCCGCAGCGTTGAGGAATTCGAAGAGCCGCTGTCCCGGCAGTTCTTGGCAGGCGCGAATCACTTTGGCGACGCGACGGTCACGGATCCCGCATTCATGCAACACGCCGCTCTTGCCGCGGAACCTAAAGCGCACGGTTTCGCCGCGCGTCTTAACGTGTTTGTCCTCGAGCGTGGTGAGGCCGTAGGAGTCATTGGCCCGCGCGTACTCGTCGTTTCCGATGCGGATGAGCACGTGTTCGAGCAGATAGACGATCGTTGCGAGGACTTTTTCGCGCGACACCTCCTTGCGATTCAGGTCGGCGCTAACCCGCTTGCGAATACGCGGGAGCGCCTTACCGAACGCGATCATTCGCTCAAACTTGACCTCGCCGCGAAGGCTCGACCAATCAGCATGATAGCGGTACTGCTTGCGTCCGCGCGCATCGCGGCCGGTTGCTTGCATATGCCCGGAGGGATCGCGGCAAATCCAGACATCCTGGTACGCGGGCGGAATTGCGAGGGCGCGAATACGTGCGAGATCGCGAGCCGACGGCTTGCCGCCGCTCGGTAATTCATAGCGGAAGCCCCGGCCGGAGCGGACGCGACGAATCCCCGGCTCGTTGTCGCTGCAGTAGCGTAGTCCGGCGTCGTGAGCAGCGCTGATTGCCGCATCGGCATTCACTTCCATCTACGCATGTATACCCACCGGCCCTCTCGAAATGACCTCAACAACCCATGTCAAGCCTTGAATTGACTCCGCGCAGCTTTGCCCCCGGCCCACTCCTTGGAACGATCCGCGTCCCCGGTGATAAGTCGGTCTCCCATCGCGCGCTGATTCTTGGCGCTGCCGCTCCCAAACCGCTCGAAATTCACAATCTCAACCCCGGACGCGACGTGCGCGCCACGATGGAAGCGCTGATCGCTCTTGGCGCACGAGTCGATAGCACGGGCGGCGTACTGCGTCTTCACGCGACGCAGTTGCGCGAGCCGATGGGCGCGCTGGATTGCATGAACTCCGGATCGACCGCGCGGATGATGCTCGGCGTTTGCGCCGGGGCCGACGTTCCGGCAACCTTCGACGGCGACGATTCGCTGCGCCGGCGCCCGATGGAGCCGGTCGCCGCGCAACTGCGCGCGTTCGGAGCTAAGATCGAGACGACCGACGGGAAGCTGCCCTTGCGCATCGAGGGCACGCCGCAGCGCGAAACGCACCGCTTCATTCTCGTCTCTCCCTCGGCACAAGTGAAGTCGGCGCTGTTGCTCGCGGCCCTTTTTGCAAAAACCTCGATCGCGATTGTGGCCGATCGCAATTCACGCGATCACACCGAACGCATGCTGCGCTATCTCGGCGCCGATATCACCTGGGACGGCAGCACGATCGAGCTGCGCAGCCCGATCACGAATGCGAATCCCATCACGGTCTGCGGCGATTTCTCGTCGGCGGCGTTCTTCATCGTAGCCGCGACGGTTGCTCCGAGCAGCGAACTCACCATCGAAGGCGTCGGCGTGAACCCGACGCGGACCGGTCTGCTGGATGCGCTGCTAAACATGGGGGCGAAGATCGAGCTCCGTAATCCGCGCCAACTTTCGGGCGAACCGGTCGCCGATATCTACGTTCGGCACGCGAAGTTGCAAGGCACCACGATCGGTCCCGACGTGGCGCTGCGCGCGATCGACGAAATCCCCGTGCTCGCCGTCGCAGCGGCCTTCGCGCAAGGCGAGACGAAGATCACCGGCGTGCGCGATCTCCGCACCAAAGAATCCGACCGCGTCGCAGCGATCGAGCGGTTGCTTTCTGCGGTCGGCGTTGGGGTCGAAACGGCCGCCAACGGCCTCGTGATTTCCGGCGGAGCGCCGCGCGGGGCGGGTGCGCGTATCGACACCCACGACGATCACCGCATCGCGATGGCGGCTGCGACGCTCGCGGCCGGTGCAGGACCCCTGCAAATCGATAGCGATGCCAGCATTGATGTGAGCTTTCCATCTTTCCTCGAAACGCTCGGGAGCGTACAACGCGCGTGAACGAACAGCCAGTTTATACCGAAGACGAATTCGCATCCGAGGCGCGTTATCTCGAGACGCTGATCTGGGAATCGATCGTCGTGATTCCGGGTGCCAAAGTCCTGGTCTGCGGCTTCGGACCCGATGGGGCGTACGTGCAGCACGCGATCGACGGCGGCGCAAACGTGACCGTCATCGAGCATCGCCAAGAAGAGATCAACCGCTTCAACAAGCTCGATGCGAAGCTGTTACGCGGCAGCACGTCGGTTATTCCCGCCAAAGACAACAGCTTCGATTTGGCAATCTCGTATCACTATTTGCACGAGATCGACCCCTTCTTCCATTCGCAAGTGCTCTCAGAGCTCGGGCGCGTGGCGCGCCGCGTTGCGGTCATCGAACCGGCACCACCGGCTGATCCGCTAGGCAAGCGCATTGCCTTGCTCTATTCGCAGGCCAAGCGCGAACTCGGGCAGTTTGAATATTACCAGCCGCTCGAATATTGGAAGAAACTTTTACAGGGCGTCAAAGCCGACGTTTCGCAGCACGTCTTTGCCTTTGCGAAAGTACCGCCGCGCGAATATCTCATCGATACCGTGCAACTGCTGCTCGATACGATTGAAGTCGAAGACGCGCCGCGCGAATACATGGACGAACTGCGCACGATCGCAAAGCGTTCGGATGCGCAGCTCTTGCCGCCGCCGCGCTACGTCCTGGTTGGCGCGGCTGCCGGCGATCTGCTCGTGCCCAGCTTCACACCGCGGCTTCCCTCGCGGAAATCGCTGCCGCCCGCGCCCGCACCCGCGGCGACACCGCGTGGGCTCCCACGTCCTGACGTAAGTGCGCAAGCGGGTTACGAGATGCCGCCGGTTGAGGGAACTCCCAAAGCCGTAACGCCGCCCGACACCATCCAACCGGCGCCCCCGCCTGCGGTGCCCACTCCCGTAGCCGCTCCGCCGCCGCCGCCGCGCCGGCAGCAGCCGGCGGCGCCGCCGGTTCCAGAATTCGGCATCGCGGGTCTGCCTTTCGGCGCTCCGCCACCGCCGGTTCCAGGCACGCCAACGCCGGGCTCGCCCTTTGGCATGCCGTTCGCGACGCCGCCAGGCGCAGCACCGGAGGCGCCGAGTTTTGGTTTTCCCGGAGGTACACCACCGGCGAATGCGGGTTGGGAATGGGAGCCGCCCGAAGGCGGCGAGGAACCGCCGCTACCCTGAGCGCGGAAGGCTTGCGCGGATGCGCTCGATCGCTTCTTGCGCCCGAATGAGCAGCGCTTCTGCGAGGATGAGTGCGCCATCAATGCGTCCGGCGTCGCCTTGCGCTTTTTCAAACCTCGCGACGAGTGCTGCCGGAACGAGCGCGTCGGCGTGGCGCTTCGTGCGTATCGCTGCGGAAAGCACGACGACCGTCGCGATGAGGATCAATACCAGTGCGGCGATTGCGCCGGACACTGGGATCCAGATCATGCCGCCGAGTCGCTCGAAGACGGCTTCGCGTCGGCGGCCGGCTTTGCGTCCGCGGCCGGCGTTGCGTCCGACGTGCTCGACGATTCGCTGCTCGAGCTTTTCGCGGGTCGCGAGTCGGTCGCGTAAAAGCCCGATCCGTTGAAGATGATCGGCGCGGGATTGAACACGCGCATGAGTGCGCCGCCGCAATGCGGGCACACCTCGGCGTTCGTCTCGTTGAAGCCGTGGCGGATTTCAGTCACTTTGCCACAGGCGGCGCAGCGGTAGTCGTAGAGCGGCATATCGGTACTGTTATATCAGGGGCTAGCAGTCTCGGTCAATGACTGCTAGCTCAACCATGCCTTTGAAGTGCACCAGTGCGTCGTCGAGCCCTCGCTCGAACCGCTTCCCGTGCTTCCAAGCGTCCATCAGCGCCCCGAGCCGGCCGCCGTAGGCGGGGTAGCTGAGCTTCACGTGCAGCTTGGCGCGCGAGGTCTTGCGCTCGATGCGAAAGTCCAGGCGGCGCCGCACGGAGTACAGCCCGACCAGCGAGAGGTGGAAGTTGCTGATGAATTGGTCGATTTCGAAGGCTTGTTCTTCGTCGCCCGGCAGGGTCGAGCGCACGATTACTTCGGCTCCCACGGAAAGCGGAGATGCCGGATCCGCGAGGGTCGCACTGCGCAGGAACGGGAGCCACACTGGCCATTTCTCGACGGCACATAGCAGCGCAAACGCATCTTCAACCGGTGATTCGATATCGAGACTCGCGCTGTACGACCGCAGCCCAGGGCGGGTAAGGGCATCGGTCACAATCGCCATGGACCGACTACTTCTTCACCCTAGATATAGTGCCTGCCGCGCAGGCGACCGCTATATATCGCCCGAGCCCGCGCCCACCGCGAAGGCCACGAGGGTTTGCACCCCCACAGCCAGCGCCGCCTCGTCGAGCCGAAATTCGGCCCCGTGCGCCGGGTGGACCGCACCCGCCGCCTCGCTGCGGATACCCAGGCGCACTTGGACGCCCGGCACGCGCTGCGCGAAATACGCAAAATCCTCGGCGCCCATCGTCGGCTCGAACCGTTCGATCGGCAGCGCGGTGTTGGCGCGCAGGTAGCGCACAAAACGTTCGGATAGCTCGACGTTGTTGACCACCGGCGGATAACCGTGCACGATGCGAACCTCGGCGCTCGCACCGTAGGCAGCGGCCGCATGTTCGACAATACGGCGCACACGCGCTTCGAGTCCGTTGCGAATCAACGGATCGTGCGCGCGCAGCGTACCCGAGAGTTGCACTTCATCGGCGATCACGTTGTTGCGATAACCGCCGCTAATCGTGCCGATCGTTACAACCACGGCTTTGAGCGGATCGATCTCGCGCGCAGCGATATTTTGCAGCGCAAGCACCACGGCGCTGGCTGCAACGACGGCGTCGATCGAAGTGTGCGGATAGCCACCATGTCCGCCCTTGCCGCGCACGGTGATGTAGAGTTCATCGGCCGACGCGTTTACCGGACCAGGCGTGATGCTGATCGTTCCCGCCGGAAGGCGCACGTCGACGTGCTGCATCGCGATCGCTTCGACTTTCGGATCGTCGAGCGCGCCCTGCTCGATCATCGGGAGCGCCCCGCCCGGCCCTTCTTCCGCCGGCTGAAAGAGCAAGACGGTGGTTCCATGGAGCCGCTCGCGCATCGCCTGCAATTCGCGCGCCGCACCCAGCAACATTGCGGTGTGCGCATCGTGTCCGCAGGCGTGCATTTTGCCGGCGACTTCGGAGGCAAACGGCAAACCGCTTCGCTCGGTGATCGGGAGTGCATCCATATCGGCACGCAGGCCCGTGACGTGTCCGGGCAATGCGCCGCGGACGATGCCGACGACGCCGGTCTGCGCAACGCGCCGGTGCTCGATGCCGAGCGCGTCCAGCTCGCGCTCAACCAGCGCCTGCGTCTGGTGCTCTTCAAAGCCCAGCTCCGGATGGCGATGGATCGTGCGGCGCAGCTCGACCACGCGGTCGAGCGTCGATGTGGACGGTTCTTGGATCACTCGGGGCGTCTGCGTCGGCAGTACGTGGCTTCCCTGCGAGCGAAAGCACAGAAGCAATGATCGGAGCCGATGCCGCCTTGGCGGCCCTCATCAATCGGGCGGCCGCAACGTACTTGACCGCCGCGCCCGCCTACATCACGTTTCACGAAAACACGCATGTCGAAGGCGCGAACAAGAGCGAGGACATCAACCGCTACGTCGCGGTGCGCGTTGCCGACGACTACGCGGTGATGCAGGATCTTCCGCATGGCGCCGAGCGGCTCGGTACGGCTTTCCCCGTTATTCCGTTCTTCGATCCGTTTTCGACATTTCGGTTCAGCTACTTCGCCAACTTAAAGAGACTCGACATAACCTTCGATCCGGGTCAGCCGTTTCAACTGCAATTCCCCGCGCCGGAGCCCGGCGTCGATATGGTCCTTCCGTATTTCTCTGAGTGGGCGCCGCGTTACGCACCCGACTCGACCGAAGATGCACTCCACTTCTTGATCGAGCCGACCCCGCGTACCGGTGCAAACGCGTTCTATCCCGCCGACGTGAGCGAAGACGCGACGACGCACCTGCCCTCGCACGTCACATTGCAAGACAATGGCACGGATATGGTGCTCGGTCTGGACTTCTCGATGGTGAACGGCTACTGGGTAATCACACGCGGAACGTGGAGCGCGACGCAACACGTCGCGATCAT
>Ga0302177_10003095_pt1 | contig 11672 bp, 10 predicted proteins | sample I_Palsa_E1_2_FD_198780 | JGI IMG/M metagenome (GOLD analysis project Ga0302177, IMG submission 198780) | Peat permafrost microbial communities from Stordalen Mire near Abisko, Sweden - I_Palsa_E1_2 | ecosystem: Environmental > Terrestrial > Soil > Palsa > Peat permafrost | place: Sweden... | reverse complement strand
CACGGCCGATCGAATTTCGGGGCGAAGGGAGTTGAGTGTCACCGGTACAGAGCCTGTTCCAGAATGTATTCCTCTACGCGCGCGGGCACAAGCCCATGGATCGTTTGCTTGCGCTCCAGGCGGTGCCGGATTTCGGTGGACGAAATATGACTCGCCACAGTGGTGAGAAGATGAATCACGGATTTGCGCAGCACGATCTTGTTCGGATCGCTCGATGGCGTGCGGCCGAGCCTTTCGGGAGGAATCACAAGACGCAACGCATCTAATCGAAAACCCGGACGGCTCGCGATGATGAAATCACAACTGTCGAGCAACGCTTCATAATTTTTCCACGTCGGGATTTCAAGAAACTGATCCGCGCCGAGAATGAAAAACAAGTGATCGTCGGGATGCTCCCGGTGAAAGCGCCGCACTGTGTCTACACTATAAAAAACATGCGTAGCGGCACCTTCCGGCGGCGCCTCGGCGGTGGAAGTATGGAATCCTGCATGATCTGCGCAAGCGAGCGTAACCATTGCGTAACGATGCAGAAATGGCGTCAACGTGCGCTTAGTTTTGTGCGGAGGACGCGACGAAGGCACGAAATATATGGCATCGAGGTGAAAGCGTTTCTGTGCCGCCTGCGCCACGGCGATGTGACCCGAGTGAATCGGATCAAACGTGCCGCCAAAAAGCGCAATCGAGCGGCGATGGGCTGGTCCGTGCGGCCGATGAATAGAATGCGGGCTCAACGCTTTTCCTGAGGCGAAGTTGAATCGTCATCGTCGATCGCTGCGGCGGAGCGGGCCTCTTCAGCGTCACGTTCGCGAGAGGGTGTCGGCTGAACTTCCGTTTCGACCGGCATGGATGGTTTCGGAATCCGATCCAGGGCATCAGCCATTGCGCGGACGAGTGCGACAATCCCTTCCCCACTTGCAGAGGATATCGCGTGGAATTCAAGGCCGCGCTTCTTGGCGAATGCGCGTAATTCGTCGAGGTGTTCGCGATTTGTGGTGGCATCGAGCTTGGTAGCGACAACGATCATCGGCTTTTCAGTCAGCGCCGGGCTGAACGAGGCGAGCTCGTGCTCGATAATTTCGAAGTCGCGGATGGGATCGCGGTCGTTTGCGTCGCTCGTATCCACAAGATGCGCGATCAATCGCGTGCGCTCAATATGTTTCAAGAATCGCGTGCCTAGACCTACGCCTTCGTGGGCGCCCTCGATCAAACCGGGCAAGTCCGCGACAACGAATGCACGGCCCTGGCCGGGCGCGGCGTCAGGGTCGGCGGAAACGACGCCTAGGTGGGGTTCAAGGGTAGTAAAAGGATAGGCCGCAATTTTCGGGCGTGCGGCGGAAATGCGCGAAATCAAAGTGGATTTTCCTGCGTTGGGGAAGCCGACAAGGCCCACATCGGCGAGCAGCTTCAGTTCGAGCCGCAGGTTGCGCTCTTCGCCAGGCTGGCCGTCTTCATGTTCGCGCGGCGCCTGATGCCAGGGGCGCACAAAATGCGGATTGCCGTTGCCTCGCCCGCCGCGGCCACCCTTGGCTGCACGGTACCGCTGTCCAGCTTCGACGAAGTCAAAAACCTGTTCGCCTGAGTCAGCGTCGAAAATCACAGTGCCGACGGGGACTTTCAGCACCATTTCTTCGCCGGAAGCGCCGTGGCAATTCGAGCCTTCGCCATGGCCACCCCTCTGGGCCTTGAATTCCCGATTGTAGCGATAACGCAGCAGCGTATTGTCGTGCGGGTTCGCTTCGATGTAGATGTCGCCGCCGTGGCCGCCATCGCCCCCAGAAGGTCCGCCGCGCGGAACATACTTCTCCCTGCGAAAGGCGACACAGCCATTGCCGCCATCACCGGCCTTTATCGAAATTTTCGCTTCATCTGCAAACATGAATCACCCGCTAAGAGAGATGCTGAGAGAGCATACGCCGACGCAAGGTCCGAAGACAAAAATACGCGCCCCGGTGCGTTGGAGCGCGTAAGGAACCTTGCAGAACTAGTTGGCAGGCGCTGCAGCGGCTTTCTTCTCGGCTAGTCGCGTACCGGCTTCTTCCACCGTTAGCACGCTGATATAGCGCCCGTGGCCGCCCTTGTCTTCGAAGAGGACGATGCCGTCAATCAACGCGAAGAGGCTGTCATCTTTCGCCAGACCAACATTTTTCCCTGGCCTGTAGTGCGTGCCGCGCTGGCGAATCAAAATGCTGCCGCCAGTTACGAGCTGTCCGCCAAATCGCTTGATTCCAAGTCGCTGCCCGTGCGAGTCGCGTCCATTAGTGGATGACCCGCCGCCTTTTTTGTGTGCCATGAAGATCCCCTACGGAATTTGGATGTCGCTGACCTGAACGGCGGTGTAATTCTGCCGGTGGCCGCGCTGAATGTTGTATTGCCCGCCCGTTTTGTACTTCAACACTCTCAGTCTCGGGCCCCGCCCTTGCTCTACGATTCTGCCGATCACTTTCACTTTCGATATATCGTCGGCGGAAACGAACTTCTTTTCATCGGTGCGCACGGACAGCACGTCTTCAAACGTTATCTTGCCGCCCAGCTTTCCTTCGAGCGTCTCCACGCGGACAGTCTTGCCAGGCTCCACGCGATATTGCTTTCCCCCACTTCGAATTACGGCGTACATGCTGCCTCCTGAAGCTAGTGACAAACCCCAATTATACGGGCTATCTAGCACATACGTCAACGAACACTGTATTGCTAATTAGGCGTAAGCTCGGCGGCAGGATTCGTGTTCGCGGCAGGATCGAGGGCAATTTGTGTGGTCGATCAGGATGTAACTGTGACAAGCGGCACAGATTACGCCGTACATGGTTTCATTGAATTGATCGTGGTTCATCTGGGTTGTATGTTCGTTGCGCGCTTGCTCGCGGCTCATAGCCATAGTTCGGCTCCCTCGCTACATTCTATCTGAACTCCCTCGGCTTTTTCGCAGTTCAGGCTATCCGATGGCACAGCCAGATTGGCTCTTGAAGCCCTCCGGCCGCGAGCCTACGCTTGCTATATGAGCGAATTCAAACGAACGGAACGCACGCAGGTCAAGCGACTGCCCGATCGCGGCGCTTATGATACTGAAACTGTCTTTCCGATTCTCGACGAAGGGTTGATTTGCCACGTCGGATTCTCAGTCGAGGGCCAGCCGTTCGTGATTCCGACCGGCTACGCGCGAGTTGGTGACACGCTCTATATCCATGGCTCGGCGGCGAGCCGCATGCTACATACGTTGGCCGAAGGCGTTCAGGTTTGCGTCACGGTAACGCTGCTGGACGGATTGGTTCTGGCCCGGGCGGCATTTCACCACTCGATGAATTACCGCTCGGTCGTGATTCTCGGCCGCGCCACTCTGGTCGAAGACCGCGCAGAAAAGTTGAAGGCCCTGGAAGCGTTTACGGAACATATCGTGCGCGGTCGCTGGAATGACGTCCGGCTGCCAACGGAATTGGAGCTGAAGGCGACTACCGTCCTTGCTCTGCCGCTCGCGGAAGTTTCCGCGAAGGTTCGCTCCGGGCCACCCAAAGACGACGCGGAAGATTACCAACTTCCCATCTGGGCCGGCGTCGTTCCGCTTCCGCTTGCGCCAGGTGCTCCGATTACCGATCCCAGGTTAATTCCGGGAATCGAGACCCCGGCATACGCGAAGAAATATTCGCGCTGATTCTCGATTTCTGGTTTCGCTAGACATCATGCGAGCCTCGTATTCCAAAAAAAACAGCCCCGGCCGAAGCCGGGGCTGTTGGGTAGATTTGCCAGAGCCAGCGAAAACTAATCGCCAGCGACTGCGGCTTCTTCGGCATTGGTCTTTTCAGCCTTCACTTCGCCGTTGCCGTTCGTGTGGCCATTTCCGTTGCCGTTGGCAGTCGCGATTTGAACCGGCTTCACGGTTGCGCCCGGAACCGCCATCTGAATCTGCTGAATCGAGCCAATCTGCACGACGGTCTCAGTGGACTTCTTCAGCACGAGTTCTTCGTAAATCCGGCGAACCTTGGCAGCTTCCTCGTTGGCCTTGCGGCGGCGTGCGCGGTCTTCTTCAGCCGCGGTCAGAGGAATGTCGTGCTCGAGATGACGAACTCGGGCCGCATCATCTTCGTCGATACGCAGCGTATGCTCGTAGCTGTTGAGGTCAACCTTTTTGCCTTTGGCGAAGATCTCGTGCTTGCCGTGCTCCTTGTACCACTGCGCGACGGTCGCGTTCTTGTACATGTTCTCGATAATCTTCCGCCAGCCGATGCCGGTGTTATAGGCGCAGAAGGAAATTTCGCCCTGCTGCGTGGCATATGGAATGATGCACATTTCGGTGCGACGGAAGTCGTAGTTGAAGAGATCCTGGAACCACATCCCCGCGAGGAACAGGAAATTCCACGGGTCTTGGCGGCGCTTCATGGAATCATCCAAGGTGCGATCCGGACCGACCTTTCCATAAACCTTTTCAGATTTTTCCTGACCTCTCACGCCGAAAGTCTTGTCAAACTTCTTCCAAAGGTCCTTGAGCCTCAAACTCGGGGGCGCCTGGAACGGATGATAGTTCTTCAGCAGCGCCATGGCAGCCATGTAAGCGGAAAATTTCTTGCCGCGCGCCGCGTCTGTGACCTTGCTGATGTCAGCGACGAGCCCAGGAACATTGAGGAACTTCGGGACCGGCGCCCATTCCTTGTTTTCCTTGTTGATCATCACGGCCGTACCCACGCCGCAATTCGGGTGGCAGCCACAGCTCATTTGTCCCCACATAGCATCGGGGCCGTGTGCCAGGTCCGCGAAATCAGAGAATGGGCTAATCAGAGAGATGGGGAACCAGTCGCGAGTAGGTTCGATTCTGCCTACCTGAGCACTGACGTCCTGAGCCAGGTGGGAAAGCGTGTAGCGCTGGCGCAGACGGCGTTCCGGCGTGATTTCTTCGTCGCGCCCGGTGAAGGAAACGGGCTGGAACGAAACGAACGAGATTTTCTTGGGGTTCTCCATCGCGAACTTCACGATCGGGCCAACCTGATCGTTGTTCACGTTGTTGACGATGGTGGTGACCAGCACGATGTCGATGCCCGCCGCGTGCATGTTCTCAATCGCGCGCAATTTCACGTCGAAGAGGTTGCCCACTTGACGATGACTGTTAGCGTCATTTCCGATACCGTCGAATTGCAAATATGCGTACCGCAAACCCGCTTCGAACGCTTGGGCGCAAAATTCCTTGCTCTTCGCGAACTCGATTCCGTTCGTCGCAGCCTGCACGCTGTTGTAGCCGACTTTGCGCGCAAAGCGCACGGCATCCAGGAAACGAGGATGCATGGTGGGCTCGCCGCCGGAGAACTGCACGGACATTTGACGGCGCGGCTTGATTTTGGTGGCATTCTCGAGGATTTCTTGAATTTCTTCCCAGTTCAGCTCGTGAACGTAACCAACTTGATTGGCGTCCATGAAGCAGGGATCGCACATCATGTTGCAGCGGTTGGTCAGGTCAACTGTGAGAACGGAGCCGCGGCCGTGGCGAATGGTGCTCGAGCCGTGGCGGTGCATGTCTTCATCGTTGTGCGCCGGGATGTCGCGACCGGGGAAATTCTTTTCAATCCATTCGAGGAACTTTGAATCCGCGGCCATCAGGTCTTCGCACTTGCCGTGGATGGGGCATTCTTTCACCATCCAAACTTGGCCATCGCGCTCGATAATCTGTGCCTTAATTTCGCCGACTTTCTCGTGCACCAAGTCGGTCCAGTCTTTCGTGCCGTTCATGATCGCTTCGCGCGCTTCGTGCACGCACGATGGGCACAAAGAGTCGGTCGTGCGTGGCCAGCCGAGCGTGGGCTTGGACTTCTCCCATGATTTCAGCATCGGCTTTTCAGACCACTTAGGAATGAACGAAGGGTTTGGCCGGAACTTATTGAAGAATTGAATCGTGTCGAAGGTTACTCCTGCTGTTCTGCAGAGTGCCCAATCGAACGATTTCCAAACTTGATTGCCCACCGTCTTCGGCATAATCCTCCACCTCTCCCTTTAAATGCACGGACCCCAGATAGTGTCTAAGCCCCCGAAACCTTGGACCTCAGCGGGTGAGCCACACCCGTGACTAGTTACCGTACCAAAGTTTGCCCGGAATCCAAGCGCAGGTCTATGAGGGTGCATCCAAAGGTGCAATTCGCAGGTTGAATGGCGTCAGTGACCAGCCAACGGGACTTCGTAAGTACTAAGTACCGGCCGTTTGTCTAGTCTCCGAATCGCCCCTAAGCGACCTAGGGTCGCAGGATTGGGTTGCCACTTCCTCCTGTGTGCTGTGAGGTTTCTTTGACCTCGGGCGCTACATAATTCCCGCGCTTCATATCGAATTGAATTGGAGCGGGGTGCTTCGGCCAGAGTGCTGAAACTTGAAACTAATCCAGGTTGAGCGGGGTGCGCAAGACGCCGATGGCGAAGTGCGCTAGGTGCGGGGCGTCATCATCCATTTGAATCCAACGGACAGCGCAGTGGTCCTTCAGATATTGCGAAACTTTAGCCTCGGTGATCCCGAGATGCTCCGCGAGTTTTGTCTTTAGGCCAGTATCGAACGACGGTCGACTGACGCGGGTGGTTTTGCTACTGCTGCTGCGCGATCCGCGAACCAAGTTTCCCACTCCGACGCGCAGTGTCTGGCACGCTTCCACGTAGTAAGAAGTGATCTGGTCGGAATCCGACAGCAAAAATACACCCGGGCCAGCCGGGGCATCTTCGGTGTCCAACCGATGGAGCGGGCTTCCAACCAAGCGTCGCAGCATCGATTCCAGATGTGACATCCGCGAAGCGAGAGCAGGATCGCCAGCGCGTCCATGAGCGGTGCGCTCGGATGGCAGCATCGGCGCAGCGTGTTCCACACGATCCCGCTGAGGAGCTTCGTGCGAAACCACCGGCGATTCGAATGCTACGGGCGCTCGTTCTTGAACGGGGGTGCGAGGCGCCGGGGCTCTGGGAGCCTGTTGGCGCGCAGGCGGAATAAATGAAGGCGCGCTTGTCTCCGCAAAGGCTTGCGACGGGAGACCCGGCGCAGTTCCTGGGCCCTTGCGCCGACGTCCGCGTCCGCCGCGTCGTCCGCGCCGCCGCTTCTTTTTGGCAGGATCGTCCGGTTCCGCAGAAGCGCTAGTTTTAGCCGGCGACTCGGAAGAAGCATCCTCGTCGTCTGATTCATTTATTTCGCCGGGTGCCAATGGCAAGGCTGCTTGCTCCTCGTCGGATGTGTTCGAAATTGTATTCAGGGGTTCTTCCGTGTTTACCCCGGCATCCATGGATATCGCGCTCCCAGCAGGAAGTGCTGCTCCCAACCTGGTCAGCGCTTCTTCCGCTTTTTTCTTCCATTCAGCGCGACGGAATTTTTCTGCCGCGATGGTGTACCACTTCACGGCCTCGTCTGCGACTTCCGCTTTTTCTTGAATTAATGCAAGCTCCCACGCCACCATCCCGTCGTGCGTGCGCTGGTAAAGTTCGGAAAGCTTCGCGTGGGCGTCGGGACTGTTCTTGGCTTTGCGGATGCGTGCCTGAATTTGGCGCCAATCTGCCATGGCGGGCATTGTAGCAGTCGCCGCGAGGCATAGTCCAATCCCGGATCATTTTTTGCAGGTTGGACGTCAATGGCGCCGATAATGCATCATCAAACCATGAACGCTGCCGAACAGACCCTTTGGGTTTGCGAGCAGGCGCGCGCTATCGGATTCGATCTGTGCGGCGTCGCTACGATTGCCACCGCGCCGGCAACACGCAACAGCCCTTCGCGAAGTTCGTCCGATAGAACGTTCGAAGAGCTCGCACACTTGCCCGAATGGCTGGCGCGAGGGTACGCGGGCGAAATGAATTATCTTCGCGACCCCCGGCGCGCAGACCCGCGTCTGGTTTTGGACGGTGCGCAAAGCCTGATCGTCGTCGCATTAAACTACAACTCACCTTCGGCCTATTCCACGGAACTACCCGTTACGCACGCCGATGAGTTACCTCGCGGCTGGGTTTCCCGTTATGCCTGGGGCGACGACTACCACGAAGTCGCAAGCGAGAAACTCGATGCACTCGTAGCGGCAATGCGCGCGCAATTCGGCAAGCCATTCGAAGCGCGCTCGTATGTTGACACCGGTCCGATCATCGAGCGCATCGCTGCAAAATATGCCGGGCTCGGCTGGCTCGCGAAGAATACCTGTCTAATCAACGAAGGGATGGGCTCGTGGTTGTTCCTGGGCGTGATCGTCACTACGCTGGATTTTGCGCCATCCATTCCTCCCGGCGAACCGCCGGCAGCGGACCTCTGCGGAAACTGCCGGCTCTGCCTTGACGCTTGCCCCACACAAGCATTTCCGGCCCCCTACGTGCTCGACGCGAGCAAATGTATTTCATATCTCACGATCGAATTGCGCGGTGCAATTCCAGACGAACTGCGCCCTGCCATCGGCCGCGCCGTCGTCGGCTGCGACATTTGCCAGGATGTCTGTCCTTGGAATCGCAAGTCGCCGGTAACTCAGGTCGCTGCATTTCAACCACGGCAATTCGTTCCGATAGCTGAAAACCGTGGCAACGAAGAGAAATGCAGTGAATCTCTCTTCGCGCCGGAGCTGGAAAAGCTCGCTTCGTTAACCCAGCAGGAATTCAGCGAGATTTTTCGCGATAGTGCGGTGAAGCGAGCGAAATGGCGCGGCATCGTTCGCAATGCCTGTGTAGCGCTGGGAAATTCGGGCGTCGAGCGGGATTCGGACGCACATCGACGCGTTGTCGGCCTACTTGCGCGTCTTGCCGGCAGCGATGATCCAGTCATTTCCGAACATGCCCGCTGGGCCCTCACACGCCTAAATAATCCTGGGAACGTTTCGGCGGCATCATCCGATTGACTTGCCTCGCAAACTTCCGATAGCGTAACCAAGCAATCACTCTTTCTTGCACCGGAGGCTTTCAATGGCGCTCCTTTCGTTCACGATGATTTTTTACTGCCTCGCGCCGCATTTCAGTTTTCCAGAAGGCGGAGGCGCGGCTGAATTAATCGCCCTTCGTTGGCTTCACTTGGTCTTTGGAATCATCTGGATCGGACTGCTCTATTTTTTCAATCTCGTCAGTTTTCCGACGATGAAGCAGCTCGACGCATCGGTAAGAGGAAAGGTCTACCCCGCGTTGATGTCGCGCGCGATGGCTTGGTTCCGCTGGTCCGCGATGATTACCGTGATCGTCGGGATTCGCTACTACTTCCATCTCTTAAGTGTTGACGCTCACAACGCGGGTGACCCGTCGCTCACGCTCAAATGGTTTGGCTGGTGGGTAGTCGTGTGGCTTGGGGCCTTTGCGCTGATGTATCCCTTCCAGCTGCCGCACGAAGGAATTCTCGACAACCCTTGGGTGCGGACGATTGCGATTGGGATCATTGTCATCGCAGCCTCGTGGCTCGTCCTTGATCTGAATAGCGGAGCGGACGTTTCCAACGCGCATCTGTCTATAAGCGTTGGCGGCGGGCTCGGTTTTCTAATGCTGATGAATGCTTGGGGAATCGTGTGGCGGGTGCAGAAGCGACTGATTATTTGGACGCGTGCGAGCGCGGAGCAAGGCACGCCCATGCCGCCAGAAGCCGCGCGGTTCGCACGTTGGGGTTTTCTCGCGTCGCGGGTCGCTTTCTGGCTTTCATTCCCGATGCTTTTCTTCATGGGCGCCGCGGAACACTACCCGTTTCTAAGCAGCGTCGCCCGCTAACCCCAATGTGCCCGATTGCGGTTTCGGTCTCTAATAACTACGACCGCCAGCGCAAAGTAACAGGCCCTGAAAGCGGATTTTGCATGGGCGCGCCGATCCGCTTCGATTCCAGATACGCAGCCTTCAATTCGAAATACCAGCGCGCCTGTCGGTCCGCGTCATCCACCAACATCATGCGATCGTCGTACTTTAGTCCCAGCGCCTGCTTTTCGATCACCTCGGTGTCCTGCCGGATGAACCGCGGTCCTAAAACATGAATGATGAATGAGACCACCGGGAACCAGGTAAGGATGTTCCACGCCGCGCAAAAGTCCAACCGGCAAAGATCGCTGCGGACCGGCGTCACCGTTGTGCGGCTGGATAGCCAGTAACGGCCCGCGCGTATCTGCTCGAAGCGCTGATTTGGCAGAACGAAATCAATCATCGTGGTCGCCGGCTCGCCCGTAATCAGCTTCAGGATTTTATAAGGCGCGCTATTCGCCGACGGCGCGTGCGGGCTCATGCGGAACCCGTTCGGGATTGGCTCGAATCGTTTTTCTTTTTCGCGAATGCTGCGGCGGCTGCGCCACCACCAGGCTTGATGCACGAACGGCCCGTGCGCCGGGTCCATCAAGCCGATGATTGCCTGGTCCACTCCGCACGGAAGATCGGCCCACAGATGCGCCATCTGATAACGCGGGCTGAATGTGGGCAGCTCGGGCGCGGCTGGCGGCGCAACGTCCGGCGATCGGCCTTCCGGGTTGCTCACAAAGCACCAGATGTAACCGTCGTGTTCTTCGCAAGGAAAACTACCCGCGTAAATCCGTTCGCATTTTAGTTTTGAATCCGCGGTCAGCGATGGAATCACCTGACACTGGCCCGTGTGCGCTTCAAATCGCCAGCCGTGGTAGGCGCACTCCACCGTCGCGCCGTCGAATTGCCCAAACGAAAGAGGAAACGCGCGATGAGGACAAACATCCCGCAAGGCAAAGGCTTTTCCGGCAGCATCGCGACCCAGCACGAGCGGAACATCGAGCAGCATCGCGCGCTCAAGTTTTCGCCCGCGCACTTGTTCGCTCCGTAGCGCCGGGTACCAGAATCCCCACATCATCTCGCGAGTGTGATCGTTTGTTGCCATAGGATTGACGTTGCTCACTACTTCTGCTGCTTTGCGGACGCTTCTACCCCAGCAAGGATCTTATCCAGAGCGGCGCGATCGAAAAGGCGGCCGTTAGCGATCACGCAGTTAATCTTCTCCGTGTTGCGAATATCGTCGAGCGGGTTCGCGCTCAGGAGCACCAGGTCAGCAGCCTTGCCAGGTTCGATGGAACCAAAACTGTCTTCAACGCCGAAAAATTTGGCCGGATTGCTCGTGGCAGTCTGTAACGACTCCATCGGTGTGAAACCCGCTTCAACGAAATTGGCGAGTTCGTCGTGCAGGCTGAATCCGGGCATGATGTACACCCCTGGCGCCGTATCGGTTCCGGCCATAAACGGCACTCCGGCGCGGTGCATCGCGCCGACCATCTGCAGATTGCGCGCGAAGTATTCCTGGCGCAGCGCGAGCGGATCGTGCATAAGATCCGGCATCATTTCATCCGTGAATCGACGCCAAGTCACGTCGCGCCAGTAGGCCGGAACATACTTGTCGAGCGGCTGATGTTTCAGATCGCGCTGGTCAAGGAATGTGCCTCCGCGTTGCCAGGCTAGGGTTGGAACTTGCCACGTTTGGGTTTTTGCCAGCAGCGCGATTAGGGCATCACATCTCTGCTGGTCGTACGTGGAAAGCATCAGCTTCAAATCACCTTGGCCGCCGATGAATTTGTCCTCTTGAGTGGAGCAGCCTTCGAAGATGCCCATCAAATGCTCGATGCTCTTTTGTCCAGCTGCGACCGTTTCCGCCAAACGGACTTTGGTCGGTACATGCCCCACAATTGGCAAGCCCTGCTTGTGCGCTTCGGTCGCCGCAGCTAGGTAAGCATCGTGCGAGATTTCTGACTGCACCTTAATAAAATCCACGCCCTGCATCTTTAGCGAGT
>Ga0302177_10003090_pt1 | contig 11677 bp, 8 predicted proteins | sample I_Palsa_E1_2_FD_198780 | JGI IMG/M metagenome (GOLD analysis project Ga0302177, IMG submission 198780) | Peat permafrost microbial communities from Stordalen Mire near Abisko, Sweden - I_Palsa_E1_2 | ecosystem: Environmental > Terrestrial > Soil > Palsa > Peat permafrost | place: Sweden: Abisko... | reverse complement strand
CCGACCCGGTAGGGGAAGTGGTCGAGGGTTGGGTACGGCCTAATGGGCTTCGCATCGAAAAGGTGCGGGTACCTCTCGGGGTCGTCGCGATCGTCTACGAGAACCGTCCCAACGTGACTAGCGACTCGGCCGCTCTCTGCCTGAAGTCAGGCAACGCGGCGTTCCTGCGGGGCAGTTCGGGAGCCTTGACGTCAAACCAGGCAATCGCTGCGGTCCTTCGCGAGGGTTTCGCCAAGGCCGGGCTACCCGAGGACTCGCTGGTCCTTGTAGAGGACACGAGCTACGAATCGGCCCGAGAGTTCATGCGCATGCGCGGCACCATCGACTGCCTGATCCCTCGTGGCGGGCCTTCCCTGATCAACGCAGTCCTGGAAAACGCCACCGTCCCCTATGTCATCGACGGGGACGGCAATTGCCATTTGTACGTCGATGCGTCGGCCGACCTGGAAATGGCACTTTCGCTCCTGGTCAATGGGAAAACCCAGCGCCCGAGCGTTTGCAACGCGACCGAGTCACTGGTCGTCCACCGTGAGGTTGCCGAGGCCTTCCTGCCGGCTGTGGCAGAAGCATTGAGCAATGTACGACTTGTCGGGGACGAAAGTGCACGGGCGCTAGTGCCCGAGATCCAGGCCGCTACAGAGGAGGATTGGGGCCAGGAATACCTCGATCTCGTGCTGTCCGTCCGCGTGGTCGACGACCTCGACGGCGCGATCGCCCACATCCAGCGCTACGGGAGCGGCCACACCGAAGCGATCGTCACCCGCGAGCTGGAAGCTGCGCAGCGCTTTACGCGCGAGGTCGACGCCGCGGCCGTAGTTGTCAACGCGTCAACGCGCTTTACCGACGGGGAGCAGTTCGGTTTCGGTGCCGAGATCGGCATAAGTACTCAGAAGTTGCACGCTCGCGGTCCGATGGGCCTCCGCGAGCTCACGACCATCAAGTACGTGATCACCGGCAACGGCCAGATCCGCGTCTAAAGGCGGAAATTTGCGTCACCGCGACGCTGAGCGGGTACTTGTCAAACCAGATAGCCGCCATCAGCTGATCACCCTTTCAGTGCTCCGCTGAGCCCGGTCCCGCGCAGGACCCGGCGTTGGAGGAACAGGAAGCCGATGATTGGGACGAGACACGCGATCAGCATCGCGGCGAGGAACACCCCGAGCTCGGTCTGACCCTGGATCGCCGGCAGCCGGACCGATAGCGGCTGCAGGCTCGTGTCAGTGAGGACGAGCAGCGGCCAGAGGAAGTCCTTCCACGAGGCGAGCACGACAAAGATGGACACGACAGCGAGGATCGGCTTTGACATCGGCAGCACGATCGATAAGAACAGGCGCACCTTGCCGCAGCCGTCGATGCGCGCCGCCTCGAAGATCTCGTGCGGGAGGTTGTCAAAGAAGCGTTTCATCAGCACCACGTTGAACGCGCTCGCGGCCTCGGGCAGCCAGATCGCCCAGTAACTGTCAACGTACGTGCCGCCGATCAGCGGCGGGTGCACGATCTCTATGTAGAGCGGTACCAGCAGCACCACCGTGGGGACGAACAGCGTCGTGAGCAGCGCGGCCATGATCAGGTTGCCCCACTTGGGCCGGAGTACCGAGAGCGCGTATGCCCCGGTGGTGGCAACGATGATCTGACAGACCCATGAGCCGAAGGCGATAGCGATCGTGTTCCACAGATAGAGCCCGATGTCCACTTGCGACCACGCATCCGAGACGTTGCTCCAGGCGGTCCCGTGCGGGAAGACCGCCATCGGATGGATAAGTGTGTCCTGGGTCGGCGTAATTGCGGCTTTGGCGAGCCACAGGACCGGGCCGAGCCCAACAACAACGAGCAGCACAAGCAGCGCTGCCTGCGCGGTCCCGAGCCCGTACTTGACACTGCGCCGGTTCCAGTCGGTAAAGGACACGAGGCCCTGCGGTGTCTCCTCGGACCGTTGGCCGCGCTTGCTCCGGAATTGCAGGGCGCTCATCCGGTGCTCCACGAGCGCGTGGCCCGCAGGTAGATAAGTGAGAAGAGCGCCAAGAACGCGACCAGCATCAGGCTGAGTGCAGCGGCCTCTCCGTAGCTCGCGCCGAGCGAATTGCCGAACGCGTAGTTGTAGATCAACAACAGGACCGTGATCGTTGCGTTGTCCGGGCCGCCCGAGGTGAACAGGTACGGCTCCAGGAAGACCTGGGCTGTACCAATGATCTGCAAGATCAAGGTGACGAGCAGGATGGTGCGCATCTGCGGCAGGGTGACGTGCGCGATCTTCTTCCACAGCCCGGCGCCGTCGACCGAGGCCGCTTCGTAGAGCTCCGCGTTCACGCCCGTCAACGCAGCGAGGTAGATGATCACGGTGCCGCCGGCATTCGCCCAGGTCGACTCGAGCACGAGTGATGGCATCGCGGTGTTCTCGGACTGGATCCACGGCTGTGGGCCGATCCCGACCCAGTGCAACATCGTGTTGAAGACCCCGCTCGGCCCGGCGTCGTAGAAAAACTTCCAAAGCAGCACCGCGACGACCGGCGGGACCACGACCGGCAGGTACGCGAGCGCGCTGTAAAGACCGCGCCGCTTGCGGACCTCACTGATCAGCACGGCGACCGCCAGCGGGACCGGGTAGCCAAAGACCAGCGCCAGCCCGGCGAACTCGGCGGTGTTCTTTACAGCGATCGGGAACAGCGGGTCGTGGATCACCTCGCTGAAGTTCTGGAACCCGACCCAGGTCGCCGGCTGCACCAAGTTCGTGTGCTGGAACGCCATCAGCACCAAGCGCACGATCGGGTACCAGGAGAAGGCCCCGAACACGAGGAGCAGCGGCAGCAGGAACAACAGCGTGGATAAACCGCCGTGGCGGGCCCAGGTGAGTGGGGTACGACGAAAGCGCCCGCGTCCTGCAGACGGAGCCCGCGTTAGGGGCGCGGGCTCCGTCTGCTCCAGGTTCGGTGTAGTGGGGTTGATCGTCGACATCGTGCCGTCTGGGCCTGCGGCCGGGGAGGCCGGGTGGCCGCGCTATACCAGCACGACCACCCAAGCCCGATCAAGCCAGGAGTCTTACGATCCTGAGTGAATCGAATTCTGGCCAACGGAGTTGGCCGCAGACAGCAGGCTCGACGGGTTCGCGTTCTGCTCGGTCAGGACAGCCTCGACAACCGAGTCAAGGTCGCCGTAGATGGCCTGCGTGGCCGACTCTGGCTCGGGGATTATCTGCTCGTGGAAGATGGCGCTGGTGAAGGGCGCCATCTGCTTGAGCGGGACGTTGATGTAGGGCTTGATCCAGCTGTTGTAGAGGTTCTCTTGCGTCTGGTTGAAGATCGGGACCTCGGGCGTGCCGACAGGTTGCTTGGAGGCGGCCTGAGTCTCGGAATAACGGATCGCCTGGTCGCGGTTCACGTACCGCTGGATGTAGTAGTAGTCGATCCACTTCACCGCCGCCGCAATCTGGGCCGCTGACGCACTGGGGCTGACCGCGGCGAGCGTGCCGCCACCGAGGACGCCGGCGTTCTTGCTGTTCGCCAATGGGATTGGTGCGAGACCGTAGATGCTCGGGTTAATGTTGTAGGACTGCACCATGTTGGTGTACACGTCAGAACCGCTGATGAACATGCCGACCTGACCGGCTGCAAATGCCTGGTTGATGTCACTCCAACCCCAGTCGAAGTCGGAGCCCATTGAGTTGTCGGTCCAGCGCATCGTCTTCAGCAAGTCCAGCGCCTGGACCGCCTGCGGGTTGTCAAACGTCGCCTTCGCCTTGGCGCCGATGCCAGTCTCCATGCGGCCACCAAGGGCGTAATCGAGCGTGGTCAGGATCCAGCCGGCGGTGTTGTCGTTCGCTCCCATCTCCGCATAACCAGCCATGCCGGTCTTATCGGAGATCTGCTTCGCGTCAGACTCGATCTGCGCCCAGGTCGTGGGCGGGTCGTTCGGGTTGAGCCCCGCCTCGGTGAAGAGCTTGCGGTTGTAGCTCAGTGCCTGGGCGTAAGACGCCGTTGGGATCGCGATGACCTGACCCTTGGAGTCGATGCCCTCGGAGATGACGGCCGGGTTGAACTTGTTGAAGTACGGGAGCGCCTCGGCGTACGGCGTCAGATTGGCGAGCTGCCCGTTGTCGCCGAGCGAGCGACCGTCGGTGAACGGGACCGTGAACACGGTCGGCAGGGTCCCCGCCGCCAGCTTCGCGGCGAACGTCGAACCGAGCCACTGGTACTGGACCGACGTGACCTCGATACCCGGGTTGGCATTTTCGAACTGCTTGACCTGACTATTGAACGCCGCCGTCGCAGCCGCGGTGCTGCCCGGGATCAACGATGCGACGCTGATCTTGACTACCGGCACGCTGGCCGAGGCCGTCGTAATCCAACTGGTAGCAACAGCCACCAAGGTCGCGGCGGCGACGACCCCACCCATGCGGATGGACGTCCTCGCCCTGGTTTTGAACCTCATTACCTTCTCCTCTCCCTCACTAGGAACTGTGTTGCGTCCGAGTAGGTTCCGGGTCGGACGCAGCCCGGTCTGTGGCCTGGACGAGCCAGACCTTGGTGTCGTGCGACAACGTGCCGCCGACAAGCTCTGCACTGCCCACGAGGACGTCTGCGCCCGCGGGGAGCTCAAGCGGTTGAGAGCCGAAGTTGACGATGCAAAGCAAGCCCTCTCCCCCTCCGGTCCTGCGGTGCGCTCACTAGGCCCTTACCGGGCTCGCGCACCCGGGATGGCCCGCCGCCCCTTTGACGGCATTGCGCGAGTGTACGCTCGCCGACTGTTCGGTGCAAGGCAATCCCCGCTCTAATGCAAAATATCGACAAGGTCCCCTAAAGTTCTTGCATGGCGAAGTTCGAACCCCTACACTCCTCACCATGCCGTCGAGGGGACGGCACGCCTTCAGGTCCGCCGACCTGGGCACGGTAGATGCCGGAGGACCTTAAGGTGCGTTCGTCACCGACCACAGAGCAAAGCGTGCCTTGGTGGAGCGCGGCAGTCATCTATCAGGTGTACCTGAGGAGCTTCGCCGACGGCGATGGCGACGGCGTCGGGGACCTCGCCGGGTGCCGCGCACACCTGGCATACCTGGCCGAACTGGGCATAGATGCCATCTGGTTCAACCCGTTTTACCTGTCCCCCATGGCCGACGGGGGCTACGACGTGGCCGACTACCGCCAGATCGACCCCCAGTTCGGATCTATCAGCGACGCTGAGGCGCTCATAACCGAGGCGCACGATCTTGGCATCCGGGTGGTACTGGACATCGTCCCGAACCATTGCTCCGACCGCCACCCATGGTTCGTGGCTGCGCTTTCCTCGGAGCCGGGATCGCCCGAGCGTCGTCGCTTCTATTTCCGGCCCGGCCGAGGGCCCGCCGGTAAGCTCCCGCCAAACGACTGGCAATCGGAGTTCGGTGGGTCGGCCTGGACGCGCACGACGGGCCAGGACGGGTTACCGGCGGAGTGGTACCTCCACCTGTTCGCTCCCGAGCAACCGGACTTCAACTGGGGGGACCCCGCGGTAAGAGCGGAGTTCGAGGCGGTCCTGCGGTTTTGGTTCGACCGGGGCGTCGACGGTTTCCGGGTCGACTCGGCGGCATTGGTGGCAAAAGACCCCGGGTTATCGGATATCGGCGAGACGCCCGCGAGTTATGGCCCGGGGATGCACCCCTTCGTCGACCGCGATGAGGTACACGAGATATACAGGAGCTGGCGTCATGTCGCGGACGGGTACCCCGACAAGCGAGCCCTGATCGGCGAGGTATGGCTGCCGGACCAAGAACGCTTCGCGCTCTACCTGCGCGACGACGAGTTCCATTCCGCGTTCAATTTCGACTTTCTTTGCTGCGCTCTCGAGGCGCCGGCGCTGCGGCGAGTGATCGATGACACCCTCGCATCGCACGCACGATTTGCCGCTACCACCACCTGGGTACTCTCCAACCACGACGTCGTGCGGCACGTGACCCGCTACGGACGGGCCGAAACCGCGTTCAAAATGGATGACCGGCGGATAGGCGAGGCCAGCGACATCGAGCTCGGGACGCGTCGAGCGCGGGCCGCCACCCTGCTGTCGCTGTCGCTGCCGGGAACGGCGTACATCTACCAGGGCGACGAGCTCGGCCTCTGGGAGGTGGAGGACCTGCCGGAGGAACTGCTACAGGACCCGTTTTGGCAACGGTCCGGAAAGACCGATCGCGGAAGGGACGGCTGCAGGGTACCGATGCCGTGGTCCGGTCAAGCTGCACCGTTCGGCTTCACGGACAATGGGGCAACACCGTGGCTACCGCAGCCCCAGGACTGGAAGGCTCTGACCGTAGAGACAGAACGCTTGAACCCAGCCTCCATGCTCGCCCTCTACCAATCCGCACTGGCGATCAGGCGGCGTGAGCCCTCGCTACAGTCACGCGCGTTCGCTTGGGAAGACGCACCCGACGGGGTACTTAGTTATTCACGCGGCGACAACGTCGTGGTGGTGGTGAACCTTTCCGCCGAGGCGGTGGAGCTGCCTGAGCACGACAAGGTCCTGATCGCTAGCGGGCAGCTGTGGGGCCGCGTCCCGCCGGTCACGGCCGTGTGGCTACGCCGCAAATAAGCTCTGGCCCGCAGGCCGGGCCCGGCTGACGCGCAGGTAAACCAAGCTAGGCGCGAACCCGAAGGGGAGCTGTCGAACCCCTCACCACGAGCTCGGGCTCGAAAAGCAGACGCTCGCCATTGGCCATTGTGCCGTCGATCTGGCTGGACAAAAGCTTCACGGCGGCTCTGCCCATCGCCTCGATCGGTTGACGGATCGTCGTAAGAGGAGGGTCGGTACAGGTCATGAGGGCGGAATCGTCATAGCCGACAACAGAAATGTCGTCAGGGACGCGCAGGCCGAGGCGGCGTGCCGCCCTGATTGCCCCGAGGGCCAACGGGTCGCTGGAGCAGATGATGGCCGTGACCCCCCGGCCCAACAAGCGAGTAGCGGCAGCGTGACCGGCTTCCAGAGAAAACGGCACATGCTCGACCCGGTCCGCTTCCTTGGTCCCAGCCCGCTTGGCCACGGCCTGGAACGAAGCGAGCCGGAGCCGGCTGGGCATATGGTCCTCGGGGCCCAGGATCATCCCGATCTCGTCGTGGCCAAGGGCCCGGAGATGACTGAGGGCTTGTTCGGCGGCAACGGCGTCATCGGTTGCGACCTGGGGAAAGGTCAGGTCGTCGCTCGAAGCGTTGACGAGCACGACCGGCACGGCGCGCTCATGAAGCAAGCGGTAATGCTCGTGCGACGAGTTGGCCTCGGCAAAGTTGCCGCCTGCGAAGATCACCCCCGAGGCGTGCTGGTCGAGGAGCATCGTCACGTACTCGGGCTCGGACAGCCCATTGGGGCCACTGGCGCACAGCACCGGTGTGAAATGAAGTTGAGCCAGCGCCCCACCGACCACCTCGGCCAGCGCGGGGAAGATGGGGTTATTGAGCTCGGGCAGGACAAGGCCCACCAAGCGAGCCCGTTTGCCGCGTAACTTTGTGGGGCGTTCGTAGCCGAGCACGTCCAACGCCGTCAACACCGCTGTGCGAGTTGCCGCCGAGACGCCGGGCCTCCCGTTGAGCACCCGGCTCACCGTGGCCTCGCTGACTCCGACTTTGTCGGCCACGGCACTCAAGCTGCGCTTCATAGTGCGTAACTTTACGTCAGTTCTACGCGCGTTCGCTGGAAAAACTGACCGACCGAGGCCAGATGGACAGGCTCGACGGCTACGCTCGAGCGGTGCCGCCAGCGCGCGGCTAGTCGAAAAAGTCCTGGTCTTCAGTGCTTAGGTGCTGCCTAGCTGCGGCGACGTCGAATTCGACCCCCATGCCCGGGCGGTCCCAGACGTCGATGAACCCGTCCTTGACGATCGGGTCGGGGAGCCCGTCGACGATGTCGTACCACCAGGAAGGGTTGCCGATCGGGTACTCGAAGGCAATGTAATTTGCGGGCAGTGTTGCACAGACCTGGACGAGGGCGGCCAGGCCGAGCACGCCGTCACCCGTGCCGTGCGGCGCCATGAGCACGCCGTGGAGGTCGGCGTACTCGGCCACCCATTTCAGTTCGGCTATCCCACCTATGTCGCATGGGTCGGGACCGATGACATCGACCGCATGGCGCTCGATCAGGTCCTTGAAGTTTTGCCGGAGGTAGATCTGCTCGCCGGTGTGGATGGGAGTGGACGTGGCCCGAGTTACCTCGCGGTAAACGTCGGCGTTTACGTACTGGCTGTAGTCTCCGGTTATGAGATCCTCGGCCCACAGGACATGGAGGTGTTCGATGGCCTTGGCGAAACGGATAGCGTCAGGGACCGTCCAACCCGGGCCGCAGTCCAAGGCAAGCCCGACGGTGTCCCCCAGTGCCTCCTTCATCGCCTCCACGCAATCGACCACGTACCTGAGCCCCCGCTCGGTCAGCAGCCCCCGTGCGTAGTTCCCGTGCCCACCCAGGGCCGGGTCGCCGTAAGAAAACCCCGCCGTCGCGCTCGGGGCCACGCTGTGGAACGCAACACCCTGTTTGATGATGGTGAAACCTTCGGGGGACGCTTTCATCTTCAACACATTTGCCGCATGGTCCTCGGGAGAAACGCCGTCCATGGGGAAGCGTACGGCTCCGTTATAAACGCGCACACGGTCGCGCACTTTGCCCCCGAGGAGCTTGTAAACCGGGACCCCCGCAGCCTTCCCGGCGAGGTCCCAAAGCGCCATTTCGATGGCGCTTACCCCACTTCCCCAGGGCTTGAAGGCACCTCGGTGACGCAGTTTAAGCATCACTCGCTCGACATCCGTCGGGTCTTCGCCGACGATGAACTGCTCGTAGTACAGCAGGTGCGAGCGAAGGTAAGGCTTAAAAGACTCGACCGCGGCGAAGCCACTGACACCCTCGTCGGTGACGACTCGGACGATCGGGTTCTTGCCGATTACTGCACATTTCAGGGCCGTGATCCTCATTTCGGCTCCACCTTCGGGGTGTCGTGCGCCCATCCGAGCAAGCGCTTGGCCTTGGCGCAGGAATACAGGCCTTCGTTACCAACAGGCTCATGGCGCCTGCGCACTTCGGGGTAGAACGCCTCGCAAAGCTCTGCCGTCGCCGCTTCGGCCGCGGTCCTGGGCGCTACCACAAAGAACACTTCGTGCCCTTTCCACTCTGCGTCAAGGACGGCGAAGCAGGCACGCGCCGCAGCGTCCAGAGTCGTGTAACCCCACAAGTCGCGGCTGTAGCGGCCCAGATCCATAGCGATCTTGTCCGCTAGTACATCCCGGGTAGGGACGAGGTGGTGAATGCGCAAGCTGCCTACTGACAGTGCAGTGCGGGCTCGACATACGGATGCCGCCTGGACCTCACCGATATATTTGGAGAGCGCATAGGCGTCCTCGTTATAGCTCGGGTGCTCCTCGTCGATCGGGAAATAGTCATAACGCGGTCGGTTGGAAAACGCCCCACCAATAGCATTTATGCTCGACGCGTAACAGAAGTGCTCCATGCCGAGCTCATCAGCCACGCTAAGGGCGTTGTAGCTGGCTACGACGTTGGTGTTGTGGACCACATTTGCCGGCGCACCGAACGGGCTGGGACGGCCTGCCAAGTGAACGATGGCATCGCACCCGGCTACTGCCCTCCTCAGTTCCTCGTAAGAGGTCACGTCGGCCATTAATTGGGTCGCAGCGTCTCCACCCTCCTCGGCAGGAGCCACGGGCCTGATGTCTATGCTCACGACCTGGTGCCCACGCCGGCACCCCTCCGCCACCACCGCAGTCCCAAGTAGCCCCCTGCCGCCCGTCACCGCGATCTGCACGTTAATGCCCAGTCTAGCCCTGAGCTGTTCCCCCTATGATGGCCCGATGGCGATAACCGGCAGCTCAGGCACCCGGTGGGAGAACCCGAACGTTGTCAACAACGCGCTGGGCGAAGTGGGCTACCTTGCAGACGAGGGCATCGCCGCGGTGGTGTTCCTTGCCGACCGGCTGGGCAAGCCCGTGTTGGTGGAAGGGCCGGCCGGTACGGGCAAGACCCAGCTCGCCAAGTCCGTGGCGGAGATGACCGGTTCGCGGCTCATCAGGCTGCAGTGTTACGAAGGCCTGGACGAGTCGAAGGCGCTCTACGAGTGGAACTACAAGAAGCAGCTGCTGCGTATCCAGGCCGAACAGGTGACCCAGGAGGGCGAGAGCTGGCAGGAGCTCGAAGAGGATATCTTTTCGGAGCCTTTCTTGATGCCACGGCCCTTGCTGGAGGCCATTAGGGCCACCGACCCGGTCGTGCTGCTGATCGACGAGGTCGACCGCGTCGAGGTGGAAACAGAGGCTCTTCTCCTCGAAGTCCTGTCGGACTACCAGGTTTCTGTACCGGAGATGGGCACTGTCAAAGCGGCGCAGATCCCTTTGGTTTTCTTGACATCCAACAACACCCGTGAACTGTCCGAGGCGCTCAAGCGGCGCTGCCTTTTCCTGCACCTCGACTACCCCACGGTCGAGCGCGAAAGACAGATCGTCCTTACCAAAGTTCCCGGTATCGAGGAGTCGCTGGCGGACCAAGTGGTACGCACAGTGAAGCTCATAAGGGCGCTGGAGCTAAAAAAGGCGCCCTCGGTATCGGAGACGCTCGACTGGGCACGCACGCTTGTCCTTCTCGGGGTTGCCCACCTCGATACCGCGACGGCCAAAAGCACCCTCAACGTGCTGCTGAAGTACCGCTCCGACATCGAGCGGGCGGCCAAGGAGCTCGTGGCGGCGGAGGTATGACAGCAGGGCTGGCCCGGCCTTGACTTCGACCGAGCCTTGACTTCGACCGAGCCCGGTACCCGGGCCGCTGAACTTGTGCTTGGCGGCGGGCTTTTCGGTACGTTCGCCGAGTTCGTCGAAGAACTGCGGGCCGCCGGCGTGCCCGTCAGCACGACCGAGGTCCTGGACGCAACGGAGGCTTTGCGCCACCTTCCCCTCGAGGACCGCATGGGGCTGAAGCTCGGCCTGGCGGCGTCCTTGGTGAAAGAAGAAGGGCACTGGCGGACTTTCGAAATGCTCTTCGAGTTATTTTTCTCGTTGCAGGGGCGAGCGCCCGGGGACCTTTCCGCCTTGGCGGACGGCGAACTCGCTACCGGCGATGGCGAGGCTATGAGCGCCAGGGAACTTGCCGAACTTGCCTACCGGGCGCTCATGGAGGGCGACCCGGAACTGATGGCGGCTCTGGCGCGAGGTGCCGTTGACCGTTTCGCCGGGATGGAGCCGGGGCGCCCTGTCGGAGGGAGCTACTACGTCTTCAAGACCCTTCGCCAGCTGGAGGCCGACGGCATGCTTGCGCGCCTGCTCAGCGCTGCCCAAGAGGTGGGCGGGCTGGACGGGATGATCCTGGCTCAGGACTACCGGTCGCGCTACGAGCGCATGCGCGAAGAGGTCGAGGCGGAGGTGCGCCGGAGGCTCGTCGCTGACCGGGGGGCAAAGGTCGTCGCCAAGACGCTCAGGCGGCCCTTGCCCGAGGACGTCGATTTCATGCACCTCGGCAAAGAAGAACTAGCCGCGTTACAACGCACCGTCCAGCCCTTGGCGCGCAAGCTGGCAGTGCACCTGGCGCGCAAACGCCGCCACCGAGACGACGGGCGCCTGGATTTCCGTGCCACGATGAGGCGGTCCCTTTCCTTCGGTGGCGCACCCGCCGACCCGCAGTTCAAGGCGCCCCACCGCTCGAAACCTGAGCTTTGGGTCCTGGCCGACATTTCCGGCTC
>Ga0302177_10003084_pt1 | contig 11688 bp, 10 predicted proteins | sample I_Palsa_E1_2_FD_198780 | JGI IMG/M metagenome (GOLD analysis project Ga0302177, IMG submission 198780) | Peat permafrost microbial communities from Stordalen Mire near Abisko, Sweden - I_Palsa_E1_2 | ecosystem: Environmental > Terrestrial > Soil > Palsa > Peat permafrost | place: Sweden... | reverse complement strand
AACGTGCGTGTGGCAGTCGATCAAGCCCGGCATCAGCGTCGCATCGCCCAAATCGATCACGTGCGCATCGGCACCAGCGTCGCCGGCACTCATCGAGACGATGCGATCGCCTTTGATCACCAGCAGGCCAGGTGCGTGCATTGTCACGCCGTCGAACATCCGCGCCGATTTCAGCACGGTCACATCGCTTGCCGCGGCACGCGCTCGCCACGGAATCAGCGTCGCGGCAGTCGCAGCCGCGGCACCCGCTATAAACGAGCGGCGCCCGAGCGACAGTTTCGCCGCATCAAAGGCACGCTGTGAAAACCCGCTATGCGGGCAACGGCAATCGAAGTGATCCACTAAGCTACGTCCCTTACGTCACGACGCGCGAGCGCGTAGCCCACGAGCCGATCGACTAATGCTTCGTATGAAATTCCCACGGCCGCACATGCATCGGGCACGAGGCTCGTCGCGGTGAGACCAGGCAACGTATTTATCTCTAAAATCTGCGGACGGCCCTCCTTCGTCACGATGAAATCGGTCCGCGAGTAGTCGCGCAGCCCAAGCAGGCGATGCACCGAGAGCGCGATCATCTGCAGGCGCGCGGCCAAGTCTTCGTCGATCTTGGCCGGCACGATGTGGGTGCTGCCGCCCGGCGCATATTTGGCGTCAAAGGTGTAGAATTCGTCGGCATTTGGAATGATTTCAATGACTGGAAGCGCTTCTTCACCGAGAATCGCGACCGTAAATTCGCGCCCGTCGAGATACTCCTCGGCCATGATCTGCGAATAGGTCTTGGCTGCCGAAAGCATGGCACTCGTCCATTGCTCGTGCGTCTTCACGATCACGACGCCCAGCGCGCTTCCTTCAAAGCGCGGTTTAATAACGAGCGGCAGATCCAGCGAACCGGGCAAAAGCGGCAGCGTGCCGCCCGAGAGATCGAACACATCCCACGCCGCCGTCGGCAGTCCTTCGGCCGCAAGCAGCTTCTTGGTGAGGTGTTTGTCCATCGCGAGCGCCGCCGCTTCGACGCCGCTGCCGGTGTAGGGGATGGCGAGAAAATCGAGCAGCGCTTGCACGTGTCCGTCTTCGCCGCCTGGACCATGCAGCGCGTTGAACACCACGTCGGGCGCAATCTCGCGAATCGCATCGATGAACCGCTGATCGTAATCCAGCGATTGCGCATCGTAGCCGAGCGACTGCAGCGCCCGCATGACTCCGGAACCAGTACGGATCGAGATCTCGCGCTCCGCGCTCGATCCACCCATGACGACGGCTACTCTAGCTTTTTTCTGCATCAACAAATACACCGACTAAGTGAACTTCCAATTGCAATTCTACGCCGAATGTCTCGAACACCGATCGGCGAACGCGAGCCAGGAGCGTCGCGACGTCCTTCGCGCTGGCCTCTCCGACGTTGTTGATGAAGTTGGCGTGGAGCGTGGAGACTTCCGCGCCGCCGACCCGCCATCCCTTAGCCCCGGCAGCTTCGATCAGCCGCGCCGCCTTATCGCCCGGTGGATTGCGGAAACAGGACCCCGCGTTGGGCAGTGCGATCGGCTGCGTGCTCTTGCGGCGAACCAAGCGCGCCTGCATCTCCTCGCGCACCGTTTTGGGATCGCCGCGCTCGAAGGCGAGATGCACGCGCGCGACGATCGCATCGCGCGCGAGGGTTGTATGCCGGTAATAATATTGGACCGCGATTGCATGCGGCTTGGGCTTGGCTGGGTTTTGCACCAAGATCTCGCTGACGAACTCGCCCATCTCGCGATCCGTGCCGGCGTTCATGCGCAGCGAACCGCCGACCGTTCCGGGAATGCCGGCCAGCGAACCGATACCGATTGCGCCGAGCGACGCCGCGCGTGCCGTGACCGCCGCCATTTGCGCGGAGGCGCCGGCATCCACCAGCACGCGTTCGCCCTCGACCCGAGCGTCAATTGAGGTGAACGCGCCGCCGAGCCGCAGCACGATCCCGCGCAAGCCGCCGTCGCCGACCAGCACGTTGCTTCCGCTGCCGATGACAAACCAGGGCAGCTTGCACTTGAAGCAGAGCGCCATCACCGCCGCGACTTCGTCCTCGTGCTCCGCGGTGGCAAACGCATCGGCTGGACCGCCGACTTTCCACGACGTGTACGGGGCGAGCGGTTCGTCGAAACGCACGCGATCGCCGAACGTCTCGATGAGCGCGATTCGATCTTCGCTCGTGAGCAGCGACGCCATCGCGAGGTCGTTCGTCAAACTCACGAGACGCGAACGTCGGCTTGGTTGGCCCGTTTCGCTAGGCGCGCGGCAACGTCGGTGATGTTGCCCGCGCCGAGCATCAGCACCAGCGCCCCGCGCGGCGCTTCCTCGAAAAGACGCTCTTCCAGTTCGTCGACCCGCGTGACATAGGTGACGTGCGCGCCCAGCGCCGCGAGCGGCTCGCCGATCGAGCGCTCCGAAACACCGGGAATCGGCGGCTCGGAGGCGGCATAGACCGGCGCGAGATAGACGCGATCGGCGCCCTTGAGCGCGTCGGCGAAATCGCGCGCGAGATACGCGGTCCGCGAATAGCGGTGCGGCTGAAAGGCGACGATCACCGGGCCGCGATGATATTGCCGCGCGGCCGCGATGGTCGCGCGCACGGCCGTTGGATGGTGCGCATAGTCGTCGACCAGCACCATGCGATCGGTGCGCACGAGGATATCGAACCGGCGGCGCACGCCGCGAAAGAGGCTGAGCCCTTCGGCGATGCGCGCGAAAGGAACCTCGACTTCGCGTGCCGCGGCAATTGCCGCAAGCGCGTTCTGCACGTTGATCGCGCCCGGAACGTTCAGTTCAACGGTGCCGAGGCACACGTCGCCGACGATCGCGTCGAACGACACCCCGAGCCCCTGTGCGTGCACGTTGCCGGCGCGCACGTCGGCGCGCGGACCGAATCCAAACGTGACCGTACGCGCACGACGTTCGCATCCAACCAGTGATGCCGAGAGAGCTTGCCCTGAGCCTGTCGAAGGGTCGACGCCGACGATCGCGCAGCCATCCTCGGGCAACTTGCGGAGAAATTCTTCAAAGGCGCGTACGAGCTGCGGCAGCTCGTCGTCGCTCTGCAAGTGATCGTTCTCGATGTTGGTGACGATTGCGATCTTGGGATCGAGCAATGCAAACGACCCGTCGGATTCGTCGGCTTCGGTCACGAACCACGGCGAGCGTCCGTCCCACGCGTTGGTGCCGAGCGAGCCATCGATACCGCCGAGCACGAAGGTTGCGTCGACGTTGCCTGCGCGCAGCACGGCAGCGATCATCGCGGTCGTGGTCGTTTTACCGTGTGTGCCGCAGATCGCGATGCCGCTGCGGTTGCGCAGCAGCTCGGCCAGCATCTCACCGCGATGCAAGAGTGGAATGTTGCGCCGCTGCGCGGCCAGATATTCGGGATTGTGCCGGTCGATTGCCGAGCTCACGATGACCGTATGCGCGCGCTCGATGTTGGCGGAGTCGTGTCCGATCGTCACCTCGGCGCCTTCTTCGCGCAAGCGCGCGATGAGCGCGGTTTCTTTCACATCGGAACCAGAGACACACTGACCGCGCGCAAGCAAGATCCGCGCGATTGCACTCATGCCGATCCCGCCGATGCCCACAAAATGCCAGGTTTTTGCGCCTTGCTCGCCCACCGAGGTCACGCGCGAATCTTCCGCATCGTGAGCGCATCGACCCGGGCGAGAATAGTCTCAATTGGATCGGCGGCACGGGCGCGCTCGGCAGCGGCGCGCAGTTCTGCGAGGCGACTGGGCTGCGTCACCTCGGCCAAAACGCCGCGCAGCTTACCCGCAATCAGCTCACGGTCGTCAACCACCACCGCCGCGCCCGCCTGCGCGACCGTTTCCGCGTTGGCGCGCTGGTGATCCTCGGCGGCGTGCGGATACGGCACGAGGATCGCCGGGCGCCCGGTCGCCGCCAGTTCGCCCACTGTCGAGGCGCCGGCCCGAGCGAGGACCAGGTCGGCCGCCGCGTAGGCGTCCGCGACATCGTTTAGGTAGGCTCGAAGGGCTCCGTCCGTCTTTCCAAGCGCGGCGCGGACGCGGTCGTACTCTTTTTCGCCGGTGACATGGATCAGCTGCCAGCCCTCGGGCAAGCCGTCGCTCGTGAGCAGCGAGGTCAGCGCATCGTTGATCGAACGCGCTCCCTGACTGCCTCCCATCGCGAGCAAGGTCAAGCGTTTGGGCGAGAGGCCGAGCCGCTCGATCGCCGCATCCCGCGACGGCAACGCGCGCAGTGAGGCGCGCACCGGAATCCCGGTGTGGACGTACTTGCCGGCAAAGCGCGGATCGCCGCCCGGAAACGCGCCCCACACTTCGTCAACCAGCGGCGCGAGCAAGCGATTGGTGAGCCCCGGATGTGCGTTTAGCTCGAGCAAGGCGATTTTCTTTCCCAACATCCGCGCCGCCAGCGCAACCGGAAAGGCGACGTAGCCTCCGGTCGCAATCACGATGTCGGGCTTGAGGCGACGCAGCGCGCTCAGCGCTTGAACGACGCCGATGAGATTAAGGTACGCGCGCTTCGCCGAGCCACTCTTGACCGTGACCAGCGGATATCCGGCGTTCGGCACGATTGTCGCCTCCAACCGATCGGCCGTGCCGACGAACGTCACGTTCGCACGATCGCCGAGCGCTTGCGCGATCGCAATGGCGGGATAGAGATGGCCGCCGGTACCACCACCGGTGAAGACGACGTTCAGGCGATCCATTCGATGCTCCGTGCATGCCCCGTGCTCGAAGCAATCAGCTCGTCATAGCCGCCCGGCCACGCGCGCAGACGTGTTTCGTAGCGCCGTGTCGGACGATCGAATTCCATTCGGAGCCACGCAAACGGACTCGCAGAAGAGGCGGTGGCGCCGATCGCCTCGATGATGCCCCAAAGTCGCGCGCGCTCATCCTTAGAAAGATGATCCGCCACGACCGACTGCATGACGACGGTCGCGTAGCCGGCTCTCGGCTCGACGCGGCGCGGCAACCACTCAAACATGTCGGCCTGCTCGACGGTAAGTGGCAGCGTTCGCGCCCGCTCAATAGCCTGCCGTAGGAGTGCTATACGTTCCCCATCGTCCGCCCAGACATAGGAGAGTAATCGCGTGCAATCTTCTTCGCTATGAATGTCAAGCGGGTGAAGGTCACACGCCGCCCGCTCAGCGATGACGTAATCGCCGCTCGTGATACGCGTGTTGAGTCCGGCGCTGGCACCGATTTCGAAGAGCCGCAATGGGAGGCCCGTGGTACGCGCGAAGGCGGAAAGTCCCGCCGAGAGTACGGTCGCGCGCAGCACCTCATTGGTCTGCGGCGTCCGCGCAAAGAGCTCGCCGATGCGTTCTCCGTCGGATTCGAGCCGCGAGTGCATCGCAACCCATAGTTCGTCCCACTTGCCCGCTGGACCACCGCACGACGGAAGCAGGCGCGCAATCTCCGGTGCATCTCCGGTCAAGGCGAGGTAGTGGAACGCCGCCATGAGACGCACGCCGGGCGTCGACATCCCCTTGCGCGCGGGATTTTTCTCGAAGAAGCGATACATCACGCCGCGCGCTCGATAGTCGGCAAGCGCGCGTTCAAGCGCGTGCTGATAGAGCTGCGAGCCCATGGTCCCGAACGCTTCGATCTGCTGCTCGAGACGATGTTCGATCGAATCGGCAATCACGATTGCGGAATGCGCTGCCCGCGGCCTACGTTTGCGATCAGAGCAACCGCCACGAGGTTGACGATGAGCGAGCTACCGCCGAACGAGATGAACGGCAAAGGCACGCCGGTCACCGGCCACGACGACGTCACGACGCCGATATTGACGAAGGCCTGGATCACCACGATCGAGACGCACCCGATCGCGAGGAAAAAGCCGAAGCGATCCGGCGCGGCGATGGCGATCTTGATCGCGCGATAGCCGAAGACGATGAAGAGCACCACGACCGCGAGCGCGCCGACCAGACCCAGCTCTTCGCCTAGAATCGAGAAGATGAAATCGGTGTACTGCTCGGGCAGATAGAAGAATTTTGCGCGTGAGTCGCCCAAACCGACGCCGAAGAGGCCGCCGCTTCCGAGCGCGAGCAGCGATTGCACGATGTGGAAGCCCGCATTCTGCGGATCCTTCCACGGATTGAGGAAGGCAAAGACGCGCGCCCGCTTGTAGGGACTTGCGAGCACTTCCACGATCACCGCGGGCGTCGTGACGAGCAGAATGACGAAGAGATGCGTCAGGCGCGCGCCCGCCGCAAAGAACATCGCAAACGCGATCATCACTATCAAGCTCGCCGTACCCATGTCAGGTTCTTTGAGTACGAGCACCGCCATCAGCACGACCGGGATGCAGAGTGGGAAGAGTCCGCGTACCAGCGAGACGATCCGCTCGCCGCGCGAAGCGAGCATCGCGGCCAGATAAATCACCAGCGCGAGCTTGGCGAATTCCGACGGTTGGAAGGTGATCGATGATGCGCCGACCCAACGGCGCGCGCCGTTGACCGTGACGCCGACGTGCGGGACCAGAACCAGCACGAGCGAGACAACTGCGGCGACCAGCAGATACGGCGCCCAACGTTTGAGCAGATGATAGTCGAGCTTGTACGCCCCGTACGCCACGATCAGCCCGACGACCAGCCACACGATTTGGCGTTTGGCATAGTAGGCAACATCGTGATGTTCGAGATACGCGGTCGCGCTCGACGCCGAGAAAATCATGACCAGGCCGATGCCGACCAGCGATGCGACCGCAAAAAAGAGCAGCGTGTCGGGCGGCGCGGCGACGTACGCGCGCCGCGGCGGCGTGCTCGCGCGAGCGCTAAGCACCCGCGGGGCCTGTCCTGAGCTCGTCGAAGGGTTCTCGCAAAGCGTGTACGGCGGCGGTGAACTGCTCGCCGCGATCCTCGGCCGAACGGAACATGTCGAACGAAGCGCAGCCCGGCGAGAGCAGCACCACATCACCCGCTGCGGCACGCTCGCGCGCCTTGGCCACCGCATCGCTCATCGAGCCCGCGTGCACCGTCTCCACGCCCTGCGCGTGCGAAGCGATCTCGCCCGCGGCCTCGCCGATGACGACCAGCGCCTTGGCGCGCTGCCGAATCGCAACGCCCATCTCGACGAAATCGGTGCCCTTCGAGCGTCCGCCGGCGATTAGCACGATCGGCCGCGTGTACGCGCGCAGCGCGGCGACCACCGAGCCGGGATTGGTCGACTTGGAATCGTCAACGTACAGCACGCCGTCGATTTCGCCCGCGTTTTCGAGGCGATGCGGCATCGCGCGGAAGCTCATCACCGCTTCGCGCAGCGCCGGCGTCTCACACCCGACCGCGTACGCCGCCAGCAGCGCGGCCATCACGTTCTGCACGTTGTGCGCGCCGGCAAGCGGAATCTCGTCCTTGCGCATCACTTTCAACGGGCGCGGATCGCCGCTGATCGGCGCATAGACGATGTCGTCGCCATGGACGTAGATCGTCGCGTTGTCATGCCGGTCACCAAGCGTAAACCAGAGCTGGCGCGAGCGAATGTTGCGCTCGCTCTTGCTCACATCGAGCGAGGCGACGCGTTCGTCGTCGAGGTTCCCGACAAAGATATCGCCGAACGACTGATTGGCGAAGATGCGGAATTTGGCTTCGGCGTACTCGTCCATCGAATGATAGCGATCGAGATGATCCGGCGCCACATTGAGCAGCACGGCGACCCGCGGCTTGAACGCGCGGATCGTCTCGAGCTGGAACGAGGAGACTTCGGCGACGACCCAGTCGGTCGTGCGCGCGTCGATCACTTCGTCGATCAACGGATTGCCGATGTTTCCGCCGACCCGCACGTTGCGACCGCTCGAGCGCAGCAAATGCCCGATCAAGGCGGTGGTTGTCGATTTGCCCTTCGTACCCGTCACCGCGATAACCGGCGCTTTGCACAGCCGGAACGCGACTTCGATCTCGCCGAGCACCGGCACCGCATGGTTTTGTACCGCGATCACGACCGCTGAATTGAGCGGCACGCCGGGCGAGAGCACCGCCGAGGTGAGTGCACTCACCATCGGCTCGAGTTGGTCGGGCGGAACAAAGCGCGCGCCGGTTGCTTCGACCACCTCGATCGCATCTTGCAACTCGCTTACCGGCTTTTCGTCGGTTGCATAGACCGTCGCGCCGCGCGAACGTAACACGCGCACGCAGGCAAGGCCGCTCTTTCCGAGGCCGATGACGAGAATCGTCTCGCGTGCATCAAAGGTCATCATCGTACGACAAACCATCCGAGTGCGGAGAGGAGCAGTGAAGCGGTCCAAAAACGCGCCGTGACCTTGGTCTCGGGCCAGCCGCCCAGCTCATAGTGATGATGCAGCGGGCTCATCCGAAAGATGCGCTTCCCGCCGGTGGCTTTGAAATAGGTCACCTGCGCGATCACCGAGAGCGCTTCGGCGACGAAGACGCCGCCGATCAAAATCAGCAGCAGCATCTCGCCTTCGAGAATCGCGATGCCCGAGAGCAGCGCGCCGAGGGCGAGCGAGCCGGTATCGCCCATGAACATCTTGGCCGGATGCCGGTTGAAGACCAAGAAACCGAAGCATGCGCCGATGCCGATCAACGCGCTCGCCGTGGGCACAGCCAGCTTCATCGAATACCCGAGCGCCGCGAAGACGGCGAGCGGGGGAATCATCGTACCGGTCGCGAGGCCGTCGAGTCCGTCGGTGAGATTGACCGCATGAATCGTGCCGGTCACCGCCAGGATGCCGAGGACGAGCCACAACCAGTGCGGCACGATCAGCGCAAACGTGCCCGCTTGGAAGATCACGTCGCGCGGATAGATCGCCGTGGTCGCATCGATCATGCGCAGGAAGACGATGGCGACAAGGGCCGTTGCCAGCAGCTTGGTGCGCGCGCGCAGACCTTGGTTGCGACCGCGCGTAATGCCGAGCAGATCGTCGATCAGCCCAATCGCACCGCAGGCAGCGACGAGAAAGAGCATCGCCGGAACGAACGGAAACGAGCGCAGGCCGAGGAGCAGCAACATCGGCACGATGAAGACAAGACCGCCCATCGTCGGTGTGCCGGTTTTCACCTGATGCGACGTTGGTGCGTCCTCGTAGGCGTGCTGGCGCAATTGGAGATTGCGCAGAAGCGGCAGCAACAGAAATCCCGCGATCACGGCGAGCGCGAAACTTCCCAGCACGAGCACGGTGAGCGGCGTCAGCATAGCAGCGGATTCTTTCCGGCGGCGCGCCACTTCAGCACGACGATCGGCGTTTGTTCGTCGCCGTTCCCGTGTGGATTGTCGAGCAGCGCGCGCTCGACCGCGGCGCGATCGATCCCGCGTGACGCGCCGAGCACTTTGGCTTTGTGCAAATCGTTGGCGTCGACGACGGCGCAGCCCACGCCGGTGACGGCGGCGATTGCTTCGCTGACGCCGTCGGGATCGACCGGCGCAAGGACGATCGCGCGTTCGTAGGGCGGCATCGTGCCGGTGTAGCCGTCGATCGCCGCGATCGCTTCACCCATCAGTTCGTAGAACACGCCGCGCTTGCCGGCGATTCGCCCGAGCGCGTGCAGCACCGCCGCGTAGAACACGCGCCACGCGCCGACCTGATCGATCACGAGCTGCACCGATTCGGGTTGGCTGACCGTAGCCAGCGCGCCGGCTTGCCGCGCGAGCGCGTACGCGAGACGCGAGGGACGGATATGTTCGGCGACGACGAATTCGCCCTGCGCGATGGCCACGGCTGTTTCGGAGATCGCAATCACGTCGCCCGGACGCGCGATGCCGTGGATCGCTGCGGTGACGAGCGCGACGAGATCGTCACCCTCGCGCACGATGCGCGTACGCACCGGGATCGCGACTAAGCCAGGTATGCGCGTGACCGTCAACGCCGTAACTCCTCGACGATTTCCTCTAACTTATATTTGCGCGAACCTTTGAGCAACACGGCATCACCGGCTCGCGCGTGATCGCGCACCCACTTCGCTGCCTGTTCGTTCGTCATGAAGGGCACGATGCGCTCCGAGGGGAGCCCTGCGCTGCGTGCTCCTAAAGCAAGCTCGCCCGCGAACTCGCCGCCGACCAGCATCACGTCGACCTTGGTGGCGGCGGCGTGCCCGCCGACGCGGCGGTGTAGGTCGGCCGCTCCCTCGCCAAGCTCGGCCATGCTTGCAAGCAGCGCGATGCGTCGCGGCGCGGATTCGGCCGCGAAGGCGTCGAGCGCCGCCATCATGCCGGCCGCGTTGGCGTTGTACGCATCGTAGATCAAGACCACGCCGCTTTCGAGCGCGATGCGCTCGTAGCGCCCGTGCGGCAATTCGATTTGCGGAATCGCGGCGACGATCTGTTTCGGCTCGATGCCGTGTTCGCGGGCCGCGGCGATTGCGGCGGCAAGGTTGGCACGGTTGTGCAGCCCCGGGACGCGCGCATCGATCGTGTACGCATCATCGCGATCGCCGTCGATCTCCAGCCAGTGTTGCGAGCCCGAGAGAGCGCTGACGCGGCCGTGCATCGGAATATCGCCGCCCACCTCGCCGGCGAAAAACCAGTGCGAGGGCTTCGCGAGCGACGGCGCGCGGCGAATCGAGGTCACGTCGCGCGCGTTGAGAATCGCGCGCGCGCCGGTCGAAAAGAGCCCCCACTTGGTTATTTCGAGGCGCTCGCGCGAGCCCATGATCTCCAAATGCGCGTCGCCGACGTTGGTGAGGATCCCGAGGTCCGGTCGTGCCGCGCGCACCAAGGTCTCGATGTCGCCGAAATGGCGCGCTCCCATTTCGAGGATCAGCAGGTCGTGCTTGTCATTGTCGGCGGCAAGGAGCAGCTTGCTCACGCCGATCTCGTTGTTCTCGTTGGCCGGCGAGGCCAAAATGCGATCGCCGTAGCGTACGGCGAGTAACTGCGCGGCGAAGGCTTTGGTCGTCGTCTTGCCGGCGCTGCCGGTGATCGCGAGCACGCGTCCGCGAAACTGCGCCCTCGCCGCGCCGCCAAGATCCAGGTACGCCTGCAACGTCGACTGGACGATCAGCGTCGTCGTGCCGGGCACGGCTGCACCCGGATCCTCGACGATCAGCAGCTTTGCGCCGCGCTCGACCGCTTGACGCGTGTAGTCGTGGGCGTCGAAATGCTCGCCGCGCAGGGCGAGAAATGTTTGTCCTGGTGCGATCGTGCGCGTATCGGTCACGACGTCGAGCTGCGCCGGCGCGGCGTCGCCGTCGAGTACCTGCGCGCCGGTTGCCGCTACCGACTCATCGAGGGTCAGCTTCACGTGCGCGCACCTCGTGCGCTCAACGCTTCGCGCGCGACTTCGACGTCGTCGAACGGCAGCGTCTGCGTCCCGATGATTTGATACGTTTCGTGACCCTTGCCCGCGATCAGCACCACGTCGCCCGGCGCGGCTTCCTCAATCGCGCGATGGATCGCGGCGCGGCGATCGACCTCGGCCACATGCGGATGCGTACCGATGCCGGTCTCGATTTCGGCAACGATGGCTTCGGGCGGTTCGCTGCGCGGATTGTCGCTGGTGACGTAGATGCGGTCCGCGTACGTGGCCGCGACGCGTCCCATCTCCGGGCGTTTGCCGCGATCGCGATCGCCGCCGCAGCCAAAGACGACGGCAAGCTTGTGCGGCGTTGTTTCGCGCAAGGCGACCAGCGCGTTTTCCAGCGAATCGGGCGTGTGCGAGTAGTCGACGACGACGTCGACATCACCGCCGCTCACGTGTTCCATCCGGCCTGGCACGCGTTCGAGCGTATCGAGC
>Ga0302177_10003079_pt1 | contig 11699 bp, 9 predicted proteins | sample I_Palsa_E1_2_FD_198780 | JGI IMG/M metagenome (GOLD analysis project Ga0302177, IMG submission 198780) | Peat permafrost microbial communities from Stordalen Mire near Abisko, Sweden - I_Palsa_E1_2 | ecosystem: Environmental > Terrestrial > Soil > Palsa > Peat permafrost | place: Sweden: Abisko... | reverse complement strand
GGCCTGCCCGCGGCGGCGGCCTGGAGCGCGGCGGTGGCCGTGCTGGTGGTCGCCTGCCCGTGCGCGCTCGGCCTCGCCACCCCGACCGCGCTGCTCGCCGCCGTCGGCCGCGGCGCCGAGCTCGGCATCGGAGTCAAGAGCGCCCAGGCGCTGGAGTCGGCAGGCCGGATCCGAGCCGTGGTCCTGGACAAGACCGGCACGCTGACCACCGGCGTCATGACCGTGCACGACGTCGTCACTGGGTCTGACGGAGACACTGGGTCTGACGGAGACACTGGGTCTGAGGAGGACGATGAGGAAGCCCTGCTGCTGGCCGGGGCCGTCGAAGACGCCTCCGAGCACCCCATCGGCCAGGCCATCGCCCGGTTCGCCGCCGAACGCTTCGGCTCGCTACCGTCCGCCGGCCCCGCCGGCCCCGCTGTCACCGGCTTCACCGCCCTCCCGGGCGCCGGCGTACAGGGGAGCGTCGACGGACGCGCGGTCACGGTCGGCAGCCCGCGCCTGTTCGCCGAGCTGTCCCTCGAAGTGCCCCCGTCCTTGCGTCGGGCCGCCGACACCGCCGCCGAAGCCGGCCGCACCGCGGTCCTGGTCGGCTGGGACGGGCAGGCCAGAGCCGCGTTCGTGGTCGCCGACCGGCTCAAGCCGCACGCGGCCGAGGCCGTCGCGCGCCTGCGCGCCCTGCGCCTGCGCCCGATGCTGCTGACCGGCGACAACTCCCGCGCCGCGCTGGCCGTCGCCGCCCAGCTCGGTATCCCGGCCGCCGACGTGTTCGCCGAGGTCCGCCCGGAAGGCAAGGTCGAGGCCATCCGCCGCCTGCAAGCCGACGGGATCCCGGTCGCCCTGGTCGGAGACGGCGTCAATGACGCCGCCGCGCTGGCCCAGGCCGATCTCGGCATGGCGATCGGAGCTCTCGGGGGCGGCACTGACGCCGCCATCCGCGCCGCCGACCTGACCCTGGTCGGCGGGGACCCGGCCGACGCCGCCGAGGCCATCCAGCTCGCCCGCGCCACCGTGGCCGTGATCCGCGGCAACCTGGCCTGGGCCTCCGGCTACAACCTGATCGCGATCCCGCTCGCCGCCCTCGGCTACCTCAACCCCCTGTTCGCCGGGGTCGCCATGTCCGCCAGCTCGCTCATCGTGGTCGGCAACAGCCTGCGCCTGAAGCGGTTCCACCGATGACCCCTACCCCCGCCCCGGCCAGCCCCGCCCCGGCCAGCCCCGCCCCGGCCAGCCCCGCCCCGGCCAGCCCCGCCCCGGCCCGGGCCGAGCTCGGCCGGAACCTGCGGCGCGATCTGGCCCGAGGTGCGATCGGCCCGGTGATCTGCGCCGTGCTCCTGGTCGCCCTGCTGTCCGCCTGGGTCGCCACCGGCGGAGCAGGCACCCTGTCCCGGGTCAGGATCCAGGTCGGCCTGGCCGCTGTCCCGATGCGCGCCTTCACCCCGAAGGCCGCGTCCGCGATCGGCGCCGCCACCACGTTCCTCACCATCCGCAACCTCAGCGACACACCCGACGAGCTCATCGCCGCCCGCAGCCCGATCGCCCGCCATGTCCTCCTGACCACCCGCACCGGCCCCGACCAAAAGACCGGTCTCCGGACCGTGGTCGCCGGCCTGGCCATCCCGGCGGACGGCACCCTCACCCTGAGCCCCTTCGGCAACGACCTGGTCCTTCAGGACCCGGCACCCTTCGAGACCACCAGCACCGTCCCGCTCATCCTGACCTTCCGCGATGCCGGCACCGTCACCATCCAGGCCACCGTCACCGCCCCCGGCACTCCCTGAGGAGTTGCACGCGGGACGGATGCCGTCAGCGCCAGGTCCGGCGTGAGCCGGCCATGGTGGCGCAGATGATTCGTGGCGCCGTGGAACGCGGTCATGTGCGCCACTTTCTAGGTTTTGCCGGGATTGAGTGATGCTTCCACCGTGAGAGGTCACATGTCCCTAGGGAGCGAGACAGCCGATGACAGATACGGGTTACGCGACATATCGCGTTTAGCCGGTTCGGGCGCTACGATGAGGGCCATGACCGACGCCGGCCGCGACCGTTCGCACCTAGTCGATAGACGGCCTGCCCACGAGCAGGCGCAACTCGAGCTGCGCGCTTCGGACGCCGACCGGGATCGCGCGGCGGCCGTGCTCGGCAGCGCGCTGGCAGCCGGCCGGCTGACCACCACCGAGTACGCGCAGCGGCTCGATGCCGTCTACACCGCGACAATCCTCGGCGAGCTCGTCCCGCTCACCCGCGACCTGCCCGCCGATAACGCCACGAACGCCGGCGCGGGGGCGGCGGACCGCGCTCAGGTCGCCGCCCGCTTCAGCAAGGTGATCCGCTCGGGGCGCTGGGTGGCCGGACGGGCGCACCTTGCTGACGGCACTTTTCGGCACGCTGATCGTCAACCTGGCCGACGCGGTGCTGCCGGGCCGCGAGATCACGCTGGAAATCGATGCGTTCTGCGGCAAGCTGATCGTCGTTGTCCCGGCCGGGGCGCACATGATCGATGAGGGCGGCGCGCTGTTCGCCAAGCGGGCCGTTTACGGCCGCGAAGACCCTGACGATGCTGACGGGCCGGTGATCCGGCTTGTCGGCGACGCCCGGTTCTCCAAGGTCGCCGTTTACCGGGGGCACTACGATCCCTGGGACCAGGCGGCACGGGTAGTGGGGCAGTAGTAAGTATGTCTCGGCGTGCATGAGGGAACACCGGAGAACACCACCTGAATCTTCTGGTTTGCTCGAGCACGCTGGTTTCTGCGCAGGGCCAGGGCGGGCCAGCCCTTGAGCGCCATATTGTCGGCAAGCCGGCAAGCCGGCACCTTGAGGAGTTAATGGACCGGAAAGACCGCAGAACCCCGGCGCGACGGCAAAACGGCCGTTTCTGCGGTTTCGGGCGTCGCGGCCGGGCACAGGATCACAGTTCCATCGTGGTTTCGATGGTCAGTCGGCGGCCAAGGCTGATGTGTTCATACTTGGCATGTGGCATTGGGGTAACCCCGAACCCGCCAAATGGGCTCCGGTTCCAGCTGTCCCCAGCCGGTCTTTCCTCCTCAGGCCATCGCCGGTCCCCGCCGTCATGGGACTAGCGCTGTGTCAGTTGGTATCTTCGCCCGCGCGGTCAGGCGTGGCGGGGTCCCGCGGCCGCGAACACAGCAGCCGGGACGCCGACGGCAAGCCGCGGCAGCCTCAGGCCGCGAAGACAGGGGGCCGCCGCGGCCGGTGGGGCCAGCGTGACGCGCAGCCAGCCGGCCCTCTGGAGCATCGCAGGCCGGTTAGAACCGGCCCGATGCTCCATAGGTGCGGTTTTTCCGGGTGAGTGTCATCTCCCGGACCCTGGCGCGTTCGCGGCTCGCTTGAAGGACGCGACCGGCCTGGACGCTGTCCGTGATGACCTGGCCAGTGCCGTGCAGCATGTCCCGGAACCCGCCCGCGTCCGGTTGCGGATCAGCCAGCGCGGCTGAGACCGGCTGAACCAGGACCGCCGTTGGCGCGAGCGATCACAGACTGAGCGATCACAGACTGATCGTGGCTTCGATCGTCAGCCGCCGCCCGGACCGGATGATTTCACAGTTGGTACGTGGTGCTGGGATACACCCGGATCCACCACGGAAGCCCGGATCCGCTGCGGTAACCGGAGTGGCCTTCCGCGTTGGCGCTAACATGGCCATGACCTGCGCCCGATGAAGGTTACTTGACTGGTGCTCTGGCCTGGCCGCCCTGCGTCGGCCGCGTAGGTGCAGGTCAGCGGTTCAACAGGCTCATGTCCGCGTACCGGTCCCCGGCGGCCACACCGGGCGGGAACGCCGCACCGATGCTGGCCAGCTCGGCCGGCGTCAGCCGCACGGAGGCGGACGCGACGTTCTGCTCCAGATGCCCGATCCGGCCCGTGCCAGGGATGGGAACGATGTCGTCCCCCTGCGCAAGCAGCCAGGCCAGCGCGAGCTGCGCGGGGGTTATCTGCCTGGCCTCGGCGATGGCCCGCAGCCGGGCGGCGACCGCGGCGTTTGACTGCAGGTTGGCGCCCTGAAAGCGGGGATGCTGCCGCCGGATGTCAGCCGTCGTCAGCTCGGCGGGGTCGCTGAACCGGCCGGCCAGGAAGCCGCGCCCGACCGGGGCGTACGCCACGAAACCGATGCCGAGCTCGCGCACGACGGGCAGGATCTCCGCTTCCGGCTCCCGCGACCACACGCTGTACTCGGTCTGCAGCGCGGTGATGGGGTGGACGGCGTGCGCCCGCCGGATCGTCTCCGGCGCCGCCTCAGACAGCGCCAGGTGGCCGACCTTCCCCGCGGCGACCAGCTCGGCCATGGCGCCCACGGTTTCCTCGATCGGTACCTGCGGATCCACCCGGTGCAGGTAGTACAGGTCGATGTAGTCGACGCCGAGCCGTTGCAGCGACGCGTCGCAGGCCCGCGGTACGTAGGCGGGATCTCCGCTCACCCGCAGGAATGAACCGTCGGGGCGGCGGAGGTTGCCGAACTTGGTCGCGAGCACCACCTTGTCCCGGCGTCCCGCAAGCGCCCGGCCCAGCAACTCCTCGTTAGTGAAGGGGCCGTAGGCGTCCGAGGTGTCGAGGAAGGTGCAGCCCAGCTCCAGGGCCCGGTCGAGCAGCCGCAGCGAGCCGCTCTCCTCGGGGGTACCGTACAGGCCGCTGAGCGCCATGCAACCGAGCCCGATGGCCGGCACCGCCAGCCGCGCAGCGCCGAGGTAGCGCGTCCCCAGGATGTCGCCCACGGCGCCTGCCACGGCGCCTGCCACGGCGCCTGCCACGGTGCCTCCCACGCTGATGCAATCGTTTGTGCGCAGCCTACCAAAGTCGATCTGAGCCGCGGCCGTCAGCTTCGGGCTAGCGGCCGGCGATGGGTGCAGGCGGGTAGGCGATGACGTCGCGGCTTTCGCCGACTTCGAGCGTTCACCGATGACCTCGTGGTGGAATCGGGCTAGTACTTGCCCAGGAAGGCCTTCGCCTCCGGGCCGGCGTACTGGGCGCCGTAGCCGGCGTTGACCACCAGGCAGGCGACCGCGACGTCCTGAGCCGGGTCGAAGGCGATGAGCCAGCTGTTGGGCTGCTCCTGGCCCGAGATGTCGGCGGTCCCGGTCTTGGCGTAGACGCCCGGCCCGAACCCGATCGGCGCGGCAGTCCCGCTGGTGACCACGGCCTGCATCATCTGCTTCAGCTGCGCGTCGGTGCTGGCCGGAAGCGCGGTCGCGGTGACCTGCTTGGCTCCGGGCAGCAGGATCGGCTGCTTGAACATCCCGGCGTCCACGGTGGCCGCCACCGAGGCCATCGCCAGCGGCGATGCGACCAGTTCCCCTTGGCCGAACGCCTCCTCGGCTAGCTCGGAGCCGCTAGCACTGGCCGGGGCGTTGAAGTAGCTGGCCGACGCGCCGGTAATGCCGATGTCCCACTTCTGGTCCAGGCCGTAGTAGTCCTTGGCGGTGCGAGCCAGGGCACCGGACAGGTGCGGCCACTGCGTGGTGAAGGCGTTGTTGCAGGACTGGGCGAAGTCGGTGATGAACGGGGTCGAGGCCGGCTCGGACTCGTTGTCGTCGTTGTGGTAGGTGATCCCCTGCACCGTGTACGCCTCGGGGCAGGCGACATCGCTGGACGCGGTGAGCACGCCGGCGTTGATCAGCGCGGTGGAGGTAATGACCTTCATCGTCGAGCCCGGCGCGACCTGAGCGGTGAGGGCGAAATCGTTGAAGCCGGCGTTGTTGGCGATGGCCAGGATCTGGCCGGTGGAGGGCTGGATGGCGATCATCGAACTGCTGCTGTGCTCGGCGACGGCGGCGCGCGCGGCGGCCTCAGCCTGCGGATTGATGGTGGTGGTCAGGTTCGGTATGTTGGTCGGCGGGATGACGACCGCCTGGCTGTTCTGCACCAGATGGTTCGAGGCGGTCTGGATCTCGACGTACAGGCCAGGAGCTCCCTGTCCCGGTGGCGCCTTGCTCTGGAGCAGTCCCGCGATCGTCGTCAGCCCGGCGTCGCCGTACGAGCTGAGGTCGTTCCCGCTGGCATCGTTGACCGAGGCGACCTGGGGAGCCACTATGACCGCGGCCAGATGGGTGGACGCGCTGAGGTTCGGCGCGAGGACATCGGGAGCCCAGGCGATGTACCACAGCGATGAGTTCCGCTGCTGGTAGGCGACCAGCGATGCGCTGTACTTCCAGGCGCCGCTCAGCGTCTTGGCGCCGTCCGGGGCCGTCACCGTGGCGTTGATCGCGTACTCGACCGATTCACGCGGCGTCGATGACGTGCCCGTCGGCGTGATGGTGTCGGCCTGGGCCGTGGCCGTCAGCTTCTTCAGACCGAGGTCTTTGCCGTAGGCGGCCAGCGCGGCCTTGGCGGTGGCGGGGTGATCGGTGTAGCGGGCGGCCTGCCCGAGGTCACCGGTCTGCCACGCTTGGAGGAACGCGGTAGTGATCTGGTCGCCATCTTGCGCGGACGAGCTTCCGGTCGGCACGAAGCCCGTCGCGTTCGGGTTGGCGCCCGAGGTGACCACCGTGACGATGACCGCGGCGATCCCGGCCACCACGGCCAGCGCCGCCGCGGACAGCACGATGATGAGCTTGCGCCGCTTCCCAGGCGGTTTTGCTCGCCGTCCCCTACCGGTCGGCCCCGACGGCCGCCAAGGCCCGGCCGGGCCCTTCGGGTCTTGAGGGGCGGACCCGACGGCGGGAAAAGACTCGGTCGAGGGCTCCGACGCATACCACGGGCCCGATGATCTGTTGCTGCCACCCGAATCGCTTGCCACTCCTGCGACCGTACTCACTGCTCAAATTCACGGCAACTAAATCGGGTACTGCTAGGACGGTGCCCCGCCCGATTTTCCCAGCCGATCGGGGCGGCTGCGAGGATTTCGTCCGCGTTCGCGGTGGTCCACTCCACTGGGGAAGCAGCAGCGCGGCCACGATCGGTGCGGGTCCAGTCGGCGGACGAGCTGCCGCTCCCTGAAGCCACCCCGGATGCCGCGAATCTCCCAGACGGACCCTTCTGCGAGTTTCCGCGGAAGATTCGACCTCCGCGCTTTGAGCCTGTGAAAGCTGCTCCCCATGAGGCTGATGAAACCTCGCGCCCGCTGAAGCCCATCATCGTGGATCGCTACGACCGCCATCAGGACTCGAACAAGTCCTCCACGATGCCGGGTTCGGCTGCGGACGAGTGTCGTTTCCAGTGGTGCCGTCAGGTCGCCGGGCAGCAGGTGGGCGCCCTTCGCGTAGGCGGCGGGGTGGCCCAGCCGCAGGCAGGCCAGTGTGATCGCGTGATCGCGCAGGGCGCTGATCCAGTGCTCGGCCTGCCACCAGCGGCCGCGCTCGGTGCAGATGAAGGCGTGCAGAGCGTGGTGCCAGATGAGCCCGGCCAGGTGCTGTGGGTCCGGCGCCGGGAAGGGCGCAAGCGGCTGCGGGTGGCCGAAGACCGTCCGCCACTGCGGGCCGCGTGGCCCGAACTCGTCCTCTGGCGCGAAGGTGAGGTCGATCTCGATCCAGCCTGGCAGCAGGAACACGCGGATGATCCTCGCTCCGGCGGGCAGGTCCCAGTGGTGCAGCGCGCCGAGCTCGTCGCACAGCCATCGTGTCCACTGGTTCAGCACCGGGATGGGCTCGCCGCGGACTGCCAGCACGAGGTCGGTGTCGGACCAGCGGTCGCCTCCCCCGGTTGCGTGCGAGCCGGTGAAGGCGGCACCGGTGATTGCGCTGTCGGCTTCGGCGCGCGTGAGCAGCTGCTCCCGGACGCGGTCCCGTTCTTCGGCTGTGAACACCCAGCTTCCTTCCGGCGTTGCTCTGTCATCGGTGTGGAGATGATCGAGCTGTTCACCGACTTGCCGCAATGCCGCACGCCCGGCCCTACTGACCGAACTCCCGCAACGCCAGCACGCGCTCCCGGCACACCTGGATCGCCAGCCGCGCTCGCGCCAGCCTCCTTGCTCAAACGGACCCAGCTGCCAACCACCGTGCCCAGAACGCGCCAACCTTCATGCACAGACCCGCTCACACCGCCAGATCGTAGTTATCCGAGATGCCAAACTGGCTGCTCAGTCACAAGTTTGCTCGACGCGTGACACGAGGTATGGGGTGTGACAATTGGTGCATGCGGCGGGCGGCGGGCAGCAGGCGACCCCCACCTGGGGTTCGCGTCAGCTTCCCGGATGTGCTCCCCGATCACCGTTCGGGCCGATGACCATTTCCACTGCCGCTCCGGCCTGCGAGCGCTGCCGGATGCGCGAGGATCGCATCCGTGATCAACGTTGCCTGGGACCACAATTCCTACTACCACGAGCGCCTCCTGCGGGCGCTGCCCGCGCGGTGCGGACGGGTGCTTGACGTGGGGTGCGGCGCGGGCTGGTTCGCCACGCGGTTGGCAGAGCGGGCTGACCGGGTGGACGCCCTCGACCGGTCGCCGGCCATGATCGCCGAGGCGCGGCGGATCGTGCCGGCGAACGTGACGTGCCTGCTCGGCGATGCTGCTATCGCGGACCTGCCCGCCGGTGCCTACGACGCGGTCACGAGCATCAGCGCCCTGCACCACATGGACCTGGCCGCCGTGCTGCCTCGGCTCGCCGCCGCGCTGAGGCCCGGGGGCCTGCTGATCGCGGTCTCCCATCACCGGCTGGAGATCCCGCGCGGCCTGCCCGCCGAGGCGGTGTCCGTCTTCGGCTGCAACGCCCGGCGCGCCGTCCTGCTGTGCCTGCCCGCCGGGCGGCGTTACCGGCGGGAGATGTACCAGCGGCACGGGGCACAGCCCCCGATGCCGGTCAAGGACCCGCGGCTGTCCCTCCGGCAGGTCCGCGCCCAGGCTACGGCAGCCCTGCCCGGATCCCGGGTCCGGTGGCTGGTCCACTGGCGGTACGAGCTCACCTGGCGCAAGCCAGGCCGGTAACCGCGGGCGGCCGGGAAGGGGCGAGGATGCCTAAGCCGCCGGAGCGCAGGGTGTCCAAGAACACCGCGATCGCCGGGATGGTCTCGCTGCCCGCAGGCGACCGCAGTCACCTGCACCAGCCGCAAAAGCCGTCGGTGGCGCCGAGGAGGAACCTGAACCGGGCGAAGTCATCGCGCAGTGAGGCTGCCGTAGACGAAGCTCCCGCCTGCCTGGCCCAGTTATCCGTGGACCGGCAGGGTGTGACGCCGGGGAACAAGCTCTGGGGGCCATTTGTTGCAGCCAGTGCATGGATGATATGACCGCAAAGTTACGTTTTCTGCAATGTTATACTGACTGCAACATGACACTCGCATCTGAAACCTCTCCACGCCTGGAACCGCACTCGTCGCTGCGGGAGCGGAAGAAGCTGGCCACCCGCCGCGGCATCCGCCGGGTCGCCCTCGAGCTGATCGCGGAGCGGGGCTTCTCGCACGTCACCATCGAGGACATCGCGGCGGCCGCGGACGTCTCACCGCGCACCTTCTTCAACTACTTCCCGTCCAAGGAAGCGGTGCTGTTCGGCGCCGATCCGGGCCGGGCCGAGGAGTTGCGGGCCCGGCTGGTCCATGACCTGCCGGGCCACAGCGCCCTGGAGGTGCTGCGCGCGGTCCTGACCGACCGGGCCCGCCACCTGGCCGCGGAGCTCGCCGAGCTCGGCGGCGACCCGGCCCGCTGGGCCGCTCAGATGAAGGCCGCGCACGCCGATCCCCAGCTGCGGGCGGCGCAGGCCTCGCACATGGCCCAGGTGGAGTCCAGCTTCGCCGGCGCCCTGGCCGAACGGCTCGGCACCGACCCCGACCGCGATCCCTATCCCATGCTGCTGGCCAGCGCGGCCACCGGCGTGCTGCGGGCGACCATGTCGTTCTGGGCCGCCGCCGGCGGCGGCGTGCCGCTCGAGCAGCTGGCCGACGCCGCGTTCCAGGCGCTCGCGGACGGTTTTCCCGAGAACGGCGCGCTGCGCGACCTGGCCTCGGCGACCCAGAACTTCGAAACCGAAAGGACGACTACAGATGAGCATGTCTAGCTCCTCCGACGGGGGAACCCCGCCGGAGTACGCCGGCGACGGGACGGCGGCGGTGAGCGCCAACGGAGATGCCAGCGGAGCCGCCAGCGGTAACGGCGCCCGGCCGGACCTGTCCCGCCGGGCGATCCTGCTCATCATCGGCGCGCTGATGCTGGGGATGTCGCTGGCGGCGCTGGACCAGACGATCGTGTCCACCGCGCTGCCGACCATCGTCGGCGACCTGTCGGGCGGCTCGCACATCGCCTGGGTGATCACCGCGTACCTGCTGGCTACCACGGTCTCAACCCCGCTGTGGGGCAAGCTCGGCGACCAGTACGGCCGGAAGATCTTCTTCCAGGCCGCGATCGTGATCTTCCTGGTGGGTTCGGTGCTGTCTGGGCTCAGCCAGTCCATGGTCGAGCTCATCGCGTTCCGCGCGATCCAAGGCCTGGGCAGCGGCGGCCTGATGGTCGGCGCCCAGGCGATCGTCGGCGACATCGTCTCGCCCCGCGAGCGTGGCCGTTACGTGGGCCTGTTCGGTGCTGTGTTCGGCGTGGCGAGCATCATCGGCCCGCTGCTTGGTGGCGTCTTCGTGGACAACCTGACCTGGCGCTGGATCTTCTACATCAACATACCGATCGGGATCATCGCGCTGATCGTGGTGGCCAGCCAGGTGCCGGGCACGCTCAGCCGGATTCACCACACCATCGACTACCTCGGCACCGCCGTCCTGTCCCTCGCCGCGACCGCGTTCATCCTGCTCACCAGCCTGGGCGGCACCACCTACGCCTGGAACTCGGCCCCGATCTGGATCCTGGGGGCGGCCGGCGTGGTCGCAGTCGGCGTGTTCGTGGTCGTGGAGCGCCGGGCCGCCGAGCCGGTGCTGCCGCTGCACCTGTTCAAGCTGCGCGCGTTCTGGGTGACCAGCGTGGTCGGCTTCATCGTGGGGTTCGCGATGTTCGGCGCGATCACCTACCTGCCGGCCTTCTTCCAGGTCGTCCGGGGCATCTCGCCGACCTTCTCCGGCCTCCAGCTGCTGCCGCTGATGGCCGGGCTGCTGCTGGTCTCGATCGGATCCGGGCAGGTCATCAGCAGGACCGGCAAGTACAGGTTCTGGCCGATCGCGGGCACCGCGTTCATGACGCTCGGGCTGTACCTGCTGTCGCGCATGGGCATCCACACCTCTTCCCTGCTGGACTCGCTGTACATGCTCGTGCTCGGGATGGGCATCGGCGGCGTGATGCAGGTGCTCGTCATCATCGTGCAGAACGCGGTGCCGCACGGCGAGCTGGGCGTGGCCACCTCGGGGGCGACGTTCTTCCGGTCGATCGGCGGCGCCTTCGGAACGGCGATCTTCGGCGCCATCTTCTCCAACGTCCTGGTCGGCAACCTGACCAGGCACCTGCACGGCGTGAGCCTTCCGGCCGGGTTCTCCAGCGCGGACGTCACCCCGGCCGTGCTGTCGCACCTGGCGACGGCGGTCCGCCAGGGGTTCGTGGCCGGCTACGCCGAGTCGATCCAGACGGTCTTCCTTGTCGCCGTCCCGATCGCCGCGCTGGCCTTCGGAGTCAGCTGGCTGATCCCGCAGGTCGAGCTCAGGAAGTGGTCACCGGACGAGCCGGTCCCCGGAGCGGAGCCGCCGGCCGGCGAAGCTCTGGAGGCGCTGGACCCGCAGGAAGCGTAACCGGCGGACCACACGGTCCCGCCGTCGCGGCTTGAAGACCATTGAACTGCCGAACGGGCCGTGGTGACAGCGTACGCAGAGCTGTCACCACGGCCCGTTCAGAA
>Ga0302177_10003074_pt1 | contig 11710 bp, 9 predicted proteins | sample I_Palsa_E1_2_FD_198780 | JGI IMG/M metagenome (GOLD analysis project Ga0302177, IMG submission 198780) | Peat permafrost microbial communities from Stordalen Mire near Abisko, Sweden - I_Palsa_E1_2 | ecosystem: Environmental > Terrestrial > Soil > Palsa > Peat permafrost | place: Sweden: Abisko... | reverse complement strand
AATGTCGGGCATGCTGAATTTCTCCTGCGCGACGAAGCCTGCATACTGCTTCGGCTTCTGCAGCACCAGATCCACGACCGCAGCGATCCCTGAGGCTGTCGTTACCTGGATGGCGGACCACAGCCGCCCCGCAATCAGCTGCGGATACACCTTGTTGACATAGTTCTCTTCGCGCAGCTCGCCATCCTGGGTGCCCGTCACGGCCGCGTAAATAATGACGACGTCCTGCAGGGTCTGTGGCACGGCAGACTCGAGGACATGCTTCAGCGTCTTGCGATCGTGATTGAGCTTCAAATCATTCATCAGGAACTGCATCTGCGCACAGTGGCCGGGATAGCGGATCGTCTTGTAGTTCATCGACTCGCAGCGTGCACCCTGAGTTTCGGCGAGCGATCCCAGCCCCCCCGACGTATTGAAGGCCTCATACAAAGTGCCGTCGATCGCAATCTCCTCCAACCCCTCGAGCGGCGCGACTTCCACCGTGCGCCCGTCGGCGATGGCCTGACAGGGATTGCCGTACTCATTGATGAGGCCCTCCGTGGACCAGGTGAGGGAGTACTTGAGGACATTATTGGGATGCTGAGGCAGGGCGCCCACCCGCAGCTTGACGGTGCGCAACTTGTCGAAGTGGCTCATGAGCTCATTGGCCGCAATGCTGATAAAACCGGGCGCAAGCCCACATTGCGGCACGAAAGCCTGCGGCGCGCCTGCGGCGATCCCGATGACGGCATGCGTGACTTCCACATCCTCGGTGAGATCGAAGTAGTGGGCTCCGGCCGCACGTGCAGCCTTGGCGACCCCGACATTGCAGTAATAAGGAAGGCTTGAGATGACGGCGTCGACCGGGTGAGCCGCGAGATGACGCTCCAGCACCGCCGAGTCGCTCGCATCCAAGGCGATGGCGGTGAGATTGGAGCTGCCATGCGCGCGCACGACGGCCTCTGCGGTCGGACCGCTCACGTCGCCGAGGAAAACAGTGTAACTACCTGATTCTGCCAGCAATCCTGAGATGAGCGCGCCGATCTTGCCGGCGCCTAGAATCAATACGCGATGCATGCTATTTCCCTCGACTCGACCATCAGCTGCGCGGAACGGCGCGCATTCTGCATCCGACGTCCCCGGCGCGCCACCCCCTCAAGGCAGTTGGGGCTCGCTTATTAAATGTGTAGCATCCCGCCGATGCGCTCTCCCGAGACCCTTCCCTGGCATGCCGCGAGCTGGCAGACGAAGTCTGCCCAGCAGCAGCCGACTTACGGCGATCCTGCCGCGCTCGAGCGCGTCATCGCCGAGCTCTCGCGCCTGCCCCCCATCGTCGTCTCCTGGGAGGTCGATGCGCTCCTCGAGCGTCTGGCGAGCGCGCAGCGTGGCCAGGCATTTCTTCTGCAGGGCGGCGACTGTGCCGAGACCTTTGCCGATTGCGAATCGGATCGGATTGCCAAACAGCTGAAGATTCTTCTGCAGATGAGCCTCGTCCTGCTGCATGGGTTGAAGAAACCCATTATTCGCCTGGGGCGCATGGCGGGGCAGTATGCAAAGCCGCGCTCCGCCGACACCGAGACCCGCGATGGTGTAACCCTGCCGAGCTTTCGCGGCGACCTCGTGAACCGGGCTGAATTCACGGCTGCGTCGCGCGCGGCGGATCCGCAACTGCTGTTGCGCGGCTACGAGCGCGCGGCACTGACCCTCAACTTCGTGCGTGCGCTGGTCGATGGGGGCTTCGCCGATCTGCACCACCCGGAATATTGGGACCTGGGGTTCGTCAAGCACTCGCCGTTGAAAGACGCGTACCACGGCATTGCCGACTCGATATCCGACTCGCTCGATTTCCTCGAGGGCATCAGCGGCCGCGCCGTGCACGAAACAACCCACGCCGATTTCTATGCCAGCCACGAGGGCCTGCATCTCTTGTACGAGCAGGCGCAGACGCGGTTTATTCCGCGCCAGCAGCGCTGGTACAACCTCTCGACGCACCTGCCGTGGATCGGCATGCGCACCGCGCAGCTCGACGGCGCGCATGTCGAATACTTCCGCGGCATATCCAATCCCGTGGCCGTCAAGATCGGTGCTGCGATGGATCCGGGGTGGCTGCAGGGACTCGTCACCGCCTTGAACCCGCAAAATAAGCCCGGTCGGCTGACGCTCATCCACCGCTTTGGAGTGAAAGAGATCGAAAAGGCGCTGCCGCGCGCCATAGACGCCGTGCGTCAGACCGGCCAGACGGTGCTGTGGGTGTGTGATCCCATGCACGGCAATACGGAGACGAGCGCCGGAGGGTTTAAGACGCGCCGCTTCGAGAACATCTTGGGGGAGCTGCAGAGCGCTTTTCGTATTCATGCCGAAACGGGCTCGTACTTAGGTGGCGTGCACATCGAATTGACGGGCGATGATGTGACGGAATGTACCGGCGGTGCGCGCGGTCTCACCGATGCGGACCTGCAGCGCGCCTATCGTTCCACCGTCGATCCGCGCCTGAATCATGAACAGGCGCTCGAGTTGGCATTACTTATCGCCGAGACCAGCCAGAATAGACGCGCCGATCGCCGCCAGGCGCGCTAGCGCAGCCAATTCGCCTTGCGCGCGGCGTTGCCGCGCCGGTATTCTGTGCGCATACCGAGGACCACCGTGAATACTTCCGCGAGGGAGCGGCGCGAACCGCTCAGGATCGGAGCGCCTGCGCGCGCGGATTTTCAAGCGATTCTCTCTTCCGAAGCGCTCGAATTTCTTGCAGCACTGAATGCGGAATTTGGCAGCCGCGTGGCCGAGCTATTGCAGGCGCGCGCGACGCGCAGACGCAGCATCGAAGCCGGGGAGCAGCTGGACTTTCTGCCCGCAACACGCACGTTGCGCGATTCCGTATGGAGCATCGCGCCGGTTCCGGCTGACCTTCTCGACCGCCGTGTCGAGATCACCGGTCCCACGGATCGCAAGATGATCATCAACGCCCTGAATTCGGGCGCACGGGTCTTCATGGCCGATTTCGAGGACTCGCTCTCCCCGACGTGGGAGAACCTCATTGGCGGCCAGCAGAATCTCTTCGATGCCGTGCGCCGCACGATCGAACTCGTGAGCCCCGAGGGCAAGGTTTATCGGCTGAACCGCAAAACTGCGGTGCTCGTGGTGCGGCCGCGCGGCTGGCATCTGTACGAGCGGCATTTGACGCAGGACGGCGCGGCAGTGCCGGGGGCGCTCGTTGATTTCGGCCTCTACTTCTTTCACAACGCGCGTGAGCTTGCGGCGCGCGGCACCGGCGCCTACTTCTACCTGCCGAAGATGGAAAGCCATCTCGAGGCGCGCCTGTGGGCGCAGGTGTTCGACTTTTCCGAGAAATATCTGGACGCGGCGCGCGGAACGATCCGCTGCACAGTGCTCATCGAGACGCTGCTCGCCGCCTTCGAGATGGACGAAATACTCTGGGAGCTGAAGGACTCCATCACGGGCTTGAACTGCGGGCGCTGGGACTACATTTTCAGCTTCATCAAACTCTTCGCGACGCGGCCCGACTGCATCCTGCCCAACCGGCAGCAGATCGAAATGACCACCCATTTCCTGCGCTCCTATTCGCTCCTGTGCATCAAGACCTGCCACCGCCGCGGTGCATTCGCCATGGGCGGAATGACGGCGCAGATCCCGGTGAAGATGGATCCCGTCGCAAACCAGACAGCGCTTGAGAAGGTGCGTGCCGACAAGGAGCGCGAGGTCGCCGACGGTCACGACGGCACATGGGTTGCGCATCCGGCGCTCGTGCCCATCGCCCGCGAGATATTCGATCGCGTGATGCAGGGCCCCAATCAGCTGCACCGCTTGCGGGACAGGGTTGCGGTCAGCGCAGCCGATCTCTTGGCCGTGCCAACGGGGGATATAACCGAGGCGGGATTGCTCAACAACGTGAGCGTCAGCGTGCAGTATCTTGCCGCTTGGCTCGGCGGCAACGGCTGCGTACCCCTTAACCATCTGATGGAGGACGCGGCGACGGCTGAGATTGCCCGGGCGCAGATCTGGCAGTGGATCCACCATCCGAAGGGCATTCTTGCCGACGGCCGCCGGGTCACCATCGAGCTTTTTCGTGCCCTGCTGCAGAATGAGCTGGCGCGGCTCGCGGCGCTCGTGGGAGCGCCTGCTTACGCGCAGGGCCACTTTCGCGAAGCCGCGGGTATTCTCGATGAGATGACCGCTGCCGCCAGTTGCGCTGATTTTCTAACCGTTGCGGCCTACCCGCAGTTGCATTGACCCATAGGAGTGAACGACCCAATGACCCGCACCGCGCAGAACCTCGCAAACGAATGGAAGAGCCATCCACGCTGGCAGGGCATCACCCGCGGCTATCGTGCGGAGGATGTCGTGCGGCTGCGCGGTACGGTACAGGTTGAGCACACGCTGGCACGGCTCGGAGCGGAGAAGCTCTGGCGCTTTATGCATGAAAAGGCCTTCGTGAATGCACTGGGCGCGCTCACCGGCAATCAGGCCATGCAGCAGGTGAAGGCTGGCCTCGATGCCATCTATCTATCCGGTTGGCAGGTAGCAGGCGATGCCAACCTCTCGGGTCAAATGTACCCCGACCAGTCCCTGTATCCGGCCGATTCAGTGCCGAACGTCGTGAAGCGCATCAACAACGCCCTGCAGCGCGCGGATGAGCTACACCACTTGCCCATGCCCACGACTCGATCGACTGGTTCAAGCCCATTATCGCCGATGCCGAAGCAGGCTTCGGCGGGGTGCTCAACGCCTTCGAGCTCATGAAACAGATGATCGAGGCGGGCGCCGCTGGCGTGCACTTCGAAGATCAGCTGTCCTCGGCGAAGAAATGCGGTCACATGGGCGGCAAAGTGCTGGTGCCGACGCAGGAGGGCGTCAACAAGCTCGTGGCCGCGCGTCTGGCGGCTGACCTGTGCGACGTACCGACGGTGCTGATTGCGCGCACCGATGCGGAGTCCGCGACGCTCATCACCTCCGATGTTGATGAACGCGATCGTCCGTTCATCAAATCAAGCGAGCGCACGGTGGAGGGTTTCTTCAATGTGCGCGCGGGCCTTGATGCCGCCGTGGCTCGGGGTTTGGCGTACGCTCCCTATGCGGACCTTTTATGGTGTGAGACCGGAGTGCCGGATGTGGCGGAGGCGCGGCATTTCGCCGAAGGCATCCACCGTCAATTTCCCGGCAAGATGCTGGCCTATAACTGTTCGCCCTCATTTAATTGGAAAAAGAAGCTCTCGGATGCGCAGATCGCGAAGTTCCAGCAGGAGCTCGCCGCCATGGGCTACAAGTTTCAGTTTGTGACGCTCGCAGGCTTCCACGCGCTCAACTACTCGATGTTCGAGCTCGCGCGCGGCTATAAGCAGAGCCAGATGAGTGCCTACGTTGAGCTGCAGCAGCGTGAGTTTGCGGCCGAGAGTCAGGGCTACACCGCGACCAAGCATCAGCGCGAGGTGGGTGCCGGATACTTCGACGATGTCACGCAGGTGATCAACGCCGGCACCTCTTCCATCACGGCTCTGAAGGGCTCAACCGAGGAGGCGCAGTTCGCGACCGCCAAGCGCTAAGAGCGCAACACCCGATGGCCGCAGGCGCAAGCGCGCCGCGCCGCAACGCGATCTATGATCGGGATTGCGTGCGTTGCCCGCGTTTGGCTTCCTTCCTGGCGGACATTCGTGTGCGCCATCCGGCCTATTGGGCGCGTCCCGTTCCCTCCTTCGGCTCGCCCGCTCCGCGCGTTTTGCTCGTCGGGCTCGCCCCCGGTATGCACGGCGCCAACCGCAGCGGCCGACCGTTCACGGGCGACTTTGCCGGCATCCTGCTCTACGAGACGCTCTTTGAACTCGGGCTAGCAACCCGCCCGCAGTCCGTAGCCGTCGACGACGGCCTCGCCCTCATCGACGCGCGCATTACGAATGCGGTGAAGTGTCTGCCGCCCGCGAACAAGCCGCAGCCGCAGGAGATCCGCTGCTGCAACAGTTACCTTGCGAACGAGCTCGAAGCTCTGCCGAGCGTACGGGTGATCCTCGCGCTCGGCCGCGTTGCGCACGAGGCGGTGGTGCAGGCGTGCGGCCTTAAGCGCAGTGCGTTTGTCTTTGCGCACGCCCGCGAACACGCGCTCGATGGGGCACGGCACCTCGTCGACTCCTATCATTGCAGCCGCTACAACACGCAGACGCGCCGTCTCACGGCAACCATGTTCAAGGCGGTGGTCGCGCGGGCCTGCGTGCTGGCGGGACTCGGTCAAAATGGCGCGCACGTTTGATGCCAAGGAGTTCGTCGCGGCGCTGCCGCGCCGCCCCGGCGTCTATCGGATGATAGATGCCGCGGGCTCTCCGCTGTACGTGGGCAAGGCGAAGAGCCTGAGGGACCGGGTGGCAACGTACTTCAGCCCCGCCAACGTCAACCCCAAAGTGCAGGCGCTCGTCCACCAGATTGCCGAAATCGAGGTGACGGTGACCAATTCGGAGACCGAGGCGCTGCTGCTTGAGTTCAATCTCATCAAGGCTCAGAAACCGCGCTTCAACGTGGTGCTGCGTGACGACAAGAGCTTTCCTTATATACGGCTGTGTCTGGACCATGAGTTTCCGCGTCTGTCTTTCTATCGCGGCGCACGCAATCTGCCGGGCCGGTACTTCGGACCCTTTCCGAGCGCAGGCGCCGTGAAGGAAACTCTGCAGCAGCTGCAAAAGCTGTTTCGCATCCGTAATTGTCGCGATACCTTCTTCGCAATCCGCAGCCGGCCGTGCCTGCAGCACCAGATCGGCCGCTGCTCCGCGCCCTGCGTCGGGCTCGTGACGCGCGAGGCCTATGCACAGGATATTAGCTCCGCCGAGAAAGTGCTCGACGGGCGCAGTGACGAGGTCAATAGTGAACTTGAGACGCGCATGGAGGCTGCCGCCGAGCGGCTGCAGTTTGAGCGCGCCGCGGTGCTGCGCGATCAGCTGGCAGCGCTGAAGCGCATTCAGGCCCAGCAGATCGTCACGGCCGATGCTGAGCGGGACGTTGATGTGATCTGCATTGTGGGGGAGCCCGGCGAGTACGCCATCAGCGTCATGCTGGTGCGGGGAGGGCGCAACCTTGGTACCACGAGCTATTTTCCGCGCGGTGCGCTAGCCGAACCCGACGAAGCGCTGACGTCCTTCATCATGCAGTACTACGCGACCCAAGAGCCGCCGCCTGAAGTGCTGGTGAGCAACAAGCTTGAGGATGAACAGGCTCTCGCGGAAGTGCTCGCCACCCGTGCCGCTCATGCCGTCAACCTGCGCCGTCCGTCGCGCGGCCTTGGGGTGCGCTGGCTCGAGCTCAATGTGGAGAACGCAACCCAGGCGCTACGCATGCGGCTGGCGCAGCGCGAGGGCGCTGAGGAGATGCTTGCTGCGCTAGCCCGGGAGCTCGACCTGCCGGAGATCCCCTCGCGAATCGAATGCTTCGATATCAGTCACACGGGCGGGGAGGGCACCGTCGCCTCGTGCGTCGTGTTTGGACGCGAGGGGCCGCTCAAGAAGGAATACCGGCGCTTCAACATCACGGGCGTCACGCCCGGGGACGACTACGGCGCGTTGCGCCAGGCGCTGGCGCGGCGCTACACGCGCATCCGCGAGGGCGAATATCCTGCGCCTGATCTATTGCTCATCGACGGCGGCCTGGGCCAGATCAATGAGGTGCACTCGGTGCTCGCGCCGCTCGGTTTCGAGGATGTCACGTTGATCGGGGTCGCCAAGGGCGCCGAACGCCGGCCCGGGCAGGAGCGACTCTTTGTCCTCGGCGCGGACTTGCCACTCGCGCTCGAGCCTCATTCGCCCGCCTCACGGCTCATCCAGCGCATCCGCGACGAAGCGCATCGATTTGCCATCAGCGGACACCGCCGACGGCGGGCGCGCCGCTACAACGAATCGATACTGGAGACCGTCCCGGGTCTGGGACCTGCCAAACGGCGCGCCTTGCTGCGCCATTTCGGAGGGCTGCAGGGTATCCTGCGAGCCGGCGCCGCAGACTTCGAACGGGTCACCGGTATCGGCGCGGCGCTGGCCCGGAGTCTTTATGATCACCTCCACCCGGGTGATTAGCACGACCATGATTTGGAACGTCCCGAATACCTTGACGTGGATCCGCATCGCGGCGATCCCGCTGATCGTCGTCCTCTTCTACGCCCCTTACTCCTGGGCTGATCCCGCCGCCGGATGGCTGTTCGCCGCGGCGGGCATCACCGATTCCCTCGACGGCTACTTCGCGCGCCGCTTAGGCCAGACCTCACGCCTCGGCGCCTTCCTCGATCCGGTGGCGGATAAGCTCATCGTTGCGGTCGCTCTTGTGCTTCTCGTCAGCAAGGATCCTCGCGCGTTTATCGTGCTGACCGCAGCGGTGACCATCGGCCGCGAGATTGCGGTCTCCGCATTGCGCGAATGGATGGCTGAAATCGGCCAGCGCCGTAAAGTCGCTGTCTCGCAGCTCGGCAAGTACAAGACCACCATGCAGATCATCGGACTCTCGATGATGCTGTACCGCCAGGATCTCTTCGGGCTGCCCACCTATCTCGCAGGCGTCACATTCACCGTCATTGCGGCGATTCTGACGCTCTCGTCGATGGTGGCCTACCTGCGCGCCGCATGGCCTGAATTGCGGCGCTAAGTCGCGGCGGCGATTGCATTTTTCGGTCTTGAAAGAAAGTGTTACCTTGACTTCGCGACCGCGGAACCTACAATTTCGCCTCCTCGTCCGAGCGGGAATAGCTCAGTTGGTAGAGCATCACCTTGCCAAGGTGAGGGTCGGGAGTTCGAGTCTCCTTTCCCGCTCCAGTTTTGTGAAAGTACTAAGGTGTGCAGCGCGCACCTGACCGTCCGGTTCATGCGAGGCTAGGTGGCAGAATGGTCATGCAGCGGCCTGCAAAGCCGTCTATGCCGGTTCGATTCCGACCCTAGCCTCCATTCGGGCATCCGGCAGCTTCCGCTGCCGTCGCGCCAAAGAGCTAAAACCCTTGAATTTACGCTGTTTTTCACCACTGGGCGCTGCATGCTTCCATTGACAGCATGCCCCGCGTTGGGGTATCTATTGGGGTATCTTCTGAGCGTTGGGGTACCGCAGTACTGACGGAAGCGGCTGTTAAGGGCTTAAAGCCGACGGAGAAGCCGCGCAAGGCGTTTGATGAGAAAGGACTTCACCTCCTTATAAAGCCAAGCGGAGGCCGCTTATGGCGCTTCAAATACCAGTACGGCGGCAAGGAAAAGCTCCTGAGTCTCGGCTCTTATCCGGACGTGGGGCTTAAGCGCGCTCGTGAAAAGCGAGATGACGCGCGAAGACTTGTCGCCGATGGAGTCGACCCGAGCGCGGAGCGGAAGGCGGAGAAAATTGCGCAGGCGGACACTTTTCGCTCGCTGGCTGATGAGTGGCTCAGCCTGCAAGCGAAAACGCTCGCCGTCGATACCGTTTCAATTCTGCGGGGGCGCTTAATGTCGACGCTTTATCCCGCGTTCGGCAGCACACCCATTATGGACATCAAGGCACCGGATCTTTTGGCCGTCCTACGACGAGTCGAGGGAAACGGAAACCATGAGACTGCCCATCGCCTTCGAGCGCTCTACGGTCGCGTCGCGCGGTTTGCGATAGCAACCGGAAAGGCGGAGCACGACATCAGCGGCGACCTCAAGGGCGCTCTCGCGCCGGTCGTCACGGAACATTTTGCTGCCATCTGCGAGCCGAAACGCATCGGCGAGCTGCTACGTGCAATCGACGGCTACGTGGGGCACTCGAGCGCGCTGTATGCGCTCAAACTTGCGCCCCTTGTGTTCGTGCGGCCGGGCGAACTGCGCGGCGCAAAGTGGTCGGAATTTGATCTTGATGAATCGGAATGGCGCATCGCCGGTGAGCGCATGAAGATGGGCAAACCGCATATTGTCCCGCTGTCGACGCAGGCGGTCGCGATCCTGCGGGAGCTCAATAGACTGACGGGGGATGGCGCACTTTTGTTTCCAGGCTTGCGTACACCGTCCCGACCAATCAGTGATAACACCCTTAACGCGGCGCTACGCCGCATGGGTTTTACCCAGGACGAGATGACCGCGCACGGCTTTCGCAGTATGGCGAGTACACGTCTTAATGAATTGGGATTCGCGCCCGATATTATTGAACTGCAGCTCGCCCATGCTGAGAAAGATGACACGCGCGCTGCCTACAACCGTGCGACCCGGCTCCCTCAACGAAGAAAGATGATGCAAAAGTGGGCCGATTATCTCGACAAGCTTAGGGCCGGGCAGCAAGCTCGAGAGATCAGCAAAGCCACTTAATAGTGTCTTTTACGCGCCGTTCTCCGGCGATGATCGGCTAATGTCAACGCGCTGCGCGATCCACGCGCGAACTTCTTCTTCAAGCCATACGACGGCCCTCGCGCCGATCTTGATCCGGCGAGGAAACCGGTGTTCAGCCTCCATTTGGTAAATCATGGAGCGTTTCACGCCAGTGATATCGCACACTTGTGGGAGCCGAAGCAGCCGGCCGCCGTGATTGGCAATAGCAGTCATTGAGACAACTCTCTTTCGGCAACGACATAGGGCATTCGACTATGCGCAATGACTCACAGTTGCGCCACGCTTTATCCTGTCGAATTGACCCCGATATGGCGCTCCATTTCGACGGGGCGAGTTGGCTTGTCGTGAGGACGCCTCATCTCCTGCCATCCACTTCCCGACATCCGACCGCCGATATCCGGCTGTGCGTCCGACCCGCTTCGCATAAAATGCCGATTTAAGAGGACTGCTTCCGAAGTGAAAACCCTAGCTCGATACCTTGAGGTCATAGTTGATCCTACATTCGACGACTTCTACAGCAACCGTAGCTCAGTTCGCCACGCTTACCGTGCTTGCGTGGCCATCTTCGACGCTGTCGATCGTGCGGCCGAAGAAAATGGAACCCGCCGCGCAAATCTCCGTCAAGTCTGGTGCAAAGAGTCTCTAGAGTTCAAATTGGCGAACTTCATTGCTCAACATTTTAAGCATGTTCAGAGTTCTGACGAAAAGTTACCGTCAACCCGTCCTGGGACACCAATCGGACATGCTCTTGGGTTTGATGAAACTGGCGAGGATATGGACCTGAGGAACCTTTTACTTTGTAATTAGAGACGCAGTGAGATTCGTTAATAAGAAAGCAGGCACAACTCACCCAAAGTTGCCGTAAGCGCTCTGGCAAGGATTGCACAAATGGACGCATCACACCGATTGTTCAAATGACGAAGTTGGATCTCGCAGCCATCGACAATCAATTGCTCGACGGCCTTGAGTTCTGCACTCGCGTTTATGACCTGTTCGATCGCGCAAGAAAACAACCGGATGGGATCGCGAGTTTGCGGCTACGCCCGAGCAACATCGAAAAGCGGCTAATCGAGGAGTTGATTCCGATCGCCCGCTATCTGCAGGCGCGCTACCGTGAGGGCCGTCGCATCAAAGTGCGCTGGCTCAGCGGATCGCAGCCCTATGACGCGGTTCTCTGGTCGTCAGGCGAGTTGGTGAAACGTAACATTGCAGCGCGAAAGCTTTTGGTCGAAGCCACCACATCGGTACATCAAAACAACTACCTCGCGCGGCAACTCCTCCACGAAGGTGGGCCGGTCTTTGGAGTCAAGGAAATCAAGCGCGACAAAAAGACCAAGAAGATTGTATCAACGCCTTACGTCAGGAACTGGGGAACTCTGAGCGCTCAAATGCGTTCGTCTTCAAGAACCGAGCCGGTGGTCAGCTGACGCGTTTCG
>Ga0302177_10003069_pt1 | contig 11716 bp, 8 predicted proteins | sample I_Palsa_E1_2_FD_198780 | JGI IMG/M metagenome (GOLD analysis project Ga0302177, IMG submission 198780) | Peat permafrost microbial communities from Stordalen Mire near Abisko, Sweden - I_Palsa_E1_2 | ecosystem: Environmental > Terrestrial > Soil > Palsa > Peat permafrost | place: Sweden: Abisko... | reverse complement strand
CCGTTGAGAGCGGTGATGAGCACACGGGCCCGCTCGATGCCCGCCGCCCGCAGGACCTCCTCGTCCGTGGCGTCCCCGCACACCGAGGGGCCGTCCACGGTGGCGATCCGCCCGGGAGACGAGTCGATGACCACGACCTCGGCGTCGCTGGTGCGCAGGGAGCGGGCGATGGCCCGCCCGACCCGCCCCCAGCCGCACACCACGACGTGGCCATGCATCCCGCTGATCTGCCGTTGCATCCTGCGCCTCCCGAACTCATCGGCGAGGTAGCCCTCGACGAGCATCTCGACCAGCATGCTGAAGGTATAGGCCGCGGTCCCCACCCCGGTCAGGATGAGGACGATAGTGAACACCTTCTGGCCCGCGCTGAACTTATGCACCTCGCCGAAGCCGACGGTGGACACCGTGATCACCGTCTGGAAGACGGCGTCGAGCACGCCGTAGCCAAAGGCCACGTAGCCGATGGTGCCGCCCACCAGGACCAGCAGCAGGCCGATGAGCCCCAGCCGGAGGTTTCTCGAGGCCCGGTTCCATCGGGTTGACACGCCCATCGCCATGGCGTCATTGTGCCCGCAACCGATCAGGGCCGTTGCGCCCCGCGACCGGCGGCACAGCGAGGGCTAGCCTGCCGTTCCGTGGACCAGTCCCCGACCGGCCGGGACGCGACCGACTCCGGTCGCGGCAGCGCCCCCGTGCGCCACGGGAACGTGGCGGCACCCGCCTCAGCCAGGCTTGGTCGCACAGAAGCCGCAGCACTGCCGTCAGCCCAGCCTGCATTCCATGATCACGGCATGCGCGTACAGAAACGGCCGCCCAGAGCCGACTGATCTGTGCCGGCCAGCCGACTTGACAACCGCAGCGGAGATGCGCGCCTATTCGGCAGTGAGGTGTGTCTCCGATATGAATTACATAGGCAACATTTATGGTCGCCGCCGCCGTCGGCAATATACAGGGCAGTGCATAAGTATGCAACCGTGCAACGTCCCCTATTCGGCAATGCCGGCCTTGTTATGGCATGCGTGGCGAGAGGCGGCGGGTTAGCTACAGGCGGGTCCACCAGGCGTCGATGATCACGTCGTGGGCAATGCCGATGTCCATGGTGTGATGCAGGCCGAGGCTGACGATACGGTCATCGTGCGGGTGGAACGGCCCGGTGGGGTCTTCGCCCAGCACGGGGCCGAAGGCATCGATGAGCGGCTTCCAGAGGCTGGCCCAGTTGCGGCCCGGCCCGGTCGTCAGCGCGATTTTCAGCCCGACCGGGCCCGGACCGATGGTGGCCGCCCGCACCGCAAGCCGATCGTGGAGCTCTTGTTTCCACTCTCTGCGCTCATAGGACCCAGCCATGCGGGTCGAGAACTGCGGGGTGGCCTCGGCCGTGTCCGGCTGGGCGGGTCCCACCGCTAGTGACGACGGCCCGTGGATCTTGCGGCCGAAGATGGCCGCCACCCGCTCCGGGCCTAGCCGCTGAGCGACCGGGAACAGGTAGTTGTCCAGATCATGGCCGGCATCAATCAGGGAGACGCCATCGCTGAACCCTACGATCAGCTCGGCAGCAACCCGGCCGCGCGCAGTCGCCAGCACCGGCCCGGCTATGGCGTCCACGTACGCCAGAAAGCGAGCCAGCTTCACCTGGCTCGGATGCCCTGCTCGATCCCAGCTGGCCAGCTGTGGTTTGACGCTCTGCCGCATTACGCCTGCCGGGCGGCGGTACACCATTGCCATGTGAGTCATCGTCGTGCGCGTCCACATCTGCTGGCAACCAGCCGATACCCCAGCAATTTGAGCGCTCCCAGCGGCATGACCGGACGTCTGCGAGGCTCATAGCTCGGCGTGGCCTTGTTCAGGCCACGATGCCTGGATACGTTGGGGCAGCGAGCTAGTGGCACCAGGTTCCTGCGGCTGGGTGGCTGGTGCGCTTGCCGGGGGGAGGTTCATCGTGGACAAGGGACTGGCCGCTCAGGTAGCCGACATCGCTCAGCGTGTGGTTGCCAGCGGAGCGATCTCGGCGAATGGGCACGGCAACGTCAGCGTGCGGGTCCCAGGGGCGGAGGAGATGTACTTCACCGCTGGCCCCTCCCTGCACGGTCATCCGGCTACGCTCCGGCGGCGGAGGTGCCAGCCGGAGCCGCCGCGGTGATGATGGACCGCAGTTTTCCCCACTTCTCGTAGAAGAGGTGGCCGGGCATGGGAGCGAGCGGCTCTGCCACCAGGGGCGTGAACTCCATCTGTGCGAGCACGTCGCGCTCCAGGTCGATGCCGGGGGCGAGCTCGGTCAAGGTCATCCTCCCCTCGTGCAGCTCGAAGACGGCGCGTTCGGTCACGTACAGGATCCGCTGACCTCGCCCGGTCGCCTCGGCGCCGCTGAAGGTGATCTGCTCCACCGCCGAGACGAACTTCTTGAATTTGCCCTCCTTGGTGACTCGGAGCCGGCCGTCGCCGGTTGCGACCTCGAGGCCTCCGGCGGTGAACGAACCGCAGTAGACGACGGTCTTCGTCGCCTGGGTGATGTTGATGAAGCCGCCTGGCCCCACGTCGCGGCCGCTGAAGCGGCTCACGTTGACGTTGCCGTGCTGGTCGGCCTGCGCCAGGCCCAGGAAGGCCATATCGAGCCCGCCGCCGTCGTACCAGTCGAACATGGCCGCCTGCTCGATGAGTGCCTCGGCGTTGCGTGACGTGCCGAAGAACAAGTCCGCCCCCGGTTCACCGCCCACCGCGCCGGGCTCGGTGGTGAGGGTCACCATCTCGCCGACCCCCTCCTCGGCGGCCAGCCCGCCCATGGCGTCGGGATAGCCGACGCCGAGGTTGACGACCGCACCGGGGACGAGTTCCATGGCCGCACGCCGGATCACCACGGCGCGCGCACCCAGGGGAGGCGGCTTGGCCGCTGTCCGGGGGACCCGCAAATCCCCCGACAGCGCCGGGTCGAAGCCGCCGGCCGTCTGGGGATGAAACTCAGGAGAGGAGGCGACCACCACGTAATCGACCAGCGGGGCGGGGACCCGCACATGCTTGGGGTGCAGGGTGCCGGCCTGGGCCACGTACTTCACCTGGGCGATCACGATGCCGCCGCTGTTCCTGGCCGCCTGGGCCATGGGGAGCTGGCCCAGCAGGACCGCCTCTTCGTCCAGGGTGACGTTACCCGTCTCGTCGGCGGTGGTGCCCCGGATCACCGCGACGTCGATGGGGAACGAGGGGTACAGGAGGTACTCCTGTCCCTCGATCTCGATCACCTTCACATAATCGGCGGTCGTCGCCTGGTTCATCCGGCCGCCACCCAGGCGGGGGTCGACGAAAGTGCCGATGCCGACGTGGGTGATGAGGCCTGGGCGGTGGGCGGCGATCTCCCGGTAGAGCTGGGCCCCGACTCCCTGGGGGATGCAATAGGCCTGGCAATGGTTGTCCTCGATGAGGTGGGCCATCGCCGGGGCCGCGCCGGTGTGGCCGCCGATCCACTTGGTGACCAGGCCCTCGTGCCCGAGGTGGGCGACCCCGGCCTTCTGCCAGTTGCCAATGCCGGCGGCGTGCACGAGGGTGAGGTCCCGCGGGTGCCCGCGGTCCCGGAAGGCCCTTTCGATGGCGACCACCACCTCCTCGGCGACCCCGCACATGACGATGCCGGTCATCCCGATCGTGGCGCCGTCAGGGATCCGGGCTACCGCCTCATCCGCCGAGAGGAATTCCGCCATGGGTGAGCCTCCTGTCCGTCCAGCAGTGATTGATGGTTTGAGCGAATCAGTGGTTGATGACCCGTCCGTAAGCTTGCCGCCGCTTGCCGGTAGAAGTCCGGTCCGGGTAGTCGGCAGGGAGCCCAGTAGCAGGCTGGCGGTTTCGCCTGGACACGGGCGAGGCCGGAGCCAGCGCCGGGCATCCCGGTTCGGGGGTGTGCAACCGAGCGGTCCGTACGGCCGTGGCTGCTAGCCCTTGCAGCGTTACTCATATCCCGACATTGCAGGTTCGTGATGAGCCTGGTTAGGACCGGAAGTCCCAATCAAGTCCTCATCCGGCGCTCCCGGTTGGACGAAGCCAACTGTTCACGCCGTGACAGACCCAGAAACACAGAAATGGTCATTATTCAGCTCACACGCACGCGGGGCTAACGGGCGAAAGGGAGCGCATAGTCGATCTGGCCTCTTTGAGCAAGCGTGACAACGATGCGGCAGAGCGCGCCAGGGCGCAGCCGGGCGAACTGAACCACGAATGAGTATGCCAAATGCTGGATGAGTATCCGAATCGCCAATGCCCGCTCAACACGCAAGGCCGGGCGTCTCCGGCCTTTGGCCCGCGACCGCCGCAGGCGCAGCCACCCCGCGTGCCGGCCGTGCCACTGAGGGGACCGCCATGCGGCTTCTTGTGAGGGCGCCTGGGCTGGCTCCCTTGAGGTGCCCGCAGCGTTCGCCGGCTGGCACAAGGGTGCAACGCCGGGGGACACTCATCGGGTGGCGCTGTCTGAAGACTCGTATTACCGCCGTGACCTCGCTCTTGTTCACCACCGCGGCTTCGGCTTCCACGCTCAGGCCTGCGCGCCGGGGATCCTGGCGTTGCTGGAGCCGGTGCGATCGCGTGAGGGAATCGTCCTCGAATTGGGCTGTGGCAGTGGCCTGCTCACCAGGGAACTGACCGCCGCCGGCCACCGCGTCATCGCCACCGACGCCTCCCCGGCGATGCTCGAAATGGCCCGCAGTTACGCACCGGCCGCCGAGGACATCCGCACCCTGGTGCTTCCCGGCGACCCGCTGCCCGCGGCCGATGCCGTGGTCTCGGTAGGCCACGTGCTCAGCTACCTGCCCGATGAACCCGCCATTGGCCAGGCGCTCAGTGCAATCGCCCGGGCGTTGCGGCCCGGCGGCCTGTTCGCCATCGACATCTGCGACCTTGAGTACGGCCAAGCCCGGCGCGGCGCGCCGAACGCCAGCCGCGCCGACGATGACTGGGCGATCATCGCCCGGTTCTCTCTGCCCGAACCCAACCGGTTTGTACGCCAGATCACCACCTTTGTGCCCGGCGCCGATGGATCCTGGCGCCGCGACGACGAGACCCACTACAACGTGCTGATCGATACCGCCCGCGTGCCCGCACTGCTCGCGGCCGAAGGCGTCCAGGTACAAGTGGCTTCCGCGTTCGGAACCGAGCAGTTGCCTGCTGGGTTGCGCGTGCTGATCGGGCGCCGCGCCGCCTAACCTCGATTCCCGGGAGACGGTATGGAGCCTGTGACCGCCGGGCTTCCTGACTGTCCCAGGTGCGTTCATGCAGGCAGGCGGGCATGTTCCCGCTCGCTCTCACGATAACCTCAATGAGTCTGCCTGAACTAAGTCGCTATGGTTGACGGCACGGAAATTGGACACCGCTGGCAGGCATCTTGCCCTGACCGGTGCGTCTTCCTGCATGCTGCCTGATACGGCACTACCATCTCCGGGAGTAGTTCAGCAAGATAACTTGAGATGCCAGGATAGGCAGGATGCGGGACGGCGCGCAGTACTTCACCGAGCCGGCGAGCTCAGCGCAGCGCCGGTACGAGGCGCTGCGCGCCTACTTCCTGGACGAGATGCCCGCCGCCGAGGCCGCCGACCGGTTCGGCTACTCCACCGCCAGCATCTACCAGATGGCCAGCCTGCTGCGCCAGGGCCGGCTCACCCTGTTCGCCGGGACCAGGCCCGGCCCGAAAGGCCCGCGCAAGGCCACCGGCCAGCTCCGCCAGCGGGTGCTGGAACTGCGCACCGCCGGGCATTCGGTCACCGAGATCGCCGCCGCGTGCACAGCCGAGGGGATGCCGGTCTCGGCGCAGACCGTATGGCTGATCCTCGACGCCGAGGGACTGCCGCGGCTGCCCCGCCGCGACGACGGCCGCCGCGGGCCGCCGGCCAGGCCCGACCCGGTCAAGGCCAGCGCCCTGCCCGGCTGGCCGGACGGGCCGGCAGACCTGCCCTGCGATCATGCCGGGCTGCTGCTGTTCCCCGCGATCTGCGACACCGGCCTGCCGGACCTGATCAGCGGCGCCGGCTACCCCTCCACCAGGGAACTGTCAGCCTGGCAGTCGATCGGGACGCTGCTGCTGGCCAAGTGCGCCCGCAAGCCCCGCGTCTCCCACGCCGGCACCCTAGCTGATGACGAAGGGCTGGCGTTCGCGCTCGGGCTGACCGCGCTGCCCAAGACCACCCACCTGGGCACCTACTCCTGGCGCATCCGCCGCGAGGCCAACCAGAAACTGCTCACCGGGCTGGTCAAGGCGCTGCGGCCGCTCGGCCTGGCCACCGGCGAGGCCGGGTTCAACTGCGACTTTCACGCCATCCGCCACCACGGCGACCAGGCCGTGCTGGAAAAGCACTACGTCCCCCGCCGCTCCCAGCGCACCCGCGCCGTGCTCACCTTCTTCGCCCAGGACCACGCCACCGCCGACATGGTGTACGCCAACGCCGACATCACCAAGGCCGAACAGGCAAGGGAGATCGTCGCCTTCGCGGACTACTGGCAGCAGGCCACCGGCAGCGATCCCGGCCTGCTGGTCTTCGACTCCCAGCTCACTACCTACAAGATCCTCGGCGAGCTGTCCGGCCGCGGCATCAGCTGGCTCACCCTGCGCCAGCGCGGCAAGACCGAACTCGCCCGCCTGGACGCCTTGCCCGCCTCAGCATGGAAACCCGCCATCATCGCCCGCTCAGGCCGCTACCGGCGGCCCCGCTTGCACGAAGACATGATCAAGCTCCCCGGCATCAGCACCCAGGTCCGCCAGATCGCCATCAAGAACATCGGCCGCGACGAGCCCACCCTGCTCATCACCAGCGACCTCACCGCGCCCGGCAAGAACCTGTTCGCCCGCTACGCCGAGCGGATGATGGTCGAAAACGAGCTCGACGCCTACATCGGCGGGTTCCACCTCGACGCCCTCACCAGCGGCGTCCCGCTCAACGTCGACCTGGACACCACCCTGACCGTCGTGGCCGGCAACCTGTACCGGCTGCTGGCGCTCAAGCTGTCCCGCTACGAGCGAGCCACGCCGGGAACCCTGTGGCGGGACTTCCTCGACGCCACCGGCACCCTGCACATCAACGACACCGACGTCACCTGCGCACTGAACCTGCGCAGCCACCACCCCGCCCTCATCGACGCAGGATTCGCCGAACTCCAAACCCCGATTCCCCTGGTGGGGCGGGCGCACCCTGCGGTTCCGGTTCCCGCCACGGTAACCGCCAGGCCGCAGGAAACCTCAACTCAATTATCTGACCGGGAATCGAGGCTAACCAATCAACACGCTGGCCACGGCACCGGCCTCCCACCTGAATTGACCTCGTCGCGGCAGAAGCGGGTTTTCGCACCAAACACCGGCAATGCATAAAATGCGGCTTGCCACATGCCTTGCCTCCCAGGCCGGCATCGCCAGGTTGCTGGCGGATTCCATCGCGGCGCCGACCCGGGTGCTGCCAGGCCCGACTGCCCCGAACATCTTGCGCCTGCCGCAGCCCGCGCATCCGGGTACATCCAGGTCCGGTGGGCGTCCCCCGCTGAGTCACCCCGCGAGCCCTTCCAGGTCGGGCACCGCCACCGGCTCGGTCAGCAACGGGATCAAGAAGATCACCGCCGGACCGGGTACGCGACGTCAATGGGTGCCCGGGATCGTCCTTTACGTCCCGATCGTTCGGAACCCCTCGCGCCAGGTCGTATAGCGGGGGGTCCAGCCGAGCTCCTTCTTCGCCTTCGCGTTGGCGGCGCCGCGGGCCTGCATCAGCATGTCCAGCCCGGAGCCCATGACCAGTCGGCCGGCCCACTCCGGCATGCGCCGGGGCGGGCGGGCGCCGAGCGCCGCTGCGAGCACTGGGAGCCAGTCGCGCGTCGGGGCAGGCTCATCGTCGGTGATGTTGTAGATGGCCGGGCCGTCAGCCTCCAGGGCGAGCACCGTTGCTGCGGCCGCGTCATGGAGGTGGATGAACGACATCATGCCCCTGCCGTCACCTATCAGGGGGTACCGGCGCTTCGCCACGGCGGTCGTCATCTGGTCCGGGTCGCCGTAGAACCCGCCGTAGCGCAGCGCGATCCCACCGGCGGCTGTCACCGCCTGGTCCAGGTGGGTCATCGCCGCGAAGGTCTGCGCCGCGCTGGCTGGCGGTTCCGCCAGCACCGGGTCGTCTTCGGAAGCCACCAGCCCCGATGAGGCGTACCGGTACGGCGCGAAGCTCTGCGCGACGAGCTTGGGCGCTCCCGCGGAGCGGGCGGCGGCTATCACGTTGTCGGTGCCGTCCGTCCGCAGCCGGTTGGTGGGCGCGAACGTCTTGTCCAGGCTGCGCCCGAAGCGCATCCCCGCCAGCGCCGTCGCCTGGTAGATGATCGCGTCCGGGCGCACGTGGGCCACCGCCGACGTGGTCGCGGCGGCGTCCAGGACGTCCAGGACAAGCGGGGTCGCGCCCGCGGAGCGGATCCTGCCTTTCTTTGATGCAGAACGGCACGTCCCCGTCACTTCCTGCCCCTGCTCGGTGAGCTGCCGGGTCAGGTGGGTCCCGACGGCGCCGCTGGCGCCGATGATCAGTACTCGCATGAGCTTGCTCCCGTGTTTGTCACATCGGCGCGATCCGCCGTGTCAATGTTTGCGTGCCACAGCGGATGACACGTGGCCGAGCGAGGATGTGACGAGTGAGCGACGACGCAGCACCTGGCACAGGCCAGGACGCAGAACTGGCCCGCGTTTTCGAGCAGCATCGGCGGCACCTGCGGGCGATCGCCTACCGGATGCTCGGCTCGCTGGCCGAGGCCGACGACGCGGTGCAGGAGACGTGGGTGAGGTTCGCCGCCGCCGGAACTGGCGGCGTGGGGAACGTGACCGGCTGGCTGACTACGATCGTCACCCGCGCGTGCCTGAACGTGCTGCGCGCCCGGGCCGCCCGGCCAGAGCAGCCCGCCGGGATGCACGTGCCAGACCCGATCGCCGTCCATGCAGACGACGCCGCGCCCGACCCTGAGCAGGAGGCGCTACTCGCCGAATCAGTCGGGCTGGCGCTTATGGTCGTGCTGGACGCCCTGACACCGGCTGAGCGCGTGGCATTCGTGCTGCACGACGTGTTCGGCGTGCCGTTCAGCGAGGTCGGGGAGTTTGTGGGGCGATCGGAGCAGGCGGCCAGGCAGCTGGCCAGCCGGGCCCGCCGCCAGGTCAGGGAGGCGGGGCCGAGCACCCCCGACGTGGGCCTGCCGCAGCAGCGCGCGATCGTGGACGCGTTCTTCACGGCGGCCCGCGAGGGCGACTTTGACCGGCTCATGGAACTACTCGACCCCGATGCCGTCATCCGCGCGGACGGCGGCCCGGCCCGGCCCGGCGCCTCGGTCGTCATGCGAGGCGCGGCGCGGATCGCCCGGGCGACGATCGCCACGGCCAGCCCGCTAGCCGACTTCACCCCGGTGCTGGTCAACGGCGTAGCCGGGATGCTGATCACGGTCAGGGGACGGCCGGTGTCGCTCATCGCGGTCACAGTCACCGGCAGCCGGATCACCGCGCTGGACGGCATCACCGACCTGGATCGGCTGGCCCGGCTGAGGCTGGCGGCCCTCAGCCCCGGAAGCCGCGACTAAACGTTGCGCCGGTTCTGGGCTGGTGTCCCTCGAAGTTGATCTCGAATTTATGCACGCGCATTCACTGCCCCGCATAGTCATCGGGCCTTATCAACGCACTACTTTCGGCATGTGCGGTCGTTTGTGCCACGTCGCTCGGAATGTGGCGCATCAGATCAGTCATGCGGCACCGCGCAGCTGCCAGTCACTGGGCGATCGGCTCCACTGAGCAACTGGACGGCCGGCCTATGGTCAGGTGCTGTGGACAGAATCGCTGGGACATCCAGGCCGTACTCGGCGAAGTCTTCGTCGGGAACACGCTGATGCCGGCAAGGTGGTCCAGGATGGTCTCCAGGTCGAGGGCCGGCTCGTGGCGGCGGGCGAGATTCTCTATATCGGCGTGGGAGAAAGCGTCTGCGGCGGCATGCAGATCGACGATGTCGCGGATCACGAACCGGTCATGCCAGGCCCGGGCCAAGCCGACCGCGGCGTCCAGCGACACAGCGCGCACGCTCGCCCCCGGCGTCAGCTGGACCGTTATCCAGCGTGGCCCCAGCGCTTCCTTGAGCAGGTCTATCTCCAGTTCGTCACCGGAACCAGGAAGCCGCAGCACGAGGCGCGCGTAGCGGCCTGTGGCCTCCACCACCCGCGTCCCGTAACCCGCTGACGCGAAAGCCTGCCGCACGTGCTCGGCGATTTCCGGCAAGGGCTCATGGTTCCCCGGTGGCGCCGCAAGTGGCTAGCGGGAAGGCCGTCCAGGTTCACTGCTGGGGCGCCGGGATCAGCTCCTGTTCCCACGCTCGTCGCGCATGCGGGCCCAGTAGCCGCCGCAGCCGCGGCCACATACTTACCAGCGACTCCCCGTGCAGGAACCGCTCAAGATCCTCGCGCTGGGCCTCGGCCAGCAGCAGCGCGTAAAGCATGAGCCGCTGGCGCTCATCACTCACGTCGTACGCGCGCCGACCTGACCAGGCCACATGCAACGGCAGCACGACCGTGCCCATGGCTGGCCCGCTCAGGTCTTTGAGACAAGACGGCAGGCGACGCGCGTAGTCGCTCCAGCGCGACGGCAGTTCGCGAGTCGCTATGACTCAATTATTGACCTCACGGACACCGTAGGGAGCAGGCACGCCGAGGTCCATCGACAGCACCTCGACTGGCCTGCCCGCCGGAGGGGTAACCCGCGAATGCCACATCGCTCCGCTCTGCAGACGGCACCACCGATACAAACAGGCTCACGGCTGGACGCTCGCAACCCGAGCCTGGCGTCTTCGTATGGATCACTCCAGCGAGACGGCGATACACCACCGGTCCCAAAACCTACGCCACCTGATCCGTGCTGACCGGCCTAGGACGGCCAGACATCGCAGCAATACCTACCGACGGTCAGCTCGACAGGCGTCCTCAGGCCGGCCAGGTGCACAGGGCGGCGCGGACGAAGACAGTTCCCTCCGAAGTTGGCTTTCCTGGCCCGGAACCGTGCCCGTCGGCGCCGAAGCCGCCCAGCCGCCACAGCACGGTCCTGGTGTCCCAGGCGGCGGCAGCTGCTGCTGAGCCGGTGAGCTCTGTGCCGTCGCTTCTTACCCAGCCGATCGCACCCAGCAGCTGGGCCACAATCGCATTGAGATCACCGGAAACACCCGCAGCGATCGCGGCCAGCAGGAGCAGCCCAGCCTGCGTTTCGCAGCGGTCGGTTGACTTGGGCGGCATCCGCTCCGCCAGGTGCCACCAGAGCCCGACTGGATCGCCGCACAGCTTCTTGCCAACCGAGGTAGCGAGGAGCATGCCGCGGTGTTTGCGTAGCAGGCCCATCTTTGTCGCCGATTCACGCAGGTGCAGCACGGGCATTGTCTGCACCTCCCGGTTGCCCTTCCCAATCCACTCCTCGCCGAGATCCAGCGCGGTCATGGCCGCCTCGACGTGGACCGGCGGGAGGTAACCGGCTCCGGTCAGCTTGATGCCTTCGGTGCCGACACGATCCAGCAGCCAGGAATACGGGTGGACCATTCTGGCCGCGATGCTGACGTCGATAAGCACCGGCTGGTCCAGGCGGGCAGCGCCCAGCAGCTGCAGCAGTTTCCTGCGGTTGGCCGAATCCCGGACGACGGAGACGAGCTCGCCGAGCGGCCCCGGAAGGCCGCCTGCCGATGCCGCCTCCCCCTGCCCGGCTCCGGGGGACGTGCTGGCC
>Ga0302177_10003068_pt1 | contig 11717 bp, 10 predicted proteins | sample I_Palsa_E1_2_FD_198780 | JGI IMG/M metagenome (GOLD analysis project Ga0302177, IMG submission 198780) | Peat permafrost microbial communities from Stordalen Mire near Abisko, Sweden - I_Palsa_E1_2 | ecosystem: Environmental > Terrestrial > Soil > Palsa > Peat permafrost | place: Sweden... | reverse complement strand
TCGGCGGCACCATTGCCGGCGAGGCCGGCGACGGCCTCACCGCCATCACGGAGTACAGCCGCACCAGTCCCGATATCGTGCTCATGGATATCACCATGCCGCAAATGGAAGGAATAGAGGCGGTCGAGCGCATTGTCCGCGATCATCCCGAGGCGCGCATCGTCATGGTCTCCTCGGTCGGTTATCAGGACAATATTCTCGCCGCGCTCCAGAAGGGCGCGCGCCACTTCGTGCAAAAGCCCGTGAAGCCGGACGCGCTATACGAAATTATTCGCTACGTTCTCAGCGACGAAGGCGTAACCGCGCCCGCTTAGGCGCAGGGAGCTTCACCATGAAACTCGATTTGATTCAGCCTTTCATCAGCGCCGTGGACACTGTCCTCGCGGAAACGATGGAGACCCCCGTCACGATCGGAGGCCTCAAAATGGACGACGAGGGCTATCGCAAAAAAGGCGTCGCCGCGATGATCGCGATCAAGGGCGCCATTGAAGGCCGCGTGATTCTCGATGTCGAGCCGCGTGCTGCTGCACGAGTCGCAAACTATCTGGCCGGTGAAGACATCACTCTCGACGCCCAGGCCATGCGCGAGACCGTCTCGGAGCTTGCCAACATGGTCATCGGGAACGCTGTCACTCTTCTCAACGATCGGGGATCGACGTACAAAGTCTATCCGCCCGAACTGATCACCGACGAACAGCTTGCCAGGGAGGGCGCGGACACTGAAGCCACCGTGCTTTCTTTCGAGACGCAGCATGGCAACGTCTACATGAATATCGCCATGCGATATTTTCGCCGCCGCCAGCGCGAGCGCAACGTCGTCGCCGTCTCCTAATCCTTTTCGGCCCTGTAGCTCATGTCCCCGTCCCGACGTAGTCGGGACGAGACGTGAGGCCTTTCGTTCGCATAGCAAAAACGAAATTAGACTTATTTCAGGTGGTAAGCCGTACCTTCAAATTGATTCACTGCCGTCCAGGGAACGTTGGGTCGGAATGGCCGAAGCGGTTTAGTGTCGCTAGGATACGCGGTGGTGTCGGCCGGAACGATTTGAACTCCAAGCCGCGTCTTAACGCCGATCCGGATGGTTGGGGTCGGTAAACTCAAGGAACTCTATGGGTGCGCCGTTTTCGACGATGAACGCGACGCGCACTCCGTCGGATGGGCTGTTCGGCGCAATCAGAATTTCCCGGCCTACCAGCTCGGACGCAAGGTCACTCACCTCAAAAGCAACATGTGGCACTTGCCTTACCAACTCGGGGATAGGTGCGTCCGCTTCGAACCGCATCCATTCCACGCCGTACTCGCTATTTTCGTGTCCGACAATAAAGATCTTTAGACGTTCGATGTGGCGCTCTCCCGCCCTCGGTTGGCTGGTAGGAATTCCAATATGGTGATATCGGCGCATTTTCGAGCCTCCGTTCCGGAATAGCGCGAATTCTAAGCGATCATACTGCGTGGAGGGAAAAGAAAACGCAGCTGTTTTTGGGGAGCAGGCTAAGCGGCAACAATGCGGTATGAACTCCGGCCGCACCGTGTTTGCCCCAGTGGAATTTGCCGTCGCTTAAGGCGGGAAGAATCAGGATTTGTCTTCAGCTCCGCGGTTTGCAGCCCTAATATATTCCGTCCCATGCCGGAACAATCCCGCCGACGGAATCGCTTCCACTCTCACAACGCGCGCTGGAATAAATATGTTCGTCGTAGCGTCGGCATACGGCACCGCGATCGCAATCTGCGAGGATTCCACGTAGCGGCGCTTGCTGCGGAAACTCAATCCTTCTGACGATAATTCTTCGCACACGGCCAACTCGTCGTCCGTGTCCGGCTGGCGGACGCACGCGGTTAGCAGCGTTTTCAGCCGAACTGCCGCGCGTTGTTCGTTCGCACCCGCGAAACCTGACACCGTTCGGTCCCCAAATCCGCGCACGGCAGCCGCGTGCGCCGCGCTGTTGGGATCCTCGTGCGATGCTGGCCCCCACATGCTCGGCGTGTCGCAAGTCTTACAGTGCCGCGCCAGTCCGTGATTCGTCTCAAAGCTCTCGAGTTGCATCGGGTCGAGATAAAGCACTTCGCGGTCGTGGCAATAAGTGCATTCAAGAAGCATCCGCGCAATTGCTTCCTCGGATTTTTCGAACGGCGGAAACTCCACGCCCCACAAATCCACGGCATCGTCAACGCATTCGATTCCGTAAAGGAAATATTCGCCCCGCCGGCCGAATTGCCCGATCACACGCGCCAAGCCCGTGCGATGCGATTCGTGCTTCGCCGTGCGTCGCACGTGCAGCACTTGATCGGCCCTGAACACGTGGTTCGCCACAATCACGGCCCCATGCCGGTTGATTAGCAGTGTGTGCGCGGGCTCGACAAACGGTTTCCCATCCCGGTCCGTGCCCGTTACTTCCAGCAGAAGCGTCAAACAAACGCGGTCGCTCCGCCTAATCCCTGTTGCAGGCACTCGTCCCTCCAACTCCTAACGCAATCGAGCCTAGCACATCGCCCACAACACGCCCTTCGAATGTCCGCCGCTGTTCCTCCGCGGAAACTACCTTGCGCCTCCAGACGGCGCGCGGTTTGCGCGGCGCTTGACTAATCGAGTGGGGCATAAAGGGTGAGCGCTGAGAAAGGACTGCCGGGAGGTTGAATCACGGATACGGAAGACTTGACCGGGCTATGAGACCTAGTCCCTGTACCAGGGCCAACCGAGTGACCGTACCACGTATGTACGGTGGGGTAGTGGCAAGACCCCGGTCCCCGCGAGATTCTCTAGCGGTCGCGCGGCCATAGAACCATGTTTTTCGGACGCCCCCTTGGGAACTGCCACGGCGAACGCCCTGCGCGCTGGAGGCAGTATGCCACGTCATCTTTCCGCTGCACTTTTCGCCGCAATCATCTTAATGTTCACGATCGCAGCGCCGGCCAATGCGCAGGAAGTCAATCCCTGCAATACGACCCAGTCGTACGCCGTGAGATGTTTCGTAAGGAACGCCATCGCCACAAAAATCCTTACCGTACCATCGGGAATGAGCCCAACTAACTACAGCAATTATGGCGTCGCCGTGTTCTACATTACTCAGGACACGAATTTGTCGGTGATTTTGCTTGGCACGACGACCGCAATCGCCGATGCAATGCCCGCCAAGAATGCCGATGGCACAGCAAACGAAACCGCCCAAACCAACGCCATCAATTCGATCATCAACTCCGAATCGCTCACGGGCCTCATCACACTACCGTCGCAAACCACCGAAGCTCAAGTCGAGTTGTTTGCGCAGCAAACCGTAACCAACCTCACTGGATTCACCGGAGTATCGCTTTCGCCCGGCGCCGTCCTACGGCTGATTGATTCTTACATCATCACCGCAACCAGCTCGACCGGCGCGATCAACTGGACGACCGTGGATGCAAGCCTTACAACCGCGGTAAAAAACCTCATCGGCAGCGGCATGCTCAAACTGCCTTCAGGTGTTACTCAGGCTCAGTTCACCACATTTGTCGAGGATGTTGCTCACGCCATCGAAGCGTACAAGTCCGCCACGGGCAGGAAATCTTTGTAGCGGTTCACAGAATTGAACGGATGACGCCGCCGTCCGCGCGCAACGCAGCACCATTCGTCGCCGAGGAGACCGGGCTGCACACGTAGGCAACCATCGCCGCAACTTCATCGGGCGACGCGAAGCGGTTCAGCAGCGACGTCGGACGCGCGTCGCGGAAGAATTCCCGTTCGACAGTTGCCACATCGGATTTCTTTTCCGCAGCGATTTCACGCACGAACGCACCTGCGCCTTCCGATGCGGTCGGCCCAGCCAATATCGAATTGACGGTTACTCGCGTGCCCTTCGTGGTTTCCGCGAGTCCTCTTGCGACAGCCAGCTGCGCCGTCTTCGTCATTCCGTAATGAATCATCTCGGCCGGGATTTGCACGGCGCTCTCGCTCGAAATGAAAACGATTCGTCCCCAATCTCGCATCATCATGCCCGGCAAATAGTGCCGGCTAAGCCGCACGCCGCTCATCACGTTCACTTCGAATATGCGCAGCCATTCGGCATCGCTGATCCTTTCGAAAGGCACCACTCCGAAAATTCCGACGTTATTTACAAGAATGTCCACGTCGGGGAACTTATCGATCGCGATTTTTACGCCATCAACGGTCCCGAGATCAGCGGCGATGCCTTCCACTTTGCCGCGCGCGCCTGCCGCGCTCAGCTTCTTCACGGCTTCGGCGACTCTCGCTTCAGTCCGCCCATTGACGATTACCGAAGCGCCCTCGCGCACCAGAGCTTCCGCGATGGCGAATCCGATGCCGGCCGTACTGCCCGATACGAATGCCCGCTTGCCTTCGAGTTTGAGATCCATGCGAATTTGATGCTCGACCGCGTCTCTCTGATTCACGGATGCTACTAGGGGGTCGGAGCTTCAGCTCCGACAACATGGCGTCAAATATCTCGGGGCATTAGCCCCTGAGGCTCACGCCGTTTTCCGCTGCTGTTATTTGTAAATGTTGCCCACCCGATGCGCATCGTAGGTAATCGCGGAAAACTTCGCGACCGCGCCAGCCCCCCTTGGCGACTGCGATTCGAAGCCGGCGCGAATGGGAATATCCGTATCGAGGCTAAACGTGCGGAGGATTTGCCAATCTTTTCCGTCCTCGGCGAAATAGAAAATATAAGTACTGCCGCTCTTCGCGATGCGCAGATAGACGGAATCTCCCGCGACGTGCACGGAATTGCAATCGTCGGAGAGTCCGCGAGTAACTACGGTCACGAGTGTGGGCTTTCCGTCCGGCGAGAATTCGAAAGAAAGTTTTGCCCAGTGATGATCGTCGCCCCAGAGCATCAGTGCTCCCGCGTCCCACTTCGTGGCGAATTTCACCGTCACTCGCGTGCTGAGAACGTAATCGGGGCTTGGCGTGAACAGCAGGATCGGAGCCGTGTTCGCCACTGTGCCGTCAAAAGGATCGACGAACCAATCTGATTTCGCATTCGACGTGATGGTGAGCACTTTCTTGTCATCGATGTGCCAGTCGCCCGGCTTGTTCTGCCAGCTCAGCGTTTCTGGCAGACCTGCAATCGAAGGCGTTGTCTGTCCGAAGGCGGGCGACGAAGTGAGCCACAGAAGAATTCCAGAAAAAATGAAATATCTCGCCATGCGTGCCATGTTTTTTCTCCTTCCGAAGCAGGGCATGGCGCAGAGTCAACATCAATCGCCGAAACAAGTCAACGACGCGGCGCATCGCACCGGGTAAAATTGAGCGTCGCTTCGAGCGCGGCTTGCGCGGTGCGTGTGAACGTGTCAAAATTCTTTCACCACGTCCGCGGCGCCTCCATTGAAATTTCATCGCTTCCGCGCCGTGCGCGAACGATCGCTGGCGATATCGTCTAAGGGTTAGGACACGGCCCTCTCAAGGCCGGAATCGGGGTTCGAATCCCCGTATCGCTACCAAACTTCAAAAGGCTGCAAATTTCCCAATAACACTGAGGAATTTATAGCGGAAGCGGGGATTGCTACCGCGTCTGATACCACTCCGTGCAAAAAAGTTCACGATCGCTCCGCCGGCGGCAGCCGTTCCGCCCCGTGCGCCTGAACGTCAGCCGGAACCGGCAAGATCCTTTTCTTATTCGAAGGCTTCTGCTCCGGCCCCTCCGGCCGAGACGTCACGAAGCGCGACGATACCACCGCTTCCGCCGCCCACTTCGCGTGTTGCATACCGATCAGCGATCTCCGGTCCTCCGGCTGTTCGCACCGCGCGCAGTCCCATGATCATGATTCTTGTGCTGTCGGTCGTAATTGCGGCAGCGGCAGGTGGAGGCTACATTCTCTACACGCATCTTCACCCTTCAGACGCAACCATCGTCGCGAATTTGAAGTCGAAGTTCGACGCAGACGCGAGACTTCACAACGCAACGATTGGAATCACACCCCAGAATGGCTTGGTAATTCTGGTTGGTTACGTCGGATCAGACGCCGACAATTCAAACGCGATTCGCATCGCAGGCGCCGAGCCCGGAGTCAAACAGGTCGTCGCGCACCTCGTCACGCAGGACCAATTTCCTTCTGTCGTGACCGGTGGTCCCGCGGGCACGAATCCGCCATCAATCCAGGAACAAAACACAGGGCAAACTTCTCCGGGTGATGGCGATCAGTCGAACCAGAAGGTGGAGACACCGACGCCTGCGACTCAACAAGAACCGATTCCCCCGCCGGTAAAACCTGTCGAACCGCGCGGTTCAATTCCTCCGTCTGTTCGCGGTACGTCGGATGCAACGCTCGCTCGTCCAGCAATTGTGCAGGCCGCGATCCAGCAAGGCGGCACGTCGCTCCAACTCGCTCCCGGACAGATGTACAGCTACGCGCTGGTCACGGGCGGCGCATTTCCGACTTCAGCGTTCGCGTCCGGCGATTATGCGGAGGTCACAAACGCTGCGGGCCAGCTTTGTGCCGCTCTCGCATACGGCGCCAACAGCGAGAACACCTATACCACTCAGACCGATTTCCATGTCATCGGTGGCGTGTCCGTATCAGGAATGTGGCACGACATGAAAGCTTATTACGGATCCAACTCACGAGCCGGAGCATCGATCGTAGCCGCGCCGTTTGTTGTAAGCGAGGATTCGCTCGTCGTTGTGATCGCCAGCGCCGCGAGTGAAAAACGAGCAGTTCTACAAGGCGTTCCTGGACTTCAGCTCGACGCGACCAGCAGCAACGGCGTGCTGCCGATGGTGATCGGGCACGCGTACCTCTCACCCGGCAACTACACCGCGTCTGAAACCAGTTCCGCGGTTGGCGGCCAGGACCCTGTGCACATGGCGGATCTCATCGGCGTCTTCGTGTTTGGGGGCAAGCACTGATCCTGCTTGTTCACGCCGCGACCATCCGCTCCTCCGAGGCCGCCACTCTCGGATTTACGAGCTTTGTCGGGTTGCATTCACGGCCTCTCATCGCTCGCACCGTATGGAATTCTGCCACCGCGGACGTTCTACATGGTGAAGGGCTAAAAAGCCAGAGAGGAGACAGCCATGAACTCGATGAAAAACATCATCATCCGGATTCTGCGAAAGGCGATCGGAAGCGGAAGAAAGGGCCGAGCGAAATTAACTTGGCCGGCGAACGGTTCTTTGAGTGAGCAGGCAGCGCGCAGGCTACGGCGGCATCTCGACTACGCCCGGCGCCTAGACCCGAAACACTTGACCGTTGTCCGACACGAGAGCATCGGGCCAAACCACACACCAAGAATGATTGCCTCTAGGGCTCTGTGAGCGAATGCACGGTTTCCGATCACGCACGTAGTTCGACCAAGGTGCTCTTCGAATCGCCTTACTCAAAAGGGGAGATTAGTACCGCTGCCACACAAACCATCGCTCGCCAGGGAATATTCTGTATGTGACGCCTTTCGTAATGAGAGCCGAAAATGACCAAACTAAGATCGGGAGGACGAGATATGTTGACCTGTAAATTCCGCTTTGCCATTCTCATGGTCATCGGCTGTGTTGCCTTCGGCGGCGTAGGCGCGGCTATTGGAGCCGCGGCAGGAGCAGGAGCGGGAACGGCCGTACAGTTAATCACGCACGGCAAGAACATTCGCATACCGAGCGAGACCCTGTTGGAATTCACCCTCCAGCAGCCAGTCACAACTTTCCTCGTATCAGATGGTGGAGGAAGCGCACTTAGGACAACAGGCACCCCGCAAACGGAGCTCAGAATCTCGTCCAATCCGCCCGTTGCGTCACAAATAATTACGTCGAAAGACAACGCTCCAGCTTCGCCTCCCGCAACTTTTGCCGTGGGACGCCACCCTTATGGCATGGCCTTTGATGGTTCGAACATTTGGATCGTGAACAATTTCGGTAACACGGTGACTAAATTGCGAGCGAGTGATGTCACAAACATGGGAACCTTTGCCGTGGGATCGAGTCCGGGAGGCGCTGCCTTTGACGGTGCCAACATTTGGGTGGTTAACACCCAAAGCAGCTCAGTGACGAAGCTGCGCGCCTCTGACGGCGCGGAGCTATCGACGACGTCCGGCGTAGGCTGCGTCCCAACATGGGCGGTTTTTGATGGGGCAAACATCTGGGTCAGCAATAGCCAGTGCAGTAAGGTCACAAAAATACGCGCCAGCGACGGCACGGTGTTAGCGACATACGCCGTGGGCGATCACCCCGAAGGCCTGGCCTTCGACGGTGCGAACATCTGGGTGGCGAATAGCCGCAGTAATTCGGTGACTAAATTACGTGCAAGCGATGGCACGGTGCTAGGGACTTTTCCGGTAGGTACCTTCCCGGAGCAAGTCGCCTTTGACGGAACCAATATTTGGGTCACGAACGACACGAGCGGGACTGTCACCAAATTGCTTGCCAGCAATGGCAAGGAACTCGGAACCTTCCGGGTAGGCACCGGATCAGTCGGGATAGCTTTTGATGGAGTTAACATCTGGGTAGCAAATAACAACAGAGGCGTCGGCAACGGCAGTGTTACCGAGCTGAACGCCAATGGCGTGGTGCTGGGAACGTTCACCGTGGGACGTGTTCCTAATAGCGTTGCCTTTGACGGGGCTTACATTTGGGTAACAAACGAGTCTAGCGATTCAGTTTCAAAACTACGAGCTTCGAGCGAGCTTCAAAGGGGCGGTATCCGCAACGTTGATTTTCAGAACTTTGACTATGCATCGAGCTGCATCGGGGAGAACGAGTCCACTCGGATCATTCATGTTTCAAAGGGGCAAGCGAACGCTCAGGACGAAGACTTCTGGGCGGATAAGCCAGTGTTTGGCGATCTCAAAGGCGATGGCCAAGAGGAAGCTGTAGTCGTACTCAGTTGTCACCCTTCCGGAATGAGCCCGAATGTGGTGTCTTCCGAGATTTTCGTTTTCGAGATGTCAGCTCGCGGTCCGAAAATCTTCGCGAAGCTTCCGCCGTCGAATTGGGGTGGCCGGCGAGTCGAACGCGCAACACTCAGCGGTAAGTATGTCGTTGTCAGCTATCTCGACGGAGAATGTAATGCGTGTACAGATTGGATCGTTTCAGTGAGATTTCAGTGGAACGGCGCGCGGTTGGTCCGCGTCGGGCAAACCCGCGAGCCGTACAAACCCTCGTGACGCGGCCTGCTTTACTTCACATCGAAGGCGCGAAGCGCGTGATGCAGCTACCGGCACACGAGCTGCCGAGAACGCAGTGATCAGTGATCTCTGTCTGAAGCCTACTCCGAGTAACGACGACAACGGCTTCCAAGAGTTCTAGTTCGTATCAATCCAATCATGGAATCCATCCTGCCCTCGTGTGGAATTCCCCTCCTGCCGGCGTTACATATCGTATGCAGCGAATCAGCGAAGCGTGGTAAGCGGCGGAGCGTGTCATGAAGATCGTTAGCTCTTTTCCAAGCTCGATTTTCCGGAACCTGAGGCAATCTCTTAGAAAGAATCGGGGAAGACGGAAAATACGAGTTCTCGCAGGATTTGTGTTGTTCGCCCTAATTCTCGTGGCGATCCGTACTCGGGGAATTGCCTTGCCGGTGCCTCGCGGTACGCTTCCCTCAGCGATTAACAAGCGCGGCGAAATTACCGGCCACTGTGTCGATTCCATAGCCGTAGCGCACGGATTTGTGCGCGACGCGCGCGGGAAAATCACCGTTTTCGACGCACCCGGCACAGGGCCTTTCCAGCGGCAGGGCACATTCGCCATGGATATCAATGATTCCGGCGTGATCGTCGGGTTTTACATCGACAGTAATCGAGTGCACCACGGATTCCTGCGCGATCCGAACGGCGCGATAACAACATTCGACGCGCCTGGCGCCGGCACCGGACTGCAGCCGGCGGTCATCGGGCACCCGGAACTGTTATCCGGTCAGGGAACGATTGCAACCGGCGTGAACGACGCTGGAACGACCATAGGATATTTCTTCGATTCGAAGAATGTGCGTCACGGATTCGTGCGCGACAAACTTGGACCCTTCGTTGTGTTCGATTTCCCGGGAAGTGGCGACACGATCCCGGAAAGCATCAACAACGCGGGTCAAATTGCCGGGGCCTATTACGATCCGCCAAAAGTAATTGACACGCCAACAATGCACTCATACAGCTCGGGCGCTGTGCACTGTTTCCTGCGTGAAATCGACGGACAAATGCATTCGTGCGATATACCGGGAGCAAGCAAAGGCCCTACTCAAGGCCCTTGGCCGGAAACTATCAACGCCGACGGAGTTATCTTCGGCTGGGACCAGGAAGGCGACGGAAGCAGAGGGTTTATTCGAGATGTTGGAGGTCATTACACAACATACAGCTTTTCAGCGCCTTCGTACGAGCCGATTGAGTCCGCTGACAGTGAAACTCCTACAGCGTGCGACATTGAGGCGAACACGTCCGTGCGGCTATCCACGCCAACTCGAGCTGAAAACTCGGCTCGAGCAGATCTCACAACTCTTGTTCCTGGCCGCTATCGAGGCACGATTTGCGAGAAAGTCATCCACGGTGCAGTGCTCACCGGCCAACGAACCGAGCGAGGGATTGAAAAGTATCGCGGTTTCATTCGAGATACCCATGGCGATCTCACCGTCTTCGACGTGACATCCGAGGCCAGCGCAATCACCATCACCTCCGTCACGCCGATCGTTAACGGAGCGACAAAGACGATGACCATTAAGGGACGCTTTTTCGGAACATATCCGCCTCCTATGGGTGAATTTCAGGGGATGATTTCACTTTGGGAGACTGGGAACTTTACCTGCGGGGACGATGCGACACCGACATACGAGAAATCCGACCGATTGCGGGTTACGCGATGGACCGACACTCAAATCGACATTGCCGGATTCAGTTGGCCGTCGAAGTCGGTGTGCCATTACCTGCCGGGAGACAAGGTGGATGTCGGCGTCTGGAATGCTCAGAATGGCGCTGGCCCGGCGAATTTTGCTTTGACGGTTGGAACGGCAAGCCAGGATCTCACTCCTCCAAAAATTACTTCGGTTACGCCGGTGTATCCTCGGGCCGATCAAACCTTCATTATCAGGGGCCAGGGATTTGGCTCCGCGCCCAAACAATACGATTCGGAATACCTGATGATCTGGGACGATACAGCAGGTTGGTTAACTACCTCTCGGATTTGGGACCCGGCTTTGCCGATTGCTCACGAGCTCTCGACGATAAGAATCGCTCGCTGGACACCCAACGAAATCGTCGTGTCCGGATTTGGAGGCGCGTACGGTCTGCGCCAATGGACACTGAATGGCGGCGACAAGATCGAAATTAGTGTCACCAACCCGGACACCGGTGTGGGCCCTGCAAAGTATGAGACGACAGTCGTCGGAACCGGCGAGAACCTCGTTGCGCCCGTCATCTCCTCTGTGTCAAAGATCTCAGCGCGTGGGGATCAAACGATTACGATCGAAGGAAAAGGTTTCGGTAGCCGGCCTCCCACTACCCAGGTGGATGAGACGACTCCTTTTCTGATGATTACGGATGAAACTGGGAATTGGCAAGCTGGTCGCCTCGGCGCGAACACCATGTCGGTGTTCCTCTCTGTTTCGCAGTGGACAGACACGAAAATTGTGGTGAACCGGTTCACTGGGGCGTATTCGGGCGAACGGCAACTGCGGTCGGGAAACCGGATCAAGATCCAGGTCTGGGATGCGCAAACGGGTGCTGGTCCAGCGGAGTACCGGCTAACGGTTGATGGGACCGCTCCCCCTGCAGTGTCGTCGGGTGCGCCCTATATCGTTGAGGCCCATATTAACCC
>Ga0302177_10003057_pt1 | contig 11734 bp, 11 predicted proteins | sample I_Palsa_E1_2_FD_198780 | JGI IMG/M metagenome (GOLD analysis project Ga0302177, IMG submission 198780) | Peat permafrost microbial communities from Stordalen Mire near Abisko, Sweden - I_Palsa_E1_2 | ecosystem: Environmental > Terrestrial > Soil > Palsa > Peat permafrost | place: Sweden... | reverse complement strand
GCGCCGGGTTGCACACTGGCGAATGCGAGCAGCGACATCAGCGACATCAGCGGGATCGGCGTGCATATTGGCGCGCGCGTGAGTGCCCTGGCGGGGCCGTGCGACGTGCTGGTGTCTAGCACGCTGCGCGACTTGGTAATCGGGTCTGGGATCGAGTTTGAGGACCGCGGCGCTCACGATCTCAAGGGCGTACCCGGTGAGTGGCGTCTCTTCGCCGTCGCCTCAGCGTAAAACGTTGACCGGCCGTCAGAATGGAGGCGGTTCAGCGTCGCCACTGCCGCCCGGCGGCGCTGGTCCTAAGTAACCGACAAGTTGGGCTTGCCGGCTCGCGCGGGCGGCGTGGTTGTGTCGACGTTCGGCATTGATGCGGTGAGCGCGGTTCTGGGCGCGGGTGCGGTGTCGTTTAGGCATCATCGCGGTGCGATCGCCGCAGCGCGGTTGGGTGCCGTCCGTGTCGAGCGAAGGCAGGTCACCCGTTGGCGCGCAGAGATTCGAAAACAGCAGCGCGCTGCCGGGCGTCGTCACATAGGTGCGCCCGTCAGGAAGGAGCCAGATCACGGTGCCGTCAGGCAGCTGTTTGTCGCGCCACCCTCCGAACGTCTTCAGTAGGTGGTGTTTTCGACAGAGCGCCTTCAGGTTTGAGGCATGGGTCCAGCCTCCATCGCGGTAGGCGCGGGTATGGTCCAAGTCGCATTCGAAGGCCGGACGATCGCAACCCGGGGCGCGACAGGTCAGGTCGCGGGACCGCACGAAGTCGGCAAGCTTGGCCGACGGGACATAGCGTGGCTCGGGCTCATCAGCCGGTGGGACGAGGGGTTGCAGCCGGGCGGTCTTGGCCAGTTCGGCAACCATCTCGGCCGGGATCAGTCCCTCTGCGCCCGCTACATTCGCCGACGCGCCCCCTGTGCCGTCAACGCTGGCTTGATCGGCCACCACGTGAATGACCACGTTGGGTCCGCTCACCGGTTTGCTGGCAACACAGTCCCGAGAGCCACAGCGGCATGCCAGCCGATCCGCCCCGGCAGCCAGCGCGCACAGCGCATCTGCGCGGCGTTGTTCACGAGTGCGCGGGTCGGCGCCGCACACAGCTGCCGCCAAGTCGTCCAGCCGCCGGTCCAACGCCTGACCTGCCGTCGCCAGCATGCAGCCACTCAGCCATGCCATACCCGTCTCCGCGGCGTTGATGTCGACGAAACGATCCTGCACGGCTTCCCGCGTGCGGCGCACTGCATCCCGATCCGTTGCAGCCACCGCTCGGTCTACCTCGCCAGCCAACCGGCCGTGCGTCAACGACGGGCACCGTGACAGCCGCACCGCCAGCATCGCATCCACACGCTCTAGTACCTGGGCGTCGGTGATCAAATCCGTTCGGAACACGATAGTTTGGAAGGCGCGGTAGTCAATGACGCCCGCCTCGAAGAGTTTGCCCACGACAGGTAGCCGCTCTCGCATCGCCATCGCGTAGCGCAAGTAACTCGAGCCCATCGCGATGCTGCACTCCAGCGCGGCAGCAACTTGCGCGGCGACCGCATCCCAGGTGTCGATGGCGCAGTCGGCCTGCTCTCCCGAATCCCGCAGACGCAGCAGATACAACTCACCGACCGCGACTAGCCGCCGCGCGGCAGCCTGTGCCTCCGCTCGACCAGCTTCGCCGATTTGATCAAGTAGCGCAGCTGACTCCGGTGTTGCGCGGGAGGCATACCACGATTCGAACATACATTCGACTTTAGCGTCGGCTTCCGACAACTAGTGCGACGCCAGGTCGGGCCGGTAGCGGGCCAGCAGACTCCGGACGGTGTCCATCGCGGCCACTGCGCGGTCCTTGTCGACCGATTGGATGGCCATCAGCGGGATGTACTCGTCGTCGGGCAGATCGATTCGAGCCCAGCGCGCGCCGACCGGGAAAGACACTCCGATCACGTCGTCCCACGGCACCAATCGGTCACTGATCACGTTGCGCACGGACAGCCCGGCGGGGCCGACCCGCAGCCGTGGCCGGGCGAACAGCAGCACGAGCCCGGCAAGCACCAAACCCAGCCCCGCCATCGCAATCTGGTCGGAGGTCTGGAAGATGACGCCGGTGGACCCGATCTTGAGCAGCAGGCCAATCACGACGTGCGCTGCGACAAGGACGAACGCCGCGGCGTAGGCGACATAGGGCGTCAGGTGGGGCCGCAGTTGCACATCCCAGGTGGCCTGGTCGGGCTTGGCGGTCACGACTTTCCGCGCAGATGGCGCAGGGTCAGCGCGGTGCTCAGCGCCGCAGCCGTGGCCTGGCCGCCGTTATCCTCAGCCGAGTCCGGCAGTCCCGCGCGGTCGAGGGCCTGCGCCTCATCGTTGGTGGTCAGCACGCCGTTGGCCACCGGGGTGGATTCGTCCAGCGAAACCCGCGTCAGCCCTTGAGTCACCGCGTCGCAGACATAATCGAAATGCGGTGTCTGCCCGCGGATTACCACACCCAGTGCGACGACGGCGTCGTGGTTACGGGCCACGGCCTGCGCGACGACCGGAATCTCGATCGCGCCGCGAACCCGGACAATCGTCGGGTCCTTGACGCCCCACTTGTCGGCGATTCTCTGGGCACCGGCCAGCAACGCGTCACATATCTGCTGGTGCCACGTGCTGACCACGATCGCCAGTGTGAGTGCGGATGCGTCCTGCGACGCGATGTCGGGTACACCGGCACCGCTCATACGCGCGGGTCCTGGGTCACAGGGCTCCACCGAATTCGCCTGGCAAATGGATGGATTCGTGATAGTCGTCCAGCCCGGCCAGGTCATGACCCATCCGGTCACGTTTGGTCATCAGATACCGGATGTTCTCCGCATTGGCGCGCACCGGCAGCGGCACCCGCTCGATGATGTGCAGCCCGTAGCCATCCAAGCCGACCCGCTTGGCGGGGTTGTTGGTCAGCAGCCGCATCGAGCGCACCCCGAGGTCGACCAGGATCTGGGCTCCGGTGCCGTAGTCCCGTGCGTCGGCAGGCAATCCGAGCTTGAGGTTGGCGTCCACGGTGTCGTCGCCGGCGTCCTGCAGCTGATAGGCCTGCAGCTTGTGCATCAGGCCGATACCGCGACCTTCATGGCCACGCATGTAGAGGACCACACCGCGGCCCTCGCGCGCGACCAGCGCCATCGCGGCGTCCAGTTGCGGACCGCAGTCGCAGCGCCGTGAACCGAACACGTCCCCGGTCAGGCATTCGGAGTGCACGCGGACCAGCACGTCGTCGCCGTCATAGTTGGGTCCGGCAATCTCGCCGCGGACCAAAGCCACGTGCTCGACGTCCTCGTAGATGCTGGAGTATCCGACCGCCCGGAACTCGCCGTGCCGAGTCGGGATGCGGGCCTCGGCGATCCGCTCGATGTGCTTCTCGTGCTTGCGGCGGTACTCGATCAGGTCGGCGATAGCGATCAGCGCCAGACCGTGCTCGTCGGCAAAGACCCGCAGCTCGTCGGTCTGCGCCATCGCGCCTTCGTCCTTCTGGCTGACAACTTCGCAGATCGCACCGGCCGGCGACAGCCCGGCCATCCGGGCCAGGTCGACAGCGGCTTCGGTGTGGCCGGGCCGCCGCAACACACCACCGTCCTTGGCGCGCAAGGGAACTACGTGGCCGGGCCGGGTGAAATCGGTTGCGACGCTGTCCGGATCGGCAAGCAACCGCATCGTCGTTGCGCGGTCTGACGCCGAAATCCCAGTTCCCACACCATGTCTCGCGTCGACAGTGACCGTGTAGGCGGTGCCGTGTTTGTCTTGGTTCACCGCATACATCGGCAGCAGTCCAAGCTTGTCACAGATATCGCCGGCCAGGGGCACACACAGGTATCCCGATGTGTAGCGGACCATGAAGGCGACCAACTCCGGGGTGGCCTTCTCGGCCGCAAAGATGAGGTCTCCCTCGTTCTCCCGATCCTCGTCATCCACGACGACGACAGCTTTGCCGGCCGCGATGTCGGCGATCGCGCGCTCGACCGAGTCCAACCTCGTCATCGCAGCCACCTCGTCAGAAAATTCCACCCGAAGTCCTCAGGCGTTTCATCCAGTATGAACCACCACGTCGGCTTGGTTATTGCCACTGCTCACTGAGCGGACCCGTTCCTTGGGCGACTCACCGCGAGCACATGCGCAAAAGGTTTCCAGAGGCTTCTCGTAGCTGATTCATAGCTTAGCTATTTAGCGTTCAGTACGTCGGGGGGCAAGCGTCCGCTGAATACCCAAGTAGACAGGCGAAGGACCATGAAACTGAAGCAACTGATGGCCGGAGCGACCATCGCCGGCGCCCTCGGGGCCGCCGCGCTGGGCGTGGGGGCCGGAGCGGCCAGCGCCGCTCCGGGGCCGCAGCCCGGCGGCCATGGCGCACCCACGGTTAGCCACGCCGGACCCGCTCCTCAGGATCCGGGTGGCGGCCACGGACCGGGCGGGCCGGGTGGGCCTGGCGGCCCAGCTGGCCCCGGACCCGGCGGACCGGGCGGGCCTGGCGGCCACGGACCTGGCGGGCCCGGTGGACCGGGTGGACCTGGCGATCACGGCCCCGGCGGCCCTGGCGGCCCCGGTGGACCTGGTGACCACGGACCTGGCGGGCCCGGTGGACCGGGTGGACCTGGTAACCACGGCCCCGGCGGCCCTGGTGGTCCGGGCGATCACGGACCCGGCGACCACGGACCTGGCGGGCCTGGAGCGTGGCACGGCGATGACCACCGCGGCTACTTCCACGGCGCTCCGTGGGGAGACGGACCCGCACCCTGGGGTGCTGGCGAGCCGCCGCGACCGGCATGGGACAGGCCACTTCCGCCGCCCGGTGGACCGTGGAACTACGGGCCGATCAACTACTGGGGCTACCAGGAAACGCCTTCCTGGAACCCGCAGTTCAACCAGTTCGGCTTCAACTTCTTCGGAGTTTGGATCCCGCTGTAAAGACTCACCTCACCAGACGCCCGCTTCGCCGATTGGCGAAGCGGGCGTTGCCCATTTAGGGGTCGACTACTTACCGGTTACCAGCGGCGACCCACAATTGGGGACAGGCTCAGCCGGGAAAATCTGGCCTTACGGCATGTGTCGCAACTAAGCTCGCCTCCATGGGCAGGGCGGCCGTTGGCAAAAAGCTTGTGCTGCCTCGTCGGTGTAGCTGCAAACTGGCCGCCGCGCTGTTTGTAGCCGCAATGCTCGTCGGCCCGGCCCCGCTAGGGCACGCAGCGCCGGCGCCGCCGCCGCAGCCGCCTGTCCCGGTTATCGACGGACCGAATAGCAGCCATCATCGTCGCTCCCAACCAACCGATCCACCTCCCGCACCGCAGGAGGCACCCCCAGGTGCGCCGTCCTAACACCTCTGCCGTCGTCTATTCCGCGCTTGTAGTAGCCGCTCGACGTAGTTCGCGCGTGTGGGTACGGCGGCAGCCCCGCGACAGTGGGGCTCCCGTTTAGCGGTTCTTTACCATGGTCGCGTCGGGGCGATTCGCCCTTCGTCGTTCAGTTTCGGTTGAACTCGGAGATAGGGACATGCAACATGCCACTCGCTCGAATCGACCTCATTGAGGGTAAATCGGCGGAATACCGCCGAACGATCGCAGATGTCGTGTACGACAAGATGATTGAGTGCCTGGGAGTACCCGAGGATCGTTTCCAGACCATCACCGAACACAAGGCGGAGAACTTCCTCTTCGACCCCGACTATCTCAGTCTCTATCGGTCCGAAAACTGCATCTTCATTCAGCTGATCTTCCTCGACGTTGCGAGCCCTGAACAGAAGGCCGCGTTCTACAAAGCTGTGGTAGACCAGTTGCACGAGAAACTGCAGGTGCGGCCGGAGGACGTCTTCTTCAACCTTATGACGGTTCAACCAGCAGACTGGTCCATGGGCAACGGCCAAGCTACGTACATCAACGGGGTGCCGACTGACCGTCTCGATCCCAATTCGGTCGAGGGCTGACCGCGGCGTCGCGCCACGTCCAGCTATTTCCGCAGCTAGTGGCTTACTTTGCGTGCATCAACCGTTCGACGTATTTCGCGATCACATCGACTTCGAGGTTCACCGGATCTCCGGCTTGAGCCGGACCCAATGTGGTCAGCTCGCGAGTGGTCGGAATCAGCGACACCTCAAACCAGTCGTCGCCGAGCGCGGAGACCGTCAGCGAAATGCCGTCGACGGTGATCGAACCTTTTTCGACGACGTAACGGGTCAGTTCGGCGGGCAGGCCGATGCGGACCACCTCCCAGTTCTCGGAAGGTGAGCGGGACAAGATCTTTCCGGTGCCGTCGACGTGACCTTGGACGATGTGACCGCCGAGTCGACTGTTCACCGCGGCGGCGCGCTCGAGGTTGACCGGGCTACCTGCGGCCAGCCGCCCCAAGCTCGACCTGCTCAGTGTCTCCCCCATCACGTCGGCGGTGAACTGGCCGCCGGGCAGCACTTCGACAACCGTCAGGCACACGCCGTTGACGGCGATCGAGTCGCCATGACCGGCGTCGGCAGTCACCACCGGACCCTGGATGGTGAAGCGAGCGGAATCGCCCAGGTCATCCCTACCGACGACCTCACCCAATTCCTCGACGATTCCGGTGAACACCGTCTCAGGCTAGTGATTGTCGCTCCCCCGCGCGACGCCGCAGCCACCTTGCGCTTCATGATCGACTTCGAGCGACCCGCTACTCTGCAAGTTATGCAGACGCGTCGCCCAATCCTCGCCGTTTTCGCCGCACTCTCGATCGCCGCCGCTGTTATCAGCGGCTGCTCATCGTCCTCGAAAGGATCCGGCGCTGCGCTGCCGGACGCGGCCACCTTGATCAAGGAGTCGGTCGCAAGCACCAAAAACGTCAAGAGCGTGCACCTGGTGCTGTCGGTGAACGGCAAGATCAAGCACCTACCGATCAAGACCCTCACCGGCGACCTGACCACCACGCCCGCCACCGCCGCCCAGGGCAATGCCAGCATCACGTTCGGCGGCTCCGAAATCGACGCTCAGTTCGTGGTCGACAGCGGAACCCTGTACGCGGCGATGAGCCCCGGCCAGTGGGAAAGCTTCGGTCCCGCGGCCGCTATCTACGACCCGTCCTCGATCCTCAAGCCGGACACCGGCGTGGCAAACGTGCTGACCAATCTGAGCAATCCGAAGGCCGAGTCTCGCGAAACGATCAATGGGCAGGGCACCATCAAGATCACCGGCACCGCTTCCGCGGACGCGGTGAATGGCCTTGCGCCGCAACTGAAGGCAACCCAGCCTGCGCCGACGACCGCGTGGATCGAGGAAAACGGTGACCACCAGTTGGCCCAGATCCAGCTGGAGCAGAGTCCGGGCAACTCGGTCCAGATGACGCTGTCGAACTGGAACGCGCCGGTGCAGGTGACCAAGCCCCCCGTCGCCCCGTGACGGCGCCCCGTCACGCGGGGCGCGGCGTCGCGATCGGCGCCGGTAGCCTTGCCGTACTCCTGGGTGCACTCGACACCTACGTCGTGGTCACCATCATGCGCGACATCATCAGCACCATCGGCATTCCGGTCAACCATCTGCAGCGCATCACCCCGATCATCACCTGGTATTTGCTGGGCTACATCGCGGCGATGCCACTGCTGGGCCGGGCATCCGACCGGTTCGGCCGCAAGTTGCTTCTGCAAGTCAGCCTGGCCACCTTCCTGATCGGGTCGGTGATCACGGCGATGTCCACCGACTTGGATGTGCTGGTGGTGGGCCGCACCATCCAGGGCGTGGCCAGCGGCGCGCTGTTGCCGGTGACGCTCGCGCTGGGCGCTGACCTGTGGGCTCAGCGCAACCGCGCCGGAGTCCTCGGGGGCATCGGCGCCGCGCAAGAGCTGGGCAGCGTGCTCGGCCCGCTGTACGGAATCTTCATCGTCTGGCTGACCAGTCGCTGGCAGGACGTGTTCTGGATCAACGTGCCGTTGGCGCTGGCCGCAATGGTGATGATCCAGTTCAGCCTGCCGTCCCGGGACCGCACCGGCGAGCCCGAAAAGATCGACATCATCGGCGGGCTGCTGCTGGCCATCACTCTGGGTTTGGCGGTCATCGGTCTCTACAACGCCAATCCCGACGGCAAGCATGCGCTGCCCAGCTACGGCCCGCCGCTGATTGTTGCGGCAGTCCTCTTCGCGGTCATTTTCTTTGTGTGGGAACGGTTCTCCCGCACCAAGCTGATCGAACCCACCGGTGTGCACTTCCGGCCGTTCCTGTCCGCGCTCGGCTCGTCGCTGTGCGCCGGTGCGGCCCTGATGGTGACCCTTGTCGACGTCGAACTGTTCGCCCAAGGCGTGCTCGGCAAGGACCAGGACCACGCCGCCATGATGCTGCTGTGGTTCCTGGCAGCGCTGCCGATCGGCGCGCTCGTGGGCGGCGGGATCGCGACGAAAATCGGCGACCGCGCAGTGGCCTTCGCGGGGCTGCTGATCGCCGCCGGTGGCTACTGGTTCATCTCAAAGTGGTCGGTTGACCTATTGACCGTCCGCCACAACATCTTTGGACTGTCGCTGCCCGCGATGGATACCGATCTGGCAATTGCCGGAATCGGGTTGGGTCTGGTGATCGCCCCGCTGACATCGGCCAGCCTGCGGGTGGTGCCATCGGCACAGCACGGCATTGCGTCTGCCGCGGTGGTGGTGGCGCGCATGACGGGCATGCTGATCGGGGTGGCCTCGTTGAGCGCGTGGGGCTTTTACCAATTGCCGCAACTCGTCGCGAAATTGGCGTCGGAAGTGCCCGCGGACGCCAGCCTTGCCGAACGCGTCCTGCATCAGGCCACCTTGTACCGCGAAGCGTTCGCGGAGATGTACGGCGGAATCTTCAAGGTCACTGTGGTCGTCTGCGTGGTGGGCGCGCTGTTGGGCCTGTTGATCGGCAGCCGGAGCGTGCACGCCGACGAGCCCGAAGCCCTGGAAGCCGAACCCGTCGCGCCTCGCGTCTAGGAGCCGTACTTCGCCGCGATGCTGTATTTGTGCCGAAATCGGAGCACAATCTTTGATGTGGCGCGGGGCGATGGCTCCTCATCGCAGCCGGCCGGCAGTTCCGCCGGCGGTGTCCTCATTGCGGCCTATGGTATTTCTGCGTACGTGATGTTTCTGCTCGCTTTTCTGTACCTGATCGGATTCGTCGCCGGCGCCGACTTCATGGTCAGCAGCGTGCATGTCGTGGGCAAGACCATCGATCGCGGCGGCCTCGGCGACGGCACTCTCACCGTCACGGCGGTGGTGATCGACGCAGCGTTGCTCGCGCTGTTCGCGGTCCAGCACAGCATCATGGCCAGGGCAGGCTTCAAACGCTGGTTGACCCGCATCGTGCCCGCCCCCGCGGAGCGGTCGACTTACGTCCTGGCGTCCAACATCTGTCTGATCGCTCTCCTCGCGGGCTGGTACCCGATCACCCACGACGTTTGGCGAGTCACAGCCCAGCCCTGGCGGATTCTGCTGACAGTCACCGGTCTGGTCGGGTGGGCGACTGTGTTGCTGAGCACTCTTCTGATCGATCATTTCGATCTGTTCGGCCTGCGTCAGGTGTTCGCCCAGCTCCGCGGCCGGCAGCTTGCCGAGCACCAGTTCACGACGCCGCTTTTCTACCGGGTGGTTCGACACCCGCTATATCTGGGCTTTCTGATCGCGTTCTGGATGACACCACGGATGACGTTGGGGCACTTGCTGTTTGCGACCATGATGACCGGCTACATCCTGGTCGCGGTTCGATTCGAGGAGCGCGACCTCATCCGCCTCTTTGGGGAGCAGTACCGCGACTACCGTCGCCGCGTTCCGATGCTGATCCCGGGCTTGGGCGGTCACCCCTGACCGACCCGGTCGCAGGCTCGCGCGGCACCAAGCTCAGCAACAGGTCCGGACCCACTCGTTCGACACCGTCGTAGCGCCAGCGCAACGCCCGCGCGATACTCGGCACTCCGACGTCGTCGACCGCGGCGATCGGCCCGCCGAGCAGTATCGGCGCGACGTAGGCCAGGATGCGGTCGATCGCCCCGGCCCGCAGGAATGCGCCGGCGAGCGTGGGGCCGCCTTCGAGCAACACGTCGGTGCGATCGGACAGCGCCTGCAGCACCTCGGCCGGCTCATGCGTGCGAATCACCATGGTGCGTGAATCGTCGTTGAGAACCTTTGCCTCCGAATGGATGTCGCGCATACCGACCACCACCCGCAACGGCTGGCGGTCGGCGAGGCCGCCGTCGGCCAGGCGGGCCGTCAATGCCGGGTCGTCGGCGAGCACCGTGCCGGTGCCGACCACGATCGCGTCGGCGGTAGCCCGGCGGCGGTGCACGTCGGCACGGGCCGCTTCGCTGGTGATCCATTGACTTGAGCCGTCGGCGGCGGCGCTTCGGCCGTCGATGCTGGTGGCGTATTTCCACGTCACGTGCGGCAGGCCAGTGCGCTGCTTGTGCAGCCATTCCCGCAGCGGTCCGGCGGTGACCAGGTCGGCTTGGGTATCGCCGACGACGCGGACCCCGGCGGCCGCCAGCCGCGCCGCACCGCCTGCGGCCTTGGGGTTCGGGTCACTGATCGCGTAGATCACCGTCGCGATGCCGGCCTCGAGCAACGCATCCACGCACGGCGGCGTTTTGCCATGGTGGTTGCAGGGTTCCAGGGTGACCACCGCGGTACCACCAGCGGCCAGCCGACCCGCCCGGCGCAGCGCCACCACCTCGGCGTGAGCGCTGCCCGGCCGCTGGGTGCCACCGACACCGACGACTCGGCCGTCGCGGTCCAGGATGACGGCGCCGACCGGCGGGTTCGGATAGGTCTTGCCTTTGACCAGATCGGCCTGCTCAACGGCCAGGTGCATGGCGGCGTCGTAGCTGACGGCCGCCTCGGTGCTCACCGGCGGCTCACCGGCGTAGGTGCGGTGACACGGCACCGGCCTGCCGTCGTAATGCCTCGACCGCGGCGCCCGGATCATCGGCGCCGTAGACGGCCGATCCGGCGACAAAGCAGTCGACACCTGCCTCGGCGGCCTGCTCGATCGTGTCGGCGTTGATGCCGCCGTCGATCTCGACCAGGATCGTCAACTCGCCGGAGTCGACGAGCTTGCGCACCTCGCGCACCTTGCTCAGCACCTCGGGGATGAACGACTGACCGCCGAAGCCCGGCTCCACCGACATCACCAGGAACGTGTCGAAGTATTTGAGGATCTCCAGGTAGGGGTCCAGCGGGGTGCCGGGCTTGATGCTCAATCCCGCCTTGGCGCCGGCAGCGCGGATGTCGCGGGCCACGCTGACCGGGTTGTCGGTGGCCTCGGCGTGAAACGTGACGTTGTAGGCGCCCGCCTCGGCGTACGGCGGTGCCCAGCGGTCCGGGTCCTCAATCATCAAATGGCAATCCATTGGAATGTCGCTGGCGGCCAACAGACTTTCCACCACCGGCAGCCCGATCGTGAGGTTCGGCACGAAATGTGCGTCCATCACGTCGACGTGCAGCCAGTCGGCGCCCTCGACGGCGGCGGCCTGGTCGGCCAGCCGGGCGAAATCGGCGGCCAGAATCGACGGCGCGATCAGCGGCCGATCGGTCTTGCCTGACATGAACGTGAGCTTACTGGGACGACGATGCCGGCCCGCAGTACTCGAGGGGGAGCTGGATCGTCGGCATTGAGTAATCTCAAACTGGTACCCACGACGAAAGATATGCAATGACGAAGGCAACGGTCTCCCCCGAAGCCGAGAATGCCATCGGCGACATCGCCCGGCGCCACGGGCTTTCCCGCGAGGCGGTGCTCGCCATGCTGTTCGCCATCCACGCCGGCGGCGG
>Ga0302177_10003051_pt1 | contig 11739 bp, 7 predicted proteins | sample I_Palsa_E1_2_FD_198780 | JGI IMG/M metagenome (GOLD analysis project Ga0302177, IMG submission 198780) | Peat permafrost microbial communities from Stordalen Mire near Abisko, Sweden - I_Palsa_E1_2 | ecosystem: Environmental > Terrestrial > Soil > Palsa > Peat permafrost | place: Sweden: Abisko... | reverse complement strand
CGGGCTGCGGCACCGGCACCGGATGCAGCGACAAGGTCATGCAGGTCATGTGGACCGGCGCGCGCTACGCCGTCGACAAGAATCTCGACGTGGCCGTTGCTTATTATCATTACATCCAGAACCAATATGTTACCGGGGCTGGCATCTGCACCAATCCGACCGCGCATTCGCAATGCGCCGGCACATTCGATGCCGTTTCCGCTCTCGTCGACTGGCGGTTTCTACCAAAGTGGGATGCGTATTTCGGTATGATGTTCTCGCAGGTGAATGCGGGGCTGTCGAACGGCTATCTCGCCCGCAACAACTTCGATCCGACCGTGGGCGTTCGCTTCCGCTTCTAAAATTGGCGGTCGGATCAATCGGCAAATAGTGCTTCTTTGGCGCGGTTAATTTGTGATCGCCTCAAGAACTCGGGAGACGTGTAATGACGTTCAGGATTGGCGGAGTTCTCGTAGCAGTTTTCTCAATCTCGCTCCTATGCACCCTAGGCGCGTCGGCCGATACCACCGCGGGCGGCGGCAAAGACCAAACAGAATCGGTAAGTCGCAGCCATCGTGCCCAGGCTAAGCGTCCACTGCACAAAGAAACCAGCGCCTTGCCTGTGGCAAGCTCGCAAGGCTCGCCTCCACCTCCGTACCGCGAGGTTTTTTGGCAGCCATTCGGTTGGGGAGCACCGCCACGCCAAGACCCGCGCGACGCGTATCAGGGGTATTTTGCCAACCCCCTGGATAACCCGCGCTACTACGGCGGCGTCGGTCGGGCCACGCTTATCTTCCGGCAATGAGCGGGCGGTTGGCGTCGCAACCGATGAGGCGATGTCAATGCTGTTTTGATTGTGGGTCCGACGCCGCGTCTTCGTTGCGCGAAGATTCGGCGTGTCCCGAATTGCCACCGTTGGACCGCTGACCGGCGATACGTACTTTGTCGCCGGCGCCGAGCGAGTCCGGCGGGCTGTCGATCACCCGATCGGACGGTGAAAGCCCGCTGAGGATTTCGACCTCGGTGCCGAGATTGCGGCCCAGCGTCACCGGTTTGAGCTCGACCTTGTCATCAGGCCCGACGACGGCGATTTCCGTGCCGCGTTCGCGAAAGATCAGCGCACTGGTCGGCACCTGCACAATATTGGGGTCGCTTGGGAGCTCGAAAGTGACCTGCGCGTAAGCGCCGGGCTGCAGCTCGTCGTCAGGGTTTTCAGCGTGCAGTTCCACCAGGAGCGTGCGGGCATTCAGATTGATAGCACTCGACGTCGTCGCGACGGTGGCCTTGAAGGTCTTGCTCGGGTATTGCGGCAGATGCAGCTCGGCCGGGAGCCCCTGTCGAATTCCTGCCGACATTTGTTGGGGTACCTGGACGTAAATTCGCATCTTGTGAACATCGGCCACGCGGAACAGCTCGGGTCCGTTGCCTCCGCTGCCGGCATTGATGAGGGCGCCGACGTCGGTTTCGCGCGCGGTCACGACCCCGTCGAAGGGTGCCAGGATCTTCTTGAAACCTTCTAACGCCTGCAGGCGGTCGACCTCACCCTGGTCGGCAGCGACTTCTGCCTGAGCGGCGTTGACCCGCGCGATGGCACTGTTGTAGTCGGCTTGCTTGGATTCCTGTTCCTGCTCCGAGACGACGCCTTTGGGGGAGTTTCGCCAACGCTCGTAGGTCGTCTCGGCGAACTGCTTCTCGGCTTGCCTGACCACCACCACGGCTCTCGCCGAATTAAGCTTGGCTTGCCCGCCTGCAAGTTGCGCGTCGAGGTCGGGAGTCTCAATTTCCCCGAGAATGTCGCCCTTCTTCACATGGGCGCCGTAGTCGTCGTACCAGCCTTTCAGATAACCGCTGACCCGTGCGTAGATCGGCGCCTCGTACCAGGCCTGCACCGTGCCAGGCAGCACCATGCGCTGCGTCGCTGCGCCGTGTTGCGGCGAGATGAGCGCGACCGTGGGGATGGCCTGCTCCTGCGTCCATTGTTTCACCTCGGCATCGTGACCGCGCCGTTCCATGATACCAACAGCTGCGATGATGACCGCGGCGGCAATCGCGACAAGTCCGAAGCGGCGCAGCCTCCGCGAGGACGGTGGAGGTGCCGTGGGTTTCGGAGTGTGATTTGCTTCGGCCATGGTTCTGGTCAGGCGCTCGCTTCGGCGGCTGCAGCGTCCGGCTGCTGGCGCCCCCGCCGCGAATGCAGCACGCTAAAGACAGTGGGGACGAAGAACAGCGTCGCGAGCGTCGCCACGAGCAGGCCGCCGATGACTGCGCGCCCGAGCGGAGCATTTTGCTCGCCTCCTTCGCCAAGGGCAAACGCCATCGGCAGCATGCCGATAATCATGGCGAGCGCGGTCATGAGAACCGGCCGGAAGCGCGTAAACCCCGATTCGAGGGCGGCCGCGCCGGCATCGAGGCCTTGCGCCATCGCCTCGCGGGCGAAGCTGACCAAAAGGATGCTGTTCGCAGTCGCAATGCCCATGCACATGATTGCGCCGGTCAGCGCTGGGACCGACAGGGTTGTCCCGGTCATGAACAGCATCCAGACAATGCCGGCAAGCGCTGCCGGCAACGCAGTGATGATGATGAAGGGATCGAGCCACGACTGAAAGTTAACGACAATCACCAGATAAATGAGGGCGATGGCGCCCGCGAGCCCGAAATAGAGCTGGCTATAGGCGCCGCTCATAGTACGCGCCTGACCGCTCAAGATGACGTAAGAGCCGCGCGGCACGTCTTTTCGGGTCTCCTGCAAAATGCGGCCGATGTCCTTGGCTACCGCGCCGAGGTCGCGATCCTGCACTGCGCCATAAATGTCGATGACCGGTTGCACATTGTAATGAGAGACCACGCCGGGGCTCGGGCCCGGAACAATTGAAGCAAGACCCCCGAGGTATTGAGGTTCTTTGGTTTCAGCCGACGTGACCGGCACGTTGACAAGATCCGACATCGTATCGATCCGATATTGCGGCATTTGCGCCACGATCGGGTACGACACGCCGTTCTTGGGATTGAGCCAGAAGTTCGGCCTGACTTGGCCGCTGCCTGAGAGGGTAATCAGTAAGCTGTTGGCAACGTCGCGCTGAGTGAGCCCGACCTCGCCGGCCAGCGTGCGGTCGACGTCCACATTCATCTGCGGATAGTTGAACACCTGCTGGATGCGCAAATCGGCAATACCGGGGATTTCGCGGAAATGCTTGAGGAGATCGGTGGCGTAGGCATAATTGGCCGATTGGTTGTTGCCGGTGACTTGGACGTCGATCGGCGCCGGCAGGCCGAAATTGAGTATTTGCGAGACGATGTCGGCCGGCAGGAAAGAGAAGGTCGTCCCGGGGAATTGTTGCGGTAATTTGGTCCGCAATTCCTTGATGTAGCGCTCGGACGGCGCGTGGTCCGGCGTCAGGCTGATCAGCGCATCGCCGTCTTCCGGTCCGATGGTGCCGGTGTTCTGATAAGCCATATTGATGCCGGAAAATGGCAAGCCGATATTGTCGACGATGTTGTCCAGCTCGTCGGGCGGTATGGTACGGCGAACGGTTTGCTCGACGAAATCGAACAAGCGGGCCGTCTCCTCGATGCGCGTGCCCGGCTGGGCGCGCACGTGCATCAGGATTTGACCGGAATCCACCGTGGGAAAAAAGTTCTCGCCGAGGAACGGCCAGAGCCCGAAGGAGACGATGACGCAGGCGAGGAACCCGGCGATGAACAGCCGCGGCGAAGCCAGCGCGAGCGACAACAGCGACCGATAGCCGTCGCGCACGCGCGAAAAACGATCGTCGAACGCCTGCTGCAATCGCTTAAACGGATTGCGCGAGCGACGCGGCCGCGCGGCCGCGTTGTCCCCGACGCCGGTCTCTTCGGTATGGTGACGGCGCATCAAATAATAGGCCATGGTCGGCACAAGCGTGCGCGAAAGGATGAAGGAGCCGGCGAGCGCGAATACGACCGCTTCGGCCAACGGCCGGAACAGATAGCCGGCGACTCCGCTGAGCTGGAACATCGGCACGAAAACGATGCACAGGCAGAGCAGCGTGACGAAGGCGGGAATGACAATCTGCTGAGCGCCGTCGAGTATCGCCTGTCTGACGTCCTTGCCCTGCTCGAGGTGATAATTGATGTTCTCGATGGTGACGGTTCCATCGTCGACCAGAATTCCGACCGCAAGCGCGAGCCCGCCCAAAGTCATCACGTTGATGGTCTCGCCGAGCCAGGAAAGCAGCGTGAGCGAAAACAGGATTGCCAGTGGGATTTCAATGAGGATGATGACGGTCGAGCGCCAGCTGCCGAGGAATATCAGGATCATCAAGCCGACAAGCGCGGCCGCCAGGGCGGCTTCGCGAATGACACCGAACACCGCAGCCTTGACGAAAATGGATTGATCGCCGACGGCGTGAAGGTTCAGGCTCGCCGGAAGAGTCTCCTCGACCCGCGGCAGCAGCGATTTTATTCCGTCAATCACGTTAAGGGTTGAGGCAGAGCCGGCCTTGAGAATTGTCATGAGCACCGCGCGCGACCCGTTGACCCGGACCAGATTGGTCTGCGGCGGCGAACCCTCATGCACGTACCCCACATCGTGGAGGTAGATGACCGTGCCGCTGACTTTCTTCACCGGCAGATCGTTGATCTTGTCGAGCGCAACCGGGCTGGCATTGAGCGCCACGTTCCAATCGAACTTGCCGATCTTGGCGTCGCCTGCAGGCAGGATCAAATTTTGCACACTGACGGCGTTGAGCACGTCCTCGGCGGACACGTTATGCGCTTGCATCGCCCCCTGATCGAGGTCGATTTGCACTTGCAGAATCTTGCCGCCATAAGGCGAGGGAACGGCGGCGCCCGCCACCGTCGCGAGCTGCGGCCGGATGAAATTCTGGCCGAGATCGAACAGCCGCATTTGCGGCAGCTTTTTGCTCGACAGAGCGAGCTGCAGGATCGGCACACTCGAGGCGTTATAGCTCAGTACATAGGGCGGCGTGATGCCGGGCGGCAAAAGCTTCAGCACGGTCTGCGACGCGGCCGTGACCTGCGCCAGCGCCGCAGCGATATCGACGTTCTTCTGAAAGAAGATCTTGACCACGCCGTAGCCGGAAAGTGATTGCGACTCGATGTGTTCGATGTCGGCGACCTGCGCGGTGAGGTAACGCTCGTAGAAGTAAACGACGCGGCCGGACATGTCGTTGGGCAACAGTCCGTTGTACGTCCACACGACGCTTACGACCGGTATGTTGATGTTGGGAAAGATGTCTGTCGGAGTGAGCAACGCGGCGCGAACACCGAAGATCGCGATGAGCAGCGCGAGTACGACGAAGGTGTAAGGCCGTCTGAGCGCGGTAAGAACGATCCACACGGCGACACTCTCCTATCGGATCCTCACTTCGCTTCGCCCGCCGCTAGGAAGCGGGCGACCGCGAGTGACGTCGCCGACGCGAACTTACACGATCCGGCGAAGTCTCGTAACCCGCCCAATGGTCCTGGACTGACTTTCTTAACCTCTACTTGAACCGTCTCGCAGGCGGTAGCGTCATGCTAAAATCGGCGATGGCACGATCAAACGAGGGTGCGCTGCAATGACCGGTTTGCGCCGTCTTTCATGTCTCGCTGGTCTCGCGTTTCTCACGCTTGGGTCTACAGCGAGAGCGCAAGAGCGGCCGCAATTCGTTCCCACCCGGGACGTGGACATTAGTTACAAAATTACGCGGCCAGATCAGCCGGCGATTGTCGAACGTCGGCGGTGGCTCGCCGGCGAGCACCTGGAGCGAGTCGACGGCCCCGACAAATCCACCACGATCTTCGATCGCAATAAGGAAGAAATCATTCTGCTGAACGCGGCCAAGCGAACATTCCGAAAGTTGGAAGGCACCGGCCGCCGGCCGCCGGAACCCGGGGCAGGAGTCGTTATGACGCGCGGTCAAAAGTCCATCGTTGCCGGGTTAACTTGCGTTGAGTGGACCTGGCCCGAGGATACCGAGACCCATACAGCGTGCGTAACGCCTGAAGGGGTGCTGCTTCGTCTTGCGATCGACGGTCGCACAATAATTGAAGCGCGTTCCGTGCATTTCGCGTCGCAAAAACCGGAGTTGTTCCAAGTGCCGTCCAACTATGCGCCGGCGTTGGCACCGGAAGGCGCGCCGGAGCCGTAAAAATTTTGCGCGGGCGAACTGCTCACAGGCGCTCGCTTGTCTGCCTTGCGGGGCCGGAAAAAAGCGCCCATTCTCGGCATGGGGCATCTGCGGGCTGGCTGATTGTGTGGCGTGCCGGCTGGTCGCTTTCCGTAGTTGGAGCGCATCCGTTTCGTGCCGGCGCCAGCGAAGCTTCTGCGCAGACACAGCGGCCGGCCGAGGTTGGGCGCGGTGCGGCTTTTCAGCGCAATTCTCAGTATCGCGGCCGTCATTGGCGTGGCCGCATGCGCCGTCGGTCCCGATTACACTGCCCCCGAACCGCCGCTGCCGCCTAATTTCGCGGCTGCTCGAGGCGGGGGCAATGAGCAGCATGCTGATCACGTCGCGGCTACGACGAAATGGTGGCGCACGCTTCGCGACCGTGAACTGGATTCGCTGATCGATCGAGCGATCGCCGGCAGCCCGAGTTTGGAGATTGCTTTACAGCGGCTGCAGGAGGCCCGCGCGCAAGAGGCGGTGATCGTCGGCGCCGCTTTGCCGATAGCGGAAGGAACTGAGGGCGGCGGAATAGGGACCGGCAGCGATTTAGGCCGGGGCCGGGCGGCGCAAAGCCTCGTCTCGGCGGAAACAGGCACGGGCGTGTCCCAGGTGATGAACCTTGCCGGCTTTGATGCGGCGTGGGAGATCGATGTGTTCGGGAAATTCCGCCGCGCCATCGAGGCGGCGCAATATGATGTCGAGGCCGCGGCCGCCGCCCGCAACGTGGTGCTCATTTCGCTGGTCGCGGACGTAACGCGTGCTTATCTCGATCTGCGCGCCTTGCAAATGCAGCTTGCCGTGCTGCGCAAGGGTATCGAGGTCGCGCGAAAGTACTTGGACTTCGTACAGGAGCGCTTCGACCGCGGCATCACCAACGAACTCGACGTTACTTTGGCCCGACGTCAATTGGCGCAGCTGCAGTCGCAGACCGCGCCGCTCGCGGCGCAGATCAATGCGGCGCGGTATGTCATTGCTGTCTTGCTCGGCGAGTTTCCTGAGAATTTGGGCTCGGAACTAACAAGGCCCGGAATGCTGCCGGCGCTGCCGGGACGGATCCGTTCGGGTTTGCCAATCGACTTGTTGCGTCGCCGGCCGGACATCGCCGAAGCCGAACGCCAATTGGCCAGCGCGACAGCGGCGATCGGTGTCGCCACCGCCGATTTGTTTCCCCGAGTGGCTTTGATCGCCTCTGCCGGAAATCAATCCGCAATTGGCGGCGTTCCGGTCAATCCGATCTGGTCGGTCGGACCGGCGGTTCTCGCGCCGATTCTCGACTTTGGCCGGCTCGATGCCGCCGTCGAGAAGGCTGACTATCGGGCGCGCGAACTTCTGTTCAATTACAAACAAACTGTGCTGAGGGCGGTGGGCGAGGTCGACACTGCGGTCGACGCCTATGCGGCTCAACAAAATCGCTTGCGCCACCTTTCGGATGCGCTTGCTGCCGCGCGCAAAGCCGTCGACTTGGCGAGCGAGCGTTTCGATCGGGGCTTGATCGATTCACTCAACGTGATCGACGCGCAGCGGCAGGAGTATGAAATCGAGCGGCAATATGTCGACGCCCAAGCCGCCGCTGCCGAACAACTGGTCGCGCTGCACAAGTCGCTCGGCGGCGGCTGGGAGGATTATCAAATCTTCCCGCCAATCCGGCCGCCCTTGCCGGCCATTGCTGCTGCATTCCGGAGCTTGTTGGCTCCGAACGCGCGGCCGTAAAATCTCAGTCCCGCCCGCGCGTGTTGCGGTCTGAAAAGCATAAAGAAATCAACCTGAGCGTCGGGGAGCCCAGCAGTCCCGGACCGCCCGCAACGAGCTAGCGGGACCGCGGATTGTTGCCTTTATGCCACTCGTGCCGCCATTTCGACGTGGATTACCGACCGAATCATGGCTCGGGAACCCTGTGTCATGCCATCGTCATGCGCGAAAAATAGAGGAGGTAAAGAGCTTAAACGCGGCTTAGAGCCGGAGGGCTCGCGGGGCTGTGGATCCTTTGTCTTAAGAGCCGGAGGGCTCGCTGGAGGGGGTAATGATCGTCAAGCAGAGAGCAATTTTTCTTTTGGCCGGCATGGCGTTAGGGAGCTTTCTCATTTCTGCCCCCGCAAGTGCCGCCGATATGGACGCGATGGCCACAAAGGCACCCCCTTACGCGGTGGCGCCGGCCGCTGTGGGGCCGGTCCCGTGCGGTAGTTTGTGGGGCTTTTTCCTCACCGACTGCCAATTGGCCTGGTACGGTGTGCGCTTCTACGGCACGGTTGACCTGGGCGGCCTGTACCAGACCCACGGCACGCCATTGGACCGGAACTTCCCGACTGGCGCCAGTTACATCGTCGGTGCTGGTGGTACGGGCGCGACGAACCGCACCCCCGGTTGGGGTCTCGCTCCGAACGGCCTGAGCCAGTCGAATATCGGTGTCGAGATCAAGGAGCCGATCGCGCCCGGCGGGTGGTCTTTCGTCGGCCGCGCCGAACTGGCGTTTGATCCCTATTCGGCCCTGCTGGCCAACGCCCCGCAAGCCCTCCAGGACGCTAAGGGAACGGCGCAGAACACGGAGGCCCTACCTTTCGACTCGAGCCGTTGGGGATGGCTGAACACAAATCAATATGTCGGTTTTAGTCAGCCGGTTTGGGGCACGCTGACCTTCGGCCGCCAAAACACGCTACAGCTGGACGAGATCAATGCCTACGATGCGATGGGGGGCGCGTATGCCTTCTCGCCGATCGGCTATTCCGGCAAGGCCGGCGGCTCCGGCGACACCGAGGACGCGCGTTGGACCACGGCGATCAAGTATCGCGTCAACATCGGCGACTTCCGCCTCGGCATCATGGGGCAGCCGATAGGTGGCTCTAATGGCGGGTATAATTCATATAACCCGAACAACGGCGCGATCGCCGGCGACGTCGGTGGGGATTTCAGACATCTTGGACCCGGCACGCTCTCGGTGGATGTCGTCGGCACTTACGAGAGGGACGCGGTCAACATTTCGGCGATGTATCCCGGTCAAGTCGTCAACTTCCAAGGCACGCCGACCACGTTCCCGGCTGATGCCGCGCTTAAGGCGACGTTGTCCGACCAGGTCACCGTCTCGGTGGCGGCCAAATACAGCTTCGGTTCGTGGGGTGCCCCTGCTGCACCTATCGTTGCCAAAGGGCCTGTTCCGCCGTCTGGGCCGGTTGGCATCCCGCTCACGCTTTATGCCGGCTATGAGTGGATCCAGTTCTCCAACCCGAGCGACCCGCAAACCACGTCATTCATCGATGACGGATTCACTTTCAACAATTCCGGTGGCGTCAACCATGGCTCGATTGCCACTGCTAACCTGACGTCGATCAATAACAATGCGTTCAACGCCCTCTGCGGAACCGGTACCGGTTGCGGCAATGAGACCTTCCAGATCCTCTGGGTCGGCGCGAAATACGGCATCACCCGCGACTTGGACATCATCGGCGCCTATTATGAATACTGGCAGAACCAATTCGTGAGCGGCGTGGGCATCTGCGTCAATGCTGCCGCTCACAGCCAGTGCGCCGGCACGTACCAGGTAACCTCAGCGGTTCTCGACTGGCGGTTCCTGCCGAAGTGGGATGCCTATGCCGGCGTCGTGTACTCGATCGCAGAAGGTGGCATCGCCAACGGCGACATTCAAAACAACAACCTCGCCGGAGTTGGGGGCGTCCGCTTCCGGTTCTAAAAAGAACGGCACAGGCAGAACTGCCGCTTAACACCGAGCGCATCGCGCTCGGTGTTTTGCTGCGCGCGTGGGGGACTGTTGCTCTAGTGCCACACAAATCGTTCTAGGTGTTTTTATCCTTGTCGCCGGCGCCGCTGTATATTGCAGTATACAGCGCGCGCTATATGCTGCTGTGCATAACGGGGGCAGGGGGCCTTAAATGAAAAAGCTTGGTTTTGGCGCGATATTGGCCGCAGCGGTCATCTGCGCCTCGGGTGTCGGCGCAAACGCGGCCGACATGGACTCTATGGTGACTAAGGCGCCCCCTTACGCGGTGGCCCCCGCCGTAGCGCCCGCCGCGTGCGGCAGCGTCTATGACTTCTTTCTCACGGCTTGTCCGCTGAGTTGGTATGGGGTCACGTTCTACGGCATCATCGACGTTGGCGGAGACTACCAGACGCACGGCACACCGTTCGACCCAAACCACCCGGTCGGCGCGAGCTACCTGCTTGGTAACAGCGGCACGAACGCGGTTGGCCGAATCTCAGGCTTTCAGCTTGGTCCTAACGCGCTGAGCCAATCGATAGTCGGCGTAAAAACCAACGAGCCGATCGCCCCGGGTTGGAATTTCATATCGGTCAACGAACTCGCCTTCGATCCATATTCGTTGCTGTTGGCCAATGCGCCGCAAGCGATGTTCAATTCGATCGGCGTACCGGAGAATAAGCAACTCATACCGTACGATTCCAGCCGTTGGGGTTGGCTGGCGGCGCAAAACTTTGTCGGCGTGAGTTCGCCGATTTGGGGCACGCTGACCTTCGGCCGGACCAACACGCCGTTGCTTGATGCGGTCAATGCCTACGATCCGATGGGCGGCTCCTACGCCTTCTCAATCATCGGCAACTCCGGCTTGACCTGCGGCGCCGGTGACACTGAAACGTGTCGCTGGACCACGGAAATCAAGTATCGCGTCAATGTCGGTGACTTCAGGTTTGTCGTCGCCGGGCAGCCCATCGGTGGCGCTCAAGGCGGATACAATACATATAACCCGAACAACGGCGCCGTCGAAGGCGGCATCGGCGGGGACATCAGACATCTTGGTCCCGGCGTTCTCTCCGTGGACCTCTTGGGCGCCTACGAGAGGGACGCAGTCAATTGGTCGACGCTTTTCCCTGGCCAAGCGTTCTTCGGTACCTCGGGCACGCCGCTCACGTTCCCCGCCGGCGGCCTCAAGGCGACGGTTTCTAACAACACGTCGGTAATGGCCGTAGCGAAATATAGCTTCGGTTCCTGGGGGTCTCCCGCGGCGCCTATCGTTGCTAAGGGGCCCGTGCCGTCCGGCCCGACCGGGATACCGCTCACCCTTTACGCCGGCTATGAGTATATCCAGTTCGCGAATCCCAGCGATCCGCAGACGACCTCGTTCCGTGATGATGGCTTCCTGTTCAACGCCACCAACGCCGCCGGCAGCATCTTAAGCGCCAACGGCACAACGATCGCTAACAACGCGTTCAACGGCTTGTGCGGATCGGGTACCGGATGCTCGGACCGGATCATGCAGAGCATGTGGACGGGCGCCAAATACGGCTTCACTCGGGATTTGGATCTCATCGGCGCGTATTATCACTACATTCAGAACACCTTTGTTCACGGCGTGGCTTGCGGTATGGCGGTGGCGGCAGCCAACTCGCGTTGCCAGGGCTATTTCGACGGTGTGTCCACGGTTCTCGACTGGCGGTTCCTGCCGAAATGGGACGCCTACATCGGTACTTTCTACACGGCGGCGTATGGCGGCCTCGCCAACGGCGATATCAATCGCAACAACTGGGCCACCACCGCCGGCGTCCGCTTCCGGTTCTAATTGCGGCGAGCAACAGCTTTCCAACGGTTGCGAAGCGCCGCCCTTTTGGGCGGCGCTTTCGTTTTTGGCGGGGCGCGCTTTCCAGCGTT
>Ga0302177_10003049_pt1 | contig 11740 bp, 10 predicted proteins | sample I_Palsa_E1_2_FD_198780 | JGI IMG/M metagenome (GOLD analysis project Ga0302177, IMG submission 198780) | Peat permafrost microbial communities from Stordalen Mire near Abisko, Sweden - I_Palsa_E1_2 | ecosystem: Environmental > Terrestrial > Soil > Palsa > Peat permafrost | place: Sweden... | reverse complement strand
GCATCGAGGACAACGCTTCGCTGCCGTACGCGTCGTCGTTGTGCGGCGCCTGCTACGACGTGTGCCCGGTGAAGATCGACATCCCGTCGGTGCTGGTCCATCTGCGCGCCCGTCACGTGGAGGCGGCACGAGAAGGCCGTCGGCTACCCCGCGGTGAGGCGGTCACCATGGCCGCGGCGTCGTGGGTGATGGCCAGCCGCGGACGCTTCACGGCAGCGCAGCGCGCAGCAAAGCTCGGCCGCGCGGTGGGCCGCCGCGGTCAGATCCGCAGGCTGCCGCCGCCGTTCGCCGGCTGGACCGAGGCACGTGACATGCCGGTGCCCGCGGCCATGACGTTCCGCGAGTGGTGGCGGCGCGAGCACAGCCGCGAGGACGGAGCGCGCGGATGAGCGCGCGCGACGAGGTGCTGTCGCGGATCCGCACCGCGATCGGCAACGCACCCGGGGAAGGCGGTGAGGAAGGCACGTCCGCGCGGGCTGGCGCGGTGCCTCGTGACTACAGGCTCCGGCGCGACGCCGACCCGGGTGAGCTACTCGACCTGCTCGCGGGCCGGCTAACCGACTACAAGGCGACTGTCCGGCGCACCGCACCTAGCCAGCTCGCAGCCGCGATCGGCGAGGCCCTGACGCAGCGCGGGGCGCGGCGCGTAGTGGTGCCGCCTGGCCTCGACCTGCCCGCGCTGCCCGCCGGGGTCGAGGCCGTCGCCGACGCTCAGTTCACCCCAGCCGAACTGGACACCTTCGACGGTACTATCACCGCGGCCGCGGTGGCCATCGCGGAAACCGGGACCATCGTCCTGGACGGCTCGCCCGATCAGGGCAGGCGGGCCATCTCGCTCGTGCCCGACTACCTCCTGTGCATCGTGCGCGCGAGCCAGGTCGTCGCCCTCCTGCCGGAAGCGATCACGCGGTTGCGCCCCGATCGGCCGCAGACCTGGATCAGCGGACCGTCCGCGACCGTCGACATCGAGTTCGAACGCGTCGAAGGCGTGCACGGGCCCCGCACGCTTGAAGTCATCATCGTCGAACCATCCTGAGATACGGCGCCCAGCCCGCGCGCAAATGTGGATCGGATCTGTCCAGCACAGCCGTCAAGGCTCCGCACAGCAGCCGCGCCTTCGCGGATAGTGCCATAGGTCCCGGTCGGGCCGTGCGGAAGGCGCCCAGCTGCTGACCCTCGTGGCATGCTTGGCCAGCAGTCGGTGATTCGTTAGTCGGCTGCCAGGCGCAGGATTTCGGCGATGTGCAACGCTCGGACGGCTGATTTCCGGCGGCGTAGTCCCTGGCGGAGCTGACGCAGGCAGCCGGGATTGACCGCCACCACGTAATCGATCCCGGCCGCTTCGATCTCATCGATCTTGGGATCGAGTACCCGCCGGGAGTCGCGGGGCCGTACCAGCGCGTAGGTGCCGGCCGCTCCGCAGCATCGGGCAGCGCTGGCCAGCTCGACGTACTCGGCCACTGTGCTGAGCAGCGCCCGCGGTTCGCGCCACACGTCAAGGCCGTTGCGCAGATGGCAGGAATCCTGCAGGGCGACCCGGGCCTGCCGGCCTCCGATCCGCACCTGGCCGGTCACTCTGTTCTGCAGGTACTCCGACAGCTCAACGACCCGGTCCCTGCCGAGCACCGAGGACAGGTGCGCGGCGCAGCCGCCGGACGTGGTCACGATCTGCCCAGGAAGCCGGGCGCCGAGCTGCCCGGCCAGCTGTCTGCCCCGCTCGGGCTCGCCGTTATGTGCGTGCAGCGCGCCGCAGCATCCCTGGTTGCCCGGGACGGCGAGTTCGGGCGCCAGCGCCAGCGCCGATCTGCTCACTTCCGGGAACAGGGTCCGCTCGAAGCAACCGAGCATCAGCGAGTGCTGTGACCCAGCCGCCGGAGCGTGCGCGGCGCGGCGCAGCCGGCCGGCGATCTGGTGCGCCCAGGCGCGTTCGGCCGCGAAGATCAGGAACCGCACGGCCATCGGCCGGCCACGCCCGGTCCACTGAAAACCCCGCCACTGCTCGAGGAGCTCGCCGTACTGCACTCCCGCCGGGCACACCGGCTCGCAGGCCCGGCAGCCCAGACAGAAGGAGGCCTGCTCGGCCAGCGTCGGGTCGCCGGGCGGCAGCGTGCCGGATTCGAGCGCCCGCATCAGGTTGATCCTGCCCCGTGGCGAGGATGCCTCATCAGCGGTAAGCGCATACGTCGGGCAGGCCGGCAGGCAGAAGCCGCAGGAGATGCAGCGGCTGAGCAGTGTCGGGTCGAAGATCGAGCCAGCGTTCGACACCTTGTCGCTGGTCATCAGGACCCCAGCTTCCCGGGATTGAGGATGCCAGCAGGGTCGAAGGCCGTCTTGATCCGGCGGATCAGGTCCATCTGCGCCTTTCCGAGGCGCTGTTCCAGGTACGGCAGCTTGGCGGCCCCGACTCCGTGTTCGCCGGTGATCGTGCCGCCGAGGTCAATCGCGGTGCGGAAGACCTCGGCGAAGGCGCCCTCGGCACGGGCGATTCCCTCGGTATCCTCGGCGGATTCCAGCACGCAGGTCGGATGCAGGTTACCGTCGCCAGCGTGTCCGAAAGTCGCCATGGTGACCCGGTGCCGCGCGGCTATCGCGTCGATCCGCGCGACCATCTCGGCCAGCCGCGGCCTGGGCACGCTGGCGTCCTCGTGAATCGTCAGCGAACCCAGCCGGGACAGCGCCGGAAGGGTGCAGCGCCGGGCGGTCAGCAGCGCCTCGGACTCGGTGGCATCACCGGCGGTCTGGACTGCGATGGCACCGGAGTCCTCGCAGACAGCTGTGATTCGCTCGAAGCTGCGCGCCACGGCCGCCTCATCGCCGTCGTCGCCGAACAACAGCAGGGCACCGGCGTCAGGATGCAGGCCCAGATGCGCGTACTGCTCGACCGCGTCGATGCAGCTTCGGTCCAGAAACTCCAGCGTCGACGGGATCACCCCCGCGGCGAGGATGCCGGAAACGGCACGGCCGGCCTGGGTCAGTGAGTCGAAGTAGGCCAGGCCGGTGCGACTGGCGGACGGATCCGGCAAGAGCGCCACCGTCACCTCGGTGATCACGCCGAGGGTACCCTCGGAGCCAGTGATCAGCCGGGTCAGGTCGTAGCCCGCGACATCCTTCCACAGCCGTCCGCCGGTCCGCACGATCTCGCCGGTCGGCAGCACCACCGTCAGCCCAGGCACGTAGTTACGGGTGACGCCGTACTTCAGCCCGCGCAGCCCGCCGGCGCAGGTGGCGACGTTACCGCCGATCGTGGAGACGGTACGGCTGCCCGGATCGGGCGGGTAGAACAGGCCATGCGCTGCCGCAGCATCGTTGAGCGCCATCGTGGACACCCCCGGCTCGGCTCGTGCCAGCATCTCCTCGGGCCTACCTCCCAGAATGCGGTTCATCCGTGCGGTGGACAGCACGATGCCGCCGGCCAGCGGGACGGTGCCCGCGCACAGATTGGAGCCGGCCCCCTACGGGACGACCGGGATACCGTGATCGGTAGCCAGCCGCAAGATCCGTGCGACCTGTTCGGCGTCCGCCGGCGCGATAACAGCATCCGGCATCCCACGGAACAACGGTGTCGCGTCGCGCGCGTACACGACAAGATCGCCATCTGCCAGCCGGAGGTTCTCCGATCCGGCGATAGCGCGCAACTCGGTCAGAACGGGCCGAGGAATACGGGTTTCACCAAGCACTGTCAGTGAAGCAAACACCCCTGGCATGTCGTTGTCCATACCACCAACGTGTCCGTCACCGACGCGGTTGGCAATGCGATCACACCGCCACCGGGCGTCGCCGGTATGCGCCGAGGTTCGTCACTGCCGTAGCCGGTCGGCGATCCGGTCGAGCGAGTGCTCGACGATCTCGAAGGCATGCCGCAACGAGGCGTAGAACTGCTCGTTGATGCCGCCCGCGGCGGCGTGTGCATCGGCCAGCGCCATCAGGTCGGCCGGCGGCGGCCTCAGGGTCTCGGCGAGCGGCGCAAAGGTCGCGGCGACGTATCGTGCCGCGTCGGCCTCCCTTATGCCCCGGGCGGTGAGCCAGCGGCTGACCGTCGCCAGGTAGGCGAAGTGGGCGGCGATCGTGGCGGTCGAGGCCTATTATCCGGTACATCGACGGTGCCGGACTACGGCTGGCCGGACGGCCTGCGTTCACGGTTGCTACCCGACTTGCGCACGTTATCCGGTACATCAGCTCATGACATCGAGGAGGCGGCATGGCGCGGCGGACGATCACGATCGTTTTCGACGACAAATTGAACCTGACTAAGGAGGAGTACGCCGACTTCGGGAACGGCATCTGGGGCGTCCTGAAGATGGCCCGCCCGGCAGGCGGGTTCCACCTCAAGAGCGACGGCGGCACTATGGTGGCATACCTCAACGACCGGTGGGCACGGCACGGCGGCCAGCTACCGTGGCGGTGACCGGGCGCGGAGCCGTGGTCGGGTGATCGACCGGCTGGCCGCCGAACTCGGCCCGCACCGGCAACTCGCCGCGGTGCCCGGGGATGAGGATGTACCGCGGCCTGTCCGGCCTAATCGATGTTCGCTTTTCCTGAACGAACCATGGTGCTTGCTCCCGCTGATCGCTTTCAGCTCCGCTTTGGGGTGATTCTGGGTGGCCAGGTTGGTCACGCCGTACACCACGGCGGCCGTTCACAGGGCCCGGACGTCCTGGCGTTCGGGGGTGCCTGCGTCCTGAGGATCCGTTGCGACGGGCTGCCGGGTTTCCGTCCTGGAGTCGGCGGGCCGGCCCCTGATGCGGCCGCGCTGGCCGGGACCGGAGCGATCGACGAGGTCCTGTCCCGCCTGCTCGCCAGCCCCGGCTGACCCGTCGCTGGCCCGTGCGGGCTGGCATTCACATTCCGCCACCGGATTACCACCATCCGGGCCGTTTGCTCGCTACCTCCGCCCCATAGCGTCGGAAAATCGACCAGGAAAGGTCAGGGGAAATGGAGATGAATATGATAAATACGGCGAATGGACATATGAAGCGGACGATGATGAGTGCTCTTCTGGTTGCCGAATCATGAAAATCCTCGCTGCGCTAATCGCGATCGGCCTGTTCACTGGGCTGGCCGCTTCGGCGTCCGCCAGCTCCGGGCCGATAACGTCTATCTCTTTCAGGGTTTACCCCGCCCCGGTTACTGTCTCAGGCGGGCCTGGAATCGTCGTGACCAGCGTCTGGTCTCACGGCGTGCTGACAATCAGTGCCGACTAGAAGGGAAGGCCAAGGGCCATACTGAATCGATCACCACATCGTCATGGCGGGTTTCTCCTTCAGTCAGTGGTGCCGGTGCCGGTGCCGGTGCGGGTCAGGCGTCGGTCAGGGCCGGGGACGGCGAAGCGTCGTCAGCGCCGGGGCGGCCGGTGGTGTGGTCGGGGCGGCCGTGCTGGCCGTGCTGGCCGTGCTGGCCGGCGTGCTGGCCGGCGGTGGTGTGGCGGAGGCCGAGGGCGGCGGCGTGCTGCCAGGCGGGGTCGTAGTTAGCGTCACCGTCCCCGGCGGAGTCGCGGGAGAAGATCTCGGCGGGGCGGTGCTCGCCGCGGGTGACGTTCTGGGGGTGCCGGGAAGGCTGCGGGCCGGGACGGGCATCCGGGACGGCGATGGCGCGGCGGGCACCGTCCGGGGCGCCAGGTAGCTTCCCAGCGGGAGGCCGGGCCGCGTGGACAACGGGGTGATCCCGGCTCCGGGCCGGGGCGCGGGACGTCCCGCCGTCTTGGTGATCGCAGCGCCGTGGTGGCGTGCGTGGTCGTAGACCGCGACTGTCGCGGTCGTAAGGACCGCGCACGCGAGGAGACCGCCGAGGATCACCAGGACCAGGGTTACGATGCCGACCTCGGGCAGGGTTTCCCGGATCCAGCGGCGGCGGCGGGCCTTCGCCGTGGGCGGCGGCGGTCCTGGCCATACCGGGACCTGGTGAAGCTGGTCGAGGGTGTCGGCGTACCCGCCTGGCAGGCCGTTGCCGTGCAGGGCGGTCAGCAGCGGCGCGAAGTGGTTCTCGCCGTCGTACCCGGCGCCGGGCAGGGTAGCGGGGGGATCAGGCATGTCGTCGTCTCCGCGTGGGGGGGCGCCAGCGGTCGTCATAGGGGGTGGTGTTCCTTCAGTCAGGTGATGCGCCTGGCCTCGTCGGGTGAGGCCGGGTCGCGGGCTGGGCGGGAATCGGACCCCGCTCTCGTACTGCCGTCAGTCCTTCCTTTGGTCGGGCTCATCAGTGCGGTCTAACCCGCGGGAGGTAGTTGGCATGATCGCATTATTGGAAAAGACGTCGATAGCAACTTGAAAACGCGGCTTCCGATTACGTGCGATATATACCTTTTTGTCACGCGCAGACTGCAGGAGCCATTGATCTCGTATCTTCCTGGTGGCAGGAAGTCTCTGTCGAAATCGCTGTATCCATATTGCCAAGCCTACTGGCGCGCAGCGTTTACTCCAATTCTCATAATAATTCAGGCAGCGTTAAATTCCGGAAATCGAACGGTCGGCTCCGTCGCGACGAGGCGTCGCATGCACCACTGTTATCATCCCGGCGCAGCCGAACCTTCAGTCACAGATTTCCTCGTTATTATAACTATGCGGCGACGAATTATCCTTAGCTTGGCGTCCAGCAGAATTGGCTGCGTGCACGGGTTCAGACCGCAATACCACTGCCCGTTCAGGCTAACTAAAGTTTCTTTTTCCCAAACGAGCCGTGCTGCTTGTCTCAGGCGATCAGCCACCAGCCGCTCCGGGCGATTCCGCCGCAGCTGACGTCCGATGCAGGAGGCGCGGGCCCTTGGTATTACCGAGCCTTGTCGACGTATTCGACGGTATGCCGGGCCGTCGGCGATCGGCCATGATGGGGTGGTGGAGCTTGAGCCGTACCGGGGTGAGCTGGTGGCGTACTGCTACCGGATGCTGGGCTCGTTCCACGAGGCCGAGGACCTGGTGCAGGAGACGATGCTGCGGGCGTGGAAGGCGCGTGACCGGTACGACCCCGCCCGGCGCGATGAGAACGGCCGGCCCCGCCGGTATGTACCGGTGAGCATCCACCGGAGGGAGATCCATCGTGAGCGTCATCGTCATCGAGTTCATCACCCTGGACGGGATCGTGTCCGACCCGGACGGGTCCGGCGGCACTCCGGCCGGCGGCTGGGCCTTCCGGCACGGCCCCGAAACGGTCGCCGGTGACAAGTTCCGGCTCGGCCGCACGCTGGACGAGGGTGTCCTGCTGCTGGGCCGCAGCACCTGGCAGTTGTTCTCGCGGCTGTGGCCGGGGCGCGACGACCCGTTCTCCGCGCGGATGAACGCCGTGCCGAAGCTGGTCGCCTCCCGCACCCTGACCGGAACGTCGGCCTGGGCGAACTCCCGCGTCATCGACGGCGACCTCGTCCAGGCCGTCAAGAACGAGCCGCGCGACGTGATCATCACCGGCAGCCTGAGCGTCGTGCACGCGCTGATGGCCGCGGACCTGATCGACGAGTACCGCCTGCTGACCTTCCCCACCATCGTCGGCGCCGGTGACCGGCTGTTTCCCCCGGGCAGGCCGCCCGCCTACCTGGAGGTCCTGTCCACCGAGCAGGCCGGCGCCGCCGTCCTCACCCGGTACGGCCGGGCACGATGACAGCCCGCCACCCTGACCCTGCTGGATCACGGCCGTGCTGGCCTGGGCTGGGGTGCCGCCAAGTAGACTGACAGTCGTACTCTTACGTACAACGATGTACAATTCTGTCATGGTATCGATGACCGTCTCCGAAGCCCGGGCTGCCCTCCCCCAACTCCTCTCCAGAGTCGAGGGGGGTGAGGAAATCACGATCACCAGGCACGGCCACCCGGTGGCCGTCCTGGTCCGGCCCGACGCGCTGCGTAGCCGCCGGGCGGATGCCGCGTTGGAGGACGCCGGCCGGATCCATGAGCTGCTCACCCAGGCGGCGGGAGAGCCATTGCCGGATAGCCGGGGGCTGACCGCGCAGCGGGCCGAGGAGCTAGTCACCGCGATCAGGGCCGGGCGAGATACCCGGTAATGGATGCCTTCGACGCCGATGTACTCATCTACGCCGCTGTGCCCGGTCATCCGCTGGGCGAGCAGGTGGCTGCCCTGTTCCGGTCCGCAGCTCCGGCGACGTCGGCGGGCCTTGGTTCGGTCCTGCTGCTTCCGGAGGTCCTCAGCAGGCCGCTGCGCGACGGTGCCGTCGACGAGGTCCGCATTCTCGCCGGCCTGCTGGCCAGGCTGGACCTGCGTCCGGTCGACCGGGCCACCGCCGAACTCGCGACCGCCCTGTCCAGCCGGTACCGGCTGAAAGCCGCGGACGCTACCCACCTGGCCACCGCGGTGAGCATGGGCGCCGACCGGTTCATCACCAGCAACAAGCGCGATTTCCCGCCCGCGATCACGGAGATCCAGGTGACCTACCCGGCGGGTTCCGCCTCGGCCCCCGGCACCTGGCCGGACAGCCCATGAGCCGGGCGGAGGCCCTGGCGATGCGCGGCGCCCACGCCATCAATGAGCCGTCGGCCGATTGAAGTTCGCTTCATCGGCTTCTACTAGCTGCGGCGCGGTGCGCTAAAACGCGTCTGGTGGCTTGTAAACGCCGTATACCTCGCGGAACGCATCGCACACTTCACCGACAGTGGCACGGGCGCGGAGTGCCTCGCGCATCGGGTAGAGGAGGTTGCGGTCACCAGTGGCCGCCTCCTTCAGGTCATCTAGCGCGATGCGGTGAGCGGCTTTGTCACGGGAAGCCCGGAGCAGTGCGAGCCGCTGTGCTTGCTCACTCTCGATTGCCGGGTCCATATGGAGAGGCTTGTAGTGCTCCTCGGAGTCGACCTGGAACCTGTTGACACCCACGACGATCCTGTCGCCTGCCTCTGTCTGCTGCGTGACCTGGTACGCCGAGCGTTCGATCTCCGCCTTCTGGAAGCCCGCCTCGATACCGGCGACCGCGCCGCCGAGTTCCTCGACGCGCGCGATCAGCGCCCCGGCCGCCTCTTCGATTTCGTTGGTCATCGACTCGATCGCGTACGAGCCAGCGAACGGGTCGACCGTCGCGGTCAGGTCAGTCTCGTGTGCGAGCACCTGCTGCGTACGCACCGCCAGCCGCGCGGCCTTCTCGCTGGGCAGCGCTATCGCCTCGTCATAGGAATTGGCGTGCAGTGACTGCGTGCCGCCGAGCACCGCCGCGAGCGCCTGGATGGTGACCCGGGCCATGTTCACCTCGGGCTGCTGCGCGGTTAGCTGCACACCCGCGGTCTGGGTGTGGAATCGCAGCATCTGCGAGCGCGGGTGGACGGAGCCGAATTCCTCCCGCATGATGCGCGCCCAGAGCCGGCGTGCCGCACGGAATTTCGCTACCTCCTCCAACAGCGTGGTCCGCGCCACGAAGAAGAACGACAGGCGTGGCGCGAACTCATCGACCCCGAGACCGGAGCTGATCGCTGCGCGCACGTACTCGATGGCGTTGGCGAGCGTGAACGCGATCTCCTGCACCGGCGTCGCGCCCGCCTCCGCCATGTGGTAGCCGGAGATGGAGATCATGTTCCAATGGGGGATCTCCTTCATGCAGTAGGCGAACGAGTCCGCGACCAGGCGCATGGAGGGTTGCGGCGGGTAGATGTAGGTGCCGCGGGCAATGTACTCCTTGAGGATGTCGTTCTGGATCGTCCCGGTGAGCTGGTCCGCGCTCACGCCCTGCTCCTGGGCCACGAGCTGGTAGAGGAGCAGAAGCGCGGCCGCCGGCGCGTTGATCGTCATCGACGTGGACACCTCGGCGAGCGGGATGCGGTCAAGCAGCAGGCGCATGTCATCGATCGAGTCGATGGCCACCCCGACCCTTCCCACCTCGCCGAGCGCCATGGCCGCGTCGGAATCGAAGCCCATCTGGGTGGGCAGGTCGAATGCCACCGAGAGGCCTGTGGTACCCGCCTGGATGAGCTGGTGGTAACGGCGGTTGGATTCCGCGGCGGTGGCGAAGCCGGCGTACTGGCGCATCGTCCATGGGTGCTCGACGTACATGGAAGCGTGCACGCCGCGGGTGAACGGATACTCACCTGGCTCGCCCAGACGCTGCTGCGGGTCGAACCCTGTGAGCGATCCCGGCCCGTACACGGGCTCGATCGGCAGCCCGGACTCCGACTCTCGCGCCATGCCCTTCATATGCCCAAGCCTCGCGTAACCAAAGCACCAGCCTGCCCCGGAATCCCGCGTTGGTGAATCGCGAATGGTCACGGTCGACGACCTATCAGTGTTGGCTCAGCCGCCGCTCCTGCCATACGTCACTGACAAACAGGGCCGAGGACCCTCTTGGCAGGGGACCAAGGGCTCTTTCAGCGCCCGGCGCTGCGGCCGAGAGTCGCGGGCAGACGTTCCCGCAGTGCAGGTGCTTCCCGGCAGTGCAGGTGGACAGAGTCGAGGAAGGGCCGATATCCGATGATGAACATTCGTTCGGGCCCGTCGGCCCTGTCAGTCCGGCCAGCAGGGGCCGTGCCGTTGCGTGCGCGCCTGTTGACCGTCCCTGCCGGGGTCATCCGGCAGCGAGCAACCGGCTAGGCTGCGCGATGAGCCAGGCAGCCGCCAGGCCGGAAGATCACGCTGGCGGAGCGGCTCGGGGCAAGGCGCTGCTGGACCGTATGGATCGGCTGCCGGGGTGGCCGCTACCCCGCTTCGACCTTTTCGTGCTGGGGCTGGCGTACTTCTTCGTCTTCTACGACATCACCGACATCGGCTTCGGGTTGCCGGCCATCGTCAAGCAGTTCGCCCTGACCACCAACGACGTGAAGTTCGTAGCGATAGCCATCGGGCTGGTCGGCTACATCGTGGGGTCGAACCTCATCGGGGCGCTCGCGGACTGGCGGGGCCGCAAGCTCGCGTTCCTTATCTCGTTGCTCGTCTCCGGCCTGGGGTCCCTCGGCACCGCGTTCGCGACCGGGATCGTGACGCTGTCGATCTGGCGTTTCCTGACCGGTATGGGCGTCGGCGCGGCCCTCAACCTGGCGTCGACGTATGTGGGGGAGCTCTCTCCTCCCTCGCAGCGAGGCCGTATCTCGGTGACGATGTTCATGATCGGCATCATTGGCCAGGCCGTCACGCCGTTCGTGGCCCTCGCCCTGGTGCCGCACTTCTATACCGGCTGGCGGATCCTGTTCGCCATCGGCGCGTTCATCGGGCTGGCGGGCGTGCTGTTCGGGATGCGGCTGCCGGAATCACCCCGATGGCTGATCCAGCACGGCCGCCTCGATGCGGCCGAGGTAATGGTCGGGTCGATGGAGCAGCGCTTCGACCCGGCAGACCTGGCGGTGTCCGCGGCGCCGCTCTCCGGTGGGCCGGGGGGCACCATACGGACCGGCGCCGATGAGGATCCGGGCAGCATCCTGCACGAGCTGACGCACGGACGGTATGGCCTAGCGGTCCTGGCCATGACCACCATGTGGTTCCTGTGGTACATCGGCAACTACGGGTTCCTGGGGGACGCCGCGACCCTGCTCTCCGGGCACGGCCTGGGGATCGGCAGCTCGATCCTGTACCTGGCGGTCGGTGCGATCGGGTACCCGGTGGGGGCGGGGATCATGATCGTCACGGCCGACAAGATCGAGCGCAAGCACCTGATCTTCGGCGCCACCGTGGTCTGGCTGATCGGGATGCTGCTGATCGGGACCCTGGCCAACGGCGCGGTCGTGACCGCCGGCTCGTTCCTGGCGTCGCTGGCCTTGGGGTCCTACCTCCAGGTGGCCTACACCTTCACCGCCGAGAACTTCCCGACCCGCCTGCGCTCCCGCGGCTTCGCCCT
>Ga0302177_10003048_pt1 | contig 11742 bp, 15 predicted proteins | sample I_Palsa_E1_2_FD_198780 | JGI IMG/M metagenome (GOLD analysis project Ga0302177, IMG submission 198780) | Peat permafrost microbial communities from Stordalen Mire near Abisko, Sweden - I_Palsa_E1_2 | ecosystem: Environmental > Terrestrial > Soil > Palsa > Peat permafrost | place: Sweden... | reverse complement strand
CGGCGGATCATCTCGCCGGATTGCTGATCGTCTTCCAAGACGATGGTGACGTAGCGGAAGCCGAACAGGTCGACGACGCCCCGCGCAATCGATTCCAGGGCAAGATCAAGTTCACGCAGACGCAGGATGTCGCGCGTAATCTCGAGGATGCGCTCAAAGCGTCGCTCCACGGACATGAGGGACATATCGGCGGTCCGTCCCCGGGTCCCTAGTTTCTCTCTGTGAGGAATTGGTCAGGTCACAGAAATGGCGCCGGCGCCCTTCCGGCCGGACGGCCACCCAGGTGGCATTCAGCCGCCGTAGAGTGACGGCATGGACACCATCTTTCTCTGCGTCGACTGCCGGGCCGCGCACGCCGAACCTGCCGAGGCCACGCTCGGGCACCGGATCCGCTGTCTCGAGTGTCAGATCGAAATCGACCTCAGCTTCGAGCTGGCGAACCTGCCGCGCCCGCAGATCGCAGCGTAACCTTTACACCTTAGAGGTGCAGCCGCTGCTCGACGATGAGCTGTGACCCCGTGAAGTCCGGCGAGAGCGGTGAGGCCGGGAAGGTCGTGATGCCGCCGAAGATCGAGCGCCGGAAACTGACCAGCGTCGAATACGCTCCCGCCTTCACCTCGAACCCCGCGAAGTACAGTCGCTCAGCGAAATCGAGCGGCTCGGAGAACGCGCCCTTCAGGGCATAGCGGCCCAGGCCGGTCGCGAAGACGACGTTCGGGCTGAGGCGGCGCGAGTAGGTGGCAACCGCCTGCGGCACCTCGTACGAGACCTGATCGAACAGATGCCCCGGCGCGTACGGCCGGAAGAGCGTGTCGTCGACGACGTCGAGTGAAAGATCGCCGAACGGCGGATGCCAGGCAGCCCAGAAGCCATAGCGCTTCTGTTGACCGAACGTCGCGGCGTTCGGCAGCTGCGGCAGATAGTATCCGTCGACGAACCCGGCCAGCGTCGACGTCAGCGTCGTCTCGGGCTCGATCTGATGGAGATCGGTATACTCGACGTGGACTTCGAACGGTCCGCCGTCGACGTAATAGCGCACGCGGTACCCTTGCCGGTTCACGCCGAGGACGCTGTTGTCGATTAGCTGGTAGTTCGATTTCAGCCATTGTCCCGGCCACGAGAACGCTGCGCTCCATTGGTTTTCCGGAACGCCGTACGGCAAGATCATCGTCGCGTAGCGCGGCTCCATGCGATACGCGTCGAGCCACAGTGTCGTGCGCCCGTGCGCGCGCGCCACACCGACGTGATAATAGCCGCCCGGGGCCTCGGTGCCGGGCAGGTCGACCGGCGCCGCGTCGTACCACGAACGGCCGATCTCGGCAACGCCGTCGATCCCGAGCGCCGGAGCGAGGTGAAAGGCAGCGCGCACGCCGGCGATCGTCTCGCGCTGGCCACTTAAGGTGCTGCTCGGAAGCAGGCCTTGCGGATAGAACGTGAATTGCGGATCGATCCCGAACGGCACCGTCGTCGAAAACGGGGTGCCGCCGGTCACGGCGTGGAGGATTTGCGCTGAGACCTGCGTCCCTTCGCCGTGGTCGATCACGAGCGACGCCATCGACAGGCGCGCCGACTCACCGGCCAACGACGGCAACGCCGCGTTCGTCAGCTCGAGCGACGCGAGGCCTTCCTTTGCCTCGATGTCGACGCCGTGCAGCGGCAGCGACGTCGCGTACGGTGTCCACAGGTCGCTGCCGGCGAGACCGCTGCTGAGCGATTCGGCCGGCGCGTACGCGATGGCGGGGTTGACGCTGGTCAGCGCGGGCGGCGCGAAGACGAACCGGTCGGTTTGCGCGAGGTCGAGCCATCCGGCGCGGAGCCGCACGTTGCCGTCGGCTGTCGCCGCCGACCCGGACAACACCGTGAGGCGGGCGGCGCTCCCGTCGTCTTGTCCCGCGTGCGTCGGAAACGCGATTCGATACGGCAGCGCCGAGAATCCGAGATGCGGATTGAGCGGCGGCAGCAGGTTCTCTCCCCAGTACGAGGCGTTCGTGACGCTCCCCGTCGCGTACCCGAATCCGATGCCGGCACCGATGTCGAAGCGCGGCGTGCCGTAGGAAAGCTGCGAGACGAGCTGCGTGATACCCGCGACGCCCGGGACCTCGGGCGCGCTCGAAAAAAGATCGTACGGCGTGTTCGGCGCGAGCGGACTTCCGGCGATGAAGCCGGCCGACTCGGGCGGGACTTGGCCCGGACCCGCGGTCGTCGTATCGACGAACGTGAGCGACGCGTCGGTGACGGCGCGAAAACCCAATCGTCGCGGCGTCGCCGTCGCCGAAGGTGACGGCATCGCTGAGGCTTCCGGCGCCGGCGTCGCAGTCGGTGCCGGTGTCGGCGTGGGCGTCGGCTTCGGTGATGATGTCGGCGGCGGCCGGTTTGCCGCGCCTGCCGGCACCGCGCCGGCGACGGCAAAGACCGCGCTCATCACGGCGACCGCGAGCCAGCACGAAAATGTCGGCGCGGTGCTTGGTGAGAGCATGCGATGCTCGGCCTTCGGAGCGACGCGCGAGAAACCCGGCTTCGAGCTACTCCAACAGCGCCAGTGCCCCTTGCGGGCTTTGCAGCTGCTCGACGGTGCACTGCCGTGGCGCTTTGTCGGTGCGCCAGCGGACGGGGCGCGTGCCGTGGCGGATGCGCCCGGCGGTGACTTGGTCGAACGCGACCTCCAGCACGAGCTCGTGTTTGAGTTTGACGTAACTGCGGTCGCGCTCCGGGTCGTGACTCCAGCGGCTCGGCGCATCGCCGGGCGCGCCGCCGGTGAATCCCGGTTCGCCGATGTGCGGCTCGAGGCGTTTCATCAGCGCCTCGCGTTCGGCGGCCGGGAACGCACTGCAGAACCCGATGTAGTCGAGCAGTCCGTCGTCATCGAACAGGCCCAGCAGCAGCGAGCCGATCTTCGACGTCGAGCCCGTCGCGTACCGGAATCCGCCGATGACGCAGTCGGCCGTGCGCGCACGCTTCACCTTGACGGCGGCATCGCGCCGCCCGCTGGCATACGGAAGGTCGTTGCGTTTCGCTATCACGCCGTCGAGCGCGCCGCCGACGCGCGCGAACCACTCGTCGACGACCCTGCGCCGGCGCGTCGCCGGAGAGAGCCGCAGCGTTTCGCGATCGAACGCGTTCGCCATTGCCTCGAGGCGCTTGCGGCGTTCGATCAGCGGGCGATCGACGAGATCCTCGCCGCCCTCGCTCAAGAGATCGAAGATCAGGAACCATGCCGGCGTCTTGCTTGCCAGCATCGCAACGCGCGACGCCGCGGGATGGATGCGCTGCTGCAGCACGTCGAACGAAAATGCGCCATCGAGCGCGACGACGAGTTCGCCGTCGAGCACGAACCGCCGCATCGGGAGCGCGCGCAGCGCTTCGATGATCTCGGGAAAGTAGCGCCCCAGCGGCTGCCCCGATTTCGATTGGAGCGCGATGTCGTCGCCGCTGCGGAAGGCCAGACAGCGAAAGCCATCCCACTTCGGCTCGTACTGCCAGTGCGCGCCGTCCGGGATCTCGGTGACGGACTTCATCTCCATCGGCGGATACCCGAAGGGGATCATGCGCCCCGCTTGCGCGACGCGCGCGGAACCGCCGGCGTCAGAAAGCGCGTCAAGTCGAGCCGCCCGGTCTTCTGCTTCATCGGCGCCCACAGGTCACCGCGCTCGACGAAGCGATCGCGCACGTTGTCGAGCCGGAAGTCCTCGATCTCCAGCCCGGCCGCGATCTCCTCCCAGCCGACCGGCGTCGACACCGTTCCGCGCGGCTTGGCGCGCACGGAGTAGACCGACGCCAGCGTTTTTCCCCACGCATTCTGATTGTAATCGACCAGCACGCGGCCCGCTGGGCGTTTGGCGACGCGATATTCTGCCGTGACGACGTCGGGATGCATGCGCTCCATCGTCTGAGCAAATGCTTTGGCGAACGTCCACACTTCCTTCTGGCGCGGCCCACGCTCGATCGGCACGTAGACGTGAATCCCCGAGGAGCCCGACGTCTTCGCGTAGGCAGGGATACCCAACTCGGCCAGGGCCTCGTGAACGTGGAGCGCGACGGTCCGCACGGTCGCGAACGGCGTCGACCCCTTGACCGGATCGAGGTCGAAGTGAAGATAGTCGGGACGATCGATGTCGTCGCAGCGCGCGTACCACTCGTTGAGATCGATGCAGCCGAGGTTGATCAGCCACAGCAGCGATGCAAGGTCGTCGATCATCGGGAAGGCGATCACGCTGCCCGAGCCGTGTTCGATCGAGCACGTCTTCAGCCACGGCGGCGCATTCGACGGCGTGCGCTTCATGTAGAAGAACTCGCCTTCGGCGCCGCCGGGGTACCGTTTCATGACCTGCGCGCGGCCCAGCATGTAGGGGATGAGGAACGGCGCGATGTCCGCATAGTACTGCAGCAGGTCGCCCTTCGTCGCGCCCGTGGCGGGGAAGAAGACCTTGCGCAGGTTCGTGACGGCGACCTCGCGCTCGCCGAGCCGGAGCACGGCCGCGTCGCGGTCGCGAGGGATCGCGACAGCGCCGGGTTCAATCTTCGTGGTCGTGTTCCGTGTCATCACCTGCAACCTGAACGGCATCCGCGCCGCCGCGCGCAAGGGCTTCTTCCGCTGGATGGACGCGCAGGCCCCCGATGTGGTGTGCCTCCAGGAAACCAAAGCGCAGGAACATCAGCTCCCACCCGAAGCGCTCGAGCTGACGGCCTATCATTCGAGCTTCATGGACGCACAGAAGAAAGGCTACAGCGGCGTCGCCCTGTATGCCAAAGAGGCGCCGGTGCGCGTCGTGCGCGGCCTCGGGATGGACGACATGGACGCCGAGGGACGCTTCGTGCGCATGGATTTTGGCGGCGGGCTGTCGATCGCGTCGCTCTACGTCCCGTCGGGGACGACCGGTCCGGCACGCCAGGCGGTCAAAGAGCATTTCCTCGACCGCTTCATCGCCAACCTCGCGCAGATGAAGAACGAGGGGCATCCGTTCATGGTCTGCGGCGACTACAACATCGCCCACCGCGACATCGACGTTTTCAGCGTCAAGTCGTGCACCGGCGTGACGGGCTTCTTGCCGCAAGAACGTGCGTGGATGGACGACGTGACCGAGCGCGTCGGCTGGGTCGACGCGTTTCGGGTCGTCAACCATGAGACCAAACAGTTCACCTGGTGGTCGGGCTGGAAAGGCGCGTGGGAAAACAACCTGGGCTGGCGGATCGACTACCAGCTGGTCACGCCCGATCTCGCGCCACGCGTGCGCGCGGTCTCGATCTACCGTGACGAACGGTTCTCGGACCACGCGCCGGTGACGATCGACTACGACCTCTAGCTCTTCTTTCGCGACCCGTTGGGGTTCGGCGGCACTTTCTTGCCGCTGCGGCGCGCCTCGGAAAGGCCGATCGCGATCGCCTGCTTGCGGCTCGTGACCTTCTTGCCGGAACGGCCGCTGCGCAACGTGCCTTCCTCCAGCTCGTGCAGCTCTTCACGGACGTTTTCCGAGGTTGCGCGGCTGTACTTGCGGGTCGCCTTCTTGCGGCCGGTCTTTTTGCGGGCGGCCTTCTTGCGGCCGGTCGTGCTCTTCTTCGCGGTCGTTGACTTCTTGCGGGTCGTTGCCTTCTTCGCGGTGGTCGTCTTCTTGCGGCCGGTGCTTTTCTTACGCGTCGCGGCACGGGTAGCCATGGGCGGCCCTCCTTTTGACGATGCGCTTACCCGTTTTCGATCTCCGTGCCACGGAAGCGCGCGTAGATCAACTCGTCGTAGACAGCTCCCGAGCGGTCGACCAGTGCGCCGCTTAGCGTCGCTTCGTGACGAAATCCGGCCTTCTCTAAGACGCGCGCCGAGGCGCGATTGGGGGCGAAGACGTTGGCCCAGAGCCTGCGCACGCCGAGCGTTGCGAAGGCGTGCTCGCTGAGCAGCGAGACTGCCTCGGTCGCGATGCCCTGGCCCCAAAAACGCTTCCCAAGCCAATAGCCGATCGCGGTCGAACCGCCGCGACCGCGCTCTACGTCGCCCGGCATCAGCCCGACCCCGCCGGCCAGCGTGCCGCCGTGCTCGATGGCGAAGTTCAGCGTCGGCTCCGCGTTTTGGTTCAACCGCACCCACGCCTGGGCGTCGTGCAATCGGTAGGGGTGCGGAAAGAGCGGCGTCATGAATCGCGCGACGTCGGCGTCGTTGGCAAGCTCCGGCAAGAGCAGCGCGTCCTGGAGGCGCCACGGCCGTAGGCTGCACCGGCCCCCGCGCAGCACGATCACGCGCTGCCGTTTCCCTTCGCGCGCAAACGTTGCCTGGCTTCGACGGCGGGAGCCTCGCGCTTCCGCTGCGTACAGGCGGTGATGATCGAGCGGCTGATGTTCGGACTCGCGGCGGTGCTCGTATGCCTCGCCGCCGGCGGTTTTCTGCGCCCGGCCCTCTCGGCACAGCCGCCGCTGCTGCTGCGAGATCCGAAAGCGGTGCGTGCGGGCACGATCCTCAGCTCGAAGCCGCGGTGCGCAAGGCGATGGAAATGCTGCGCGCGCATCCGGTACCGACCTATCGCCTGCCGCCGTATCCGAAACACCATCCCGTCCTGCCGCCGCCGGGCGAGTAACAAAAAAGGTCGGGTTTTCGGCTTTCGCGGGTACAACGTGCGGCATGAGACAGTTTCAACGAGCGGTCGCAGCCGCAGCAATGCTCGGGTTGGGTCTGAGCGCGCCTGCGCTCGCCCAGCAGACGCCTGGTCCCGACGGAACGAATGCCAACGGTCCGATCACGATCTTCAAGAACTACGTCGTCGAGACGGCGCCGATGGTGGTCACCATCAACGGCAAGCACATCGACCACCTCACGATGGCGACGTACGACGACATCACGACGACCGTGCACCCGGGCCAGAACACGATGGTCATCGCCTGGAACGGTCCGGTCCAGCAGATTCACGTCAAAGTTGCCTACGCTCCGACGCGCAACAACTTCAAGAACATCGTCGAATATAACGCCAGTGTGTCGACGAACAAATCGCTGAACAACCCCGGTTCGAAGACGCTGACGTTTACGATTCCGGGCTAAGTTCGCGAGGTCGAGCGCTTGCACGCTGAAGTGTGCGAATGTGACGTTTGCGTAAATGCGTTTGCCTGACCCCGGAATTCGGGTACTTTTCGGGTCATGAGCAAGACAAATGCACTGGACATCGTCCGCCCGCTTGCACTCGGCATCGGGATCTTCGGAGCCGCCGGCGCGATCGGTTCGGCGCAGATGACGACCCCTTGCGCGCAAGTGCCTGCGTACAACGCGTTCGATCCAGAATACAACACCGTCAGCGCGTGGCAAACCGCGTGGGATACCGGTAATTACGACCGCAATCACATCTTGATCGGCACCGTCGGGGCGTTCGCGCCCTATCGCCTTACCGTCCTTACGCCCGCAGGCGACAGCATGACGATCGATCTAGAACGGCACCGTCATGCGTCCCGACGGCAGCACGCCGCAGCCGGGCGAACACGTCGCCGTGTTCGGCTACTGGAGTAACGGTACGTTCATCGCCAACCGCGTCGTCCTGCGCGGCTAGACTTCACCGACTCCTGACGTGACCCGCGGCCAGGGCGTCGTCCAACCGGACGGCGCCCTGTTCGCACATCGAGCATTTGTGCGCAAGACTTAACATTGCCGAAAGCGGTATTGGTCTGGGCCGTGCGCTCCCGGGTACAGCTGCGGCCTATGAACAAAACACACGTACTCGACATCATCCGACCGCTCGCCGTGGGCATCGGCATCTTCGGCGCCGCCGGCGCGATCGGCTCTGCCCAAGTAGCGAACAACCCCTGCACGGGTCCGACGAGTTGGAACGCCGTCGATCCGGCATACAATTCGATCGACTCGTGGCAAACCGCGTGGGATAAGGGAAACTACGACCGTAACCACATCCTCGTTGGCACCGTCGGCTCCTTCGCCCCGTTTCGCTTGACCATGCTCACGGCTGCAGGCGATAGCCTGACGATCGATCTCAAGAACGGCACCATCATGCGTCCCGACGGCGCCAAACCGCAGGCCGGCGAACACGTCGCGATCTTCGGCTACTGGAGCAACGGTACGTTCATCGCCAATCGCGTTGTGCTGCACGGCTAATCGCCGCTAACGGCTCAAAGGCGTGGGCCGGGCGTCGTCCACAACAGACGGCGGCCCGGTCCGAACTTTTCGCACCCCTCCAACGGTCATGCCCTCAGCATGGTGTCGGTGGGGACGTGCGGCTACTCCTATAAGGACTGGGTCGGGCCCGTGTATCCGCACGGGACGAAGTCCGGCCAGATGCTCGAGGAGTACGCGCGCATTTTCACCGCGGTAGAGGTCGATTCGAGCTACTACCGCGTGCCGTCGCAGACGACGTTCGCATCGATGGCACGCCGCACGCCTGCACATTTCCGTTTCAGCGCCAAGCTTCCGGGCACCGGAACGCACGTGCCGAGCGACGCCGCCGCTTCCGTTCACGACGACGTACGGCTCTTCCGCGAGAACCTCCAGCCGCTCGTCGAGGCGAAAAAGTTCGCCTGTGCGCTGGCGCAGTTTCCGAATGCTTTCCGGCCGTCGGATGCCTCCCGCGGGCACATTGCTGCCCTGCGCGACGTGCTCGCCGGCGTGCCGCTGGTGGTCGAGTTTCGCAATCGGGCGTGGCAAACGAACGAGACGCTGGACTTCCTGCGCGAGCTCGAGGTCGGCATCGTCAACGTCGACGAGCCGCTCTACAAAACGCTGCCGCGCCCGAGCACCGATACCACGAGCAGCATCGCCTACGTCCGCTTCCACGGCCGCAACTACCAGCAGTGGTGGAAAGGGACGAACGAAACGCGCTACGACTACCTCTACACTCCCGACGAGCTTGGGCCGTGGGCCGATCGCATCGTCGACCTCGCGTCCGTTCCCGACGTCAAAGAGGTCTTCGCGTTCTTCAACAACCACCGGCGCGGCCAAGCGGTGCGCAACGCGGAAGCGTTCGAAGCGATGCTCGAGGAGCGCTTTCCGCGCGGCACCGTCACCCGGCCGCCGCCGCTGCCCGCGCAGCCGGCAGCGCTAAAGCTGCCGCTCTAAGGAGTCGCGCGGGACAACGGTTGGCCGCTGGTCGGCGGCGTGACCCCGATCCCAGGGATCACCTTGACCGGGTTCAGATGCAGCGTCGTCGTCCCGTCGAAGACGTTCACTTCGACATAGGCGAGTTCACCGCTCTGCGGAGTGCCGTGCGAATTACGGAAGGTCACGATCATCCCCGGTGTGGGGACGAGTTTGTCGGGCCAGTTCGGGCCTCGGCCTTCCGAAACGCGTAGAGTACCCGGCTCATGAAGTTTGACATCGACATGCATAGAAGCGTCGCTTTTGTAACGTGCGTGTAACGAAGACCGAAGCGCGCGTCGACTCCCGTAGGCGGTCGCTCCAGGTTTCAGATACTTTCGCGGTCGATCTCCCGGCGCCCCGCGCGTCCCGCCCTCAGCCGTGTCCTCCGTCACGGCGGACGTACGGACGATCGTAGCCGTCCGAGATGTTGAATCGTGAACAGTACTGCTGATGCGATCATGATGCTGCCGCGCGCGCGAGGTCGCACGAAAGAACCCGCCAAGAGTCTTTGCTTCATTCTAAGGAGAGAGCCCAATGAACTGGAACACCTGGAACAAATGGGCTCGACAGACCCACCGCTGGTTGTCCATTGCCTTTACGGCGGGCTTCATCATCAACGGCGTCGCCGTGGCAGTGCACAAGTATGCGGCCTGGGTGGGTCTCCTGGCGCTGGTCCCGCTCCTTCTGCTTCTATTGTCCGGTCTGTACTTGTTCGTGCTGCCATACACGAGTCGTTGGCGCAGCCGGCAACGCGCCGGCTGAACGCAAGCATGCGCTCTTCCAACGCAGTGCGATGGCTGCGCGACGATCGGCGCGGGCACGTCGAGAGCTTTTTCCTCAAGGCAAACGCGCCCGGCGAAGGCCGCGCGATTTGGCTGCGCTTCACCTTGCTCGCGCCCGTCGCCCATCCTGAAGCCGCGAGAGCAGAAGTCTGGGCTATCGCGTTCGATCGCCGAGCCGGCACACCGCGGGCCTGGAAACTGAGTGCGGCAGCCAGCACGGCAGCGCTGTCGGACCAACGGCTCGGGTTCGCGTTCGCCGGCTGCGAACTGGCGCCCGGGCGCACCCACGGCAAGATCACCGGAGCAATGGGCGACATCGCGTGGGATCTTCGATGGACCGGCCGCGGAGAAGAGCTGCGCCTCTTGCCCACTGCGCTCTACGAATCGCGTGGATTCCCGCGCATGAAGCTCTTGTCTCCGGAACCCGACGCGCACTTCGACGGATGGATACAGGTGACGGATCAGGGCTGGAACCTTCAGGGCTGGTGCGGCATGCAAGGTCACAACTGGGGTCGTGGACACGCGCTCCGCTACGCCTGGGCCCAGTGCAACGCATTCGGAGACCATCCTGGGACGGTGTTCGAGGGAACATCGGCTGCCGTCGCCTTCGGCTCATGGACGATGCCGCTGATTACGATCGCCGAACTGCGGCACGCAGGGCGCACGTTCGACTTGAGCGGTGTGCGGTATTGGTTCAATCGCTCCGCAAACATCGAGACCGGGCGCTGGAGTTTCCGTGCCGTCTGCGAAAATGAGCGGCTCGACGTGTCGATCGAATCGGCCCCGACCGATACCGCTGGTCTCGTCTACGAGGATCCCGACGGCAGGCGAGCGATTTGTCTCAACAGCAAGACTGCGCGGTGCCGAATCGAGCTTGCGAGCCGTACGCGACGTGGTTTCGAACGCCAGGACGTTTTGGTGTGCGATGACGCCGCGGCACTGGAGATCCTTTCACGCGACGGCGCGCACGGCGTGCCGGTCCTTCTCTAGCTCGTCGGCAATGCCCGAAACCTAGGCCGGATCGTCTCGTATATCCACCGAGGGCACCCGCCGTCGCCGGGCCGTGCAATGGAGGATGGCATGGAACAACTTTCTCGGGCCGAGTTCGCGATTCGCTTCCCCTTGGTGATTCCCGGCTTTAGGCGCGGTGGGATCCAAGACGGCCTCGTCTTAGTCGAACGCGATACCGCCGTCTCAGGTATCATTAATGGCGACGTTGTCGTTCGGTCGGGCGCCAACGCTTTGGTCAATGCAATCGTCGATGGCTCAGTAATCGTGGAGCAAGAATCCATCGTCTATCTCAATGGCATAATCGAAAAGAATATCGACGTCGCCGGAGCAGTGTGCATCGAGGGCATCGTGAAAGGACAAGTTCGCTGCGAGCCATCCGCGATCGTCGTCCTAGACGGAGGCATCGTGACGGGAGGTATCCACGCGGCGGGTTGATGAGGGTTCCCGCGTTGGCAACGTCACATACGCAATCGCTCCAGTCAGCCTGAAGATGTCCTCCTCAAACAATCCGATGGCCGTGTTGCAAGCATTGCAAAGAAGCCCCCGAATCTGGCCCGTCTTGTGGTCGTGATCGATGCAGAGGTGTTGAAGAAAGTGTTGCTCGAACTTCGTGCGCTTCGCCGGGGGACACGCGAGCCAAGGACGACGGCAGATGCCACACGCGCCTTGCTGCCTTTCGAGGAGTCGCTCCAGACCGTCGATCGATAGCCCGTATCGGCGCCTTACGTATGCCGCGCGCTCTCTTTCGCGCCGAAGCGCGCTTCGGCGGTAATTCTCCCGCCCCCACCGATTGGTGCATGGACGGCAGCGGCTCGCGCCGTTGCGCAATCGCATCTTAAGTGTTCCGCATTTCGAACAGTGAGTGGTTCGTCTTTGTTCCATCGAAGATAGACTACGGCG
>Ga0302177_10003046_pt1 | contig 11743 bp, 9 predicted proteins | sample I_Palsa_E1_2_FD_198780 | JGI IMG/M metagenome (GOLD analysis project Ga0302177, IMG submission 198780) | Peat permafrost microbial communities from Stordalen Mire near Abisko, Sweden - I_Palsa_E1_2 | ecosystem: Environmental > Terrestrial > Soil > Palsa > Peat permafrost | place: Sweden: Abisko... | reverse complement strand
AGCGCGAAGGCCTGGTTGGGCTCGGGCAGATGGGCGTCCTGGAGCTCCACCCCTGGGGCTCCAGCAACAAGACACTCGAGGAGCCTGACCGGATCATCATCGACCTCGATCCCGATCCGGCGCTGCCCTGGAAGCAGTTGGTCGCAAGCGCCGTCGAGGTGCGCGACCTGATGAAACACCTCGGCCTCGAGACCTTCGTTAAATCTACCGGCGGCAAGGGCATTCACGTCGTAGCGCCCATCAACCCAAAACGCGAGTGGCCGGAGATCAAGGAATTCGCGCACCAATTTGTGCTGATGATGGAGCGGGCGAATCCAAAGCTCTATCTGACGAAGATGACGAAGTCCGCTCGCACTGGCAAAATCTTCCTCGACTATCTCCGCAACGAGCGGGGCGCCACCGCGGTCGCACCCTACTCGCCGCGTGCCCGTGCGGGGGCGCGCGTGGCGATGCCGCTCACGTGGGCCGAGCTCGAGCGCACCGACCCGAAACAATTTGCCGTGGTTAATTTTGATCAATGGAAAGCGCGGCTCAAGCGCGATCCGTGGCTCGCGATGAACAAGGTCCGGCAGCAACTGAGCGATCGCGCCCTTGCGGCTGTAGCGGAGATGGCGGGCAAGAAATCATAGGCGGCGCAAAGCCATGCGTGCTGCGTGATATCCGCACATCCCGTGCACGCCCCCGCCGGGCGGCGTCGACGATGAGCAAAGATACAGGTTCCGCGTTCCGGTGTAGTAGTTTCCCAGCGCGGGCCGGAAGAAAAACTGCCGTATCGACAGCTCTCCACCGCCAATATCGCCGCCGATCAGGTTTGCGTCCATCGACTCCAGCGCCGCAGGCGACCAAGCCCTCCGTTCCTGCACGCAATCCTTGAAGCCGGGCGCGAACCGTTCCAGTTGTGCCTCAATGCGGCTCGTCATATCGACCGTTGTCGCGTTGGGAACATGGCAGTACATCCACGCCACGTGCTTCCCTTCCGGCGCACGCGTCGCGTCGAACAGCGATGGCTGCGCCACCAGCACGAAGGGCTTCTCCGTGATCGCGCCGTGCGTAGCCACATATTCAGAACGCTCAATTTCATCGAGCGTTCCACCCAGATGCACGGTTATGGCCCGGAAGCATTCTCGCGCTGTCCACGGAATCGGCGCGGAAAGCGCGTAATCGATCTTGAAAATTCCGGGACCATAGCGGAAATCCCCCATCGCTTTGCGATAGGTCTTCTGGAGGCGTTCTCCCGCGATATAAAGTAACTGCCTCGGTGTCAAATCGCACAACACAGGTCCCTCGCTCGGGTCCGCTTCATCGAGCGACATGATGCGGCGGCCCGTGTGCACCGCGCCGCCAAGTTTTTCGAGATACCCGATCAGCGCGTTGGTGATCGCCTGCGATCCGCCTCGCGGAACGGGCCACCCGACCACATGCGCCGCCGCCCCCAGCACGAGCCCCACCGCTGGACTGAGCGGCTCATCGAAACTCAGAAACGAATGCGCGGCCAGTCCCGCGAACAGCGCCCTCGCCCGCTCGCCACGAAATGTTCGCCGCGCCAGGGGTCCCGCAGCCTGCATCGCTTTGCGAGCAAAATTCGCCATCAGCAGTGGCCGCCGGGGTATGCGCGTCGGAGGGCCCAACGCATCGGCTGCAAAATCGGCCCAATGGGTCGCGATCGGCTCCATCAGATCTCGCCACGCGGGACCATCCTCGCCGAGCTGCATTTCCTGATCCTGCAGGCTGTGTTCAAGCGTCACGGCGGTGCCGTCATCCAGCGGATGCGCGAGCGGCGAAGTTCCGTGAATCCACTGCAATCCATGCTCCGCGAGCGGGAGCGAGGTGAAGAAGGGTGAGCCCGCGCCCATTGGATGCACCGCGGACCCGAAGTCGTGTTTGAATCCCGGCTGCGTCAGCTCCATGGTGCGCGCTCCGCCGCCGGGGATCGACTCCGCCTCATACACATCGACCGGAAGGCCGGCGCGCGCCAGCACCACGGCCGCCGCCAAACCGTTGGGGCCCGATCCGATTACGCAGGCGCGGGGCATTCTTGTCTCTCGAATTGCGAAATCCTGCTCTGGCTGAGCAAGAACTCCATTACGTCCTCCGGGCGCACCGCAGTCGGCGCTCCCTCATGCGGGCCTGAACATAGTAGAGCAGGTAGATGACAACGGCGAGGTTTATGACGGTGAGCCCAATGCGCATCCAGTTCGTGTGACGAAAAATCTCGAAAATCTCCCAGGGTAAAAACGACGCCGTCAGAATCAGCGTCACAAACTCCGCCCATGCCTGTTCCAGCACCAGACCCGTCCCTTCGATCATGTCCAATGCCGCAACCGCAAAGATGACCGCGCTGATCTGCCGCAGCCGGTGCGGGTCGATCATCGCCACCTTCTCCAGGATCAGGTTGACGAAATGGCTCTCGGGATTGAAGCGCACGGCCAGAATGAAATGCTCCGCCACGCTCGTCAGGTCTCTGTGCAGCAAGCGAATCGCGCCAAATCCCATCAGGATAAACAGGGCGGCCTGAAGCAGCTTGAAGACGCCGATCGCGATAATCCACTGGTCGTGGGGCGACCGGACGCGACGGGCTCGAAGCTGGACGGAGGAGGCGGTCATGGGGCGAGGGTGCGCGGACTCTCTTCGCATCTTCCCACACCGCTGGCAGTGCATGCCAGAAAAGCGCCTACATCTATTGCGCTACGAGTCGTGGCGAACTCCGCTTCAGATAAGGGGCCAGCTTCTCGAGGGCCGCTTCTACGCTCACACTGTAGCGTGCGCGCAGCTGGTCGACCTTGCCGTGCTCGATGAAACGATCCGGCCAGCCAATGCGGATCACTGGCGTCTCAATGCTCATCTCACTGAGCGCTTCGAGCACCACGCTGCCGAAGCCGCCCATCAGCACATGATCTTCAAACGTCACTACCGCGGTCGCCCGCCGCGCATGGCGCGCAATCAGCTCCCGATCAAGCGGTTTGATAAAGCGCGGATTGATCACCGCGGCCGAATATCCCTGCAGCTCCAGCGCCTTTGCCAGTTCCTTCGCCATAGGCAGCAGCGCACCCAGACCGAGAATCGCGAAGTCGTCGCCATCCTGGATCACGTCTGCTTTGCCGATTTCCAGCGCCTGCGGATGCTGCTTCAACTTAGCGCCGGGCCCGGTTCCGCGCGGATACCGGATCGCGCTCGGCCCCTCGTGCAGCATAGCGGTATACATCATGTCCGCGAGCTCGTCTTCGTCCGTCGGCGCCATTTGAACGATGTTCGGAATGCCGCGCAGATACGCAATGTCAAACAGCCCGTGATGCGTCGGACCATCGTCGCCGCTCAGCCCTGCGCGGTCCATGCAGAACACCACCGGAAGATTCTGCAAACACACGTCGTGCACGATCGGATCGAATGCCCGCTGCAAAAATGTCGAGTAGATCGCGCAATAGGGCTTGAATCCCTGGGTCGCCATACCGGATGCGAAGATAACGGCGTGCTCCTCGGCAATTCCTACATCAAAATACTTTTTCGGATGATGGGGCCGAAATAAATCCAAGGCGGTGCCGTTGGGCATGGCCGCCGTAATGGCGACGATCTTCTCGTTTTCGTTCGCCAGCAGCACCAGGGTCTCAGCGAAAATTTCCGAGTAGGTTCGCTGTCCGGTCGCTGGCGTTTTGCCGGTCTCCGGATCGTACGGCCCGAGCCCGTGAAATTTTTTCTGCTTATCGAGAGCCGGCTGAAACCCGCGTCCCTTCTGCGTGAGAGCGTGCAGGATCACAGGGCGATCCTGCTGCTTGAGGAAGCGGCACGTCTCGATCAGTTGGCCGACGTTGTGGCCGTCCACTGGGCCGTAATACGTCAGCCCGAATTCCTCAAACAGGAACGATGGCCACAGCATGCCTTTCGCGGCTTCTTCGGCGCGGCGCACAAGGTGCCGAGCGCTCTTGCCGCCAATCCGTTCCACTAAGCGCGACGCCGTATCGTGCAGCTGGTTCACGTGCTGGTTGGTGACAATCTTGTGCAGGTATTTCGCAATCGCGCCAACGTTGCGATCGATGGACCACTCGTTATCGTTCAGCACAACGATCAGCCGCTTCGTCTGATCGGCAATGTTGTTCAGGGCCTCGTACGAAATGCCATTAGTGAATGCCGCGTCGCCGGCCAGCGCAATCACGTGCTCCGTGCGACCCGCCAGGTCGCGCGCGACCGCCATGCCCAGAGCAGCGGAGAGCGCCGTGCCTGCGTGACCGGCGCCGTAGCAGTCGTGCTCGCTTTCAGTTCGCAGCATAAAGCCGTTCAGGCCGCCTGGTTGCCGCATCGTGTCGAAGCGGTCGCAGCGGCCGGTCAGCATCTTGTGCACGTAGGCCTGATGGCTCACGTCGAAAACAAATTTGTCTTTCGGCGTGTCGAAAACGGTGTGCAGCGCCAGCGTCAGTTCCACGACGCCGAGGTTTGGCCCGAGATGTCCGCCGGTCTTCGACAGAGTGACAATCAGCCGCTCGCGAATCTCCTGAGCCAGAGATTCCAGCTGCGGAATCGACAATTTTCTTAAATCGGCAGGGGAGTGAATGTTATCGAGTAGATCGCCCATTGGGTTCCAGACGGGTCCAACTTTTTCGAACACGGAGATTCCGCGGACTGTTGTCCCGGAATCAAAAAAGACCCCTGCGGGGCCTTCTCAGCCGGAACATCCTCTGGACCCTTAGTATACGCGGTTTGTTAACAGCAAGTTGGCCGCCGGAACCCCACTCACCAGCGCCAGTTAACGCCGCGATCAGTTGATCTCCCGCTTCCAGCGCAGAATCGCCTCCGCCATCTCCGCAGCTCTTCGCTCCCAACCGTCCGCGCTCTCCAGCATCTGGTCGCGCAGAGCTGGATCCGCAACCTCCGGAGCAGCTGCACGCACACGGCACGCGAGTTCCAGAAGCCCGGTTGCGGTTTCATCCAGCTTGCGGATCAGATCCATCGGCGTGCCGCTCATCGCAAATCCCCTGCTCCTTCCGCCGGAAATAAGAACCGCAGCATCGGTCGCACGCGCTCCGCCCACGAGGCTTCATCGTGCGCCCCGCCCAGCACCGCCTCGAAATGCAAGTCGACTTCGTCGCGCCAGCCGTGCTTCCGCAGCCGAGCGTGCAGCATGTCCGCATCCGCCAGCGTCCGGCGGCCTTCCTGGTCGCCCACGTCGAGCCAGATACGCGGCCGATGATGCAACTCCGGCGCAACGTCATTGAGATACCCGAGGATGTAACGGTGATTCCACCAGACGGACGGTGACATCACCGCGAGCCTTCCGAAAACGTCCGCGTACCGCAGGCCCGTCCACAACGACACCAGCCCACCAAGGGATGAACCGCCGAGGCCCAAGTGCTCGGCTCCGGAACGGAGGCGATACCGCCCGTGCAGAAACGGAAGCAACTCGCGCGTCAGCAGCAGTGCGTATTGGTTTGCCTCGCCGCCGCCCAGCTTCCAGTCGCGGGTCGGCGTGTATTCCGCCAGCCGGCGCTCGCCGGCATTGGCAACGCCTGCGATGACCAGCGGCTCCACTTCTCCCGCGGCAATCGCGTCGTCGGCGTGTTCGGCGACGCGCCAGGTTTTTCCGGGAATGAACGAAGTTTCCGGATCGAACAGGTTCTGCCCGTCCTGCAAAATCAGCAGCGGATAACGGCGCCCAGGCTCGTCGCTGTAACCCGGCGGCACATACACGCTGATGTCACGCTCGCCCGGCAGGAACCGGCTGGTGAATCCTGCATGCTTGTGGACGCGTGGATGAGGCGGCTCACCGGGCGAAGGGATGGGCTGCGCTTGCGCGTGGGTCTGCGTCGCCAATTGGTCCAGCTCTCTCCTTGTCCTCTTCTGCGGCGTCGCTTGAGCTCCCGCGCATTGTCAAATTCCAATGCTTTACGATACCGTAACGGCTGCGTGAACCAACGATGAACCGCGAATATCACAGGTGGTGGTCCTGGCGTCTCGACCGCGATATGGAGCTGCTGGTTTTTGGACACGGCGGCGTACCCATCGTCGTCTTCCCTTCCTCGCAGGGCCGGTTCTTTGAATATGAAGACCGTGGCCTCATCGGTGCCGTCGGACACAAGATCGATCGCGGCGAGATTCAGATGTTCTGCGTGGACAGTGTGGACTCGGAAAGCTGGTACAACCACAACGTTCCGCCGCGGTGGCGCATCGCCCGCCACGTGCAGTATGAGAACTACGTGGTGGAAGAGGTCCTGCCCCTCATTCGGATGAGGAACCTTGACCCGCATCTCATCGCTCTCGGAGCCAGCTTCGGCGGCTACCACGCCGTCAACGTCGCGCTGCGGCATCCCGACCGCTTCACGGGATTCCTCTCCATGAGCGGCGCCTTCGACCTCAGCAATTTTCTCGGCGGCTACTACGACCAGGACGTCTACTTCAACATGCCGCCGCACTATTTGCCCAACCTGAGCGATCCCTGGTATTTCGACCACTATCGAAACAACACCTACATCCTTGCGACCGGTTGGGATGATCACTGCCTCTGGCAGAATCAGAACCTCTCCCGCATCATGGGCGAAAGGGGCATTCCCCACCATCTCTATATCTGGGACGCGTATAACGCCCACGACTGGCCGACGTGGGCGCGGATGATGAACGAGTATTTGTAGGCCCGAGAAAGGCGCGCGGCACTGGACGCTTATGCGTTGATGCCGGAAACTTGGTGCGGCGCGAAAAAAGTCTGCGCGGGACTGCAAGTTTTGCGGGCGCTGCCGTTCTTGAATATGCCCGTCTGCCTGCGGACGCGTTTTCTCGACCGGGAACAATTCGCGATTTACTGCGTCTATCCCAACAGCTTCCGTAGTAGTTAGCCCCAGGAGGTCCCGCGTGCTCCAACGCCGGTTCGTTTGTGCTCCTCTGCTTGCTTTTTCTGCTTTGCTCGTTGCCCAAACTTCTCCGCCAAAGTCCGGACCGAGCCCTCAGCCGCCAGCCGCGGAGTCGTCACATTCGCCGAGTTCGCAGCTCCCTGTTCGCCGTGTCGTCCTCTACAAAAACGGCGTCGGCTACTTCGAGCATTTTGGCCACGTGACCGGCAATCAGGCGCTTACCATCGACTTCACTTCGTCCCAACTCGACGACGCTCTGCAGTCGCTCACCGCGCTCGATCTGGGCGGAGGCCGCATCACCGGCGTTGGCTACAACTCCACCACGCCGCTTGATCAGCAACTCAAGAACATTCCGCTGGGACTCGATGACCAGCCGTCCACCGAAGAACTCTACGGATCGCTGCGCGGGGCGCGCGTCGAAGTCTCTGGTGCAGGCGCGGGCGTGATCTCCGGGCGCATTGTGAACTACGAAACGCGCTATCAAAAAACGTCTGCGGGCGATACCGTTGAGAGGGCCTTTCTCACTGTGGTCAGCGACGCGGGGGCGGTGCGGACATTCGAGCTGACGGGGACGACCAGCGTGCGCGTCCTCGACGGCGGGCTCCGGCGCGACCTCGACGAATATCTTGCGCTGCTCGCATCGACGCAGAGCCAGCAGGTGCGCCATCTCACGCTGCAGGCGCAGGGTACGGGCGCGCGCGACATTCGGGTGAGCTACATCAGCGAAGTTCCGGTTTGGAAGAGCACATACCGCATCGTCTTCCCGGACAAATCGAGCGCGGCGGCTGCGGGACCTGAGACGGCGATTCTACAGGGGTGGGCCGTCGTCGACAACACCGTTGGCTCGGACTGGAACAACGTACAGCTGTCGCTGGTGGCGGGAGCGCCGCAGAGCTTCATCCAGCCGCTTTCGCAGCCGATCTACACGCAACGGCCGGAGGTGCCGGTTCCGGAGGCGGCGAATATTGCGCCGGTTGTGCATGAGGGGGCACTTGAGGCGCCTCTGGCTGCGCCGGTTGCGTCCTCTTCGCAAACTGTCACGGTCACTGGCGCAAACGCGGGGTTGCTAACGGAAGACAAAATTCAGGGCAAGTCGGATCGCTTCGCGGGCAGCTTCGCCGGAGTGGGACGCGGGTCGGGGTCAGGCTCAGTTGGCACCACAGACAAGAAGTGGCTCGATGAGGACGTGCGCTACCTCGTCAGCGGCGCTGTACAGGACGTCTCCAACAGCGCCAACTCCGCCAAGTTTGATGACTTCTTCGAGTACACCCTCGCCCAACCCGTCACCATCCACAAGAACGAATCGGCGCTTGTCCCGGTGCTCCAGACCAACGTCCAGACCGAGCGCGTGACCCTCTATAGCGCGAGCCATCCCGTGCCGCTGAGGGCGCTGTGGCTCACGAACTCCGGCACGCTCACGCTTGACCGCGGCAGCTTCTCTATCTTCGATAATGGCGAATTTGCCGGCGAAGGGCTCACCGATACGATCCACGCTGGAGAAAAGCGCCTGCTTTCCTACGCGGTCGACCAGGCTGTGCGCGTGACTACTGAAGGCCATCTCGATTCCACCCACCTCCACCACGTCACCGTGCACGACGGCTACCTGACCGAGCGTAACGAGGAGATTCGCGAGGTCACCTACGTCGTCCACAGCGCCGCCTCTGACGCCCGCACTGTCCTCATCGAGCACCCGGTCCAGAATGGATGGAAACTCAACTCCGAGATCAAGCCTGTTGAGACAACCGCGTCCCTATACCGCTTCAGCGTTGCTGCGCAGCCCGGAGAAACTGTCCGCCTGCATGTCGGCGAATCCCACACGCAGGGCGTGCGCTACCAACTCACCGATCTGCAGGACGATCAACTGCAAATCATTCTCAACGGCAGCGGCAATCGCGCCGCCATCGAAACGGCGCTCGCTCCGGTGCTTGCGGCCCGGGCGAAAGTCCACGACCTCGACACGCAGATCGACGCGAAACAAGCGGACATTGATCGTCTCGCCGAGGATCAGAAGCGGCTGCATGACAACCTGGCTGGCTTAAAGGACAGTCCCGAAGAGCGCGCCCTGGCGCGTCGGTACGCCGGCGAGATGAACGCGGATGAGGATCAGCTCCAGTCGCTGAAAAAGGACCAGGCCGATTTAGAGCAGCAGCGCAAGACCGCCCAACAAGCCCTCGACGACGCCATCCGGAAGCTCGACCTGGATCAGGACGTTTAGGCGGAGAAAAAGCGGGGCCCGGACATGGCCCCGCTCTCTATTCCCTACTACCTACTCCCTATTCCCTGCTTTCAAGGCGCCTCGATCAGTTCCATCTTGCCGTCGCGCTTGCGATGCAGGACGCACAACACGCCCTGAGGATTCCGGAACACGAAGACCTCGCGGTCGCGAAACTCTGCTTCTTTTACCGCTTCTTCGATGGTCATGGGGCGCAGCGCGACCGAATCCAGGGAACGCACCACATGCGGTTCCGAGATGGGGCGCTTGGCGGGGAACGTGTGCACCGTTACGGGCACCACCGTTCGCCCCGCGCGCTTGCCGGTGGGTGCCGCCACCGCCGCATCGCTCTCCGGCTCAGCAATTTCAGTCCGTGTCCGGCTCGCTCTCCGCGGCCGCACCGGCATCACTTCGTGAGCCAGCTTCTCGGTCTTGGGCTGGCGCTTGATCGTGTTCATGCGCTTCCGGTACCGGATCGCCTGGGTCTCGGCGCGTTCCAGCGCCTCGCGCAACGCTTGCTCTGCATTGTTCGATTCGGCAAAGCCCACAATCTTGCCGGCCCGCATCTTCACCGCCACGTCGGCAGTCTTGCGGTACTTCTCCGAAGCCAGCACAATGTGCGCGCCGACCACCTTGGGCAATATCTTCGCGATGCGTTCGATCCCCTCGTCGCCCAATTTCCGCAGCGCCGGGGTGATGCTCAACTGCCTTCCCGTGTACTCAGCCTGCATGGAAAGCTCCTGTCTCGGGGGAAATGCCGCAGCCGGCCCTAGCCGCGGACGCGACGCTGATGCGTACTCGGAATGCGCAAATCTTCGCGGTATTTTGCCACGGTCCGCCGCGTCACGTCGATGCCCTGCCCCTGCAGCATGATGGCGATCTGATCGTCGGTGAGCGGCTTGCGCGGATCTTCATCCTCGATCAGCTTCTTCACTTTACGCTTCAGCAGCATCAACGGCGTCGCGGCGCCCTCCGGCCCGTTCACGCCCTCTGAGAAGAAAAACCGCAGTTCATAGACGCCCTGCGGCGTGTGCACATATTTGCTGGAAACGGCGCGGCTCACCGTGGACGGGTGCACGCCAATCTCCTCCGCCACTTCCTTGATCATCATCGGCTTCAGGGCGTCCACGCCTTTTTCCAGAAAGTCGCCCTGGCGCCGCACAATCGCCTCGCATGTCCGCAGGATCGTGTTCTTCCGCTGTTCGATATTGCGCATCAGCTGCAGCGCCGACCGATAGCGCTCCTTGACGTAGTCCTTGACGTCCTTTTCGGTGCCGTCCTGGCTGAGCAACCGCCGGTATCCCTGATTCAGCCGAAGCGTGGGGAGATCCTCTTCGTTCATCCCGACTACCCATTCGTCGCCACGCTTCACGAAGGCGACGTCGGGCTCAATCAGCCTGGCCTCGGATCGGTTGTACCGCTGGCCCGGCCTCGGGTCGAGAGTGCGGATGAAGTCGATGGCCCGTTGCGTCTCCTCGATGGTCTTCCCCACGGCCTTCGACAACTCGCGCGGATCTCGCTTCTGCAACAGCAGCATGTGCGTATCGATAATCTGCTTTGCCAGTTCAAAAATCAGCAGACGGCTCGACTCTTCAGGATGTGCGGTATCCGGCTTAGTCCCGCTGCCAATCGTCGCGGCGGGAGGCGCGAAATGCGTCGGATAGCCTGCTCCGTTTCCGTTGAGGGCTCCGCTCAGGGACGTGTGGTGAGATCCGTTGCCGTTGCTCGCATCCGCAGCATGATGGTTGGCCGCGTCGGCATGAGCCTCTGTCGGCACAGCCTTCGGAGCGCTGGCCGCTCCACCCTGGCCTGCGGCACGCAAGCTTGCCCTCTCAGCGCGAGCACTGCGAACAAAAATCAGCTCGAATTCCTTCCTCTGGGCTTCCACCTGCACCATCAGGCATTCCCGCAGATCGCGCGTGCCCACGCCAATCGGATCCAGCTGCCGGACGACATCCAGAGCGGCAGTTAAATGCCCCCGGGCGCGCTCGGCCATGGCCGGAGGGAGTTCCGCGACGCGCTCATAGGCATTTTTGGTTTCGCCCGCGTCCGGTTCCATCTGCTCGCGCAGATAGCCCGCCAGCAACTCGTCATCGGTCGCGGTCATGTAGCCGTCTTCGTTCAGGTTGCCAATGATGTACTCGGCCGCCTCGCGCACCGCGGGCGACAGGTTCAGCGCGCCCAACTGCCAGAAAAGGTGATCGGTCAGCGTAGCCGGCGCGGAAAGAAAATTTTCGATCGAAGGCTTCTCGATCTCTTCGTAATTGTTCGGCGACCGGAACCCGGGGTCCAGGTAATCCTGGAAATATGATCCAAAGTCGATCTCGTCGAAGGGGTCCTTCTCTTTTTTCTCCCCTTCCGTAGTCGGCGCCTCGACCGGACGGTTGCGATCCTCTTCTGCGCGGGACACATCGTCAAGCAGAGGAACGTTTTCTTCGAGCTCCTCGAGGACGGGATTCTCTGCGATTTCCGCCTGGATCATCTCCTTCAGCTCCAGCTTGTTCAGCGCGAGCACGCTGACCATCTGCATCAGTCCCGGCGTCAGGATTTGCCGCTGTGCGACCTTGAGACTGAGTTTTGGCTGAAGAAAAACCATAATCCTCTAAGAAATCCCCTATAAAGGGCCCGTTGACTCCGAGTTTACTCCCGAGAGCCTGGACTGCACAGCAATTCCATTGCCGTTACCGTATCTTCATGTTTC
>Ga0302177_10003044_pt1 | contig 11746 bp, 15 predicted proteins | sample I_Palsa_E1_2_FD_198780 | JGI IMG/M metagenome (GOLD analysis project Ga0302177, IMG submission 198780) | Peat permafrost microbial communities from Stordalen Mire near Abisko, Sweden - I_Palsa_E1_2 | ecosystem: Environmental > Terrestrial > Soil > Palsa > Peat permafrost | place: Sweden... | reverse complement strand
TTGCCGAGCCTGGTGAACGTCGCAGTCGTCCTCCGCGAGGAGGCTGCTAGCGCTCGTAGGCGCGCAGGCCGCGGGGCGACGCTGTCAGAGCTTGTCAGCGAAGACCGTTGAGTACGTTCGCTGACTCCTCGGCGCTCGTGAAGCTCTATGCGGATGAATCTGGCCACAAGCACATTCGCGGGCTGGTAAGCGTTGCTGTCACCCAGTTGGCGAGGGCGGAGGTGCCGGCGGCACTATGGCGGAAGCAGCGCATGGGCGAGCTATCCGCCAGCTACGCGAGATTGCTCACCACCGATTTCGAGGCCGATTACTTCGGGACCGACTCGGAGCATCCGCGGTTCGCTGCTGTGGTAGCCACTGGGAAGCTCCTTAACGAGGCTGCCAGGCTATGCGCATCGCACGGCCTGCGTGCCTATGACGTTGTCCAGTGCTCTCGCTGTGTGCAGGTCGACGAAAACTGCACGGCTTTCGCGGCCTTCGACCGCTCCGTGCGCACCGCGGCGGCAGCCGAGGGCTTCCATCTCGTGCCATCGAATCTGCCGGATCCGGCCCAACGGCGACGCAGCACTCAGGAGGGTGCTGAACTCTGCTGCAGTGCGGCCCCCGCCGCAGACCGCCCAGGTCCTGCATGGCATACAGGACCACTGGCTGCACGGCCCTTCTCTATCTGGCTGGGCTGCGGGGTGGGACGAAACGCTAGGCCAGGACGGGTCAGGTCTTCACGTTTGGGCGTGAGCTGGGCGTTCGCGGGGCGAACGGGGTGCCGTCCACAGGTTATGCGGGCTGTGCTCACATCGTTTTGCCCTGTTTCCGGATTATGGCTGCTGGCGCGCGGTGCTGGCTTCGACGATCGCGAGGGTGAGTTCCTGGAACTCGGCGAGCAGGACGCCTATTTTCTTCGCGTTGTCGAACAGCGGCTGCCAGGCGAGCTGGGCCGGGGTGAGCCGGGGGTGATGGTCTTGCCGTCTATCTTGCGGGTCCATTCGGCGTAGGGCCCGTGCAGCTGCGGCGGGTCGCCGTGGCAGCGGCAGCCGGGCTTGCCGCAGGGGTAGGCGCGGATGATGAGGGTCACCTACGAGGACAACGCCGCCGACGACGTAATCCAGCAAGGGTGCCCAGACGGCATCGCCGTGAACCCCGGGCACCTACCCACCGCCGCAATACGGCGAGGCTATCCAGGAACCATCCGCCGGCTACGCGGCGAAACCACCACCCCACCCGGCGACCACCACGGCCGCAGTGCCTATGCGGCGGCCGTGCCGATGGCGTCTCCAGCACCCAGGTCTGGACTTTGACCTCAGCCAGAGGAAATCATCGCCGAGGCCACTACCTCCTCCGAAGGCTCCGGCCCCGCTCGGAGTACCTCGTCGACCTCTGGATGAAGTCGGCGTGGTACTCGGGGATGCCATGAGCACGGGAAATCGAGCTGCAGGAATCAGCCGGCCTTAATGCTTGACTGGGCGAGCGGAGTCTTACGGCGGATGTTCCCATAGCCGGTCGAGCGCCTGGCGCGCTCGGCGCTGCCCGGCTCTGGCCCGGAGTGTCTGAGCCGTGGCGTGGGCGAGGCGCTGACATGCCTGGGTGAGCTGCTCTTCGATCAGGCGGCCGGCGCTTTCCTACCCCCGCTCGGCCCGGGCCGCGGCATCGGCAGCCTGGTCGGCCTGGGCCACCGCCTGCTCAGCCGCCGCGATGACCCGGCGGCGGCGCTCCCGCTGGGCCCGGTCCGGGCGGAGGCCAGCGCGGTCACCGTCGCCGCGGGCCGCGCCGGGACAGCAGCCGCGCTCTTCGCGGCCCGCGTCCGTGCCCTGCCCGGGACCACGGCAGCGGCGCCAGCGCCGGCGGCGCCGCCGGGCCCAAGCCGTCCCGGTGTACCGCCCGCTCCAGGGCTCCTGCCCGCAGCTGCTCAGCGACCTGCGGGTCGGCCAGCATAGCGGTCACCTCATCCCGCAGCGCAGGAGACGGCGGATGCTGACCGGACACTGTGAACGCCTGACGGGCCAGCGCGTCGATCAGCTGCCGCCGCCGCAGCGACAGCTCCTGGATCGCCACGCTGTCCAGGGATCGCTGCGCGGCGCGAAGCTCCTCGCCGAGCGCGTCCAGCTGGGCGGGCGGCGGGCGCGGAGCGGACCAGCTGGTTGAGCCCACGCTGAGCGGATCGGCTTCCGCAACCCGGCGATCCTCTCACCACGGCGGCCTGTCTCGCCGCGCGTGCCCGGGCCACCAGAACGCCACGGCGCGACGAACTCGCCCGGGTCGCACGAGTACAGCTCAGCGATCGCTTCCTGCAGATGGTCACCATCGATCACCTGACCTATCCTGTCCGGCAGGGTGGTGCTGGCCGCTGCCGACGCCTCTGCTGGACCGCCCGGGCTGCGGCTATAGCACATTCGCACCGGGGCCGAATGGCAGACCAGCAGCGCCGGCGGGCCTCTGAGAGAGCCTGTTGACCTCGCCAGGAAGCACCGCCTGCCGGCCTGAAGGGCCTTATCCGCGTTTTCAGCGGCTGCCACCCTGCCTGAGGGGAGGATGGGGTGCCCGGCCAGGCCGCCGACCTCAGCCCCCGCGAACTGGCCGATCTACGGACCCTCACGGGAGCCGACACTCACCGCAGCGCCAGCAGCCGATTGCTGGCGATGTGCCAGCGAGAAGAGTGCGTCACCGAGTCCGCCATCCACCACTAGTTCCTGGCCTGTTATATAACTCGCCCGATCACTCAGGAGGAACTCCACCACTCCGGCAATCTCCTCGGCCGTGCCGATTCGACCCAACGACCTGGGGACGGCCCTTGCTCTCCCTGAGGACGCCTCATGACGGGCCGGCTTATCGAGGTAAGGGGTCTGTGCGCCGGGTATGGCAGCGTATCGGCGATTGTGGACATTGATCTTGAGCTTGATTCAGGTGAAATGGTGGCGCTGCTAGGCGCCAATGGTGCAGGAAAGACAACGACCCTTAACACGATAGCCGGCGTAATACGTCAGACCGAGGGCGTCGTGACCATGTTTGGTAGGCGTGAGACGAGGTCTGTGAGTCGCAGGGCACGGGACGGCCTGGCGCTCCTTCCGGAACAGAGGGCGGTTTTCATGGGCCTGACTGTTCGGGAGAATCTAATTATGGGACATGGCGGCATTGACTACTCGCTAGCGCTTTTCCCCGAACTTGAGGGTAAATTGGCCCTGCGTGCCGGCCTAATCTCCGGTGGCGAGCAACAGATGCTCGCGCTTGCGCGCACTCTCGCTGCCCGCCCGCGGGCTATCCTTGCCGATGAGCTCTCGCTGGGTTTGGCTCCGCGTATCGTGAGCAGATTGTTTGGGGTGCTGTCGGCGGCTGCTGCCGACGGGGCTGGCGTTATTATCGTCGAGCAGCATCCCCGTACTGCGTTGAAGTGGGCTGATCGGGCGTACGTTATGCGGCGCGGTCGTATCGAAGTAAGCGGGGCTAGTTCTGATCTCCTCGAACGTATGGACGATATCACGTCGCTCTATTTGTGAACGGGTGGGACTTATGGCCGGCATGTTCGCGCCGCCAGCAATCTTGCTGGTGGCAGAGCTGCCATTGTCTCGGCTCCTGGCTGCAGGATGAGCTTGGTGAACGAGATCAGGGTGCCATTGCGTCACGCGCGCCGGTTCTTCATCGATGGTGAATGGGTGCAGCCGTCATCCGAAGCGATGATCGACGTTATCGACTCGGCTACCGAACAGCTCTTTTTCAGCGTCGCCGAGGCAAAGGATGCCGACATGGCGCGTGCTGTCTCCGCCGCGCGGAAGGCGTTCGATGAGGGTCCCTGGCCGCGCATGAGCCATGGCCAGCGAGCGGAGTACCTCCGCGCGATGGCGGCCGGAATCCGGGAGCGTGCCGAGGATCTCGGTCAGATCTGGCCACGCGAGTCGGGCGTTCTGCACTCTATTGCCCGGCGCTCAGGAGCTGGCTCGGCCGACACCTTCGAGTACTACGCCGCGCTGGCCGGCACTTTCCCCTTCGAGGAGCCAGCCACACCGGCCGGCGGCGCCACGTTCGGGCTTATCGTCCGGGAACCGGTCGGTGTCGTCGGGGCGATCATTCTGTGGAACGGTCCCATGAGCCTCATCAGCTACAAGATCGCCCCTGCCCTGCTGGCGGGATGCACGGTCGTACTGAAGTCCTCGCCAGAAGCGCCAGGCGAGGGTTACCTGGTGGCCGAGGTCGCTGAGGCGGCCGGGCTGCCGCCGGGCGTGCTGAACGTAGTGACGGCCGATCGCGAGGTCTCGGAACTACTCGCCCGTGATCCACGCGTCGACAAGATCACCTTTACTGGGTCGACTGCGGCCGGGCGGCGGATCGCATCGCTGTGCGGGGAGCGGATCGCGCGCTGCACGCTTGAGCTAGGCGGCAAGTCGGCCGCGGTGATCCTTGACGACATGGACATCGCGACCGCTGCTAGGACGCTAGCCATGGCCGAGTGCCGTCTCTCCGGACAGGTCTGCTCTTCCCTGACCAGGGTCGTGGTCACCCGGCGCCGTCATGACGAGCTCGTTGACGCTCTGGCCGGCGCCTTCTCCCAGATTCGTGTAGGCGACCCGTTCGATGCGCAAACGCAGATGGGCCCGCTCGCGGTCAGTCGCCAACGGGACCGCGTCGAGGGCTACATCGCCAAAGGCATCGAGGAAGGGGCGACCCTGGCCGCCGGCGGCGGCCGCCCCAAGGACCTTGATCGAGGCTGGTATATCGAGCCGACCGTATTCGGAGATGTGGACAACTCCTCGACTATCGCGCAGGAGGAGATCTTCGGACCTGTCCTGAGCGTTATCCCGGCTGATGATGAGCGGCACTCCATAGCGATCGCCAATGACACCATCTTTGGTCTCAACGCGTCGGTATTCACTAACGACGTCGACCGAGCTCGTGCGGTCGCCGGGCAACTGCGGTCAGGTACCGTCGGCCACAACGCCTTCCGCTCCGACTTTAGCCTGGCCTTTGGCGGGTTCAAGCAATCTGGCATCGGGCGGGAGGGCGGCCGAGAGGGCCTGCTTCCCTTCCTCGAGATCAAGTCCGTGATCCTCGAGGGCCGTCCCACCGGATACTGAGAACGCCGAGCCCGCGTGCATGCACGCGTATCGCTGTCCCTGCAACAAGATCAAGCGGGAAACCGGCAAGACCGTGCTGCAGTCGGACGGTGAGCTTCGGTACACCTCTCGGCGATCGGGCCGAGGCTCCGCCAGGCTGGGCTTAAGCCCCTTGGGCTTGCCTTGATCGCTGGGATAGGGCGGATTCACCTGTCAGCGCTGGCGTCGCCCTGCGCAGCGCCAAGTAGTCGCACCATGGTGAGAGTGGCGAGTGCGGTGCTGTAGCTGGCTAGGTCATCTTCGTGGGAGCCTGCCTGGAGGGCCCGCGCGACAACGGCGAAGAGAGACACGTCCGGCCCAGTCAAGAGCCGGCCGTGGGCACGTATGGGTTGTACTTGTCCGGGACCTGGCCGGTCAGCGCCCAGCGGAGCAGGCTGCGGGCAGCCTCGCCCGCCGCGTCCTCGTCAGTGGGGGGCATCTCTGCATAGTCTTCGGACCCTCGCAGGATGCCTGCGATCAGCAGGTCGCATCGTGAGGGCGAGAAGCAACTCGTTCTTGTCATGGCCAACGCGTGCGCCTGCCTGGTGGAGCGCAAGCCAAGCTCGCCCTGGCCTTATCGGCCCCGCTCATCGCCTAGCTCCGCGCCCACCGCCGCCAGCAGGCCGCGGAGCGCCTCACGGCTGGGGCGCGGCCTGGCAAGGACTGGGATCTGGTCTTTCTGCACCCCAGACGGCGCGCCGGTCGACTCTCGCGATGACTGGGCAGACTGGCGGTCACTTATCCAGGAGGCCGGAATCCGGGACGTCGGCGTACATGACGCCCGCCACACGGCTGCGACCCTCCTGCTCGAGTAGGGCATCAGCATCCGCGTCGTCCAGCAGATCCTCGGCCACTCTCAGCTGAGCCAGACCGAGCGCTACACGCACGTCACGTCCGCGCTCAGCCAGCACGCCGCCGACCGCATGTCCGAAGCCTTGTGGGGCTAACCCGGCGGACCCAACTGCAACTACAACTGCAAACCAAAAACGATCATGATGTGCGCCGCACTCGGGAAAACTGCAGGTCAGGGGCATATTAACGGGTGCGCCGCCAGGGACTTGAACCCGAACCCGCGGATTAAGAGTCCGCTGCTCTTATATCAGATTAGGGCTCTCCATTTCGGTTAGTGCCATACAGTACGCGCCTCCGCCGGTCTGGCTGCCGCCTGATGCCGGGCTGTGCCGCCCCGTACCGCGTATCCAAGCAAACAACGAGCAAACATTGCCGTGATTACGACCATGTGCCGGTTGCCGGATCCCAGGAGTGCTCTGTGGCCATGCCGGTGATTGCGGGGTCGGCGAACGTCACGACAGCCGTTACGACATCGCTGAACTGGCCGGGAAGCCGGTCGTCGAGGCGTTGCTTGCGCCGCCATGCTTCCCAGCGTTGCTGGCCGATGCCGCCGTAATCAGCGAGCGCCCGGCCGAGCGGTACGAGTTGCGTCTCGCGGTGACGGGCTACCTCGCGGATGGACGTATTGAGCTCGGCGCCGTCGATCGCGTGATGCCTGGCGAGCATGTAGATGTCGGCGAAGTCCCGCCACCGGGTGCTGGTAGTACCCCGGCCGATGGCTGTCACGATCTTCTCGGCATGGACCATCGCCAGTGGGTATCCGCGCACGGCGATCCCGCCTCCCAGGATGCGGGGGAGACGCACGGCCCGGGGTGCGGGCGTGATCGGGTCGCCGACGCTGACATCGACGTGGAAGCTGGGCCGCGCGGTTGCCAGACTCGCACTCATGCTCACCCGCACGCCCTGATAGGGGTCCTCGTCACGGATCACCTCAGCCATCGCCGTCTCAGTATCGAAGACGACTCCGTCGTCCAGGCCGACAGCGGCAATCTCAGTGATCGCCGCCAGGATCACGGCAGGATCGTTGTCGAAGTCCTGCGCCTGAAAGTCGATGTCGCGGGTCGGGCGCCGTTCCCCGAAGACAGCTCGCAGCACGCCGCCCTTGAGCACGAGCCGGGCAGCGAACCTGGTTGCGGCGAGGCGGGCCAGGAATGCCTCCAGCACGTAGAGCTGCATCAGCTCATCGACCGGGCGGCGGTCCGCGCGTGCCTTCTTGCGCAGGTCGAGGTATGCGCGTCCCGCGAGGGTCGCGCGCGTCGGTGCGGTCACAGCAGGACCTCAAGTGCCTGGCGCAGAGCTGGCTCGGCGCGCGGCAGCTGCCGCGCGAGGTCGATCAGCTGCGCCGGGCTCCGTCCCGGCCGGGCGAGCCATCTCCGCAGCGCCTCCCACGCCATGTCGCTGCCCTCGCGATGACGCAGCCGGACGACATCCACGATGGACCGCTCCGCCGAATAGATACCCAGTGGCCGGCGGGCACCGACGTCCAGCAGGTTCCGGCCCAGCCCGAACGTGGCACGGTCGAACTGGTGCAGCCTGACCGGCGCCCTGAGCGCGGGCCGCGTGCTGCCGCGGGGAACCGCGATATCGATCGCCGCAGGGATCGCATCGATGAGCCCATGGCGCGCCAGCGCTGTCTCCAGGCACAGCGTCCCTCTCGAGACGCGCTCGGCGATCTCGACAAGGTCATCATCCGCCGGCGGCGCGTCAGCCCACCGGTACACTCCGCCGCCGAGCGCGATGATTTCCCCTGAGTCACGGAGCCGGTAAAGCCGCTTGTCGCCGACTCCAGCTGCGCTGGCGTCCCCGTAAGTGAACGTGTCCCCGAGGATTCTCCGAAGATCACGGACAGCTGCCATCATGGAAGGAAACTATACTCACATCATAGATATCTGTGTATGATTTTACTCACGACACATACGAGCGGATCACGGCCGGGAGGCGCTGGGAGCGCGGAGGCCTTGCAGGAGGAGCGGAGGTCTTGTTCCTCGTATCGTGCCTGGGCTGCCGGGTGGGGGATAACGCCACAGTCGTAGTGACAGGATCGCGATGTTGCGATCCTCGCCGTCGAAGCCGCGCGCAATGCTGAACATACTTGTGCTGATCGTCCGGTTCCAGAATGCGCTAGCAGCTGGGACCGACCCCGGACGTGTGCAGAGCGAGTTGCCTGCAGGCCGCCGAGATCATGGAGGTCTTCACTGACGCCGTAGCCGGTTATCGCAGCCGACTATCCCCAGAGGACGTCCATGCCGCGCTCGCTGCATGCTGCGGGCCAGCGGGCTCGCGGCCTGCCTTGACCGCGTCGGGTGGGCCGCTCTGCGACGAAGCGGGCCAGCGCCGAGCCGACACGGCAGCACGGCGCGGCGCGCCGCGAGCGATCGCACCTGGGCTGAAGCGGTAGCCCATCCAGCCATCCGGCGGCATCCGCCACTTCAGGAATGGCTCGCTGACGAATGGCGTGCTGGCCGGCTGCCAGCCGACGCAGGGTTCGCCGGCAGATCATCACCGACGCACTGTCAGTCCTCGCTGTCCTGCCTGATCCGGGCACCGGGCTGGCGCGGCTCGCCAGCCGCGTGCTGGGAGACGCGCATGCCCTCGATGAGGGCACAGTGCAGGCAGCCGTCCTGCGCGCCCTGAGCGGGCTCGCTGGCATGAAGCCCGGCGCGTCCGGCGCAGCGCACAGGCGCAAGCTATGGGAAGCGCGGGAGTCGCACCCGACACTGTCTCATCGACCGTCCTGGTGCTCAGTCTCATCCTTCCCGGCCGACGGCCAGCGGTCACCGCGCGCGCAGCCAAACGCCGAGGCAGGCCAGCCAGCAAGGCTCACACTCGGCCAGGTCAGCAACTACCTTGACGCTGAGCTGGTTTCCGGGCGCCCGTCCGCTCTCTGGCGTGTACGTTTGCGGAACCCCAGCGTCGCGGAGACCGCGGCGGACACTCTCGGACCCAGGTCCGGCCCGCTGATCTGCGCCGACGGCAGGCCAAGCGTCGCGGCCGGACTGCTGTTGCAAGAACTGCTCGGTGTCGGCTCCGGTGCTCCGCTACCACGGCGACTTCGACTGGGCAGGTCTCGCGATTGCCTCGTGACCGCAGTGGCACCACGGGCGTTCATGACAGACCTGCCGGGGGCTCCGCATGGAGCCGAGGCTGCGGTGCGGTTGCGCGACACGACGCTGCGCAGCTACCGGGCGCATAATTTAGGCCGGCTGCCTCGTGCCTGGAACGCGCCGACGTCGGCCCGCGCCCAAGCGGCAGCGCCAGGAGCCACACGATGAGACAACTTGCCAAGCCGTCGCGCGCAACGAGACGCTTGGCCATACCTCGGTCAAACCACCGGCCATACCAGCGCCGGCATGCAGGCACTGGAAACGGGGAAAGACCAGGTCAGGACGGGTGCGCCGCCAGGGACTTGAACCCCGAACCCGCGGATTAAGAGTCCGCTGCTCTGCCAATTGAGCTAGCGGCGCATGGGACTCCGTGATCCTAGCAGGATCGCGGAGAGGGCGCGAAACGCTCCTCTGCGTGCACAACAGGCACCGATTACTAGTCCCCCAGATAGCGGCCGACGAAGTCCGCTGTCCGTGCTGGCCTGCCCGTCCTGGCCTCCTGCCGGTCCGCCCAGCTCATCACCTGCAGGCCCGCGTTGACCCCGAGCCACCGCAGTGGCTCGGCCTCCCAGCGCGGCGAGCGGTGCCCGACCCAGGGCAGCCTGGTGATGCTGGAGTCGTTTCCAAGGACCAGGTCAGCCAGGGTACGCCCGGCCAGGTTGGTCGTCGCCACGCCGTCGCCCACGTAGCCGCCGGCCCAGCCGACTCCGGTCGAGCGGTCCAGGCCGACTGACGCGCACCAGTCCCGCGGCACGCCGATCGGGCCGCCCCAGGCATGCGTCACCTGCACGTCTGCCAGCGCCGGGAAGAGTTCCGCGAGCGTGCGGCGAAGCGCCGCGAACACGGCGGGCGCACGGTCAAACGAGGGCCGGATCGCCGAGCCGAGATGATAAGGAGCGCCCCTGCCGCCGAATGCGAAGCGCCCGTCGTCAGTGCGCTGCCCATAGATGATCAGGTGACGGAGATCCCCGAACGTGGGCCTGCCAGCAAGGCCGATCTGATCCCAGGCCGAGTCCGGCAGCGGTGCCGTCGCGATCATCAGCGAGTACACGGGCACGATCGCGCGCCGCTGGCCGGGCAGCTGCGGCGTGTAGCCCTCCGTCGCGCGGATCACGTACCTCGCGCGGACCATGCCCGACGGCGTGACCAGGCGGCCGGGCTCGATTCGCGTCACCGGGGTGCGCTCGAACACCTTGACCCCGCGGCGACGCACCGCCGCGGCCAGGCCGCGCACCAGCCTGGCCGGGTGGATGGCGGCGCAGTGCGGGGTGTACGTGCCGCCGAGCACGCCGGCGGCGCCCACGAGATCGCGTGCCTCGGCCGCGGTCAGCAGCTTCAGGTCGCCGGAGCCGAACCCGAACTTCCTGGCCTCGGCCACCTCCGCCGCCGCCCGGTCGAGCTGCGTGGCCGAACGGGCAAGCTGCACGGTCCCGCCCTTGGCCCAGTGGCAGTCGATGGCCTCTGCCGAAATGGCCGCCGCGACCTCGTCCACTGTCTCCTGCATCGCCCGCTGCATGGCGATCGCCGCGTCCCGTCCGGCCATCCGCTCCAGCTTGCCGAGGGACGCGGGAAACAGCGCCGAGCACCAGCCGCCGTTCCGCCCCGACGCGCCGAAGCCGGCGATCTCACGCTCGCAGACCGCGATCCGCAGGCCAGGCTCGGCGCGGGACAGGTAATAGGCCGTCCACAGCCCGGTGTATCCGGCCCCGGCGATGGCCACGTCGACATCGACGTCCCCGGTGAGCGGATTGGCGGCGGCGAGCGTGCCGGGCACCGTGTCGAGCCAGAAGGAGAGCTTCCTGTAGTCAGCGCTCGGGGACATGCGCTCCATCGTGGCAGTCCGCATCGCGGGGGTCCGCGGCGGGCGCCGGCCTGCCATGCCGCCGCAGCGCCCGCCATGCCCCGTAGCGCCGGCTCTCCGGGGCTCCGGGTCGGCGGGCAGGCCGGCCGTCGGGCATCCTGGTGGCATGCCCGGTCATGCGCTTGCCTCGGAGCCGCCACCAGCGCCTCGCAATCCGTTCGGCTCCTATCGGGTTTCCCTGGTCTGCCTGGGCAATATCTGCCGGTCACCGACGGCTGAGGTAGTGCTGCGCCAGGAGCTCGCGTCGGCCGGCCTGTCCGGCAAGGTCGAGGTGGACAGTTCGGGTACCGGGAACTGGCACCTGGGCGGGCCGATGGATCCAGGTGCGAGAGCGGAGCTGGCGGCCCGCGGGTACGACGGGTCGGGGCACCGTGCGCGGCAGTTCGACCGGTCCTGGTTCAGCAGCTACGACCTTGTGGTCGCGATGGACCGGCAGAATCTGGCTGACCTGCGCCGGATGGCACCGGACCGGGCGACCGCCAGGGACCGGATACGGCTGCTTAGGTCATTCGACCCGGCGACCGCCGGGGGCGCCGGGGAAGGCGCTGCTGGTGGCCCCGTCGGCACCGGCGCCGGCGGCGCGGGCGGCGATCCGTATGACGGCGAGGTCCCTGACCCGTACCACGGCAGCGCGGCTCAGTATGCGCTGGCATTCGACCTCGTGCGGGCTGCGGCCAGCGGGCTGGCTGCCCAGCTGGCGGCGCTCATCGGGGACGGCGACGGGGACAGCGCCGGCGGCAGCGGCACGGGCGATCGGTGATCGGGCCGGCGCCAGCGGCCCCGGACCTCGCGGCGCGCCTCGGCCGGCTCACGGGCGCCGGAATACGCGAGATACGCCGCCTCGGCGGGCA
>Ga0302177_10003042_pt1 | contig 11749 bp, 11 predicted proteins | sample I_Palsa_E1_2_FD_198780 | JGI IMG/M metagenome (GOLD analysis project Ga0302177, IMG submission 198780) | Peat permafrost microbial communities from Stordalen Mire near Abisko, Sweden - I_Palsa_E1_2 | ecosystem: Environmental > Terrestrial > Soil > Palsa > Peat permafrost | place: Sweden... | reverse complement strand
ACTACTGGTTGCAGCGATGCTGGGACGATGCTCGTGAGCGGGCCGGCCACGGTGACCTTCACGCGATGTTTGTTGAAGCGTCTATGCTAAAGTACACGACACTCTCGACAGTCAGCCCCGATGCATCGGCGGCGCGAACAATACTGATCAGCTGCGCGGGCCGCGGTGGTACAGAATGTGCCGACGACTTGGCAAACTCAGCGCGTTTCGAGACACCCCCGGACCTGGGTGCTGCCGTGAAATGGTGGCGCGTATCCGCGGCCGCCGGTGACAAGACCGCAATGTTCCAGCTTGGCGATGCATATGAGAAAGGTGCTGGTGTCACCCCGGACCTCGCTACCGCCATCTCGTGGTACAAGTTAGCTCTTCCAAACATGAATGCTGACGTCGCGCTCGCCCGTTTGCACATCGCACACCCCGGGCTCTTCGGCCAACCGTTCAGATGATTGCGCTGGCGACGGCACTCTCAATTGCAGCCGTCGATGCTCCTGGCCATGGGCGAGCGTTTGTCGTGTGGAGCTCACTCCGAAGCTCCGTACTTCTCACGAGCGGCGATGCGATCGGTTGCAGATCCGGCGTAGGTTGTCCGGCAGGCGTCTACGTCCGATTCAGCGACAAACCTGAGCTCCGCTATCCTGCCGTGGTCTGGAAGCCATACGGCGCTTCTTCGGCGCCCAATTCCGTTCAAGGCCTGACGGTCATGCGGGGCATGCTTCCCCCTTTGCCGGTAGCTGCGAGCGTCACGCTCGGCGACGCGGTTACTCTCGGACCGTGCAGTCCGTCGAGCGGCTACGTTTCGAGCGTGTCGCCCGACTTCGGTTCCATCCGTTACAGCGTAATTTCGCCCGAAACGGAAACGGGTTGTCCCGTAGTTTCCAGCGCCGGCGCCGTCGGCATCGTCGTTGGCGAAGAGAATTCGCCGGGCTTGTCGCAAGGGCCGGGGCCGGCTGCATTGATTGCTATGTACCGCCAACGAACGACCTACGTGCGACCGTCGTACCTGACATACGATCCGCTCGAAACCGCCGAGGCGGCCTTGCGAACGGGGCGATACCCGGATTCCTATGTCGTGTTGGACTTCCCGTATGAGATTGCAGCTCAACGATATTGCGCAGAGCAGGATGCTTCCGCCGCCTACGGGTGTGCCCAAGCCTTTCTTACCGGGCATGGTGCTCCTCGGGACGTTTCGCGAGCTCTCGCTTACCTTCAAACCGCGGCGAACGCGAATGTCCTTGATTCTCGGGCGCTGCTGGAACGTTGGGCGCCGATTGCTGCAGGTGCGCAGCAGCGATTCGCCCGGGCACTGGCTGCCGCTCAGCGCGGAGATGCGACGGCAATGCGTATGGTTGCAGAGAAACTTCAGCAAGGCGATGGTACACAAGCCGATGACGTGGAGGCCGCTTATTGGCTGCAAAAAGCGACGGACGCAGGCGATCCTCAGGCGCGCGCCGCTCTCGCTACCGCATACTCGCTAGGAACGGGAGTTTTGGCTGATCCCGGACGCGTGCTGGCGTTGAGGGGGCCTCCCGTCTTGCCAAGTCCGGGCTCCACCAAACCCATCGACTTAGTCGCGCAAGCCAAGGCGCTGGCCGCGGCCGGAGACCTCGAGGGGGCTTCTGAAAAATACATCCAGGCGGCTAACAGCGGTGACCCCGTTATCGAGTATGACGCGGCGGTGTTCATCACGCATACGGTGTACGGTAACAGAAATGTCGGAGCGTCACTCCTCACTCATGATGCTGGGGAACGCGCTGATGCCTTTATCAAGGATGCGGCGCAGAAGCACTACTGGCGAGCCGAGTGGCTCTACGCTGCACACCTGTCCGGCCAGGATATGGCGTCGCTCACGATCCGGCCTACTACGCCGGGCGTTCAGAGCGATGTCGCAATGTGGACGGCTCGCGCACTCGGCGACACTTTGCCTGAGGCTGAGCGCCACAACGCGGAAGCCGAGTGGCTTGTGGCCGGTGCGTATTTTTCGGGCCGAAACGGTGTTCCACAGGATTGCTCTGCAGCGATTCGCTGGGGAGGCCGCGTGCTATCCGATGGGACGCCAGGAAATGCCAGTTCGATCGGTGCGATGATCGGTGGCAGTCCACCGGGCGCGGAATCGGCATGTCTTTCAGCGCCGGGTGGACTCGACTTGTTGCGCGCCGCCGCCAATGCCGGATCGACCCCAGCCCAGTGGCGGTTAGGTATTCTCTACGATAGCGGTCATTTGGTCCCCCATGACGAGGGAGCTGCAATCCATTGGTTTCGACTTGCAGCTTCAACCGGAGATTATTTCTCGCTCCAATGGCTGAAAAGCCACGGGATCGCTCCGACTCCTTAGTTGACAATAGGAGGGTGCCGTACACCCGGAGGGGCCGCCGGCGACGCCGATTACGCCGACATTACCCATGCGACCGGGACTTAGGCATCCGATCGCCACTTTCCGGGGCGCGGGACCGGTTTCGAGGGATGGCAGGCGCTCGTGTCAGGAGCTCATGCGATGACGCGCAAGACAAAAGAAAAAGCGAACCAGGCAGTCCTGAGTTCTGCAGAACCTCAGCTCTACGTGTCTGATGTAGAAAAATCGTGTGCGTTCTTCACAACCAAACTTGGCTTCGGGGTCGCCTTCGCGCACGGTGATCCGCCGTTCTATGCGCAGGTTCAGCGGGACAATGCGCGGCTGAACCTACGGCTGGTCGGTGAGCCGGTCTTCGTGAGCGACATTCGGGAGCGCGAGCAGCTGCTCTCCGCCTCGATCACGGTTGCAACTGCGGCCGAAATCAAGCAGCTGTTTCTCGAGTTCCAAGCGTCGGGAGTGCGATTCCCTCAATCGCTGAAGAAGGAGCCTTGGGGCGCAAGGACCTTCACTGTTATCGATCCCGACGGAAACCTCGTATTGTTCGCAGGGCCCGCTGAATAGAACCCGGTCGAGTTTAGACGGGCGGCATGCCGGCCGGCCCGCGGACCTGAACCTCGAAGCGGTACGCCTCCGTCCAGACCGTCGTCGGTACGAGGGTCGTTGTCGTCGTCGTCGTCGATCCGCTGTTCGCGAGGGCGGCCGCACCACCGGTCACGACGTCCTCCCAGAACGAGGTCGAGCTCGAGGCGTTGTTGGTTGTCGTCGTGACCGTTTCCGGGACGTTGACCGTCACGCTCTTCTCGGCCCAGGAGATCTCGATCGTTTTCGCGCTGCTCGAGGCATTGATGGTCGATGTACTCGTGTGGCCCGATGAGATGTGGTGCAATTTGATGGCATGCAGATGAAAGTGAGCCGGAATCGTCAGCGTCCAGACATCGGCGCCGTTGGTGTTCGTTGAATCGACGTGAACGGCGATCGCGGGATCTCCAGGGACGCAGATTCCATTCGCCGCGCATTCGTTCGACTTGATGAGGAACGGCGGAAGATCGACCGGGTCGCCCATCGCGGCGGTGAACTTCGCGTCGAAGACCTTCGATGTCAGCGTACGTTTGACTTGAATATGCATCGTGAGATCCGGCACCCCGGTAATCGTGGGCAGCTGCACCGTGATGGCGGTCGGTGTCCAGGCCTCATTCGTCACCTGCGGGTCGCCCTTGGGAAATCCGCCGAGTTCGACGGTCCCGTTATTGCCGAAGCACGCCCCTTCGAGCACCAGGTAGCCGCCTGACGTCAACTTGCCCTTGGCCTTGAAGATCTGCGGCGCGATCGTTCCAGCCGCGCACTGTTGCGCTTTGGTGGGCTGTTGCAGCGTGACCAATGTCTCGCTTTGGCTCGCGAGCAACCCCGTGAGGTCGATGGTCGTCTCGCCGACCGCGGGTGGATCGGGTGGCGGCGTGTATTCGTCGGTGATCGGGCCCGGAGCGGAGAGCGCTGTCTGCACGATCTTATCGTGAGCAGGTCCGGAACCGAGCATCGTTTTGACGCCGTCCGGCGTGATCGCCGGCCCGGCTGCGACTGTGACGATAATGACGCCTGTGCCGAGCATGAGAACCGCCGCGCGCCAAGCGGCCGAAGGGCGTAGAGGGGTCTTCGCGTTCATGATGCTCCTTCGTCCGTGCGGCCGGCGTACACCGTCTCTATCTCCTTCCTTCGGCGTACGACCGGTCCTCTGGAGGCCCACCGGCGCCTACGAAGCCGCGAACTGCCGGGCGTCGATCTTCGGAGGTCGTCGGAGCATGTTTCCAAAGGTCCGGTTCCGCACTCTCGGCCGCAGGGCGTGCGGCCGGCGCCGTCACCGTGTTCGCGTCGCTCGGCACGCCGTTTCACTACGAAGTGAACGTCTCTGAGGACAAGAATGAAAGCCGCCTGAACGAGTGTCGCCGAGTCAGGCGGATCCTCAAAGAAAACGACGCGTGAGGGAAACGCCGGGAGCGCGCTGCCACTGCCCGAACTGACAAGTGCGTGCTGCCACATTCACCGGTGTCGCCGTGCAGCGCGATTTCGACGAGACCTTCTCGGCGGGTGCTGAAATCTTCCATACGACGGCGTCGACCGTCGGCGGGAGTTCTGCAAAAGGGGAAAGCTCCGCCTGACGCTCGGTGAGCGCTGGCTACTTCGTTGGGCCGAAGAGTGGCACCATCGGCACGATCGCCGTATCGTCGGCGTGACCGACGCGGCCGTCGAGGCCGAGCGCGTCTTCTGATTGTTGGCGACGCGACAAGGAGCCCGGGCGGCTGTACCTCAAACGGCGGTCATGCTCGTCGCCATTGCGCCTCCGCAGCTCGTGCCGGTATTTTCTGGCTTCGACTATATGACCGTCGACGCGCAGCGTCGTCGCGTGTACGCGGCACACGGCGGTTCGCGCGCGCTCCTCGTCGTCGATGCCGACAGTGGCAAGGTGATCGGGCAAGTGCGCGTTGGGCCGATGGCCGGCGTCGCGGTCAACGAAGCTGACGGGCACGTGTTCACCGGGAACGGCAGCGGGAATTCCGTCAGCGAGGTCGACCCTGTCGCGCTCAAGGTGGTTCGCTCCGTGGACGTCCCTGGCGAGGTCGATGCCATCGCGTACGACCCCGGATACAATCGCATCTACGCGGACGAAGATGACGGAACCCGAATCTTCGTGATCGACACGAAAACGTTCACCCTCGTGAAGTCGATCAGCCTGCCGGGCCATAAGCCCGAGTATCTGGCGATCAATCCGCGTACGCATGAAGTCTATCAGAATATCTCCGATTTAGCCGAAGTCGCCGTCATCGACCCCGCGACGCTGACCGTGAAACGCACCTTTCCGACCCCGGAGTTGAGCGGCAATCATCCGCTGCAATTCGACGCCGCCTACGACCAGATCGCCGTCGGCGGTACCAACGGCGTCATGAGCGTCTACACGCCGGCCGGTACGAAGATCGCGCAGATTCCCGTTCCGCGGTTCGACCAATGCACGCTCGATCCGACGCAGCACATTCTGGCGTGCGCCGGCAGCGGCGGCGTCACGCGAATACAGCTCAATCGCAGCGCGGCCCCGGCGATCGCCGACACAACGGCGATCGATCCCGGCGTTCACACCACGACGATCGACCCGACGAACCACCGCGTGTGGGCGGTGTGGTCAAAGCGGGATGGCAGCGGTGACTTCGTACAGGGCTTCGACCCCGGGCGCTAAGCCTAGTTAGGGCCTCTCGCGAGATCAACTCGCGGTAAGCGGGTGCGAACTGCAGCGCCGTCGCCGGGTTCATTCGCGATATCGACGGTCCCGCCCGCGCCGAGCACAAGCGCCCGCGCGATCGGCATTCCCAGACCGGTACCGCCGCGCCCGCGTGCTTCGTCGTCCCGGCAGAATCGCTCAAACGCAAGCTCAAGTGCGACGGGTGAAAAGCCGGCGCCATCGTCGCTCACCGTAAGTTCTTCGAAGTCTCCCTCACGCCCGGAACGTAGCGTCACCGACGAGGCGGCCTGAATGATCGCATTATGCACGATTGGGGTGATCGCTGCAGGTCACTGCACGGCGGCCCGATGAGAAAACGAGCGACCTGCGCGGTGTGGACCGGCAGCCCGCTCGATGAAGCGCGCGCGAACTCTATGCCGCGGACGTCCGACTAGCTATAAGCGAAGCCAGGTTTGCTTTGCCCAACTTCGATAAGGTGGCCGTCAGGATCACGGAGGTAGCAGCACGTCTCGCCGAGCTTGTCCATCGGCTCGGTTATGAACTCAGCTCCTCGATCTCGCCACAGCTCGTAACACGCGTGAATATCCGCAACGCGGATATTCAGGAAGCTGCTGACCAGATCGGGGTCGGGAGCGGTGAGCGTCACCGTCGGTTTGTCAGGGGTTTGTGCCGCGACGCGACAAGTGGTGAAAAGCCGTCGGCAATGATGGGTTCGACGGGCATCGTGTGCAAGTCGATGCCGAGACTCCCAATCTCCAAGATGGGTCCGAATACGGCCGGCATGTCCGGCGCTGCCGCTACGGCGGCCTGGCGGAGCTGGCTCTCACAAGCGATGTCGGTTCCTGAGGTTCTTGGCGGCGGGACCGGCGGTTAGTTCAGGGAATTCGACTCGCACTTGGGGGCACAGGCAATGTCTGAAATACTCAACTACAATCGGCGGCGCTTCCTGCGTAATTCAGGCGTTGCCTTTGCTTCCTCGCAGCTCGCGGCGATCGGCATCGCCGACGCGGACACCGCTCCATCGAGTCCCGGCGGTGTCTCCTCGCCCCCGGGGGTAGGGCACACATCGTTCGCTCCGTTGAAGCAGATCAGTGCCGGCGTCCTGAATAACGGCTACGCCGAAGCCGGGCCCGCCGATGGTCCGGTCGTGATCCTCCTCCATGGGTGGCCCTACGACATTTACAGCTTCGTCGATGTGACGCCGATCCTGGCGGCACATGGCTATCGCGTGATCGTGCCGTACGTTCGCGGTTATGGAACGACGCGGTTTCTTTCAAGCCAGACCTTCCGTAACGGCCAGCCGGCCGCGACGGCGGCTGATCTCATCGCGCTCATGGACGCTCTCAAAATAAAGCGTCCAATTTTGGCCGGATTTGATTGGGGCGGGCGTACCGCGGACGTCGTTGCGGCTCTCTGGCCTGAGCGCTGCAAGGCGCTCGTCTCGGTCAGTGGTTATCTGATCACGAATCCGAAGGCCCAGCGCCAACCGCTGCCGCCGGCAGCTGAGCTGCAGTGGTGGTATCAATACTACTTCGCCACCGCGCGCGGCCGGGACGGATATGCGAAATACCGGCACGATTTCGCGAAGCTCATCTGGCAGATCGCGTCGCCAAAGTGGGCTTTTGATGACGCGACCTTCGATCGCACTGCCGCGTCTTTCAACAACCCCGACCACGTCGACATCGTCATCCACGATTACCGGTGGCGGCTCGGTCTGGCTGATGGCGAGCGGAAATATGACGCGGTAGAAAAACGGCTTGCCGCGAACCCGGTCATCACCGTGCCTACCATCACGCTTGAGGGCGATGCCAACGGTGCTCCGCACGCCGCGGATCCAGGTGCCTACGCGAAGCAATTTACCGGAAAGTATGCGCACCGGACCGTCACCGGAGGCATCGGGCACAATCTGCCGCAGGAAGCTCCGCAGGCGTTCGCCGACGCCGTGATCGCTGTCGACGGCTACTGAGGCTCTCTTGCGGAAGAAGCGACTGTCGTTCGTCGAGATCGCGGGCCGGTGCGCCTGGAGGTTGTTTCTCGGCGCCGTGCTGGTCTTCGTCGCCGGAGGAATTGACATGAGCGATATCGGCCTGCCGCATGCGGACGACCCAGCCGTATTAGCAGCGAGCGCGGCGCAGGTGCAGCCCACGCTTGACGATGAGGGCCCCATGCCGGAAATCGGCAACCCGGGGCCGATGCAGACGATGAACGACAAAGAGCGCTTCATGCCGGAGAAGACGCTCTGGCTGAATTCCGCTCCCTTGAACACGCAGTCGCTGCGCGGCAAGGTCGTACTCGTCGATTTCTGGACCTATTCGTGCATCAACAGCCTGCGCAACCTGCCCTACGTGCAGGCTTGGGCGGAAAAATACAAAGCCGCCGGCCTCGTCGTCATCGGTGTGCATACTCCGGAGTTCGGGTTCGAGACGCTGCCCCCGAACGTCAAGACGGCGGTGCAGGAGTACAACGTCACGTACCCGGTCGCGATCGACAGTAATTATCGAATTTGGCAGGCGTTCAACAACGAATACTGGCCGGCGGATTACTTCATCGACGCGAAAGGCCGCATCCGGTACCATCACTACGGAGAAGGTGACTATCTGCAATCTGAGTTTGTCATTCAGGAGCTTCTCGCGCAAAATGGGGCGACCGGCCTGAGTGCGACCACGGTTGCCGCGTCAGGAAAGGGCGTCGAAGCGCCCTCCGGCGATGACCAGCAATCGCCCGAGACGTACGTTGGGCTTCGGCGCGCAGAGCGCTTTGCGTCGCCGGAGCGGCCCTCTCTGAATGCGCCAAAGACGTACACGGCGCCCGCAAAGCTCGCTTTGAATCAGTGGGGGCTTAGCGGCTCGTGGGACATCGGCCCGGAAAGCGGAGTGCTAGAGAAAGCGCCCGGCGCGATCGTGTTCCGGTTCCACAGCCGCGACTTACATTTCGTCCTAGGGCCGACGACGAGCGGCAAGCCCGTGCGGTTCAAAGTGACCTTAGACGGCGCCGCGCCCGGCGCGAACCACGGCGTTGACGCGGCCGCCGATGGAACCGGCGAAGTTCGAGAACCGCGCCTATATCAGCTCATTCGGCAGAAGGGGCAGATAAAGGATCGCACCTTTGAGATCGAGTTCCTCGACCCCGGCGTTCACGCGTACGTGTTCACGTTTGGTTAGACCGGCGTGCCGCTCGTCCGCCATGCGACCGTTCGAGTAGGCCCGGCGAACGTTTTCTATCGTGAAGCCGGAACACGAGGAAGTCCGGTTCTCTCGCTGCTCCACGGCTTTGCAAACTCGTCGCACTATTTCAACCGGGTTGATAAGGGCGGTCACTTTGCGGCCTGGGAACAACCGCAGCTCTTCTGCGAAGAGGTTCGCACCGGCTTTAGGTCGCTGCGACGGAGCTAGGGACAGTGACTCCGGTCCGGTAAGCGCTCCGCAGAGGTCGGTTTGGTCCAATGGCGTAGTGCGCGCTAAACGCCAGGAAGGAGTCAAAGATGAAACAAGCGGCTCTGATGAGTTTTGCGCTATCGCTTTGCGTCGTTTCAGCGATGTCGGCCGATGCCGCGACGAAGGCGGATGCGCCGAAGGGCAGCTATCTCACCAATGCAACGGGTACCGTCACTTGGGATGGCATCGCTGCCACCGATAACGGTCAGTTCAGTTGCTTAAAGCCGGCCAATGGAAAATCTGCGCTCTTCCCGTCGGGCGAAACCTGGACGATCACACTGACGCGCCCAAATTCAAGCGGGACAGTCACACCGTTTCAGTTCACGAAGAGCGACGGCTGGCAATACACGGTCACCATTACCGGCCCCGTGCCGGCGTCGTTCCCGTCGACTTTGTATCTCGTCACCGTGCAAAGTCAATCGGTCGGCAAGGGCGTCGAATCCGTCTCGCTCCAAGGAGAGAACGTCAACGAGAATAGCTGCATCCATGGAGATGGAACGAAAACGGCAAAGTAAGTAGCGCAACAACAAGTGGAACCTTCTCCTCAGGAAGCTATTGCGGCGATTCGGCGAGCGGCACCGCGCGTCGTCGCGGAAGTGCGTGCAGAGGACGAGGATAATATACCTTTCCGGATGCTCTACGTCGCGAACGTAGGCGGTGGTATTGCCTGCAACGTCACGGTCTCCGGCATGACACCGGATTACAAAAGCGACTCCTATAAGGCGGTGTCGGCAGTCGAGCACGTTATCCAGGTTCTTGCTGTCAACGAAGCGCGCTATGTCTTCGGGCTAACGTACCCAAGCCAGGCGTACGCTCGGAACGTCCGCCTGCGCTATGCGGATATCTTCGGCAACAAGTACATCACCGAGTATCGTTCCATCGATGAGGGACAGCTGTTCCCGATCTTCCGCGAACCATGGCTAGGCAAGGATGACGGATTGCCGGCCCCCGAGAAAAGCTCGGCCGAAGTCTCGTGGCCTATCGAAGAGTACGAGCGCCACGAAGGCTTCGTGGATGAATTGGTAGAGAATCCGCACCGATAGCATGGTGGGTTACCGTGGCTGGCGTTTTGCGCTCGTGGTGTTCGCCGACGCTTGAGGGCGACAAAAGCGGCCCGGCGCGAAGGCGCTTGCTTCCCTGACGCTGTCGGGAAGTTACTCGGGGATCACGCCCGCAAGCGGAGGTCGGAGGCGCCCGTGATTCTGCGACGCGCGTCGAGGATTCGCCGAATAGGCCGAAGCCCGCCGCAAGCAGCGAGATGCGGTCCATCCATGAGTTTCACGATAGCGGCCTGAGGTCGCCTGCGCTACCCTGAGATTGCTCAAGGCTTCTCTGAGGTTTGCCGATGTTCACGCCTGCCGGGCTCATCCCGCCACTCGTTCTTCTATTTCTCGCACTGATCAGAGCGGCGCCAAACAACACGGTTCCGGAATGGTTCCGCTCGGAGAGATCCCGACTAGCGTGACGCACTGAACGTCTAGTGTCGGGTGATATGCCCTATAGACGTCTAGCCACGCTATTCCATACCGAAGGTTACTGCTCGGGATTGTGCCGGCGACCCGAAGTGTTGCGGTCTTCCCGGATATCGAAACAACGGCGATCGGCCGAGGCAGGGGCTCAGCCCATTGATGCGATTTCGGATCCTTGTAAATGCGTTTCGCCGCCGATAGTAAGTCGGGAGCCTCTCTTTGTAGAACCGCCGCCGAGTCTCGCACATTCGGATCTTCGGCGCAGACATCTGGTGCCGTAAACGTTCGAACTGCCAGATACGCAACGTAAACGACAGCGAGGAGACCACCGCTGAGGACGATCAGCAGTCGCCGAGCCGAGCTGTTCAAAATAAGTACGACGCGGTTTTCAAAATAGCCCCAACCGGAGTCGAACTTTCACGCCAGGGTTCTGGCCGATCCTTTTCCGTCCCGGGAGTCCCGTTCTCTCGGGTACTTTACTGTCGGTGGCCCCGGACAGGCCCGGGTAGTCGCGGCTCCGCTGTGGGCATCCCGAACGTCATCGTTCCGCGCGCCAACTCTCCTCGGATCGGCTTCGGCGATCAGCCCGGAGAGCTACGGATTTGCGGGCCGCACAATGACGCGCCAACATGATAGCCGAGCGTCGAAGCTTCGGCCGACGCGCCGATCCAAGTCGAAGTCGGCTGATGGCAGACACCGCGATCGACCCGGAGCTCGCGAAGGTCTTCCTCGCCCTCCCCATTGCCGCGTTGAGCCGAAACGAGTTCAATGGGCGCCGCGCGAACCGAGCGATGCGGCCGTGATTGCGCTCGCTGGCGCGCAGGCGAAGATCAGACCTCTCGGCACTACGTGCTCGTCGGTTATCGGGTTCTGTGCGGTTCCGCTGACTCCGCAGTAGACGCACCGACCAACTGGAATGTAGACGGTCAATCCTGGTTCGATCCTTCTGTCGACCGAGCGCTGCTCGGCGAACCGTTAGCGAACGGGGAAGTCATGGCTACCGAATGGCTACCGCCAAGATTATTGTGAAAGAAAAACCGCGTCGTTACGCGGTTCTCGAGTATAGCCCCAACGGGATTCGAACCCGTGTTACCGCCGTGAGAGGGCGGCGTCCTAGGCCTCTAGACGATAGGGCCGCAAAAACTCCCCGTCATGGACTCGAACCACGGCATCCAGGGCCAGAACCTGGCGCTCTACCAGCTAAGCTAACGGGGAATGGTTTGATTTTTCTTCGATTTCTCGCCGCAAAAGTGTCGGTTTGACTGTGACA
>Ga0302177_10003038_pt1 | contig 11755 bp, 9 predicted proteins | sample I_Palsa_E1_2_FD_198780 | JGI IMG/M metagenome (GOLD analysis project Ga0302177, IMG submission 198780) | Peat permafrost microbial communities from Stordalen Mire near Abisko, Sweden - I_Palsa_E1_2 | ecosystem: Environmental > Terrestrial > Soil > Palsa > Peat permafrost | place: Sweden: Abisko... | reverse complement strand
TCCAGAAAGCTCGGTCATCGCTATAGGCGCGTTTCCTGTTCAGCGCATCCTGAAGAGTTACCGCCAATGTTTCATTGGTAAGGCCGACAATCGTCACGTTGACGGCCTCGGCAAGCAGCCGGACGAAGCGGGCACTGTTGCCGACATAGTCCGAGACCATCGTGTGGTGCTCGATATCAGGGTCGAGGAAGCCGCCGGTGCCGTCCGCGTGAGCGCGGATGGCCTGGACAATGTGCTGCATCAGCCGGGCGACGCGGGCGGTGTACTGCTCCGTGTCGTATCTTGCGCCGTCGAGGTCGGTCCACTGACGTGCCGTGCAGTCCCTGATCCATCGCCGGACCGCGGGCTGCGCATCAGGCAGGTCGGGCCGCCCGTCGAGATAGACGGGAAAGATGGCGTGGAACCGGTGATCTTCTTGCGGCGCGCGTTCCCTTGCCACGAAGTGATCCCACTCATAGCGGCACCATTCCGAGTCAAAGTAGGCCGGGCTGGCGACCGAGACGAGGACCGTGCTGGCCTTGAGCGCGCTGTTAATACGCGCCTTCCACATGTGCGAGCTCTGAATATGCTGCGTATCGAAAAATATGCTCAGCTGCTCGCCGGTTTGCTGCGCGAAGACGCGGATCATCTCTGCTGAAAGCCGGGTGACCGCTCCGTCGTCGTCGTCAGTACGCGCGTAGCTCAGGAAGACGTCGTACCGCTCGCCGCTCCCGCTCACGAACACGCCCCCTGCGGATCCCGGATGCCTTCCTGCGTTGAATGGTTCACTTTGAGCGCATCTGCCGTCAAGCCGACAATTACCTGCCGTTCAGATGGTCACCCGGGGAGTGGGCCGGGGAAGGCCGGAGAATGGGCCGGAGGCATGCCCCGGCCGGGGCATGCCGGGGAAGGCCCTGCCGGGAGAAGCCCCCTCCGGCAGCCTCGTACGTCCCACGCGCCGCCCGCCGCGCCGCGCCTGCCTGGCTTCCCGCGGCCTGCCGGTCCGCGCTATCGGCCAGGGCGAAGCACGACCAGCCCGCGGTGCTCAGGCACCGCCAGCCGGAGGTCCAGCTTGATGCTGTCGAAGCAGGCGCCGCGCGAGCCCTCGGTCAGAGATTGGCGAGGTCGGCGAGCAGCTGACCCCAGGCCAGCTTGGATGGCGACTGGCCTGATGCGGCGATCCAGTCGGTGGCGAGCAGGACGTACGCCTCGTCGCAGTAGGTGGCGAGGAACTCCCACGTCATGGACTGCACGGCGCCCCAGGTAATGCACCACAACTGGTCCTGGTCAAAGCCGCTGAGCGGTACGCAGTGACCGCCCCAGCTGCCGGCCACGGCGTCCGGCCCGGTAGTGACGGTCCATTGCTTGCCGACCTGGTCCTGCGCGGAGAGCGGGAGCTGCACGCCGATGTAGGCACCGCCATACCAGCCGATTGCCTCGCTGATCTCTGCCTGGACCTGCAGGTTCAGGGACGCATAGGCAGTGATCTTCTGGCCGGCCATTCCGGTCGACTTCCAGTAGCCGACGGCGGTGAGTATGTCCGTGCCCTTGTCGGTCTGCGGGTCGGCCGGGTTGAACCCGGTGATCGCGGTGTAGGCGCCGAGGGCCTCGGTGTCGGTGGGCACGAACGGCGCCCCGGCCCGGTCTCCCCAGATTTGCAGCTGGTGGGCGTAACCTGCCTCGACGCAGTCACCATACTGGTTATTGCCGAGCATGGCGAAGGGCAGGCCGTGGCCCCAGTGGGCGGACGTCGGCGGCGCCTCAGCCGCGGTCCGGTAGGTGCCGTAGGCAAGCGTCCGCGGGTCGTGGCGGGCGGCGTTCTTACCGAGCTTGACGTCAACCATGCGGAAATCCTCCCAAAGGTGCGGACTGGCGGGCCGCACTCAAACTGCCGCCGCCCTGCGGCATGATCGCCTGACGGTAGTGGCTCGATGCGCCCTTGCGGTCACGAGCAGTGAAGCTATGCACCAAGTAATCACTTCCCCTAGCGGCGGTCAAGACCTCGGCCATGTAACTCGCAGGCCAGTTCAGTACGCATTCCCGGATGGGTCGCGACCAGGCGCTTTGCCCCTACTCCCGGCATTGCGGGGAGTGATAGGCGTGCTGCGCGATCAATGAGCGGCCTGCTTTTCATCGACTCGCCTTCCGTAGCTGCTGCTATGACTTCTTGCGTACGACGGCGAGGCTGTGGTTCGCTACCGGGCCCGATCCGATGGCGATGGCCTTCCGTCCGGTCGCCAGCGCCACCTTGACCGGGACATCGCTGCTGGTGGTAGTCCCGTTGCCAAGTTGCCCGTTGGCGTTGTAGCCCCAGGCCCAGACATGGCCGCTGGCGGTGCGGGCGTAGCTTCGTCACATCCGGCGCTGATCGACTTCACGTGGGTGCCGGGCGGCAGCATGGCACCGACGGGCAGCTTGCTGCTGGCGGTGGTGGCGTTGCCGAGCTGCCCGCTGGTGCCCAGTCCCCAGGCAAGGACCACGCCCTTCGTGGTGAGGGCCAGGCTGTGGAAGCAGCCGGCCGCCAGGAGCCACGGTCCCGGCCGCCAGGCGTTCCATGATCACGGAGGATCCGCACGTCCCCGGCATGCCGGATCCTCCGTGCTAAAGCCGGCCCGGGCACGGGGCCACTGCGCGGAAGGCTTGCTGATCAGCGGCGCTTGACGGCCTGGAGCGTGTAGCTGTGCGCTAGCCGCCAGGGCCGGTCGGCCAGCCGCCACTCGCCGCCCTCGATCTGCTCCATCTGCCCGGGCAGGGCTTCCCAGGGCACGCTGTCGTGCTCGGCCAGGCCGGTCAGCTCCAGGCCGGCGTCCAGCAGCGCGGTGACGATCTCGCCGAGGCCGTGGTTCCACTCATGAGTGGTGTTGTGCGTGAAAACGACGTCGGTCTGCACGTACGTGCCGCCCTCGTCCCAGGCCAGCGGCTCTGCCCGCTCGAAATACGGGAAATCCACGACTATCAGGTCGTCCTCCCGGCCGTCAGCTAGCGCCCACAGCATCGGGTGACCCTCCCGGATAAACAGTCGGCCGCCTGGCCGCAGCAAGTCAGCGACCACGCCGGCCCACCGGCGGATGCTCGGCAGCCAGCACAGCGCGCCGATCCCGGTGAACACTAGGTCGAACGCGGCGGAGCCAAGGACGCCGACGGCGTCGTACACGTCGGCCTCGACGAAATGGGCGTCGTCGCCGGTGCGCTCGGCCAGGCTCCGGGCCTGTGCCAGCGCCGCGGGCGAGAAATCCAGCCCCGTCATCGAGGCGCCGAGCCGGGCCAGGGAGATCGTGTCGGTGCCGATGTGGCATTGCAGGTGTACTCCGCGCAGCCCCGCGATGCCGCCGAGGAGCGGCAGGTCGAACCTGACCACCCTGCTCAGGAACGCAGGATCCGCGGCGAACTGCGCGACCTGGTAGTCCGGCGATGCGGCATGCGCGGGGGCGCGCTCGTCCCAGCTGGACCTGTTCAGCGCCCGGTAGTCCTCCATGGCATTACCGTCGCACACTGCCCGGCCGTCGCACACTGCCCGGCCGCCGGCCCTGAAGGACGGGCGTGACGCGGTTGTCCAGCCACTCAAGCACCAGCGCCCGGAAGGCAGCTGGCTGCTCGAACGGCAGGTAGTGGCCGGCCTCATGCACGACCGAGTAACTCGCCGCTGGGAAGGCACCGAGCGCGCGGAACTGGTCGGCGTATCCCCCGATGCGGTCCTGCCGCCCGGTAAGGAGGCAGGCCGGTCCCGCATACCTGGCGGCATCGCCCTCGTCCGGCAACTGGTAGCCGCCCGAGCGCAGCCGCTCCAGGTATTCCTCGTCGCCGGGCAGCGAGGCCGTCAGCGCGGCGGCGACCCGCTGCGCTACCCCGGCGGTCCGGTTGCCGATGGCCGTGGCCAGGTGATCCCGCAGCCCGGCGGGCACGTCGTCCAGCCAGTGCTCGGGCCCCGGCTCGCCGGGCGGCTCGGGCAACTCGCGCGCTCCCGGCGGCAGCAGCTTGTCCCCGGCGCAGATGAGCAGCAGGCCGCTGACGCTGGCTGGCCTGCGCCGGGCCAGCGCGGCAGCGATGTAGCCGCCATAGGACCAGCCGGCCAGCAGGACAGGGCCGCCGCCGAGCGGGCCGCTGATGAAGGCGGACACCGCGTCGGCGACGCCTGCCGAATCGGGCGGCCCGGCGGGGGACTCGCCATGCCCGGGCAGGTCGACGTAGATCCGCCGCAAGCCGGGCCGCAGTCCGAGGACAGGTTCCATCGCCGCGGCCATCACCGACCGGTCCATGCCGAACCCGTGCATGCACAGCACTGGCTCGCCCTGGCCATGCTCATCCCAGGCGAGATCCACGGGTGCATGGAATCACGACGGCCATCCTCGCTGCGGACGGCTCCGCTGAGAGCGGAGCCGAATCGGGCGCAAATGAGCCGGCGAAGTTGCATATGAGCCTGTCACCGGGCCTCGTCCGCAAGTACCTTGTGCTGGAGAGCGCCGCGGCGGGCGGCGCGTTCCTTGAATGCGAAGGGCGCAGCCATGCAGGCCGAGGTCAAGGGCACCACCATGCCCATCCTGGAAGTGTCGCTCGAGCGGGGCGAGCAGGTGGTTTCCACCCGCGGCGAGCTGGCGTGGATGACCGAGAGCATCCAGATGTCCCAGACGATGAACACCGGGGGCGGCGGGGGCGGCTTCATGCAGGGCCTCAAGCGCGTCGTGGGCGGCGGCGGGCTCTTCCTGACTCGCTACGAGGGACCCGGCGCCATCACGTTCGCGGCCAAGATGCCCGGCCACATCATGCCGGTGGACATCACCCCCGGCCAGGCCTACTACGTGCACCGGCATGGCTGGCTCTGCGGTACGCAGGGCATCACGCCGAGCGTCGGCCTGCAGCAGACCTTCCGTGGCGGAATCTACGGCGGGGACGGCTTCGTCCTGGAAAAGCTGGAAGGTCAGGGCAGAGCCTGGATCGAGCTGTCCGGCGAGCTCACCACCTACATGCTGCCGCCGAACCAGACGCTGCTCGTCCACCCTGGCCACATCGGCATGTTCCAGGGCAGCGTGCAGTTCCAGATCACCCGCATGCGGGGGATCGCCAACGCGTTCTTCGGCGGCGACGGCTTCCACCTGGTCGCGCTGACCGGACCCGGCCAGATCTGGCTCCAGTCGATGCCGCTGGCCATCCTGGCGGCGTCACTGGCGCCCTACCTTGGCGGCGGCGGTGACAGTACCGGCAAGGCCCTCGGCGCCGGCGCGGCCGGCGGGATCATCGGCGACATGCTCCGCGGCTGACGCCCACCGGGCCGGCCCGGCCGCGGGTGAGCGGCCATGCCAGTGAGCACTTCCCTCGTTCCTGTCCAGCGGCAGGTGGACTTGCCCGGATGTTGGCCGTAACGTCCTGCACATGATCGAACAGGATGAGCCTCCGCGCCTTGAGGCGGCCGGCGGCGGGGAGCAGTTAGCCCGCCGCCATGGCCTGAGCGCGCGAGAGAAGTGGGGCTATGGCGTCTGGCTGTTCGTGGGCCTGGTTTTCGGGATCCCGGAGACCTGGGCCGGGATCGCGAACCCGCCGTGGCAGACGCTGTCGAACACGGTGTGGCACCTGGAATCACTGTGGAGCCCGGTGGCCATCATCGTGGTCGTCCTCATCGTGTTCATCATCTTCGGGGTCGTCAGGCATCCGCCGGCGCAAGCCGGGTATGTCAGCACGGGCGAAGGCGTGCCCGGGCGGGGGCGAACCGCGAATGGCCGGCTAACCAGGGGCAGCGCCGAGTCCATAAAAGAGCTGTCGGTGTTCGCTTACTTCCCCGTCGCGCTGGGCATCGTCGCCGCTGGCAGCCTCATCGCGGCCACGACGACCAGCGACATGTGGGTCCTTGGCTACGTCATCTACGGGCTGTTCGCGATTTTTGTCGTGATCATTCCGGATGTGCTGGCGTTCTGGTTCGCCAGGGACGTGGCGTTTCCTACGCTGGCCCGCACGGTCGCCGACCTCGAACGCCGCTGGCGCCCGGCCACGATGGTCATCGTCGCTGGCCTCGTTGTCTTGATGTTCCACCTGGCATTGCCCCAGTGGCCGGGCGCTATCGGCCAGCCCGGCAATGCTTCCGCCGCGCGGATCCAGCCCGGCAATGCTTCCGCCGCGCGGATCCAGCCCGGCACTGGTCCCGCCGCGCGGATCTAGTCAGCCGCGCGGATCTAGCCGGGGGATCCGCAGCGAAAGTTGCTGGCAGCCGCCGCCCCGAGCCCGTTCTCACGGTGAAGCCGAGCCGCACGCATTTATGACGGAGGATCTGCACCCCCTGGCCGGCCAGATCCTCCGTGATCATGAATTGCCGCACGGCAAGCCGCACGGCAAGCCGCACGGCAAAGGGACACAGGGTGAAGGCATCGGACGCTGACCGAGGCGCCCCCCACGGATCGGGCGGACGCCTCGGTTACGGTGTGTTACTCAGCCGGTACGGCCAGCGGCTCCTCCGGGATCACGAGGACCTCTTCGCGGCTGCTGTCGCCTTGCAGCCTGAAGAAGACCGCGTAGAGCACCGCGGCAAGAACGAAGCCGACCTCGAACGTGATGTCACCGAAGTGCGGGCTGTGCTTGGGCACGAGGCCGACGTAATCGGTCTGGTTAGCGAAGAAGTAGATCGATACCGCCATCGCGATGGCCATGGCGGCGAAGCCCGCCCACGGGTTGTGCTTGCGGTCGAAGATGAACCCGTCGACCCGCTTGCCGCGCCGCAAGAGCTGATCGGCGAAGAAGACCCCGAGCCACGGTCCGATCCAGTACGCGATGACCAGCAGGAAGTTGTTGTACTTGGCGCCCGCGTCGTGCAGCCCGGACAGCGCCACGAAGAAGCCGGCCACGCCGAGCACGATCGCGACGATCGCCCGCCGCAGGGACCCCGGCAGCCTGATGCCGAGCGCGAGGAACGACATCGAGCCGGAGTACACGTTGAGCGCGTTGGCGCAGATGGCGCCGAGCGCGACCGCGAGCAGCGTGACGTCCGCGATCCAGGTAGGCAGGTTGCTGGTGAAGCCGGCCGTCGGGTTGTTGCCGAACTTGTCGATGCTGGTGATGGTGGCCGCGGCCGCGCCGACGATCTCCAGCGCGGCGCACGAGATGAACACGCCGAGGCCGGCCCACAGGCCGGTGGCCTTCCGGTTCGTGTCCGGCGGCAGGTAGCGGGTGTAGTCACTGGCGTACGGGTTCCAGCCGGCCGCGTAGCCGAACGCCGCCCCGAAGGTGATCAGGAACCCGCCCGGGATGCCGGCCGCGTGCGCGCCGGGGTGCGACTTGGACAGGATCACGACCGAGGCGATGGCGAAGATGACTACCAGGACCGGAAAGGCCCAGCGCTCGAACGCGTGCACCAGGTTGTGGCCGAAGAACGCGACCCCGAGCTCCACCACCACGATGATCACGAGGCAGAGCTTCGTGTTCCAGTGGAACAGCGCGTTCAGCGCGAAGGCGCCGCTGACGCTGTTGACCGCGAACCAGCCGACGCCGGCCACGATCGCGTTGATGCCCGCGGGCAGGATGTTGCCGAGGAAGCCGAAGCCGATCCGGGACAGCAGCATCTGCGGTACGCCGAACAGCGGCCCGCGGGCGGCGAGCGCGCCCATCGACGCGCTGCCGAGCGCGGTGCCGAGCACGATCGCGAGCACGGCCATCCAGAACGACAGCCCGAAGAACCAGACGCCGATGATGCCGACGAAGATGGTCGCGAACTCCATGTTCGGCGACACCCAGGTCCAGAACTGCTGCAGCGGCTTGCCGTGCCGCTCGCTGAGCGGGATGAACTCGGCACCGCCGGGCTCCACCGCAGCTACCTTGTCACCGTACGTGCCTTCACGTACGTCGGCCTCGATAAGCACGGCCGCCGCCGTGCCACTGGATTCGGTCACTTGCCGTGCACCCCTCAGTTAGATGTGAGCGGCTGCATGTCAGCCGTGCTGGCGGCCGAATGACCTCCCAGCTGAGACCCGGTCCAGCCGTGCTGGCGGACCGTGCTCACCCCGTTCGGCCGGATACGACCCGAATCTAGTCTGGCTCATAATTGTTTCGATCATGAGTCGGCGCGCAGCAACTCCGCTGCCTGCGCCATGGCGGCCAGCTTGCCGAACGCGGCGTCGCGGGGCAGGTACTTCATGCCGCAGTCCGGCGCCAGGACGAGGCGCCCGGCCGGCACGTAGGGCAGTGCCCGGCGCACCCGGCCGATGATCTGCTCCGGTGTCTCGACGGTCACGTCACTGAGGTTCAGGACGCCCAGGATGATCGTCTTACCGGCCAGCCCGGCCAGCACGGAGCAGTCGAGGCCGGACTGTGCCGTCTCGATGGAAACCTGATCACACTGAGCGTCGGCCAGCTCGGGCAGGAACGAGTAGCCGTCCGGACGGTCGTGGATGATGGCCGCGTACCCGAAGCAGACATGCACGGCGGTCGTCCCGGTGATGCCCTCCAGCGCCCGGTTCAGTACCGCGACGCCGTAGGAACGCGCCTCCTCGGGCCTGGCCTGCAGGTAGGGCTCGTCCAGCTGGACGATGTCCGCCCCGGCCTCGAACAGGTCCCTGACCTCCTCGTTGACCGCCTCCGCGTAGCCGAACGCGGCCGCCTCCCGGTCCGGGTAGTAATCGTTCTGCGCCTGCTGCGACATGGTGAACGGGCCCGGCACGGTGATCTTGACCGTCCGGTCGGTGTGCGCGCGGAGGAACCTCAGGTCGTCCACCTCGACCGGGTGACGGCGCCGGATCGGCCCGGTGATCCGCGGCACCGGATTGGGGTGCCCGCTGCGGTCAAGCGCGGTGCCCGGGTTGTCGATGTCCACGCCGTCAAGCGCCGTCGCGAACCGGTTGGAGTAGCTCTCCCGGCACATCTCGCCGTCAGTGATGATGTCCAGGCCGGCGTCCTCCTGTGCCCGGATGGCCAGCAGCGCCGCATCCTGCTGCGCCTGGCCGAGATAGGCGGGATCGACCCGCCATAGCTCCAGCGCCCTGACCCGCGGCGGGAACCGGTGGGCGAGCCGCTCGCGGTCGATCAGCCAGTCCGGCTGCGGGTAACTGCCGACAAGCGAGGTGGGGAAGAGCATCGCTGGCCTCCGCCGGATTCTGCTGCACCTGAGCACGCTGCCGCCGCCCAGTATCGCGCACCGCCGGACCCAGCTCAGCGCCAATCGGCACGTATCCGGTCCCGGTCGGGCGCTCGCGCAGTCCGCGATTCGTCGGGTTCGCGATTGGTCACGGCCCGGCGCTGCCCAGCTCGGCACGGACCTGGGCGGCCCCGGCGACCATCGCGCCGAGCTTCGCTCGCGCTGCCTCAGGCGGCACGTGCCGCAGGCCGCAGTCGGGGTTGACCGACAGCTTCTCGGGGGCCACGAACCGCAGCGCCCGCCGGATCCGGCCCGCGACCTGCCCGGGCGACTCCACCTGGTCGGTCTTCACGTCGATGACGCCGAGCCCGAGACCCCGGTCCCACTGGTACTGCTCAAGCAGCCGCAGGTCCTCGTCGCCTTTCCGGGCGAACTCCAGCGCCAGCCGGTCCACCGCTGTGTCCTTGACGGCCGGGAAAAGGAAATCGTAATGGCCGGCCCACAGCGGCCGCGCGTACCTGTTGCCGTAGCAGACGTGCAGGGTCCAGTGGACATCAGGAACGTCGGTCACGATGTTGATCGCCTCGATCGCCAGCGCGATGTCCTCGGGATACCCGGCGAGGAACGGCTCGTCGATCTGCAGCAGCCGCGCGCCGGCCCGGGCCAGCTCCCTGGCCTCGGCGTTGAGCAGCCTGGCCAGTGCCCGCACAAGATCAGCCGGGTCAGCGTAGGCCATGTTGCGGATCCTGCGCGACAGCGAGAACGGGCCGGTGATGGACACCTTGACCGGCATGTCCGTCAGCTGCCTGGTAAAGCCGTAGTCCGCGGCCAGCCCCAGGCCGACGCCCATATCAGCCGGCTCGGGCAGGGGGTGAGCGACGCGGGCCTCGTAATAGTCGAAATAGTCGGCCTTGGCGCGCTGCGGTATCTCGACGCCAGGGATCCTGGCGAGCAGGTAGTCGATGTCGTTGTCCCGGCGCAGTTCGCCGTCGGAGACGATGTCGATGCCTGCCCGCTCCTGATCGAGAATGGCGGCCTTGATGGCCATCTCGTGGATCTCGTCCAGGTAGCTCTTGCTGATGCGGCGCTGGCAGTAGTCGTTCTTCAGCTGCCCGAGCCACTCCGGCACCGCGTACGACCCGATGACCGTGGTCGCCAGCAGCGTCCCGGCAGGCAGTTCCCGGACGCGCGCCCCGCGCGCCGCGGCGGTCATTCCCGCACCGCGGTCATTCCCGCACCATCGCGGTCAGGGTCTTGACATTGGCCGCGGGACGCTGCGCGAACGGGGAAATCCGGACGTCGAACCCGGCCCGGCTGCCGACATGCCGGAGCAGCGGGCCGTTGACCCAGTTCACCACCGAGCCGTCATACTTCCCCGGCCCGAAGAAGCCAGTGCCGTAGTCCCGGACGTCGGTGACGAACAGATCGTGACAGAGCAGCCGCCCGAACGGATGCAGCAGCGGCAGTGTGTCCGCGAAGCTGTTCAGTGCCCCGTTGTTGACGTGCATTCGTATATCGCCGTCAGACTCCAGCTGCGATCGCAGCGTCTCGCCAGTCAGGTCAGGCCCGATCTGGTAGAGATCCAGCCCCTCCAGCGGCACGTAGCGTTCCTGCAGCCGCAGCGCCCCCCAGATCTCCCGCCAGAAGGCGACCGCACGAGCGGGATCGCCGAAATGCTGCGGCAGCGCCTCGCAGAGAAGCTCAGGGCCGAGCCTGAGCAGCTTGTCGACGAGATCGCCCAGTCGCCTTGCGGGGGCGGCAAACCGCCGCGCGATCCGCCGCGCGTCCGGCCCTGGCAGGAAGGCGCGGACCTCGACCTGGTAGGAGCGCCCGCCGATTCTCGCGACCTCGTCGCCCGGCAGGTTGTCGTAGACGTTGGAGATGTAGACGAGGAACGCCTTACCGCGCAGGAAGCCCAGGCTGACGGCCGGGCGCGTCGCATCGACCACCAGGGCGTTCACCCGGTCGCCGTGGTGGGCGACGGCCTTGCTCGCGCGGCCGAGCACATGCGGCGAGTAGTCACCCATGAGGTAGTGCAGCCGCCGGTAGTAGTCCCTGCTGTGCATCCCGGAAAGCGTCACGAACTCGTCGAGCCAGATCCTGGCCTGGCTGCCGTTCCCCACCCCCAGCTCCACCACATACAGCTCAGCCGGCAGCGCCCCGCGCGCGTCCAGGTCGTCCCAGATCTTGAAGAGCTCAAGAATGAGCTCACGGACGGCCCCAGAGTCGCGGGCCGCGCTCTCGCCGCCGGGCAGCGCCCGCTCGTACTCCCGGCCGGTGGCCTGCTCCCAGAAGGACAGCGCCTGCCAGTAGAGCGTGTTGAAGCGCCAGATGCAGCTTGCCGAGCCCGTGCCCCACGGCTCCAGCGGCAGCCGCGCCGAGCCGGCCGGCGTCGCGTGCTCTGCCAGCAGCCTGGTCACCAGCGGGCCAAGGTCCGCGCCTGCCCGGCGCAGGTCCACCGCGATCTCCAGAGCCGTCTCGGGAGCCAGCGGCCCGTCGTCGGGGGGGCACGCGGCCAGGCAGCAAGGCCGGGCCTGCCTGATCAGGGCCGGGCCGCCACCCGGCGGCCAGCACCGGGCGGTAGTCGGCCGCCTCGCGGAAGCTGGACCGGTACTGGATCCAGTCGCAGACGATGCGCACCCCAGACAGGTCGGCGTCGCTGGCCCGCAGCGCCTCGATCACGGGCCCCAATGCGCCCATGAGATAGGCCGGGTCCTGGCCGCGGAG
>Ga0302177_10003031_pt1 | contig 11773 bp, 10 predicted proteins | sample I_Palsa_E1_2_FD_198780 | JGI IMG/M metagenome (GOLD analysis project Ga0302177, IMG submission 198780) | Peat permafrost microbial communities from Stordalen Mire near Abisko, Sweden - I_Palsa_E1_2 | ecosystem: Environmental > Terrestrial > Soil > Palsa > Peat permafrost | place: Sweden... | reverse complement strand
GATTGCCGCCGGCGCGATCGAAAGTGAGTTGCGGCGGAGCACCGGTGACGCCGGAATAAAAATTGATTCCGTAGATGTAGGGCGAGATGGGTTTGGTTTGGGTGGGGTCGATGGTGATGGTGACGTCGGCGGTAACGGCGACGGGAGTGGCGGTGGATTGCGATGAATTGGCGCTTTCACCGGCGGCGTTGACGGCGGAGACGACGTAGAAGTAGGCGGTGCCGTTGGTCACGGTGGTGTCGAGGTAGTTGGTGGCGGTGGGCGAGGCGAGCGTGGAGGTGAAGGGCCCGCCGCTGGTGGTGGAGCGTTTGACGTGGTAGCTGGTGGCGCCAGTGCTGGCGTTCCAGGTAAGTGAAATTTGGGCGTTGCCACCGGTGGCTGCGAGACCTGTGGGTGTTGCCGGGACGGTGGCGGGTGCGGTGGGCGCGGCGATTTGTGTTTCGGCGCCGGAAGTTGTGGAGCGTTTTACGTGGTAGCTGGTGGCGCCGGTGCTGGCGTTCCAGGTCAGAGTGACTTTCGCGTTGCCGGGCGCGCCCTGTAAACCGGTTGGTGCCGGGGGAGGGGCTGGAGGTGCAGCAGGTGTGGCGCTGACTTCGGTAGAGTTCGCGCTTTCGCCGGCGGAATTCAACGCGGAGACGACGTAGAAATATTTGGTGCCGTTGGTGACGCTGGCGTCGGTGAAGCTATTCGAGGTGGGCGCGGCGATCTGGGTTTCTGCGCCGGAGATTGTGGAGCGTTTGACGTGATAGCTCGTTGCTCCAGTGCTGGCGTTCCAGGTCAAAATTACTTGCCCGTTTCCGGCGGTTGCGGTGAGGCCTGCGGGCGTGGAGGGAACCGAGGCTCGTCCTCCGCCCGGATTGCCGGTGCCAGCGCAGGCTGCACAGATAAGGATGGCGACGGTTGTGACGGCGAGCGCGACGGATCGCAGCGCGCGGCGTACGAATTCCAAGCGGATTTTGTCAGGTAAGGCGAAAGTGGGCGAAACCCGAATGGGAACGATCGGGAAGGGGAATTTCATAGCTTAAGGTTAGGAGTTGGGGAAGTGGGCGACAAGCTGGCCGGAGGGACAGAAAAGGTTCTAGGCCGCTACGGTTGGTTTGGGCGGAGCGGTGACACCGACCAGACCGGCCCCGGAACATGCCTCAATCGGGCGCGGTCCGTGCTTTTTCTTCGACAAAATCAATCCAGCATGCTATTTAGCCCGCGTGCGAAACGTTCGCAGTAGAAAAATGCAGTTTCGATTCTCATGACGTCACGACGAGATTGGATGCTCAATCGCACTAGTATGCTGTGTTGTGTTTTGTTTTCGGTTGCGTTGTCGGCCGCTGTGCAAAATTCGCCCGTCAGCGGCGACTTTGCCGGTCTGGTGAAAATCACGGACAGCGGCCGAAGGCTTTACCTGCAATGCAGCGGTACCGGCAGTCCCACAGTGCTTCTGGAAGCTGGATTGCGCGTACGCTCCGATTATTGGAGTTACAACACCGCAAAACCGCCCGAAGAATCTGTTTTTCCGGGTATAGCGAAATTCACGCACGTCTGCGCCTACGACCGACCCGGAACGGTTATCGGCACGACGGCAAAAGACTGGAGCCGCAGCGATCCGGTTCCCATGCCGCGCAGCGCATTGAGCGTGGTGGATGATTTGCATGCGTTGGTTCGCGCGGCGCGTCTTCCGCTTCCCTTGGTGCTGGCCGGGCACTCGATGGGCGGCCTTTTCGTGCGCATGTATGCGCTGAAATTTCCGGAGGACGTGGACGGCATGGTATTCGTTGACGCGCTGCCGGATGGATTGCGGCAAAATATGACAACGGCGCAATACACGCTGTTCGTTCATTTGAACACGGAGATACCGAGCAGCCTGGACCTGTACAAAAGTGAATATGAAACGATCCCGTTTGCGCAAGCCTTTGACGAGTTGCGCAAGCTGCAATCTACAGGTTCGCTGAAGCCCATGCCGCTGGTGGTTCTGTCGCGCGGGCTTCCTGAGCCGATTCCGGCAGAGGACGTCCCCGCAGGATTTTCCGAGGCGCTCGAGAAGGCTTGGCGAATGCAGCAAGATGCGCTGGCGAAACTCGAGCCGGGTGCCCAGCAGATTATCGCCACGAAGAGCGACCACTACATTATGTTGCGGCAACCTCGCCTGGTGATTCGTGCGGTGCGCGATGTGGTGGACGCAGTTCACGCCGGACAAAACCACGTCTCGCCCCACGAATGAAGGTGAGCCTGGCGTTGACAGAAATGGGTTGATACTTTAGACTCGGAGTTTGTCTCTAGAAGGAAAGGTGTGACTTAGCGATGCGTACGTATGTGCCCAGAGGCCGAGAGGCCGAAGCATTGATGGTAGGTAAGGACTGGTTCGTGATTGACGCCGAGGGAGTGGTGCTCGGACGGCTGGCGACGAAGGTCGCGAGCTTGTTGATCGGCAAGGATAAGCCGACGTACACGCCGCATCTGGATTGCGGCGACCACGTGGTGGTGGTGAACGCCGAGAAGATCAAACTGACCGGGAACAAGATCGATCAGAAGATCTATCGGCACCACAGCGGTTGGCCGGGCGGATTGCGGGAAGAGCCGATCCGTCGGTTGCTAAAACGCCGGCCGGAAGAAGTATTGCGGGAAGCGGTGCTTGGGATGTTGCCGAAGAACAAGCTCCGTGCGCGAAGAGCAAAGAAGCTGCGTATTTATGCCGGAAGTGAAGGCCTCGCCCGCCACACCGGACAAAAGCCTCAGCCACTCTCGCTATAGCCTCGCGATTGACATTTTAGGTTGGAAAATCCAGGTTCGGTGGAGAAATCCGCCAGGGCCCCAGCATCGCCGCCGCTCGTTCGGCCCGGAATTCCGGCAGCAGACGAACGGTGAATGAGGAGGAATTTTGAGTTCAGCATCGAGTTCGCTGGCAGGTCGCGTGAAGCAGTTCTACGGCACGGGGCGGCGACGGGAATCGATCGCGCGCGTGTACATCAAGCCGGGCCCGGCGAAGTTCACGGTGAATGGCCGGCCGGTGGATAATTATTTTACGAATGTGGCGTGGCACACGGCGGCGGTGGAGCCGTTGAAGTTCACGCAGATGCTGGACCAGTTGGAAGTGAAGGCGATCGTGAAGGGCGGCGGCGTGGGGGGACAGTCCGGGGCGGTGCGCATGGGTTTGTCGCGCGCGCTATCGGTGCTGAACCCGGAGCTGCGGCCGGCCTTGCGCAAGAACGGATTTTTGACGCGCGATTCACGCATGAAGGAACGGAAGAAGTACGGGCAGAAGGGAGCTCGTCGCCGGTTCCAATTCAGCAAGCGCTAAATGGGTTTTGCCTGGATGCGCTTTGGCGCATCCAGGCAAATGTGGCAGCGGTAGAAGCAAAACTTTGGACCCGGTTTGGAAAATTCGGGACCGGGTTACATCACGGCCGGGAAGGAACCGGCAAAAAAGGATGCTGCTCCAGTCGTGGCATGGTGACGGCGGAGAAATAAGCACCCCTTCAAAAAAAGGAGAGACAGTGGGAGTCGAGATTACGATGAAAGAACTGCTGGAGGCTGGAGTTCACTTCGGCCACCAGACGCGACGCTGGAACCCGAAGATGAAGGAATATATCTTCGGCGAACGCAATGGCATCCACATTATCGATTTGCAAAAGACCCTGAAGATGTTCCGGGACGCAGCGCGTTACGTGTCCGAATTGTCGGGACAGGGCAAACGAATTCTTTTCCTCGGAACCAAGCGCCAGGCGCAAGAAGCGATCGCTGAAGAAGCGAACCGCTGCGGCATGTTCTACGTGAACCACCGCTGGCTGGGCGGCACCATGACCAACTGGGTGACGCTGCAGAAATCGATCAAGCGCTTCAAACTGCTGAAGGCCATGACCGAAGACGGCCGCATGGCGGAATTTTCCAAGAAGGAAGCGGCGCGGCTGGATCGCGAATTGAAGCATTTGAAGCAGAATTTCGCGGGCGTCGAGAATATGACGACTTTGCCGGACGCGTTGTTCGTGATCGACCCGAACGCGGAAGTGATTGCAGTGCACGAAGCGCGCCGGATGGGAATTCCGGTGGTGGCGATCGTGGATACGAATTGCGATCCGAACCTGGTCGACTGGGTTATTCCGGGCAACGATGATGCGCTGCGCGCGATTCGCCTGTTCACTTCGAAGATTTCGGACGCGGTGATCGTGGGACATCAGTCCTACGAGCAGACGCAGATCGCCGATCAGAAAGCGGTGGACGGAGCGGGCGAAGACGCGGTGGATTACGTCGATACCAGCGCTTACGAAGTGTACGAGAAGCAGGAAGGCGACTTCGTGGAAGGCGAGCCGGTGGAAGCAGCGGCGGATGAAGCGGCCGCGGTGCCGACCGAAGACGAAGTTCAACATCGCTAGACGCAATTCTGCGGACGCCGCAATTTGGACGTGGCGGAGAGCTTCAGGGGCTAAAGCCCGGTGTTTGGCGGCGGCACAAGGTCGGGGCTGAAGCCACGACCCACAAAAACCACGGCGACACGTTAGCACCTCGGCCAATTGTGTTCCGAAGTGTTCTGAACCGATTTCATAAAAGAGGAATGGGTACAACTATGGCTAGTCCAGAAGGAAAATCAAACGTATCGGCGCAGCAGGTAAAGGAGCTGCGGGACCGGACCGGCGCGGGATTCACCGCTTGCCGTGAAGCGCTGGTGGAAGGCGGCGGCGACGTCGAACAGGCCATCAACATTTTGCGGAAGAAGGGACAGGCGGCGGCGGCCAAGAAGGCGCAGCGCGCGACCTCCGAAGGCCTGGTGAGTTCGTACATTCACGCCGGCGGGAAAATCGGCGTACTGATCGAAATGAATTGCGAGAGCGACTTCGTGGCGCGTACCGATGAATTTCAACGGCTGTGCCACGACGTGGCGATGCACATCGCCGCGCTCGATCCTCGTTTTTTGCGCCGGGATGAAGTGACGCAGGAGACGCTGGACCGCGAACGCGAGATTTACAAGGAACAGGCGAAGGCGACGGGCAAGCCGGAAGCGGTGATCGAGAAGATCGTCAGCGGTAAGATGGAAAAATTTTACGAAGAGAATTGTTTGTACGAGCAGCACTTCATCAAGGACGAAGGCATGACGGTGAAGGAGCTGATCGACCACACCATTGCGAAGATCGGCGAGAATATTGCGGTGCGCCGGTTCATGCGATTTAAGGTGGGCGAAGCGGATGGCGCGGAGAAGCAGGCGCCGGCAGCGGTGGCTGCGGCGACGGTGCCGACGGCGTAAACTTTTTCGGTATGGCGCGAGGTTCAGAATCCGCCGCGTTTTCGCGGCGGATTTTTTTTGCCTGGGCCTTCTAATTTGGGTATCGGGGTGGCGGATTGTGGGTTCGGGATTGTTTTGGGGTTGGCCCGCCTGCGGCGGCCGCTACACGTGGCGTGGATTTCGGGTGGGCGGTTGAGATGAATTCGTTATGAGGCTTACGATTGCGTTTGGAATGTGGTTGCGTCTGTAGCGGCCGCCGCAGGCGGGCCGATTTCGCTTCAATTTATTTCCATGGGGGCGCCAAAATAATTCGGGAGCGATGAGATTTTGCCAGTCTCGCGTGAAGGAGCCCGAAAATGGATACTGACGTGGGTCCGTGCAGAGGCCCCGCCTGAGCGGGTTTTGCCAGATGTAGGCGGCAACGGAGCCGCCGCTATCGCCGGCGCGAAGGATATAGTCGTAGAACTTTTTTTGCCATAGCTCACGGTTGGTTTTGATGGCGTACCAACGCGTGGTTTGGCCTTTGAAACGGCGCAGGAAATCGAGCAGGTTGCTGGCGGAGTCGAGACCGCGAGCGAGCAGATGCAGATGATCGGGCATAGCGCAGTACGCGTCGATGGCAAATCGATATTCGATGGATTCTTTGCGCAATTCGTTGAGGGTCCACGAGGCGATTTCAGGATTGGTGAAGGCATGATGACGATCTTCGCAGACGGCAGTTATGAAGTACCGGCGCTGGCCAACGTAATGATCGGCTGGGAGGCGGATGTTGCGATGGAGATGTGGCATGGATGAGGGCGAGGGTACACCTTCAGGATGCGATTTGAGGAGGAAGAAACCAAAACAGGCCCGCCTGCGGCGGCCGCTACAGGTGGTGCGGATTGGGGCTGGGCGGTTGGCGCAAGAGCGCCGAGTGATCAGGAATAGATCGAGGGTGGGGAGTGGAGGAAGTCTGGTAAAATGCACGCGGCCAGGGGGGCTGGCCGAGCTGCTATGACGATTGCACAGAGTGCCAAGCGAAAAAGCGAAGAGAAAAGCGCGCCGGTTTACCAGCGGCTGGTGCTGAAACTTTCCGGGGAGTCGCTTTCCGGGCCGCATGATTCGGGAATCGATGCCGAAACGATTCAGGGTATTGCGCGTGAGGTGAAGGAAATTCGCGACCTGGGCGTGCAGGTGGCGATCATGGTGGGCGGCGGGAATTTTTTCCGCGGGACGCGGCAGAAAGAATTGAAGATCGACCGGGCGACCGGGGATTACATGGGCATGCTGGCGACGGTGATCAATGGCCTGGCGCTGGTGGACGCGCTGGAGAAAGTGGGCTGCCACACGCGGTTGATGAGCGCGATCGAGATGCATCAGGTGGCGGAACCGTTTATTCGCCGGCGCGCGACGCGGCATCTGGAAAAAGATCGCGTGGTGATTTTTTGGGCGGGTACGGGGAACCCCTATTTTTCGACGGACACGGCGGCGGCGTTGCGCGCGGTGGAGATCAAGGCGCAGGTGATTCTGAAGGCAACGCGGGTGGATGGCGTGTACGATGCGGATCCGGAAAAAGTGAAGACCGCCAAGAAATTCGAAAAAATTACGTATATTGACGTGCTGAAGAAGGGCTTGTCGGTAATGGATTCGACGGCGATTTCGCTGTGCATGGATAACAAAATGCCGATCATTGTGTTCGACATGACCGTGCCGGGAAATTTGAAGCGCGTGGTGCTGGGCGAGCATGTGGGATCGGTAGTCAGCGCGGGTTGAAATACGAGCAAGGAAGGAAATTACATAAATGAGCACGATCGCGACAACCAAAGACGCGGCAACGCAGGCGAAAATCCGGATGGAGAAGGCGGTGGAGGATTTCCGCAAGGAGCTGGGCACGATTCGGACCGGGCGCGCGAATGTGTCGCTGCTGGATCACGTGCGGGTGGACTATCACGGCACGCCGATGGCGATCAATCAGCTGGGCACGATGACGGTGCCGGACGGGACCATGATCGTGATTTCGCCGTGGGACGCGACGGCGGTACCGATGATCGACAAGGCAATTCGCACAACGGATTTGGGATTGAATCCGACCAACGATGGAAAGGTCGTGCGGGTGCCGATTCCTTCGCTGACCGAAGACCGGCGCAAAGAGCTGGTGAAGCACGTACACAAGGTTTTGGAAAATCACCGGACGGCTTTGCGGAATGTGCGGCGGGACGTGAAGGAAGCGGTGGAGAAATTGGAAAAGGACAAGAAGATTGGAGAAGATGACCGCAAGCGGTCGCTCGACGAATTGGAGAAGTTGACGCAGGCGGAAACGAAGAAGATTGAGGAGCTATCGGCAGGGAAAGAAAAGGAGCTGATGGAAGTGAAGTAGAGGTTTGCCGGCGCGAAGTTCCCTTCGGGTAAATTTTTGTTGCGGCGTTGTGGAAGTTTCCTTTCTGCGTGATCCGTTAAAACATAAAGGCGTTTGAAGCAGGTCCCTCGCTGCCCTTCGGGATGAACCTTGGCGCGGGGGCGCTCTCTCGGAGGTAGGGGTGTGCATCGAAGAGAGATCCTTCGTCGCTAGAGGCGCTCCTGTGGATGACGGCCAACTGCGGAGCGCGATGAGGCGACAGCCATCGTTACCGCCAGAAGCGGTGCGGGGCTAGTTTAGTGAGTGGACGGCTTCGGGCAGCGCGAGGGTGAAGGTGCAGGCGCCGGCGGTGGTGCAGGCCAGGGTGCCGCGGCGGACGATTTTCGATGGGGCGGCGTCTGGAAATACGGGGCCGAAGTCGATGGTGCGAAGATTTTCGGCGAAGGGGCGAAGGTCGGGGCTGCCGCTGATGAATTTTACGGCTTCGACTTTTGCGGATTTGGTACCGGGCGCGAGCAGGATGAAAAAATCGGCTTCGGCTTTTTGGTTGAGCAGCTTACCAGCGTCGAAGGTGCGGGATTGCAGGAGACGCGGCCGGGCGCGATCGACGAGTTCATCGATTTTGGTATTTTCGCCGAGCAGCAGGGTGAGGCGGGCGCGCGATTCCGGGTCGGCGTGGGGCGCGGCGATGGCTTCGGCGTAGAGACGGATGGCGTCCTGTTTTTGGCCGTGCTTTTCGTAAATTCGGGCGAGGTGATCGCCCGCTTCACCCTGCTGATTGAGCCTCCACGCAGCGCGAACGAAGTCCTCGGCGAAATCGAGATCGCCTTTTTTGAAGTGCACCCACCCCAGCGTGTCCCAGTAGACGCCGATGTTTGCGACCTGATTTAAGTCGTCGAGGGAAAGGTGCGCGAGCTGGAGATTGCGGAGACTTGCGTCGGTGGCGGAAATGGCGGATTCAGCGTACTGCTGGGCGAGATCGAGTTCGATATTCGCGTCGGCCAGGTTGTAGGCAACGCTGTTCCAGATGACGGGCGAGGAGTGGCCCAAATCAATGCCTTTTTGAAATGCTTTGAGGGCCTCTTCTTTTTGGCCGTTGTTGAGCAGCGCGCGGCCGAGGCTGACCTGGAGTTCGGCGCTTTGAGGAGTGAGCACGGCAGCTTTGTCGAGTTCGGGCACCGCTTCGGAATATTTGTGCTGCTCGAGAAAAAGCGCGCCGAGGGCCGCGTGGGTGACGGGATCGAGCGGATTGATTTTGAGCTGCTGGCGAAAGGCGGCTTCGGCTTCGGGAAATTTTTGCTGTTGCTGAAGCGTGAGGCCGAGGTAATTGTAGGCGTGTTCGTCTGACGGATTTACGCCGAGCTGGCTATGAAATGCAGCTTCGGCTTCGGTGAATTGGCGGGTGCGCAGATAAGCGAGGCCGAGATCGTTGAAACCCTGCTTGGTTTTGGGATCGAGTTCCACGGCGCGTTTGAGCAGCGGGATGGCTTCGCGCGAATTTCCGGAATTGAGCGCGGCGGCGCCGGCTTCGATCAGGTCATCCGGTTTTGCGGCGGCGGGAATTGCGGGAAGGCTGGTGGAATTATTTTCGACGATGAAAGATTGATTTTCGTCAGATTCGACGGCGCGGGAGAAGGCGTCGTAATCGCCGGCGCGCGTGGCGGGGAGCTCGCGCATCTTGAAATTCAAGATGCGTTCGGCGGTGAAAACGTGATTCTCGAAACCGTAGACGGATTTGAATTCGGCGTAGTCGCGGGCGACGGATACGCCGACCGGAGTTTGCGCGCTAAAATTCGCGGGCAGCGTTAATTTTAGACTGGTGGTGATGTCGAGCGGGCTGCCGAGATGAATGGGATCGGCAGGATTATCGGGCGGGCGGGGCATGCCGAGCGAGAGCAGCGGCACCGGAACTTTTGTTTTTTTTCTGGCCCAATCGAGATAGCCGGGCTGCTCGTAATCGAGATCGAGTTCGAAGGGCTTTTCGGTGTCGGTGGGGTCGCTGGGTTTCACGCTGGTGACGTTGCCGCGAATGCCGTCGAGGGCGGCGATGGTCTGGCCGAGTTGGGCCCATTCATTTTGCGGGGTGCGATGGAAAGCGAGGCGCAGGGCAACTTCGTTATCGCCGCGCAGAAAGTAACGGAGCTTGGCGGTGAGTTTGCCGAGATCGCTGACCTGCGCGTCGATTTCGACATGCTGGGTGGAGAGAAACGGCGGGTCAATGGGAGTTTCGACGATTTTTCCATCGCCGTCGGATTGGATTAGCAGAGCTGATTTATGGCGCAGCGCGGGAATGAGCAAACGAAACGGGGCGACTTCGGCGGTGGAATCCATCCAGATCAGGTCTGGGCCGTTGTGCGCGGCGGTAATCAGATGATCGAATTGCGCGGGCGAGGGAATGGCGGGGTCGAGCGGGCGCAGCAGAGGAATCAGGACGGGATCGGACGGGATATCGACGGACTGCAGCAGCGCGGACAGTAGCACGTACTTATCCTGGCCATCGCCGTACTGATTCTTGAAAACTTCGGAGGCGGTGTGGGGCTGATAGCCTCCGAGTCCGAAGGAAAGACTGACGTAGCGGATATTTTTAGCGACATAACTGTAGAGCGCCTGCATTTTGTCGAGGCTGGTAGTGCGTCCGACGGCCAGTTCCCGGGCTTTGGCGCGGATTTCGGGAGTGGGAGTGGAGCGACCTATGGCGAGAGCCGCATACCACTGCGCGACTTCGTTCCAATTTCTGAAAGTAGTGAACTGGATGTCCGGAATTTTGGGCGGAGGAAGTTTTCCGGCGGCGGGGTCGTCATTCGGAATAGTGAGATTTTTATGTTTCCAGCGATAGATGGTGCGCCCATTCTCGGTTTTCGACGAAAAAGGGCTGTTCTGCTGATCGATTTGCGCGGTGCCGGCCGGGGCGAGACGGGCTTTGCGAATTTCTTCAGCGGTAACATTCGAAAAATCGGCGGATTGAATCAGGACGGCGCGGCTTTGCGGGACATTCACTTCGAGCTGTTCATCGAGCACGATGGCGCGATCGAGGAAATTCTGCTCGAACCAAAATTGACCGGGAGCTTCCGGGGTGACGAGGTGCGTGGCGATCTCGTATTCGATGGCATCGCCGGGATGCAGCGCGGGAACCGTGATGTGAACTTCTTTGTAGTCGGTGTAGGCGGGCGCGTCGCGTTCGACGGGTGCGACCATTTCTTTTATGGCGTCGGGCTTAGCGGTGACTGTGGCGCCGTCGGGATGGAGCACGCGGACAAAGTGAACGTCGATCTTTTCGCTGGCGGAGTTATAGCCGAAGATCAGTTCGGCGAGTTGCTGAACGCCCGCGTCATTTTGCACTTTGACGCGCGAGGATAAGGTGCGCTCGCCGGTTCCGTCGTTTTCAAAACGTGCGGCGAGGGAATATTTTTCGATGATGAAAGGTTCGGCGGAGAAATCGGGGGAGGGGGTTTTTCCCGCCGGAGTACTGGAACCAGATAAGGGGACCGGAGCCGATTGCTGACGCCCAAAAGCATTCGAGGCGATTAGCATCGCGCACAACAGGGCTGCGGCACCACAGCGGTTCATTGAAGCTCCCAAGTTCGAGTGCGGGACGAGTTTAGTTGCGTTGGAGAACGGGGTAAAGCGGGAGGCAGAGAGTTGTTGAGCAAGTGACAATAAGGAAGCGAGATGGGTGATTACGGCAGTGGGTAGTGATTAGTGACGAGTAGCTGCAGGATTGGAGGGTTGCAGGGTTAAGCTACACATTCCATTGTGTTTAATTTGATTCCCGTTTTGATACGGTTACAGCGGCCCCTGATTGAGATCGATTTTAGGTAAAGTTCGGTCGGTTCGGGAGAGTGTCGGAATGACCGGACGCTGGGTGGTGGTTAGGATTTTCACAGGCAACGGCATCGCCAATCGGATGGATATATTTTTTGAGGGAATCAATTTGACAACGCGTACTGATTCTCTTATACTTCCTCGGTTGTAGATGGGCCGTGAGGCCCAGTGGTTGATTAGGGAAGTCTTTCGGCCCCGGACAAAGAGCAGTGGAACGGGAGCAGAAAGAGCGGCCGAAATGGGGCGCCAGCCCCGCAAAGCCGTGTGAGCCTCTCCGCAGAAACTGGAACGATGCAGTTCACTCCATAAGGGTGAAGCGTCTTCGCGGAGTACCTGGGTAATTCCTTGGTTGGCGACCTTTTCTTTCATTCACTCGCATATTTCTGTGCGGGGTGCGTAAGCTGCGC
>Ga0302177_10003029_pt1 | contig 11787 bp, 11 predicted proteins | sample I_Palsa_E1_2_FD_198780 | JGI IMG/M metagenome (GOLD analysis project Ga0302177, IMG submission 198780) | Peat permafrost microbial communities from Stordalen Mire near Abisko, Sweden - I_Palsa_E1_2 | ecosystem: Environmental > Terrestrial > Soil > Palsa > Peat permafrost | place: Sweden... | reverse complement strand
GTGAGGTCGTTTACGGCTACGAATTCAATGTCGGGGTTGCCTAGAGCGGAGCGGAAGACGTTGCGTCCAATGCGGCCGAAGCCGTTAATGCCTACCTTTACAGCTGCCATGATTTTTGGTTGCTCCTGTCGTATTTGCTGCGTTTGTTGATCCGTCCAACCATTGTAGAGCGCGGCGAACCGCTCCGCACGCCATCAGAGCGGATGCTATCACTGGCGCAACGACGGTGCAAAATCCACAGAACTCCTCCCGTCACGGAATCGCGACGGTTACGTGGCAACAAGCTTTCCGGGCGCGCGGTTAGAAGTTGAAGAACTTCTCGCGGAGGGCACCTTCGTAGTTCTTCTTCGCCTCTTTGGCCTTCTCGCGAAAGTCTTCTTCGCGAAAGTCTGCCGCCTCCCAGGCGTCGATCTCTGCCTCGGAGTGGTCGCCCGAAGCGAGCGCCTCTTCTTCGCGAATGGCCTTGATCCACTGTTCCACGGCTTCTTTATAAGCAGCCTGCATCTGATCCAGATCGGAAACTTCGACAGCCATCGCTCACCTCTTTTACCCGCGACAGTACTGCAGCTATGTGAAAGGACGATGTAAACCGCTGAGAAAAGACGAGATGAAGGCGCGCGAATTCGAGGAATCGGAGAAGTGGCCGGGGTGTCGCAAAAGGTGCGAGCGATTTGCGGGAGGCTTCCGCGCTGTGTTACAAGCGTCGTATGCGCGATTTGCGCGAATGGATAAGCGAAAAGATGAGACGACGCCCTAGACGTGGACCGAATGATTCGGAGTCCACGGGGAAAAGTGGGCAGGAGTTGCCCTCGAACCAGCCAGCTCCCCTGAGACCGAGCTACCCGGAGGCTGCGCCTTCACGCGCGGCAGAGCCAGTCAACGCAGAGCATGTCGTTGAACCGGCAGCAGAAGTTGCTGCCACGACTCACCACGCTGCGACTACAGCGGTTCCCGAGCCCGCTGAGCCGAAGATGGTAATGGAGACACAGCCTGAATCACTTGCAACGCCACCCGCCGAACTGACGGCGATCAAGTCGCCAAAGGGATACGTGGTGCTTGCAATCGGCCTGCCCGGTTCTGGCAAAACCACTTGGTACAAACGTCGCGGTGTCACTCCGCTATCGAGCGACCTGCTGCGGACACTTCTGTTTGATGACATCACCGAGCAGCGCTATCAGGGACTCGTATTTTCCACCCTCCGCAGTCTGCTGAGAGCTCGCCTTATCGCCAAGATGCCGTGGAACTACGTGGATGCGACGAACCTGTCTCCCCATGAGCGCCGGCAGTGGATCAAGATGGCCAAGAGTTTCGGCTATGAGGTTCAGGCAGTTTTCTTCGACGTTCCCCTGGCCGTGTGCATGGAGCGCAACTCGAAGCGCGACCGTCAGGTGACCGACGAGGTGATGCAGAAGATGGCCGAGCGCCTGAAGCCGCCCACCTTCAAGGAAGGGTTCGAGAAGATCACAGTCGTACGTGTGAAAGGCCAGCCCGGTGCCGCAGGAGAGCCGGCGGCTGTAGACAACGTTCCCGAGGCAGCAGAGTAAAGCCGCACTCTCCATCAGGTTAGAGTAAACACATGCCCACGGTTGGCGTTGAGTTCGCGAAGGTGAGCTACACGCTTGCAGGTGGGCGTGTCTTATTGCGCGATGTCTCTTTGAAGCTTGAGGCCGGAACGACGACTGCCTTGCTGGGACGAAGCGGATCGGGCAAGACCACGCTTCTTCGCATGGTGAACAACCTGGTAACGCCTACCGCAGGTGAGATCTTGGTCGCAGGCAAACCCACACGAAATGGCGACATGGTGGCGCTGCGTCGCAGCATTGGGTACGTGATCCAGGAGACGGGACTGTTCCCCCACATGACCGTAGAGCGCAACGCTGGAATGGCGCTGGAGCTTGCGGGACGTTCGAAGCAGGAGATCGCCGCCAGAGTCCGCGAGGTGATGTCGCTGGTGGGCCTCGATTACGAAGAGTTTCGCGAACGTTACCCTTGGCAGCTCTCAGGTGGTCAACGCCAGCGGGTGGGGCTTGCACGGGCACTCGCAACCGATCCGTCTGTGCTGCTAATGGACGAGCCCTTCGGCGCTCTCGATCCACTCACCAGGGCCGAGATGCAGACCATGCTGCGAGAGCTTTTGAAGAAGGTAGGGAAGACTGTCTTGCTGGTGACTCATGATCTGGACGAGGCTCTGTACCTTGCGAAGCGCGTGGTGGTGCTCTTCGAAGGCGCAGTGGCTGCGGATATGCCTGCGGAAGAAGTTTTACGGTCAGAAAACCCTCATGTAAAAGATTATGTTCATGCCGTACATCGTGCGGTGCAAGCATGATGAACTTCCTGCGTCAGAACGGTTACGACATCGGACGACTGACCTTCGAGCATCTCTGGCTGACCTTATCCGCGATGCTTTTAGCCGCGGCGATTGGGTTGCCACTAGGAATTTTGCTTACGCGAAAGCAAGCACTCGCTAAGCCAGTCATCGGCTTTGCAAACATCCTTCAAACCGTCCCAAGTCTGGCGCTGTTCGGGCTTCTGCTTCCGGTTCCGTGGTTGGGAGAGAACGCGGCGCGTCTGGCGATACTCGCGTTGACCGGTTACGCACTGCTCCCAATCCTGCGGAACACCTATGCAGGAATCGGCAGCGTGGACCCGGCGCTGGTGGATGTGGCCAACGCGATGGGTATGACCTCTTGGCAGCGGCTGCTGAAGGTAGAGCTTCCGATGGCAGCGAGCGTGATCCTGGCTGGGCTGCGAACAGCAACCGTAACCTGTGTCGGTGTGGCGACCATTGCAGCGGCGATCGGTGCGGGCGGCTTGGGAGAGCTGATCTTTCGCGGCGTCGCCAGCGTCGACAACGGGCTGGTACTGGCTGGCGCTATTCCAGCGGCGCTCCTGGCGCTGATTGCAGATGCCGGGCTCGGTTTGCTGGAGAAGCGATTGGCCGTGAGGCGCGTCTGATGTGCGCCTTCACCCGCCGACATGGGCTATGGCTACTTCTTTTGTCGGCGTTCTCAGTTGCGTTGACAGCGTGCGCGCCACCGCGCTCCTCGCGAATCACCATAGGTGCGAAGAACTTTACGGAGCAAGTGGTCCTCGGGGAGATGCTCGCACAGGAGATCGAAGTGGTGACAGGCGAGCAGGTGGACAGACGTTTTTACCTGGCAGGAAGTTATCTCTGCCAGCAGGCGTTGGTCAGCGGGCGCATCGACGGATATGTGGAGTACACCGGAACAGCGTTGACGGCGATCCTGAAACAGCCGCTTCCTCCGCTCGGGCAGCGCGATGAGGCTACTGTCTTTCGCGAGGTGAGTTTACTGTACGCCTCGAAATATCACGTAAAGGTAGGACAGGGGCTCGGGTTCGAAGACACGTTCGCGATGGTAGTGCGAGGCGACGACGCGAAGCGTCTGGGCGTGAAGACGATCTCGGAGGCTGTGAAGACCACTCCTGATCCGAGCGGATGGCGGCTCGGAGTGGGGTATGAGTTTCAATCGCGGCCCGATGGTCTGCGCGGACTCGAGGCGGCGTACGGATTGAAGTTTGCAGGAGAACCTCGCACGATGGACCTTGGACTTCTCTACCGCGCACTTTCGAACAACCAGGTAGATATGGTGGCGGGCAACTCGACTGATGGGCCAATTCGTGCGCTCGGCTTCGTGGTCCTCGAGGACGATAAACACTACTTCCCGCCCTATGAGGCCGTTCCGTTGGTCCGGGAGGATTCGCTGAGAAGGCATCCGGGAATTCAGACGGCGATGGATCGGCTGGCTGGCAAGGTGAGCGCCGATGAAGTGCGCGGTATGAACTACGCGGTGGACTCAGAGCATCGGGATGTTGCGGATGTCGTGAGGGAGTTCCGCAAATCAAAGGGACTCTAGTTCGCGTGAACGATTCAGAGTGTGAGCGAAGGGTGGGGATTGATGGTTGAGCCGTGGTTACGAGGCACCTTGACCGAAGTCGATGCAGTGCGAAGACAGGTGCTGCACGCGCTGGAACTGGCGGCTGAGGACGTCGAGCAGTGGTGTGCGGGATTGAGCGATGACGAGATGAATGCGCGGCCGTTTGGAATAGCACCGGTCGCCTTTCATCTGCGCCACATTGCACGAAGTCTGGACCGCCTGCTGACCTACGCGGAGGGTAGAGCCTTAACCGGAGATCAGATAGACGCGTTGGCTACAGAGATGGAGGGCGGCGTCTTTTCCGAAGTGGTCCTCGCCGAAGTGCGTGCTGGGCTGGGCGAGGCTCGGCAAAGGGTGCTCATGATCTCGCAGGTAGGCTATGAAAGTCCACGCGGAGTAGGCCGTGCGAAGTTGCCCAGTACTGTGGGTGGTCTACTGGTCCACTGCGCAGAGCATACTCAGCGCCACATCGGGCAGGCCGTTACTACAGCTAAGGTCGTGATGGGAGCGCGGGTGAAGTAATCTCGCTACTTGCTCGAAGCGCTTGCCTCATCCGATAGGTCTAGCTGTAGGTCCTCACTTTGCATGGTTGACTCGCGCAATTGTGTCGCGTTCAATCGCTGCGAGGAAGAACATGCCCCAGACGCAGGAGATACACGCAGTAAAAAGCAAAACGGCATCTTTTCTTGGTCTGTCTCTGCTGTGCACCATCATTTCGGCAGCCTGCGTCGCCATTCCAATGTTTGTCATTCGCCCCTTTCGCCCACAAGGTGCGCAAGAGTTGGCAATTGCCCTGACGGTTCGTCACGCAGGCCCATGGCTCGCCGGCCTATGCGCTGCGATTGTGCTGCTGGTGACGCTTCGGCTCTGGAAGACTGCCCGGATGGGCATTCGGATCACATTGACCTGCCTCTTTCTGCTTACTCTTGCGTGCGCAGCCTTCACCCATGTCAACATCTTCGAAAAGATGTTTCACCCTTACGATTCGCCTGCTTTCGAAAGCGCTGCCGATGCGAAAGTTGAATCCGATGACAAGGTGCTTGCGGTAAAGGTAGGTGAGGATGCACGGGCTTACCCGATACGAACCATGGGCTATCACCATATCGTCAACGACACGGTTGGAGACAAGCCTATCGCTGTGACCTATTGCACGTTATGCCACACCGGCTTGGTGTGGAACCGCGTCCTCAACGGAAAGCTTCTGCACTTCCGCCTGGCAGGCATCAACAACGGAAACGCTCTGCTACGAGATGAGGAGACCAGCAGCATCTGGCAGCAAAGCACCGGCGAGGCGATCTTCGGCCTATTAAAGGGGCAACAACTGCAGCTTGTTCGGAGCGACGAATTGACCTTCGACTTATGGAAGAGCGAACAGCCACGTGGGCAGGTTTTGAAGTCGGACCCGCCCTATGCTGCTGAGTACGATCCCAAAGACTGGGAGCGGCATGTTCAGAAAACAAGAACCGTGGTGGACACGGCGAGAACTGGAATCAGTCCACATCAGCTCATGCTCGGTGTAACGGTAGCAGGAGAGAGCAAGGCATACCCGATTGAGTCGATCCTGGCAGCAAAACTGATTCAGGATCGCGTCGGAGGCTTGCCTCTTATCCTGGTAGTTGGACCCGACGGTGGTTCGATCAGAGTCTTCGAAGGAAGGCTCGGAAGTGAGCCGGTCGCGTTTGCGCGAGGCGTAGAAGATCGCGGAATGAGCGACCTCGGAACGGCGAGCGTCTGGAACTTCCAGGGCTGTGCGGTGGACGGAAAGCTGTCAGGGCAATGCCTGACGGAGATCGACGCGCATAAAGATTACTGGTTCGATTGGCTGAACCATCACCCTGATTCAGCCGTCTTCAAAGGCTAACTGACGAGGTGGCCCATCTTCTCGCGCTTTGTCTGAAGATAACGTTCGTTGGTGGGCTCGCTCGGAACCTCAGCGGAGATGCGCTCAACCACCTTGACACCTGCAAGCTCCAACGCTTCAACCTTCTCCGGATTGTTGGTGATGAGGCGGACCTCATTGACTCCCAGGTGCTTGAGGATCTGCGCCGGCAACTCAAAGTGGCGGCAGTCAGCTTCATACCCGAGCTCTAGATTTGCCTCAATCGTGTCGAGGCCTTTGTCCTGAAGCTCATACGCGCGAAGCTTAGCCATAAGCCCAATGCCGCGGCCCTCCTGCTGTTCGTAGAGCAGGATGCCTTTGCCTTCATCGGTGATCAGGGACATGGCCAGCTCGAACTGCTGCCGGCAGTCGCAACGCAGCGAGTGGAAGACGTCGCCGGTCAGGCACTGCGAGTGGATCCGTACCAGAGGAGGAGCAGTATGAATATCGCCCATCACCAGAGCGACAGCTCCTTCCACTCGTACAGCCGGTGGGGGTATGTTGTCGTTGCAGGCGGCTGGGTTTTCGATCACACCCTCGAAGCCGAGGATACGAAACTGTCCCCAGCGGGTAGGAAAGTCGGCGTCGGCTACTTTGGTCACACTTGCGAACGGCATCGCTTGATTATACGTTTCCTGCTTCATGACCATTAGACTGCACAAACAGGGTGTTGGATGCGAAGTTGCGGCAGGGGCGTAAAGTAATGGTGTGACCCAGCCAGATCCCAAGCTGATTCTGATTACATTGCTGATAGAGCTGGGCGTTGCCGCGGCGTTTTCGAGCTCCCTGGCGCGATCGAACCGCTTTAAAAATCTCCTCCTTTTGTCGCAGCGAACTTCACGCCAGACGATGTGGCTCGTCATCATCATCTGTGTGCCGCTAACCCTGGGCGTCTGGGTCCGAACCGCCGTGCCGAACTTTCTGGCGGCCGATCTCTCGCTCGAGATCACGATCCTTCTGGGGATTCTCGTGGGGCCGCTCGCAGCGATGGCCGGCGGAGCGACGCTCGCCATTCCAGCGGTCCTGCACCACGAGTACTGGGCGCTTCCGGTCAATCTAGCCATTGCCGCCATCGCCGGAGCCTTCGGCCGTTTTGCCGACCCCGAAGACGTATGGTCGTTCTCTCCCATGATCGACCTGAGCATCTATCGCTGGGTTACTCGAAACCTGCGACGGCCGCAGCTCGATCGTCAGATTCTCCTGCTGCTGTTGGTTGCCGGGATGCAGCTCGGAACCAGCGCGCTATCGCACTACTTTCCGCGTTACTACTTCGAGCTCAACTCCAGAGAGTGGTGGGTTCAGCTTTTGATCTGCGCCACCGCGCCCATCGTGGTCGGAATTCCACTCAAGATCTGGAACGCGGTTCGTGTCGAAAGAAAGCTGGAAGAGCAGGGAAGGTTGTTGCTGGAGGCACGACTGGATGCGCTGCAACGCCAGATCAACCCCCACTTTCTATTCAATACGCTGAACTCTATCACCTCCCTGGTTCGCTCTCAGCCGGAGCTGGCACGCGAGATGATCGTCAAACTCGCCAACATTCTGCGCGTTCTTCTGAAGGACCGGGAGGCGTTCCTTCCCTTGAGTGAGGAGCTCCGCTTCACCGACGACTATCTGGACATTGAAGTAGTTCGGTTCGGCGACAAACTTAAAGTCGTAAAAGAGATCGCGCCAAATACCCTGGACATCGTCGTCCCGGGAATGCTCTTGCAGCCGCTCATTGAAAACAGCATCAAGCATGGCCTGGAGCCGCGAATCAGCGGCGGCACAGTCACGTTGCGCAGCCGGATTACTGAAGAAAGGCGCCTGCTGGTGGAGATAGAAGATGATGGAGTCGGCATGGCGCCGGAACGCATCGACGTCTCCCTGGTGAGTGGTCTGGTCCGTCCCGGCAATGGCATCGGCGTACGCAATGTACGCGAGCGCATGCAGGTGTTATATGGCGATCTGGCGACCGTGGAGATCAACAGCCGTCCCGGCCGAGGGACCAAAGTTACGCTGCTCATGCCGATTCTCGACGCGGGTGCCGAAGCCTGGAGTCCCATCAGCGCTGCGGCTGGGCAGGTAATCAGTCACATGGTGGAAGATGCAGTCCGCGCGATGACGCGGTCGTAGTAGTCCTCGTATAAGGGGATAACGCGAGAGGCGCAGAAGTGATCCTGCGCAGTCTTTCGACCCGCCCGTGCCATCGCTTCCAGACGTGATTGGTCGCCTAAAAGTGAGATGGCGGCAGTGGACATCGCATCGGTATCGCCTACGTCGAAAAGCAGTCCGTTGTGGCCGTCCTCGATGAGCTCGGGAACTCCGCCGACACGTGTGCCGATAGTTGGAACGCTGCACGCCATAGCTTCTAACGCGGCCAGTCCAAACGACTCCATCTCACTGGGCATCAGCATCAGGTCGGCCAGCGGGAGCAGCTCGTTGACGTTGTCCTGCTTCCCAATGAAATGCACGCGGTCCTGCACATTGTGTTCGCGAGCGAGATACTCTGCAACGCTGCGGTCGGGGCCGTCCCCAATCAGCATCAGACGTGCGGGCATAGCTTTAGCCACGCGGGCAAATACCTTCACTACATCCTGAATCCGCTTGACTGGCCGAAAGTTCGAAAGATGAACCAAGAGCCGCTCGTTCGGCGCTGCAAAGCGGGGCCGCATTGCAGCTACCAGTTCAGGATTGCGGAGATAGACGTCACAGTTGACGAAGTTTCGGACGACCTCTATCTCAGAGGTAATCCCGAAGGCTTCACGCGTGCGGTCGCGGAGATAACTCGAGATGCTGGTGACACCATCCGACTGCTCGATACCGAATCTGGTGATCGGCAGATAAGAACGGTCAAGGCCGACCAGAGTAATGTCGGTGCCATGCAGCGTCGTGATGAATGGCAGGTGAATTCCTCGTGTGGCGAGCATCTGTCGAGCAAGGAGTGCACTCACAGAGTGAGGAATCGCGTAGTGAACATGCAACAGATCCAGTGAATAGAACTCGGCGACCTCGGCCATGCGTGTCGCAAGCGCAAGATCGTACGGCGGATGTTCAAACAGCGGATAGTTTGATACCGCGACCTCGTGAAAGTGAATATTCGACTCGCGGCCACTCAGTCGAAACGGCTGAGAATAGGTAATGAAGTGAATCTCGTGGCCGCGATCAGCGAGCTCAATACCAAGCTCCGTAGCCACCACACCGCTGCCGCCATAGGTGGGATAACAAGTGATGCCGATCTTCATAGTCTTCCCATTTCCCTAGGCCGCATGTGTCTCTCCTGTTATTGGACGAAGCAAAGTCTTTATAAGACTCCCTCATGTCCGAGAGCGTTGTCGTCAGCTCCTCGGTAAGATTCAGCTAAGCTCCAAGGTCCCCATAGTTGATGAGCTGGGGAGCATTTGGTTGCAGACTCCTCGCAGGCAGCTCTGTGAGGAGAGCACTTCGTTCCACATCGCGATGGGTGCGAAGCCGAGTGGTGACAGCGTCAAGGTCACCGTCGTTGTAGCCGGGATGGCAACAGAGTTCGAAGGTTCCTTCCGAAGGCAACGCACGCAAAAGTTCGCGCAGGGTAGGAGCGTCCAGATGGCCTGTCGCGGAGATTCCGATAGTTCCATTCGTAGTAGCCACACGCGCGTCACAAATCTTTGGCTGGCGGTCGAACCTGCTCTTAAAACTGCTGAGAAGATTCACCTGAAAGCGGCGAAGGCGGTTTCCATGGCCGAGAGCAAGACTCCACGACTCTTCAAAGGGATTACGAATTGCGCCGACATTGCAACGTTCGGCAACACGCAGCAGTGGCCGAGTAACGGCAGGGAAGAGGTGTGTGTGCTTGTGAGTATCGAGGTGTGTAACGTTGATACCGGTGTTACGCAGCTTTTCTACCTGTGCGAGCGCCTCTAATTCAATCTCCACCTCACTGATCTTCCCGCGCAAGAGCGCCTGTAAAAAATCGACGAGCGAAGGACGAAACGTTTTGCCGTCGGAGCCAAGCAGCGTGGGGATACTCTGTGGCGGCGAGACTGGGCTGCCATCCGTCAGCGTGATGTGACAGCCAACTCCAAGAGTTGGGTTCTCTCGAGCAAGCGCAACTGCGTCATCGAATGCTGCGCCGGTAGCCATCAACGTCGCCGACGTAAGAACGCCAGCCTGATGAAGTTCGGCAATAGCGCGGTTGACGCCGCGGGTTAGACCGAAGTCATCCGCATTGATGATAAGTCGGGAAGGCATAGATCCTTAGGAAGTGGAAAGCAGTCAGCGCCTGAGCCATGATCCAAGGCTCAGGCGCTGATGCTTATTGAACATGCAGCGTCGCCTTCAACGGAGTATCGCTTGAGGAAGGCCCCGCTGTCACGTCATACGCGCCTGGAAGCAACTGCCATCCGTTCTGCTCCGTATTGAAGACCGTAAGCGAAAGGGGGTGCAGAGGAAGCGTGACCTCTTTCGATTCGCCCGGTGCGAGCTTCACCCGCTGCCATGCAGAGAGGCGCTTGTAGTCTTCCTTCGCAGCTGTGGGCAATGAGACGTACACCTGAGCGATCTCGGTTCCTTCACGCTTGCCGGTGTTGCGAACGGTGAAATGAACGGTGCGCTTGGCATCGTCTACGGTAAGGCCGGAGTACGCATAGGTCGTATAAGACAATCCGAAGCCGAAAGGATATAACGGCTGCTTGTTGGCCGCTTCAAACCATTTGTAACCAACCTTGGCGCCCTCGCTGTTGTAGTTCACATCGAACGGGGGAACTGGATGGTCACTATTCGTGCCAGCTGCCACTCCCGCGAGGCCCGGTACAACTGGGTTTGGTAACTGCGCATCGTCTTTTGCGAACGTGACCGGAAGCTTGCCTGATGGGTTGACCTCGCCGAAGAGAATGTTCGCCAGCGCCTGCGCACCACCGATGCCCGGGTACCACATCTCCACGACGCCCTTCACATGATCAACCCACGGCATGCTCACTGGGCCGCCCGTCTCAAGCACGACGATGGTGTTCGGGTTCGCTGCGGCGACTGCCTCAATCAGCGCACCCTGATTGTCAGGCAGCGCCAGAGTCACAGCGTCGATCCCTTCCTGCATCGGCTGCGTCGCGAACACAATGGCTACGGTAGAAGACTTTGCGAGCTTAGCGGCCTCTGCAACGTCCTTTCCTTCTGCATATCGAACTGAAGCCTGCAGCGAATGAGCCTGAATATTTTTCATCGGCGAAGAAGGGAAGTAGACATGCTCTGTCCAGCCCGATCCGCCGGCCTTTGGATCAGCAGCATTGCCGCCTGGAGCATCGACCTGCGCCGAACCGCCACCCGAAAGAACGCCAACGTCCGCGTGCGACCCAATAATGGCAATCGAATTCGAAGCAGACGCTTTCAGTGGAAGAATATGGTCCGCGTTCTTCAGCAGCACGATGCTCTCCTCAGCAATGTGTTGCGCGTCATCACGCCCACGGAAGGGATCGACGACGGAGCGGACTGGTGGATCATCGACCACTCCCGCTGCAAACATGCTGCGTAAAATACGATGAGCCATGTCGTCAAGCCGCGCCTGGGGAACCTGTCCTGCTTCGACAGCCTTCTTCAGCGGTGCATTGAAGTAGTTTTCGTCCCCGGGCATCTCCTGATCGAGCCCATTCAGCGCGGCCTTGACGGTGCTATGGGTCGCGCCCCAATCCGACACCACCCAACCCTTGAACTTGAAATCCTTCTTCAAAACTTCGTTGAGCAGGTAGTCGTTTTCGCAGGTATGGTCGCCCTGGTAGAGATTGTAGGAGCACATCACCGCCGAGGGCTCGGCGATCCCGATAGAGACTTCGAAGGCAAGCAGATCGGATTCGCGCAGGGCCTTCTTGTCCAGCAGCGCATTGACCACGGTGCGCCCAGTCTCTTGGTCGTTCAGCGCATAGTGCTTGATGTCGTTCATCACGTGCTGCGAGAAGACACCCTTTTCGAGATTGCCTGTCATGGTACCTGCGAGGATCGGATCTTCTCCCGCGTACTCGAAGTTGCGGCCGTTACGTGGCTCTCGGGTAATGTTTACGCCGCCGC
>Ga0302177_10003027_pt1 | contig 11790 bp, 8 predicted proteins | sample I_Palsa_E1_2_FD_198780 | JGI IMG/M metagenome (GOLD analysis project Ga0302177, IMG submission 198780) | Peat permafrost microbial communities from Stordalen Mire near Abisko, Sweden - I_Palsa_E1_2 | ecosystem: Environmental > Terrestrial > Soil > Palsa > Peat permafrost | place: Sweden: Abisko... | reverse complement strand
CCACTGTTTTGAGATCGTTTCGTCGAACTGACCCGAGGATAGCACGCGATACGAATCGAGTTCGTCGAAACAAAAGACTTTCGGGTGGCATTCGAGCACCAGCCTGAGCAGCGTCGTGCCCGAGCGTTGACAGCCCGTGATGAAGAACCAGCGATCGGCAGGTAGAATCATTGCCGCGTTTCAAGGCGTGGTAGCGCCGTTCAGTGGGATACCCTCTGCAGATCGGGGCCATAACGGATCGTGGCGGCCCACCAGGACGGCCACACTCTAAGCAGGTGATCCGGATTACGTCGCCACGCCGCGACCTCGTGCGACCAGGATGGCGCACCCCACCCGTCCGAAGTTAAGGTGGGATCTTGCCGAAACACTACTATTCCGTACCACAGTGAAATGGCCAGAACGGCCGCGCAGGCGATACGAATCCATCGCGCGGGCGCGGTGGCAATTGCTACCAACACCAGCAGCAGCATGATCGTGCCGGGCAAGTACGCATAACGGCTATAAGGAAGGCTGTTGAGAGAAGCTACCGACGTGAGGACCGAGTACAGGACAAAACAGAACAGCAGCAACACCTTGACCCTTGTAGGCGGCCTGCACACTAATGCGAACACGAGTACGAGAACCAGAAACGAGAACCATCCGGCGAGCACCAATCCGGGGCCTCTGGGTACTGCGGACGCGGCTGCCAGAGCGCCGTCCATACCGAACCAGTGGAACAGCAACTGCGCTCCGCGCGTTCCCAGGCAGGGTATCGCCACGTGATCGTAAAACACATTGACGAGCGCCGAATCGAGCGTGACTTGTGAAAACCTGGATTGCTCCAGCCCCTTGCTTGTGTGGACCATGAGCATACTACCGACCTGGACCGCGAAGCACAATCCCAGAACCCCCGCCTGGTAAAGCTGTTCACGAGTCCGGTACAGCACGAAGGCCATTAGAAACAGAGGAAACAGCACAGCCGAGTATACGCCGGTGAGGCCGCACACAACGAGAACACCCCTGACGGTCCAACGCTTCCGAGCCGACCAGCCGTCCGGATCCTGGAACAAGAGTAAGAAGGCGATCAGCCCGAGGTAAGTCATGGAATTGATGGTGTTCAGCCAGATCTCACCAACCGCTACGGGGCTGAAAAGGACGATACAGCAGGCCAGGATCCGCTTCCACCACGCATCCGTTAGCCGTGAACGTCCCCAAAGAATCAACACAAAACACAACAACTGCACAGCAAGAGCGCAGACGATAGTAACCGCTGGTGCGTATTGCAAGCCAAAAAACGAAGCCCAAAGGGAGGCGAGCTCAGCACTCAGGTTAACGAAAAGGTTCAAATAGCCGGAGTCACGAAAGATAAACAGCAAGTTGGAAGGCGCCGAATGTGTGACGGCGTGTTGAAACCAAACGGTGCCTTCCTCCGCCCAAAAGCGCGGATCCACGAACAGGCCGGGAGCGCGCACGATATGAGCCGCAACCAAAAGGCCTAGAAAAATAACTGGGATTGAACGGCGAACGAGGGAAAGCGGGCTGCATGGCACGGCTGGATCGGTAGACAAGAACTCCACCAGGCGGTGCGCGGCCGCCGACCACCACGCGCCGACGGAACGGGTAGTCAGGATCAGGGTGACAAAAAATGCGGCTGCCAGCCAGATCAGGCCCCACCAGACCGCGCGCGCGCGGGCATTTATGGTCGATGCTACCGGCCGGTCCAGGGGAACAATCGTGATGGGGTCGTGCGTATTGGGGACCGCTACGATCAGGGCGCCTTCCGGCAACGGCTGAACCTGAGTGTCGTTGGCCGGGATAAGCCGCTCGGGTCTAAAAGACGCAATCAGCCGGTGCTCCCCGTCCCATACCGCCATCCGGCGCACCACCATTGTTCCAGAGACGGTTAAGGGATCGAACCGCAGATGGAAGATGGGTACGTGCGGCAGCGGGAAATCGAGCGTTTGGAAGACATCCGTGCCGGCGACTGGTAAAACCCTTGAGTCCTGCTCGTTGAACCCCCGCCCGACATCAAAAAAAACTTGCGCGATCGAAGGTACCGAAGACTTGACCTGCATCTCCAGCAGCACCGTGGTGTCGGTGTGGTAGGAGTGAATCGCGCCCGCGCTGCCAGCCAGTGCCGCGGCTGCCACCACGGCAGCGATGCGGCGGAGGCCAAAGCTAGACCGCTCCGGCGCGGCCATGCGACCTCTCCGGAGCCGACACAGCCGCCACTTCCGCGTCCACCATCAGCTTCACCAAATCGCGAAAACCGGTCTTGGAGGTCCAACCAAGCTCCCTGCGCGCCTTCTGCGGATCGGCGAGCAAGGCGTCCACATCGGCAGGGCGGTAGTACCGCGGATCGATCTGCACATACTGGCGCCAGTCCAGCCCTACATGCTCGAACGCGGCCTCCACGAATTCCTTCACCGAGTGGGTTTCCCCGGTTCCGATCACGTAATCGCAGGGCTGTTCCTGCTGAAGCATGATCCACATGGCTTCCACATACTCTGGCGCATAGCCCCAATCGCGACGCGCGTCCAAATTGCCGAGAAACAGGCGCTGCTCGATTCCCGCCTTGATGAGAGCCACGGCCCGCGCAATCTTCCGGGTTACGAATGTCTCTCCCCGGCGCGGCGACTCGTGGTTGAACAGAATGCCGCTGCACGCAAACATGCCGTAACTCTCCCGGTAGTTCACCGTGATCGCATGTCCGAACAGCTTTGCGCAGGCGTACGGACTGCGCGGATGAAACGGTGTCACCTCGTTCTGCGGAGGCGCGGCGGAACCGAACATTTCGCTCGACGAAGCCTGGTAGTAGCGCGCGCCAACCCCCACCCGCCGCAAGGCTTCAAGCATTCGCAGGGCACCCGTTGCCGTCACGTCGCAGGTGTATTCCGGAATCTCAAAACTCACACGCACGTGGCTCTGAGCCGCGAGGTTATACACCTCGTCGGGCCGAACTTCCCCCAGCAGGCTCGCGAGACTGCTGGAGTCGGTGAGATCGGCGAAATGCAGAAACAGTTTACTGGTCGACTCGTGCCAGTCCGAATAGACACCGTCCAGACGGCCCGTGTTGAAGCTGCTGGACCGTCTCTTGATCCCATGTACCTCATATCCCTTATTCAGCAAAAATTCGGTGAGGTACGATCCGTCCTGGCCGGTGATCCCTGTTATCAAAGCTCTTTTCATAGAAGAGGAGACGCGAGAAGTTCCGGCATCAGTATTGAGCGGCCCGAACCGGTGCAGCAGTCTCCGAAGCGCTCGCCGCTGCGGCCCGCTGCGGCTTCAGGCCTACCACCACAGCCTGCGTGAAGGCGTCGCGCACGCCGAAATAGTAATCGACCAATTGGAAACCAGTATCACACAAATAGGTTCGCACCTGCCGTTTGGAGCGTACATGAGTAATCTCGTCGGGATGCAGTTTCAGCGATTTCGACAACACCTTATTCGCGAACCAATGGACGGCGGCCAGCACACGCACGGTCAACCCAAAAGCGGGGGGCCAGAACAGCACGATCTTCCCCCCGGGCCGCACGACCCGGTGGAACTCTTTAAGGATGCTATGAATCTCCGCTTCCGTGAAGTGCTCCATGACGCCGAGGTTATAAACTCCATCGAACGACTCGTCCGGAACGGGGATATCGAATATACTCCCGTGGATCAACTGTTCCGCCTTCGGATTGGATCTGCGATAGATGCGCAGCGCAGGCGCCGAGATATCCAGGCCGGAAATACTAACGCGTCCAGCGATATCGACATCCACCTGGCCGCTGCCGCAACCGGCGTGCAGAAGGCGGCTGCGCGCCGGAAAGTGCCGGGTGATGAAATGCGTGAGGCTCGGTTTTATGATGGCTCTGCGGTATACTGTGGCGATCAGGTCATAAACCAGGTTTCCGGCGTTGCTCTTGGCGCTCCAATACTCGTCCCAATCCCGCCGCATGTCGCTTTGTGGAAGATCCGCTTCGCCTTGGAACGGCTCGGCATACAGCAAAGCCTGGGAGTCGAACAGCGCCCTTAGCCATAGATAGGCCAGCAACATCAGGCTGTGATACGCATCGCGCATGCGCATCTTGGAATGACCATAGGTTCGCGAGGGGAGATCGATGGGCAATTCCTTAATGCTGAAACCGTTCAAATTCAGAATGTACAGGCTCTCGAATAAAAACGAATATCCGATTGAATGGACCAGGCTGAACAGTCCCGATGGAATTTTATCGATACGATATACACGAAAGGCGCCCGTAGCATCGTGCGGCATGCGCAACAGGCGTGTGGTCAGGAAGTGTCCAGTGCGCGTGAGCGTTCGGCGCAGAAGATTCCAGTCCCGAAGGCTGCCCTCCTTCATATAGCGCGACCCGACCACCACATCATACTGCGAAGTGTAGCTTATAAACTCAGGGATGAGAGTAGGTGAATGCGTAAAGTCGCAATCCATGGTGACCAGAAGGCGGTAGCCATGGTCGTAAGCCCATTTGATCCCATCCTGATGAGCGCTGCCTATGGGTTTTCCGCCGCCATCTGGTCAAGTATGGTTCCGGTTCCGTCCGGGGAATTGTCATCGATGAAAAGAATGTCCGCATCGAGCCCCAGCCCGAGGATCCCGGCGGCTAGCGGCCGCACGTTTGCGGCTTCGTTGTAAGTCGGGATGAAGACCAGTGTGCTGGACGACTCGCTCATATGCGTTCTACCACCTTCGGCAAAAGCTTACCCCAGTTCCGCGCGGAGAACATGCTCAGGCGCGCTGACCACCTCAAAATGCGGGAGCGGAAACAGCAGCCGGCCGCCCCTATCCAGAAATGCGCCTTCGCGTTCGACGATGTTATCCCGGAAATGCCACGGCAGAACCATGAAACAGTCGGGATTCATGGCGCGCGCCTCGGATTCCGAAATGATGGGAATCAGCGTCCCCGGAGTGAAGCAGCCGAGTTTGTCCGGGTTCACGTCCGCGATAAATGGCAGCTGATCGCGGGTGATGCCGCAGAACTGCAGCATGACGTTTCCCTTGGTAGAGGCGCCGTAGCCGAATACCGTTTTGCGCTCTCCGGCGAAACTCGCCAGTACGCCTCGTAAATGTTCGCGGTGATCATATACGCGGGTGCGAAAGTCATCGTAAATCGCTTCGCCGCCGAGCCCCGACTCGCGTTCCCGCTCAAGGATAGCATCGATCCTGGGCTGATTTGCAACGTGCCTGCCGCCTTTTTTCGCGACCGTCACCGCGAAGCTTCCGCCGTTAGTTTGGTTGAACTCTACATCCACGACGTTGAACCCAACTCTCTCCGTCATCCACAAGATCTGGCGGAACGCATAGTAGGATACGTGCTCATGACAGATGGTGTCGTAGGAAGTGGTCTCGAGCATCATCGGCAGGTAGCTTTGTTCGAAGACCCAGATGCCGTCGTCGGCCAGCAACCGATGGATCTCGCGCATGAAATCCAGGGGCGACGCGAGATCGTAGAACATCGCTATCGACGTAATGAGCTTGACAGGCTTATTCCCCGCTTCTTGCAAGAACCGATCGGCGCTGAAGAAATCCGGGATCAGCCGAACATACGGCGGGTAAAATTGCCGGAATTTCGCGCCGGTCGGATCCATGCCGACCAGCGTCAGCCCAGGCTCGTGCAGCGCCCGCAGCAGTGTGCTGTCGTTGCTGCCGATATCGAGAACCACGTCGCCCGGTTGGAGTGCGACCCTGCTCTTGGCCAGTGCGGCCAGGGCGCCAAGATGCGCAACCATGGACGCGTTCAGACCGGACCGGTAGCCGTAATTATCGCCGTACATCGTTTCCGATGTGAAGGCGTGCCGCAATTGGACCAAGCCGCAGGTTTCCGTTCCGGTTTCCCTGCATTTGACCAGTTCGAGCGGACCGGCCTCGACGTGCTGTCCCGGCTTCGGAAATACCCCGGTCAGCGCCTGCTGCCCCAGGTCCAACACCGGTAATAAATCATGGTTTCCGCAAATGCGACACTTGGAAATTTGCGTGTACATTCTGGGTTAACGTTGATCTCCGAATGGCCGTATCAGGTGTCTTGCATCCTGGGTAATGCCTGCCTATTTGGTAACCGAGACCGTTCCCAGGGACTTCTCGCCCCCCCCCGCCAGAGTCGCCCGTACGGAAATTTCGTGTTTTCCAGCGGCAAGCGTTGAGCCGTCGATCTCGCTGTACCATCCCGATTGTGCCGCGTCGGGTTCGGGAAACTGTTGGGCGACATCGGGGCGCGCCCCGTGAGTGGCGGCGATAACTGCTTTCTTGCCGTCCACATACACTGAAATCTCCTGCACGACGCCGCCGGTAGCGAAGGCCCACCCTCCCACGACGAATTTGCCTTTGATCTGGGATCCCGGGGCCGGCGCATCAATGCTGGCGTGCAGAACCGGATCTGCCCCCGTGGCGACCTGCTCGGTGCCTCCCTTCGTTCCGCAGCCTGCTAGGACCGCAAGAAACACCAGGACTGCGGCGTATTTTGCCGAATGCAGAGATCTCATATTCATTTCAAGCACACATCAGCTTACTACAGTTTTAGGCCTCTCCGCAGGAATTCGATCACAGCTTCTACCGCGGCCAGGGGTACCTTCGTCCGGCGGTAATGCAGAATTCCCGGGGAAGCGCGCCAACCTGGGTCTGGCCGTAGCCCAGGATTTCAAAAACATTCCTTTTTTCGCTCCAGTTCACCTCCAATAATGTGCGGACGCCGTTTGTCTTGAACTGGATCTACGCTCCGACCTCGGTGAATTTCTGGCGGGCGGTTTAGTTTCCACGGCAACGGTTATCGTGAACTGTAGTAAGCTGATATGTACTTCAAATGAGTTGGGAACTCTCCTTCAGACACAGTGCCTCTCTTTTTCGCCATTGTTCCGTACTTTTGCCAGACTGTGTGATGTCGAAACAAGACGCTGCGGCCGCCGAGGCGCCTCGCACGGACCCAAATCAACGGCAAAAAGTCATCGGCGGCAGGGCCTCCCTCCGCTGGACATGTCGTGCAGATCTTAATCTTCGTGGACAGGAAAAGCCGGCAGTCGTCGTGGCGGCCCGCCCCCGATGCAGCCCGACAGTAGCCGGAGTCGGGCGCGGCACCATCGGACTGACCTCGGCGAGTTGGATGGCTCAACGTTCGTGACGAGCACGAAATTTCGATACCAGCGACCCAATCGGGGAAACGAAAGTGAATTTTGATAAACGACGCTATAATAATGTACTTCCCGCCGCATTGACAGCCCGCACCATCTCCATTTTGATACCACTCTACAACGAGGAAGAATTCGTCGGCACATTGCTCCAGAGGGTGCTATCGGCGCCCTTGCCGGATGGCGTTGCGAAAGAGGTCGTCGTTGTCGACGACGCCTCAACAGACGGTTCCGCAGAGATCGTGGAAGAGATCGCCTCAGCGCACCCAGGCGTAGTGCGATTAATTCGGCAGGTCCGTAACCAAGGTAAAGGTGCCGCCGTTCGCACCGCCATCGAGCACGCGACCGGCGAGTTCTCGATAATACAGGACGCGGATCTGGAATACGACCCCCGCGAATACGCCCAGGTGTTGCGTCCCCTGCTGGAGGGGGAGGCGGATGCAGTCTACGGCTCGCGCTTCCTGGCCGCAGGCGAACGGCGGGTGCTCTACTTCTGGCACTCCGTGGCCAACCAGATTCTGACCGGCTTGTGCAACGTGGTGACGGACTTGAATCTGACCGACATGGAGACCTGTTACAAAGCCTTTCGCACCTCGCTTCTGCAAAGCATCCCGATCCGCAGCGACCGCTTTGGCTTGGAGCCGGAGCTGACGATCAAATTGGCTAAGCGGCAAGTCCGCGTTTTCGAGACTCCCATTTCTTATCGCGGCCGCACCTACGACGAAGGCAAGAAGATCGGTCTGAGGGATGCCTTCGAGGCCGTCTACGTCATCCTCCGCTACGCCTTTACCAAAGACATCTACAAAGGCTCCGGACCGGACATTCTGGACGCGCTCTCCGGGGCGGAGCGCTTCAACCAGTGGATGGCGGAAACTATCCAGCCCTTCGTCGGAACACGGGTACTCGAAATTGGAGCCGGTATTGGCAACCTGACCCGGATCCTAGTCCCGCGGCGCAAATCGTATGTCGCGGGAGACATCGACCTGGAGCATTTGGCGCGGCTGCGCACGCGTTTCCAGCATCGTCCTAACCTCGAGGTGCGCTACTGCGACTTAGCCAGCCCGGACGATTTTGAGGCGTTGGCTGGCTCCATGGATTCAGTAGTGTGCCTGAACGTCCTGGAGCATGTGGAGCAAGATCTCGCAGGGCTACGCAATATCTATACCGCGTTGAAGACGGGTGGCCGGGCCATTGTACTAGTGCCCCACGGCCAAGAGATCTTCGGCACTCTGGACACCGCGCTGGGCCATTTCCGGCGCTACTCTCACGAAGAACTCCGGAGCAAAATGGAGCAGGCGGGTTTCCGCGTCGATCGCATTCTGGAGTTCAACCGCATATCGCGCCCTGCCTGGTACGTGACGGGTCGAATGCTAAAAAAAACTAATCTCAGCCGCCTCCAACTGAAGCTCTTCGACCGTTTTGTTTGGCTGTGGCGTCGCATTGACCGACGCCTGCCCTGGCCGCCGACTTCCATCATCGGTATCGCAGTGAAGAACGACGGGTGAATTGCCTGGAGCGACCCGCCAACGATCCAGACTAAGATCCCCTGTTTCCATTCCAACCCCGACCTTAACGCAGGCATCAGAACGGGACCCAGCATGCGTTCTTTCATGGCTGCCCGGCGAGTTGCATACGCATGCTCTCGAGCGCCAGGCCGATTTTCCGAGTATCGCCCGAGAGCCCGACGTCGGCAGGCGACTTTGGGTCGCTGTTCCCAAATTCTATCCGCATTACTCGCGATGAAATCAATCGGCGGGGTATTCTGATCTGCGTCATGATCAATGGACCCGTGATTTGCCATTCCGCGATGACGGCCGTATTAACAGCGAGTGTTTCGGTGTATTGCGGTCTCTGAGGAGGAGCAAAGGCGTGCGCGCTGATCTCCAATACCAGGTCCGTGCTAGGCACCGGCTCGACGTCCAAAATCAATGCCGACCGATTCCCAAGCGTCCAAGTACCCCCTGGCTCATCAACTGACCAGCCCTGGTCTTCAAAGTCTCCCGCGTTTCCGCCAGACCGAAAGTCTATTTTCTCCCCTAGCTCATATCGCACTGCTTTCCAGGCATTGATTCGGGACCACGCACCCGTCTCTAGATCGCAGCCGCACAGGCCCACCTCAATTCCTTTTGATATTACCCACCGCCTGGCATGACCCAAGTACGCAACGTCGAATGGGCCGAACCGCCATTCCGGTGGCACCCAGCCGCTGTAGCCGTTGATGGTAGGTAGATCAAGTTCGCGCGCCACCAGCATGGCGTCAAGCTGCAGGACGCCACTTCTCGCTATGCTTACAGGATTGGTGGCCAAGAAGGATCTACACGCCCGTGGAGCCTCTTTTACCCTCGACAGGATAGCGTTTTCTTGATCTCTCCGAATCTGATGAGTCGCCGCGACGTTAAAGTGGTCAGCCACGAGCATAACGGCACCCAGCGCCATGTACGCGTATCGTAAACGACTATTCCGGTGGTTTGTAATTTGCTCGAGGGCGATAGCGACGACAATCACAACTAGGATGTTCAACACTAACGGAAGCCGTGCCGGAACGCGAATGGCAGAGCCACCTGGTACAAACTTGAGTACAAGCCACCACAATGAGTGCCCGCCGACTTTTATCGAGACGAGCCACAACATGACAACCGTGATCCCCATACCGGCCAGAAGATTCTCTTGTACCCGTCCGGCCATTTCGGATTCGCGCTTGCCGCGAGTACAACGCCAACACGCGATGATCGTCGCCACCGCAAATATGAGCAGGGTCAGTATAGGCCATCCGCTCTCCATTTCTGCGGCTCCAAAACGCCTGCGCAACTGGATGAATGTCGATGCAAACACCTTTCCCCACACCCAATTTGATGGGCCGACGTTAATCACATCGATCGGCTGCGGACTAAATACCAACAACTCTTGGAAAGACCGCCCACCGGTCTGTTTTAGCGTAGGTAGATAAGTGATTATGAACGGAACCATCGTGAGGGCAAAGAAGGCTATACCCAGCACCAACCCAATCCAGTGTACGCTTACGGACTTGGCCAACTCGGCTCCGGTAGGCCAGCGGCGGTCCTGGCGGAACCGGATCGCGAACACGCTCACCGTGAGGGTGGCGCCAACAAGCGCTGTAAACCATGCGATGTAGAACGATGTAAAGAAGAGCGCGCCCAGTAGAATAGCCGCAGCGGAGACGCAAAGGAGCGCACGAACTGTTCGATCCATCTTCTGTTCGCGCCAATATGCCAGCGCCAAGGCGCATAGCAGAGGCACGAGAGCAACTATCATCAGATGAGCATGCCCCACAGAAACGTAATATGCATTGGACATGGTAAACAGAACTGCTCCAATTAGTGCTACGGGTTTACTTAGCTTAACAAAGGAAACCAACAGCCAGAGCATTCCCACAAATCCAAGAGTTTTGATCACTAGCAGGGTGAGTTCAAACGAGATGTAGCGGTCGAGGCCAAGCGAACGTGCCATTGAATATGGCAGAGCCAAGAGAAACATCGCTTCGCTGTACCCAAGTACATGCGGCTGCGGCCAAAAGAAGTTCGGGGACGTCATGCCCGCGCGTCCCTGTGCGACAGCCCGCCAATGTTCAAAAATTGCAATGCAGAAGCGATTATCGCCGATGTCTCCAGCGATGAGGTTGAAATGCGAAGCGAAGAAGTCCCTGAAAAAAACACCGAGCACGGCTGCACAGGTCAGGATGGTCGCCAGTGCGAAGAGCGCGCGCTGATCAGATTTACCTCTATGCTGCTCTACTTGGGGAGCGGAGAACGGCTGCATGGAGATGCCATTTTAGCGCGGCGTGGTTAGCCAGGAATGCCGAAGGAGTTTTACCCTTGACGTCATTGATTGGCTGAAGGTGCCGAAGGATATGCGGAAATCCATGAGAAATGAGGAGCCGGCCGTTACCGCCGCGGCCGCGGGAGCAGCACCTGGAGCCATCCTCCGCCGCGCACCAGGGTGCGCCAGATCTTACTGTCGATAATACTATTTACGGTTGCACTTACAGCGGCGAGCTGATGTTCCACGGTCCGCAAGCGCGCCTGAACGTCAACGTCGACGTTTTGGGCGATAGCTTCCTTCTTGCCTGCTTCGCTGTGACGTTCGCCCAAATAGGCGGCGATCTGCTCCGATGCCACGTCCAGATCTTCGCGGATTTCATTATTGGCGATCTGGGCGCTCTCGAGGGCGCTACGCGCGGCGTCCCGCTCGCGAGTTGCGGCTTCAAGTTGCTGCTTCACCAGTATGAGCTCTCCGGCGGATATACGAAGACCGTCGATTTCCTGCCGCAACCCCGCCTCCACGCTCTGGGCCGCCGCCACTTTTTCCGCGGCAGTCCGGCTGGCCTCCGCAGCCTCGCGCGTGGCCTGCTCGAGTTGGGCTGCGACCCGAGCGTTTTCGGCTTTTGCCTGCCCCAGATCGCGCGCCAGCTCATTGTTCCGGTTCCACCGGTCGGTCGCTTGATGCCGCAGATGCAAAAGCGCGGCATAGAGCCGCAGCACGTCCGCGGGGAAGCCGGGCTGACGCTTGCGCAAGAGCATCGCATGCGGGGCTACGAAGCTGGCGTCAAAGAGGATATCCGGCGAAAATTCATGCTCCTGGAATGCATTGAGCCAGTAGAGAAGCGGGCGAACATTGAGATGCGTGGGCTCATCGAAATCGTACGGAGTCGACGAGAACAAAATGGTCCCG
>Ga0302177_10003020_pt1 | contig 11801 bp, 12 predicted proteins | sample I_Palsa_E1_2_FD_198780 | JGI IMG/M metagenome (GOLD analysis project Ga0302177, IMG submission 198780) | Peat permafrost microbial communities from Stordalen Mire near Abisko, Sweden - I_Palsa_E1_2 | ecosystem: Environmental > Terrestrial > Soil > Palsa > Peat permafrost | place: Sweden... | reverse complement strand
CCAAGAGGCAGAGTACAAAGCCGATCATGCCCAATCCAAAGTAGGGAATGATCTTGCTGACCAGCAACTCTCCGGCCTGCATGGGAGTTACAAAGAGTGCCTCGAGCGTTCCGCGTTCCCATTCCCGGGCGACCACCATGGCGGTGAGGAATGCGCCGATGATCGTCATGACCAAGACGATGAGTCCGGGGATGATGAAAAAATGACTGTCGTTGGCCTCGTTGAACCATATGCGGCTTGTAACAATCACCTGGCCGGCTGACACCGAGGCCCCGGATTGCGCCGCGCTCCACAGGGCCACCGGTCCTTCGGCGTAGCCTTGCATGATGCGCGCCTGATTCGCATCCGTGCCGTCGACCAGAATCTGGATTTCTGCCGCACCATCATGCCATCGCCGGCTGAAATCGGAGGGTATCTGCAATACCCCGTCCACCTTCCGATCGAGCACCAGCTTCGTCGCCTCCGCCATCGAGCGAGTTGCTTGCAGCTTAAAGTACGGCGACAAGCGGAAAGCTCCGATGAGGGCTGCACTGTCCGAGGACGCGTCGTGGTCGATGACGGCGACGGAAACCTGGGTCACATCAAGCGACATTCCGTACCCGAAGAGCAAAATCATCATCACCGGCACAACGCCGCCGATGGCGATGCTGCTGGGATCGCGAAGGATTTGGCGCGTTTCCTTGCGCGTCAGCGCCAAGATCCTGCGCCATTTTGCGAGCCAACTGTTCATGAGGGCCTTCAGGCAGACTTGCGCGCGGGCTGGATATGTGCCTTTTCAACGATGGCGATGAAGGCATCTTCCATTGTAGCTGCCCGACCGGCCTGCACCGGCGCGAGCGCACGCAGCTCCGCCGGTGATCCTTGGGCAAGCACCTGGCCGTCATCTAGAATCAGGACACGGTCGCAGTACTCGGCCTCCTCCATGAAATGCGTGGTCACGATCACCGTTACGCCACCGGCGGCGAGCGCCGTGATGCGCTGCCAAAATTCGCGGCGAGCGAAGGGATCGGCACCACTGGTCGGTTCGTCCAGGAACAGAATCTCGGGCCGATGCAGCAGCGCGGCGGCCATGGCCAAACGCTGCTTGAATCCCCCCGGCAGTTGCGCAGCGGGCAAGCGCACGAAAGGCTCGAGTTTGAACTGACTCAAGGCCCAGGCGATGCGCTCACGCTTGTGATCATTCTCAAGGCCATAAGCGCGGGCAAAGAAATTCAGGTTCTCACCGACCGTCAGTTGTCCATAGAGAGAGAACTTCTGGGCGACGTAGCCCAGATGTTGCCGCGCCGACGCTCGGTTCTGGCGCACATCGACTCCCGCAACCTTCAAAGTGCCTGCGGAGGGTGGCAAGAGCCCGCAGAGCATGCGAAACGTCGTGGTTTTGCCGGCGCCGTTCGGACCGAGCAGGCCAAAGATCTCCCCACGTTTGACGACGAAACTCACTCGATCCACGGCGACGAATTTGCCGAAACGCCGCACGAGATCGCGCACCTCGACGATGGAGTCTCCTGAAGCGCCGCCAATCGGGGGTTCCTGCGTCGCAGGTGTCTGTTGATCGGTTGCGTGAGCGCCTCGAGCCTCGTGCAGCAGCACCATGAACCCATCCCCGAACCGCGGCGGGGTCGGCCGGGCGGCCACTCCGGCGAACTGTCTACCCGCGGAACCAGCGGAATTCGCCTGCGTCACCAGTCGGATCTGCCCAGACTCCGGCACCGCATCGATAACGTCGGGCTCTGCCAAGAGTCGTGCCTGGAAGTTCCGCGGCTTCATGCCGTCCGGCGGCTGCGCAATGAAGGTGCGGGCGAGCGCCAAGCGGCTGACTTCTGCCGGCGGCGCATCCATGAGCTTTTTGCCCTCATTCAGCACCAGGACGGACTCGCAGGTCTCAGCTTCGTCAGGATCACTGCTGCCGAGCAAAACTGTCAGACCCTCCTTGATCAGCTGACGAATGATCTCCCACAGTTCGCGGCGGGAGAGTGGATCGACCCCGACGGTTGGTTCGTCGAGGAGCAGTAATTCGGGTGACCGGACTAGGGTGCACGCCAGGCCGAGTTTCTGTTTCATTCCTCCGGAGAGCTGACCCGCCAACCGCTTCTGAAATGGATCCAGGCCGGTCATGGCCATCAGGCGCGCGTATTGCGTTCGCCTGTTTTCGGCCGTTACACCGTGCATGTCTGAATAGAGGTCCAGGTTTTCGCGGACTGTCAGATCCTCATAGAGACCAAATTGCTGTGGCATATACGAAATCCGCGACTGGATTGCCTGTGGATCCTTGGCCGCGTTGATGCCAAGCACACTGACAATCCCGCCGTCGGCCTGCATGAGCCCGGTCAACAGGCGAATCACGGTCGTTTTGCCCGCACCATCCGGCCCAACCAGGGCCGCAAGACCGCCTTGGCGCAGCGAGAAAGAAATGTCGTCGAGCGCCAGCACCGATTCGCCCGTCTCGCGGCGAAAGCACTTGCGAACATGCTCCAGCTGGAATGCCGGCGTCGACGCGCTTGCCGTCATGGAGCCGCGGCGGTTGCAAACGCCTGCGCTTGCGGCAGCGTCTCCCACCCGCCACCCAACGTCTTGTAGAGCACGATGAGATCGAGCGAGACGGCTTGGTCGCTCGCCGCCAATAGGTTGTCCGATTGATACAGTGATCGGCGCACATCCAGGACATCGAGAAAATTTGAGCGTCCAGCGGCATACAGACTGTTCGCCATGTCGAGCGAGCGTCGGTTGTCGGCGACCTCGTCGACGAGTGCGCGGTGCCGATTCTGCTCCTGCGCGTAAGTGACGATCGCGTCCTCGGCCTCTTGCAGGGAAACCAACACGGCTTTCTGATACGTCGCCAACGCCGCCTCCTGTACCGCGGTTTGCGCGCGCACTTGAGCGCGTACTCGGCCGAAATCCAGCGCATTCCATTGCACGCTCGGGCCAATCGACCAGAATCGGCTGCTAGGATTGAGCCAGTTGCTCAGGCTGACACTTTCTATCCCGGCGTCCCCGGTGAGGGAGATCTTGGGGAACCACTCCGCTTTTGCTACTCCGATACGCGCAGTCTCGGCCGCCAGCTGCCGTTCGGCGCGGCGCACATCCGGACGGCGGCGCAAGAGATCCGAAGGAAGCCCGACCGGAACTCGCGGCGGCGGCGGTGGGACGCTCTCAACCGGGGAAAGTTCGGCTATGAGTTCACCCGGTTGCTGACCGAGCAGAACTGCGAGCGCATACATGGCCGCCCGCGTCGCGGTCTCGAGTGGCGGGATCGCCGCCTGCTGGGCGGCAAGCAACGCTGCGTCGCGTGTGACATCCAGTTCGGTCGCGATCCCGCCTTGATAGCGGGTGCGCGTGAGTTCCATCTCTTCCTGCTGAAGCTTTAGGTCGCGGTGCGCTATTTCCAGCCGCTGTTGGCTGCCCCTCAATTCCACGTAATTGCGAGCCACCTCGGCCAGCAAGCTCACCATTGCATCGTTGCGAGCCTCGGCCGCTCCTTGCCAATCCGCGGTGGCCGCTTCTAGCGCACGATGTTTGCCGCCAAATAAATCAATCTCCCACGAGGCATCGAAGCCAACCTGATAAACGCTGTATTCGAACGGGAAGTTTGGAGGCAATGGCAGCGCTCCAATCAATGGCTGGTTCTTGCTCTGCAGCTGTCGCAGAGCGGATCCGGAAGCGTCGACCCGGGGTGCGAAATCGGCAGCGCTGCCGCCTCGAACTGCTCGAGCCTGCCGCAGCCGGGCCTCGGCCACGCGCAAATCCAGATTCAAGCGCAATGCACGCTGGATGAGCGAGTCGAGTTCGACATCATTGAATGAGGCCCACCAGGACGAGGGCGTGACGGCTCGGTCAGTGACCCCGTCATCTGCGGGCGAAACCCATGCGGCTGGTGCATTCGAGGCAGCCGGATGGTAGTCCGGACCGACGACGCAGCCGGAACCGCCGACAATGCCTACTATCGCAACTCTTCCGAGGATGGTCGTCCACGACATATGCAGGGCACTTTACTCAGGCTAGGTCCGCGCGCCCGGATCTAACTCTAGAAGTACGGTGGCCGGCATTCCCAGACGCAATTCGTCCCGCGGGTCGTGCACAAAGACGCGAACTTCATAGACGAGATTCGAGCGCAATTCCGTCGTTTGAACAGCTTTCGGAGTAAATTCGGCGACCGAAGAGATGAAACCGACCCAACCCGAGAGCGCTCGATTGGGATAGCTGTCAGTAGTGACCGACGCGCTCATCCCAGGGTGAATCTTTCCCAGTTCGGATTCGGATACATAGGCTCTGACCCACTTGGGGTCCACGATGCCCAAATTTAGAACCGGCCGCTGAGGGGTAGCCATCTCACCGGGCTCCAAGAGCCGGGAACGCACCACGGCATCGCACGGAGAAACGAGTTCGGAATCGGCCAGTTGGCGAAGCAGCAGCTGTAATTGGGACGCATTGGCGCGCAGTTGCGCCTCTCCTTGCACGATGTCCTCCTCCCTAGGGCCAATCCTGGACATCTCGAGGCCTTTTTCCGCGGCTGATAAGTGCGCCTGCGCAGAGTCCATGGCCGCTTTCGCGCTCTCGAGGTCTTGTTCGCTGATGGCTCGGCCTGTGGTGAGCGACGTTAGCGCGTTAAGCCGCGTCCATTGCTGCGCGGCATTTACGTGGTCCGCCTTGGCTGATGCGACATTCGCTTGCGCCTGGGCGATTTCCTGCGGGCGGCTGCCGTGATGCAGTCTGTCTACAACGGCCTGCTGCGCCTCCAGCACTGCTTCAGCGGTTGCCGCTTCCGGGCGGAGCCGACTGGTATCCAGCCGGGCCAAAATCTGTCCACGCGTAACCTTCGCCCCTTCCTGAACCAATACCTCGGCGATGCGTTCGCTATCGTTGAAAGAAAGATTCACTTGGCGCAGATCGACATTCCCATACAAGACTAATCGGTTCTGGTTGTTGTCGGAGTTTCTCCCGATGCGACCAAGACCAAAGCCAACCGCGATAGCGGCCAGGATCAGAAGTCCGACGATACAGAAAGTCTTGTACCGATCGAAGAAGGACGCCCGAACGGCTGCAGGCGCCGGAGTCGTTGGTGCCGCTGCAGTCGTAGGAGCCGCCGGAGCGGCTGCAGGCGCCGGAGTCGTTGGTGCCGCTGTAGCCGCGGGAGCCGCCGGAGCGGCTGCAGGCGCCGGAATCACTGGTGCCGCAGCACTCGCCGCGCTTGTGGGAATGCCGGGGTTGCATGCATCACTGGCTTCGACGGGTTAATTACGTCCTCATCCGCCGGACCGGACATCGGTTTCCTGCTTGACGCATGGCTCGCGCGCAATTGCGGCGCTACCCTACCGAAGTCGAGAACTGATTTTTGATCTGCGTTCATTTGCGCCGCCTCCTATTGAAACTCCCCTCCATACGAGAAGACAGCGTCAACGCGGAGTTCCTCACTCCTGGCTCATAAGCGTGCCAAAGTCAATACGTCACGGTCTGTACGGTACCGAACCAAGTTGTCGATGGTAGCCGCCGTCACTGGTCTTTCGATACATCATTTTGCGGGAGAACTTAAGCAATCCTCCGGGGTTACTCCGCATCAATACCTCACGCAGAAGCGGGTCGCACGAGCCTAGGACATGCTGGCTCACACGGATCTATCAGCTCCTAGACAAAGACGGCATTGCCGACGATATACATCTGTTCAACGACAAGCTTCGCCAGTGGGAGGACTATTACAATTATCATCGACCCCATGGAGCCCTCGATGGGCAGACCCCCTTACGAACGGCTCTTGGCAAGGAAAACCTCGGCCAGCGTGTCACCGAAGTCCTGAGACCTTACATTGACGGAAACCAATCACTGGACACGATTAGGCAATTTCTTGCCACTTCTCCTTTGGCTCCCAGAGAAAGCCAAACCTGGTGCAAACACCCCATGACAAATCGGCAGGATTTCCGATTTGCACAGCCGCAGGCTGCCCGTACGGTTGAAGACAGGGATGTCTCGATGGAAGCGTGTCAGGTTCATATCCGGACTCCGCACAAATGCAGCCAGCGTGCCAGGGAATCCAGCGGCTCGAAGTGCGCGTCGGTGGTACCGCCCCGCAACCGTACATCTACTGACCTGCTACCACGCGGACACCCCTGAACGGGCTGGTCAGGCGTCAATTCCAGTCCCATGCTGGCGGCCCGAAGGCGCTAAGCCCGCGTTCGCAGTGCTCAGTGTTCCTCTCAGTGCGGAGCCCCTTCTCATTGTGAAACGGGGCGGACGGCTCAGCCTCTGGACCGAGGATGCCCGCAACCAATCCTTTTCAGAAGTCATAGAACTTCTCGCGCAGCGCGTCTTCGTATCGCTTCTTCGCCTCCAGCACCTTGTTGCGAATGTCGTCTTCTTTAAAATGCGCCTTCTCCCATTTATCGACTTTAGCTACCGAATGGGCGACTGAAGCAAGCGCCTCTTCCTCCTTTATCGCCGCTATCCATTTCTTGACTGCTAACTTATAGGCTCTTTGCAATTGATCGAGTTTCAAAATACACCTCCATTTTTACCGCCCCGGATAACTCCGCAAGCAGCCTCACACCCGTTGGCTCTCTGGGCCTCGGTGCGGTAAGCGGCATAGCAGCGTTGAGGCCAGCGGCGACCCATGATGTTTTAAAGGAGCTCAGCGTCTATGCCGTACTCAGCGCCGAAGGATCTTTCTGTCCCGTATTCCTAGCGGAAAGCTCTTCGAGACTCTTGCCCTTAGTTTCGGGGAGCATAAACACAGTGGCCAATATGCCCAGCACACTGACGAATGCGGCGACGGATTCAGCCGCGAATAAATCGCCTGCGTTCAGGAGAATCGGAAACGAAAATACACCAAAAAAGCCTCCAACCTTGCCTGCAGCGGCGGCAATACCATGGCCCGTCGTGCGCCCTTCCACCGGGAACAGCTCCGCCGGATACACGAAAGTCGTCGCATTCGGGCCAAATTCGGTGAAGAAATAGCTGATACCGTAGATGATCAAAAACGGGTATATGAGCTTTTCAATTCCAGGGATCAGCGCGATTGCAGCAAAGCTCACTGCCATCATCGCAAAGCCGAGGATCTGGATAGTTTTGCGACCGATGCGATCCATCATGGCGGCTGCCACAAAGTATCCCGGCACCGCAGCGACCGCAAAAACCGCCAATTGCGTCAGCGTCGCGGTAATCAAACTATCATTGGGAGCCACGGCATGGATCACGAGCGGACTGCTTACCGTGTTGCCGTAGTAGGCGAAATCCATGAGGAACCAGGCCGCGCTCGCACCGATTAATCTCACTCGGAAGTCGCGTCGGCGGGTAAGTGCCACAAAGCCCTCGGCGAAGGACGCATTCCGGGGGGGCTTACTGTCTCTTGCGGCACCGTGGCCCTCACCGAGCACATGGCCGGATGCTGCACGCGCTTCCTCGTGTTGACCCATTGCCATAAGATAGCGCGGGCTTTCGGCCATATGTCTTCGCGCCCAGAAGACAGCCATGGCCGGTACGGCCCCGAACGCCAGCAGCAGGCGCCACACGAGGTCGTGCGACAAGCCAGACTCCAGCAAAGCTGCCGCGAAGAGCGGTCCGACAATGAGGCCAGCAGCCTGCATCGCGAAGACCAGCGACACCATCATGCCGCGATTCTTCTTTCCGGCAAACTCGCTCATCAGTGTGGCACTGACCGGATAGTCCCCGCCTATGCCGATACCGAGAATAATGCGGAAGCCGATCAGCCACCAGATGTCAGGCGAACATGCCGAGGCGACCGCGCCGACGGCAAGCACGAGAACTTCATAGCCGTAAATGCGCTTGCGGCCCAGCATGTCAGCAACGCGTCCAAAGATTATGGCACCGAACGCAGCAGCCAAAAGCGCCGTCGATGTGACGAGACCCACGGCCGTCGCCGAGGGGTGCCATTCGTCCTTTAGAATCGACATCACTACGCCGATGATGAATAGATCGTAGGCATCGGTGAAGAATCCCATGCCTGAGATGAACATGATTTTCCAGTGCTGCTTGGTAATTTTGGAGTCGTCCATGCGCGACAGCATGTCTGCTCCGCTCGCAGCTACATCCGACATACGATCTCCGGGGTGAGGTGTCCTCGCACCATAACGTAACTTGATAGTTTGTTACATGACAGTTTGAAGTCAGCTTCGCCGCGGCCCTTGAGAGGGGCTTTTTGCGAATGACGACTGCGCTCGCAGATGATTCCTAAGCCGTCCACATAGACCATTCCTTCCAAGTCCCGCAGTGCGGTACGGCGCATTGCCATCGCCGCGCAGCGCATCAGCGCCGGCGAGGCCGATATCTACGTTGCGGGCGGCTTGGAATCGATTTCGCTCGTGCAAAATGACCATAGCAATACCTGGCGCAACAAAGCTGCACCACTGCTGGCAAGCATACCCGCGATCTACATGCCGATGCTTGAGACGGCTGAGATTGTGGCAACGCGGTATTCGATTACCCGCGAGGCGCAAGATGAGTACGCTCTCGAAAGCCAACGCCGGACAGCTGCGGGGCAAGCCGCAGGCCGTTTCGATCAAGAAATCGTTCCTCTGACGTCGTTGAAAGAAGTGACGGACGAGCATAAGAATGGCCATACAGAGATAACATTGGTGCGTGACGAGGGCAACCGTCCGGAGACGTCTCGAGAGGGCCTTGCCGCTCTCAAGACGGTCTTTAAAGATGGGGGTACCGTCACGGCGGGTAATTCCAGTCAGCTTTCCGACGGTGCCTCCGCTTGCGTTCTGATGGAGAGGGCTGAAGCGGAACGCAGGGGCCTGCAAGCATTGGGTCTATTTCGCGGATTCGCGATTGCGGGGTGTCACCCGGATGAAATGGGTATCGGCCCTACGCTGGCGGTGCCCAAACTGCTAAAACGTCATGGTCTCGCGGTCAATGATATCGATTTGTGGGAGTTGAACGAAGCCTTCGCGGTTCAAGTAATTTACTGCCGACAACAACTGGGTATTGATCCTTCTAAACTCAATGTCAATGGCGGTGCGATCTCCATTGGCCATCCTTACGGAATGTCTGGATCTCGTATGATAGGTCACGCACTGATAGAGGGGCGTAGGCGCATTGCTAGGTACGCCGTTGTTACAATGTGTATAGGGGGTGGCATGGGCGCGGCCGGACTACTGGAGATCAATTAGAGACGGCGGAACTCCGGGCACCCCAGAGACGCGAGCGATGGTGAGGCCTATTCGACTAGGAACGATCTCTGCAGCGCGTTCATGTCGTTCGATTAATCGAAGTCCGTCGTGCGAACACGCTTGAGGTGGATGGCACCGGTCATTTGGCGCGACAAGGGGCTAGAGGGAATGCGCCGCCTCTTGCCAGGCTGCCGACGTCGACGGCGGATTGCCAGGAGCCGAAGGATCAAGGACGGACACACTGGCGCCAAGATCACAATCAGTCTTGCCAGCCCCGACCAAATCCCAAAAAAAGCAAAAATCCGTTGGTCATTCCGTGCAAATTCAGTGCAGTGACTTACTCCGAACGACTCTCCGGCACGCATAGCGTCGCACGGCGTATCCTTCGTATATCTGTAGAAAACAAAGACTTGCACTCAGCTCGTGTGAGTGGCGCTGAGCGCGAAAGAGCGCGAACGCCGTCTGCTGCTCCGTTGGTCGCGCGGTTGCGAAGCACCCATCGCACGCGCGACGGTCAACAGATTCGGATGGCGTTCGCGACGTCCGTGAGTTGCTAGGGAACCTCGGGGGCTATGGAACTAGGGCAGAGTCGCCCGCGCCCGCAACACTTGTTGGGCTGACGGCGCTCCCATTGGTTTTCCTCTCTGCCCGACCGTGGCCGACGAGGACGACCTTGGTCTCCATGCGACTCATCCGGTTGCTCTTCGCAGAAGCGCGCAACCAGCGCCCTCGGCTTCTTCCCTGTGGTCCAAGTAACACACTTTGATCTCCGTTGCCGACCTGATCTCTAGGCTGGCACGGCCTCCCGAATCCTCGCAATTCCACTGAGTCTGACTGAGCTGTGCGCAGACAAACTGTTGTTTGAATTCGCCCGCGGTCCACGTTCCCACCACAAGGCCTTGTTTCTGAGTCGCGAACTCGATATGCAACGTGTTTTCTACGAATCTCGGACCCTGGATCTGTCTGGGCTCTCCGCTCAGGAAGCCAAATGGGTCGGGCTGCCGTGGTATCTCAATCTGGACTCCACTGAATTGCCCAACCCATTTGCCATTCAAGTCAGTCTCGGCACGCGCAGGTATATTTGCGGCGACCGACAAGAGAGATCCCACTGCCACGCAATAGTAAGTTCGCACGATGACCTCCTCGGTTCACTGGGTTGGGTAAGAGAAAACTGCGACATCCAATAATTGAGTTCGATGACACGTAACCAGATGCGCAGCATGCTCAGCTATGCTCGCGTCTATTTCAATATTCGAACCAACCCTTAAGCGCCTTATTCTTCTCGTCCGTGAAGGGCGAGTAGAGGTGCTCGATGGCGACGCCAGGCGGAGAGATCAACATTGACTTGGCGTGGGTGAGCGCATCGAAGCCGTACTTGCCGTAGTAGTGGCCCATTCCGGCTGCGCCGGTGCCGCCGAACGGCATGGTCTCAACAAACAAGTAAACGTTCACCACATTCACTCCGCCACCACCGAAGGACAACTGGCCGATGAATCGGTCTATGGTCTTCTGCTCGCGGCTGAAGATGTAGCCAGCGAGCGGCCGGGGCGTCGCCCCGATCCGCTTCAAGGCCTCGTCGAGGGACTTATAGGTGAGGATCGGTAGGATCGGCCCGAAGATCTCGTCCTTCATGGACTTGTCTTCCCAGGTGACGGGATAAAGAAGCGTGGGGTCGAGGTAGTGCGCATCCGAATCCGACTTTCCGCCAGCGATAACCTTGGCGGGATCAATCAGCGAAGCGAGCCGATCCACCGCGCGCCCGTTGATGATGCGCGAATAGTCAGAATTGGATTTCGGATCCTTGCCAAACAGCTCTACCAGTGCCTTCCTGGCCTCGGCGACGAAAGCTTCCGCAACAGACTCGTGGACGTAGGCGTAGCCCGGCGAAGTGCACCACTGGCCACCCCACGCCATTTTGCCCCAAACGATTTTTTTTGCCGCGTCGGGAACGTTCGCCGTAGCGTCCACGACCGCCGGGTTCATTCCACCGAGTTCGAGCAAGACGGGTGTGAGATTTTCTGCGGCAGCCTTCGCAACGATCTTGCCGACAACCGTACTCCCCGTGAAAAAGATGAAGTCGAATGGAAGTTTCAGTAGTTCGGTATTCGGTTCCTTACCCCCCGCCACTGCAGTCACGGCGCTCGAATCGAAGTAATTCGGAACGAGCTCGAGCAGAACATTGGTTGTTGCCGGGAGCACTTCGCTCAGGGTGAGGATGCACGTATTGCCTGCGGCCAGTGCCGCCAGTGCAGGCCGGATCAGCAAAAGCAGCGGTCCGTTGAACGGGCCGATAATCAGCGCCACGCCATACGGCTCGCGATAAACCATACCTTTGTGGCCGGTCTTAGCCAGGAATCGCGGCACTGGTGCCTCCACCGGCTTCATCCATTCCTTGAGTTGGCTCTTTTGGACCTCCGTTTCGCCCGCCGATGCCTGGGTCTCAAAGATGTATTCCTGCGACGCGGTTTTGAAGTCCTTCGCCATCGCTTTCTGGAAGCGCTCTTCGTTCTCCCCGATCATGCGGGCCATACGATCGAGCTGTTCCACCCGCCACTCGTATGTGCGAGTGACTCCGCTGGCGAAGAGTGCCTTCTGCGCGTCGAAGATGTTCTGGAACTTGTTCATTGGGTTTCTCCAGAATCGCTCACAAGGTGCTTGCCTTTATGGCGTTGATAGCGGTGT
>Ga0302177_10003017_pt1 | contig 11811 bp, 13 predicted proteins | sample I_Palsa_E1_2_FD_198780 | JGI IMG/M metagenome (GOLD analysis project Ga0302177, IMG submission 198780) | Peat permafrost microbial communities from Stordalen Mire near Abisko, Sweden - I_Palsa_E1_2 | ecosystem: Environmental > Terrestrial > Soil > Palsa > Peat permafrost | place: Sweden... | reverse complement strand
CAACGCGCGCCGGCTTCACGGTCGCGAGCAACGCTTCGTGCAGGCCAATCAATTCGCGATAGCCGAGCGTCGGCGTCTCGTAACCGCCGATGCGTTCGCGCGTCGGATCGCATACCAGCACCAGTGCATCGGGTGCGGCGCCGTACATCAGCGCGAGCGTCACCGGCGCGTAGGCCGGATGGTTGATCGCGCCTTGTCCCTCGACCACGATCAGATCGGGATTCGACTGCGCGGCATAAAGCACGAGCGACTCAGTCGCGCCCGGCGCAAAGTCGGCGATGACCCGGTCGACCGAAATGCCCCAGCCGGCAATCATGATGCCGGTTTGTCCGGTCGGCACGAAGGTCGCGCGCTTGCCGGCGCGCTGCGCCGCGTTGCACAGTTCGAGTGCAACCGTCATCTTGCCGACCGAGCAATCGTTGCCGACAAGAAGTAACGTCGGCACCGGAATCTTGTAGACGGCACCGGAGAAGAGTGGCGTTTCTGGCGGCTCGCGCACGTCCCAGATGCGGACGCCGGCGCGCTGCGCCGCAAGCCTGAACTCTTGATCCTCGCCGAGCATGTCATGCAGGCCGCTCACGATCTCGAGCTTCGCTGCAATCGCGGCGAGAATCTCGGCTCGCCACGCGGGCGGTAGCGCGCCGCCCCTGGGTGCGGTGCCGATCAGCAGCGCTGTCGGTTCGTAACGCAACGCCTCCGAAACGCTCGCAACGATCGGCGCCTCGCTGCGCAAATACGGGACTGCGTCGGTGACCCGCTTGCCCGCATTCTCCGGATCGATGACAACCGCCGTTTCGTCGGTGCCGTAGGCGATCACGCCATGCGCGGTCTTGGCGTCGTTCGCGAAGTGGTCCGGTGCGAGGATCGCGTAACGGCGTTTCATTCAGTCGCGACGTGCTCGCGAACGCCAAGGCCCGGTTCGCTCGGAAGCACGAGTTTGCCGCGATCGTACTGTACCCCCGTGAACGGATCGTCTTTGGTAAGGAACGGTCCGTCGATATCAGCCCAATCAACCAGCGGCGAGAGGTGCGCGGCCGCGGTGGCAGCGATCGCGCTCTCGACCATGCATCCGAGCATGATCTTGAATCCAAGCGCGCGCGCGGTTGCGATCATCGCGAGCGCGCCGCGAATACCGCCGGTCTTTGCGAGCTTGACGTTGACGCCGTCGACGCATCCCATGAGCACCGGCAGATCGCGCGCGTCAAGCGAGTCCTCGTCCGTGACAATCGGAATCTTCGAGCGTTCGCGAATGGCCCGTAATCCTTGCGGCGAACCGGCCGGAATCGGTTGTTCGCAAAACTCGATATCATAGCGCGCGAGCTCGTTGAGGATCGGAATGGCGCGGTCAACGGTCCAGCCTTCGTTTGCATCAATGCGAATCGTACCGGTGTAGCGATCGCGAATGGCCTCGATCGTTTCGATTTGTTCGCGCGCGCTACCCAATCCCAGTTTGACTTTGAGCACCGGATGATCGCCGATTTCGGCGAGTTTGCGCAGCGTCGTTTCCGTGTCCGCGATGCCAATGGTAAAGGAGGTGTGCGGTGTGCGCGCCGGATCGAGGCCAAGCAGTTTGTAGAGCGGAACGCCGAGGCGCTTGCCGAGGAGATCGTGGAGCGCCAGATCGAGCCCGGCGCGAGCCGCCGGCGGGATTCGGCGATCGATCAGCGTCTCGAGCGCGAAGGGGTCCTGCGACGCGAGCGGGTGTTGCGCGAAGTAGTACGCGACGCTTTCCGGCGATTCGTGGTAGCGCTCGGTGGGAGACGCTTCGCCCAAGCCCTCGAGCTCGCCGTCGCGCAGACGGAAGAGCACGCTGTGGGCGACGGTTTCTTCTCCGCGAGCGATCTTAAAGGGATGTTTGAGCGGCAGGTCCAGCGGCGCGATCGAGAGCGAAAGAGCCATGCGAGCGCATTCTGCGCGCGCCCGTCAATTCCTCAGCGACGGAAAGGCGGCGACGATCGCGCGTTTGATCGCATCGCTGGAGAAGCGGACGCGGCGTCCGTCAACCAGCCCACGCTCTCCGAAAGCGTCGAGATAAATGCGTGCGCACGTGGCACCACGCGCATCGCGCAAGCGAATCGCGTAACGCAGGTCGGCCTGCGCTGCATCGCCGGCCGCATCCGTGTGTTCGATCGCTGCGACGATGCGAGCGATCGCCGCGGGATCGCGCGATTCGATGCGAATGCGTGCGCGCCCGTCGAGATCGCGTGGCGAAAGCGCCGTGCGATAACTGACGTTATTCGGCACGTGATCGATCTCGAGTCTCGTCGCGCCGGTCACGGAGATTGCGACTGCGAGAAGCATGTCATTCATGGTTACCTCGTCACTGGAGAACTAACGCGGTAGGTTCTCCCGCCGTGATCGTAGCGGACGGATTCGCCGAGCGCGCGCGCGGCGTGGCGTTCGCTTCCCATGATGACGCGTCGTTCCTCGGCGTTGTCGTAACATGGGTCGGGCGTATTGCGCAATCGATCGGCGACACGCGGATCTTCGATCGCATGATCGACTTCGTGTCCAAGACCCAGTGCTGGCGATTGCTTTCCGCCGTTCGTCGTGCGCAGCGCGCTGTACGGATCCCACGCGATCTCGTCGTCGTTTGGATCGAAGTGGTCGTCATTGCGATTATTGATACTAAGCTCGTAGTGCCGGCCGTCGGGCGAATGTTCCAGTGCGCGAAACAGTTTGGCTTCGACCGGGTCGCGCGAAAGATAAGATTTGGCCTGCTGGTAGAGCGCGTCGTCCGATTGCGGCACAGCCAAGGTTCCGTGCCGGGCGAGCGGTCCGCGTGCGGGTGTAAGGGCAGGATGGAGCATGGTGCCTCTCCATCCCGCGCTGATCGGTCCGTGTCAAGGCCTTGACGGCCAGTGGTACGTTAGTAAGGCTCGACTGCGCTTAGCGCGCAACATGCTATAGGTGCCGAACCGACTTGGATACCTAGGGAGCACCAGCTCCGGATACGATGGGAAGGGCTTGGGCCTCGTGCCTGCCCAACACCAGCGCCCGGGCCGCACCCACCTGCGAGACCGCAGGTTCAGTTGCCTTGCATGGCAGACGTTACGGGCGGTTGAGTTCTAAATTGCGCGCGATTTTCCAACGGAAGATCGCGTTGCGCATTTCTGGCAGCGTTGCATCGCCGGCTCCACGATCGAGCACGACGAACCCGCCAAACGCATCCCAAGCTGCCGGCTGCGGTCCGTTACGCGCGTCCCACCAGAGCAGTACCGTTTTTGCAGCAAGTGCGAAGGGATCGCTCGCCGCATCAAAGGCCGCCGGATCGAGTCCGTAACGCAGCCACGCCGAATCAGTCTCTTTGGTGACGCGTTTGCAATCATGCTCGCTCGCGGCAAACGTCGCCGGCGCATTGCGTAACGCAAGTGTCACATTGGCCGACTTCGCAAGCGCTGACGCTGTGCCGAGTTTGCCGAGTTGTTCGCTCCACGGGAGCGCCATTTCGGCGCCGAGACGTCCAGCCAACAGCGGCGCCCCAACGGCCAGCGCCCGATCGATTGCGGCGTGCATCGCCCCCTCGTCACTGGTGAAAAAGTCGTCGCTCGCGAGCGCCGTGATGCACAGACCCAAATCGGCAGCCATCTTCTTGAGTTGGGCGAGGTAGTCGGCGTCGGCGCGCGGAAAATGCCGGTCGTCCAAAACCACGCCGTCGCAGCCCATTTCGCGAGCGGCAGCTTCAAGAAACTCGAGTTGCGTTAAGTCGCCCGTTTCGAAGAGTCGATGAAATGCGCCGCTCGTACACGCAAGCTTCATTCTAACGGCGCTTCGCCCTAGGCTCCGCGCCCCCCGCTACGCGGGGCCCCCAAACCACAAGCCGCATATACATAATTGCCTGGCAGAGATTCCCCCAGGGCGGCTTGAACATTTGGATCATGCGTATAGCCCTCGGCGCCGATCATGCCGGCTACGAATATAAAGATCGCATCGCTCAAAAGCTGCGCGAAGCCGGCCACGCGATCATCGACTTTGGCACGCACGATGCGACGCCGGTCGATTATCCGCAATACGGCTACGCCGTCGGCGAAGCGGTAGCGAGCGGTCAGGCCGATCGAGGCATCGTCGTGTGCGGATCGAGTCTGGGCATCTCGATCGCCGCGAACAAGGTACCGGGCGTGCGCTGCGCGGTCGTCACCGAACCGCTCTCGGCCGAACTTGCGCGCCGTCACAACGACGCCAACGTGCTCGCGCTCTCCGAACGCCTGAGCGGATGGGAGATGATCGAGCGGCTCGTCGACGTGTTCATGCACGCGCCGTTTGAGGGCGACACGCCCGAAGGCGCGCGTCACAAGCATCGCGTGGACATGCTCTTCGAGTTCGACACGGAGCAGCGTGAACGCACGTTAAAAGCCGTTGAGTTCGGTGAAGTCACCGGCGCCGCGACGCCGAAGGAATTACTCTAATCATGGATATTCTGACCCCTTCGCAGATCGAAGCCCAAGACCCCGAGGTATTCTCGGCGATTCGCCACGAGGAGCGGCGTCAAAGAGAGAACCTCGAACTGATCGCCTCGGAGAACTACGCGAGCCGCGCCGTTCGCGAAGCGATGGCGAGTGTGCTTACCAACAAATACGCTGAGGGCTATCCGGGCAAGCGCTACTACGGCGGATGCGAATGGGTCGATGTCGCCGAGAACCTGGCGATCGATCGGGTCAAGCAACTCTTCGGCGCCGATCACGCCAACGTGCAGCCGCATGCCGGCGCGCAAGCCAACATGGCGGTTTTTATGGCGCAGTTGAAGCCGGGCGACACGGTCCTTGGGATGTCGCTCGCGCATGGTGGCCATCTCACGCACGGAACGAAAGTAAGCTTCAGCGGAAAACTCTACAACGCGGTCGCGTACGGCGTGCGCAAGGACACGTAGCTCATCGACTTCGACGAAGTGCGGGCGATGGCGCGCGAACACAAGCCGAAAATGATCATCGCCGGGGCTAGCGCATATCCGCGCACGATGGAATACGTGCCGTTCCGCGAGATCGCCGATGAAATCGGCGCGACGCTCATGGTCGACTTCGCGCACATCGCGGGCCTCGTTGCCGTCGGATTGCACCCCTCGCCCGTACCGATCGCGGAGTTCGTCACCTCGACGACGCACAAGACGCTGCGTGGACCGCGCGGTGGGATCATTCTGTGCAAGGAAGCCTACGCGCAAGCGATCGACAAGAGCGTCTTCCCCGGCATCCAAGGCGGACCGTTGATGCACACGATCGCCGCCAAAGCGGTTGCGTTCGGTGAAGCGCTCCAGCCGTCGTTCAAGACCTACCAGCAAAATGTGGTTGCGAATGCACGCGCGATGGCTGAAGAATTTGTGCGAGGCGGCTTGCGCCTGGTTGCCGGCGGTACGGATACGCATCTGATGCTGGTCGACGTGTCGGTCAAAGGCCTTACCGGAAAAGCAGTCGAGGCCTACCTCGACCGTATCGGCATTACCGTCAATAAGAACGCGATCCCGTACGATCAGCAAAAACCGATGGTCGCAAGCGGCATCCGCATTGGAACGCCGGCGATTACTTCGCGCGGCCTCGGTGAAAACGACTGTCGTGAGGTGGCCCGCATCATCGTTGATGCGCTCACTGATATCGAAGCGGAGACGAATGTCGAAAGGCTGCGCGGACGCGTGCACGAACTGACGGCGCGCTTCGACGTGCCCTGATTCTTTAATAAAATTCTCAGGTTCGTTTTCTAACCCCCCTCTCTCAACAAACTCTCAACGCGCGGCGTATCGTACCAACATAAGAATGCTGCGCGAAGCAGCCGAGCGCCATTCTGCGGAGAGTCAGTGTCAAGAGAGCGTTTCTCGCCGGCCTACGATGCAGTGTTCATCCACAGCGGCTGGCGCAGTACGGGAACGTGGATTTGGAGCGAATTCCGCTCGCGCCCTGACGTCATGGCGTTCTACGAGCCGTTGCACGAACTTCTCAAGGATATCAAGCTCGAGGGGATTCGGCACGCCAGCCCGTCCGATTGGGATTCGCACCATCCCGACGGCCCGCCATATTTTGAGGAGTTCACGTCGCTGGTTCGGAGACGCGGTGTCGCTCGGTATCATCGCTCGTTCGCGTTCGACCGCTTTTTCCTCCGTGAGGACCAGCGCGAGTCGCGGCTGCACGCCTATCTTTCCTCGCTGATCGAGTTAGCACACGGCTCGGGAAAGCTTCCCGTGCTCAAGTTCTGCCGTTCGCACGGGCGCGTCGCGTGGATGCACGCGCATTTTCCGAACGCGCTCCATTTGGCGGTGCTGCGCGATCCGCTCGCGCAGTGGAATTCTGCGTGGCGACAGGCCAAGAGCGGAAATCCCTACTTTCTCGCCGCTGCGCTTGCGATTCTGGCCCGGCACGCCGCCGAGCCGATGGTCGCGCATTTTGCGAAACGCCTCGGCCTCTCTCTGCGCGGATTGCGCCAGCGCTCGTTTGAGCGAACGCTAGAGCAATGCGACCGCCACGTGCGATCTTCGAATACGGCGGCGCTCTACCGAAGCTACTTGGCGTTTTGGTTGATGAGCGCGTGTAAGTCCCTGCCCCACGCGGACGCGACGATCGATGCCGAGGCGCTGATCGGATCGCCGGACTATCGCAAGAGCATCCAGGACGTGCTGCGTGCTTCCGTCGGCTTTAGCGTCGATTTCGCAAATGCACGGGCCGCCGCGTCGAATGGAATCGGCGACGATCTGCGCGCCAGCGAGACTCGTAGCGCGCACGCGGATGCACTCCTTGCCCTCGCGGCGACGGCCGGCGGGGGGGCGGCTGACGACGCGGCGGAGATCATCGCTCGCAAGTTACGTGCGCCGACGCTGCTCCCCGCCGATCGAGGTCTAGTGGAGTTTCGCCTCTTCGATTCCGAACGCGTCGGATAGCGCAGCGAGCGCGGCTAAGATCGCGCAACCGGCGGCGACGCCGCGGAAGCCGGACTCAAACGCGGTGATCGACGCGCGCTGCAGAGCGGGCTGTGCGAAATGCGCTCCCCCAAGACGATCGCTCTGCGAAGCGGCCGTCGCGCGCATGGAAGGCGTTGCGTGTAGCGCGTCGAGCGAGCGATTCAATGACGCGTTGTAGAGCGAGGCGAGCAACACGGTTAGCGCGGCGATCGCGAGGAGGCCCGCGATCCGCGAGACGGCGTTGTTGATGCCCGAAGCAATGCCGACGTGGCGCGGATCGGCCGCGCTGACGACGGAGGTCGTGAGCGGCGCAACGGTGATGCCCATGCCGAGCCCAACGACGAGAATCCCGGGAAAGAAGGCGAGCGCGTATCCACGTTGCGGCTCCAAGAGTGCGAGCAAGGCAAAGCCGCAGGTCACGATCGCCGGGCCGACCGTCAGCACCCGGCGCACGCCGAATCGTTTGGCCAGCAAGGTGCCGACGCGAGCGAGGAGCACGAGACTGATCAGCATCGGAAGCATGCCGAGCGCGGTTTGCAACGCGGAATAGCCGTGCGCTTGAATCATCGCAAACGGAAGTTCGTAGAATAATGCCCCGAGTGCGCCGTACAGAAACAGCGTCGCGATGTTGATCGTACGAAAGGTGCGGGACTCAAAAATATCCGGTGGAACGAGTGGTGCTTTGGCGCGATGTTCGTGCGTGACAAAGAGTACGAGGAGCGCCACGCCGCCGACCATCGAGCCGTCAACCGCGAACGTGTGCCATCCTGCGGAGCTCGCGCGAATCAGCGCGTAGGTTACCCCACCCAGGCCCGAGGTCGCGAGCATCGCACCGAGCCAATCGAGTTGTCGCGGCGCATCCTCATCGCGGCTTTCTCGAATATGTCGCAACGCCAAAGCAATAACGAGCACCCCCAGTGGAATGTTGATCCAAAACACCGAGCGCCAGCCGAGCGTATCGATGAACACGCCGCCGATCGCCGGGCCAAGTGTTGATGTGAGCGCGCTGAACGCGGACCACGTGCCGATAGCGCGTCCACGCGCATCGCCGGAAAAATGATCTCCCAGAATTGCCAGACTGGCTGGGGCAAAGAGCATGCCGCCCACCCCCTGCGCAACCCGCGCAATCAACATCGACGGAATCGACCACGAGAACGCGCAGCCGATCGAGCCAAGCATAAAGAGCGCAATTCCCCAAACGAAGGCGCGTTTGCGCCCATAACGGTCGGCAAGCGCGCCGCCGAGCAGCATCAGCGAGCCGAGCACAAGCGTATACAGCTCGACGATCCACGCGACGTCGCCGGCACTCGCACGAAACTCCCGTTGAATCGCGGGAAGTGCGAGGGCGACGACAGTCCCATCGATGAACGCGAGACTGGAGCCGATGATCGTCGCAATAAGTACCCAGGTATCGCGCGCACGCATAACAAACCCGACTTTCATGCCCGGGAGCCAAAGCCTCCACATCGTCGACCATCCGGCCGTCGCCGATCGTCTCGCGCGACTGCGTGACCGCTCGACACCGACACCGGTGTTTCGCTCGCTCATCGAAGAACTCGGCGTTTTTCTCGCTTATGAAGCGACGCGATCGCTGCCGTTGCGCGACGAGCGCATCACCACGCCGCTGATCGAAACGAACGCGCGACGCATTGCGACGCGTCCGGTCGTCGCGCCGGTGTTGCGCGCGGGCCTCGGACTCTTGCCGGGCTTCCTCAATGTGATCGACGACGCCGTAGTTGCGCACTTGGGATTCTACCGCGACCCCGACTCGCTGCAGGCCGTGCCGTACTACGCGAACGTACCGCCCGAGCTCGCCGATCGTCACGTATTCGTGCTCGATCCGATGCTTGCGACCGGAAACTCCGGCGTCGCAGCGCTCGACGCCCTAGTGGAACGCGGTGCGCGCGCGCTGACCTTTGTGTGCGTGATTGCGGCCCCGGAGGGCGTGAAGCGCATCCATTCGGCGCATCCGAGTGTGACGATCGTGACGGCTGCGCTCGATGCGGGACTTAACGATCATGGCTACATCGTGCCCGGGCTGGGTGACGCCGGCGACCGCATGTTCGGAAGCCTTACCTCGGTGCCGGCCGCGGTGCGCACGAGCAACGCATGAGCGCCCGCCCAGGCTGGGATGAGTATTTTATGGAGATCGCGCACACCGTGGCAACGCGAGCGACGTGTCCGCGCGCGTCGGTCGGAGCTGTGCTCGTGCGCGACCATCGCATCCTTACGACGGGCTACAACGGCGCGCCGCGCGGCATCGCGCATTGTACCGAAGCCGGGTGCATTGTCGTCAACGATCACTGTCAACGCGCGACGCACGCCGAGGCCAATGCGATCGTGCAGGGTGCGCTGCACGGCGTGGGGTTGCAGGGCGCGACCGCTTATTGCACGCACCAGCCGTGCGTCAATTGCTCGAAGCTCTTGATCAGCGCCGGCGTGACCAAGATCGTCTACGATCAGCCTTATCCCGACCCGGTCGGCAGCGAGCTCCTCGCTGAGGCCGGCGTTGCGCTCGTGCCTTTTGCGTCGTTAGAAGGTGCGCGCTCGTGACGGCCGCACTGATCTACCTCGTAACCTTTGCGATTGCCGCGACAGTAGCCGCGTGTGCGACGCCGCTGGTGATCCGCCTCGCGACGCATCTCCAGATCATCGACGCAACGCATGAAGAGCGTCGCATTCACGAGGTTCCCACGCCGCGAATCGGCGGCCTCGCGGTCTTCTTCGGGTTTGCGTTCGCGCTCTTCGCTGTGCTCGGATTCGCACTGAGTTCACCCTACGCGCTCTACCCGTCGATTGCGCATCTCGACTTGCATCAGAAGGTCAACGCGATCGCGGATCAGTTCGACAACGTTCATCGTCTGGTCGGGCTGCTCTTCGGCGGCATGTTGATTCTCGGTGTCGGCTTGTGGGACGACATCATGCAGATGCGCCCGCGCAATAAGTTCCTCGCGCAAGTCGTGGTGGCGCTCGTGTCGATGCTCTACGGGTTCATCATCCCGGGTATCACCAATCCGTTCGATCACAACCCGCACACGAATTGGATCGACTTTCCGGCGTGGGTTTCGATTCCGCTCACGCTGCTCTGGTACGTCGGCATGATGAATGCGATCAACTTCATCGACGGGCTCGACGGCTTGCTCTCCGGCTTCACGCTGATCTCGTGTCTGTTTCTCTTCGCCATTTCGGTCGTCCACGCGAACCCGGTTGTGGCGCTGGTCGTTATTGCCCTAGCGGGCGCATCGCTGGGGTTCTTGCCTTACAACTTCAATCCAGCGAAGATCTTCCTCGGCGACGCTGGATCGCTCTTCATCGGCTACGTCTTCGCGACCGTGTCGATCATTGGGGCGAGTAAAACGGCGATTGCCATCTCGATCGTCGTGCCGGTCGTCGTGCTGGCGCTGCCGATTCTCGATACTGCCGCCGTAATCGTGCGCCGTATGCGTGCCGGGAAGGCCATCACGCAAGCCGACCGAGGGCACTTTCACCATCAACTGATCTTCCGCTTCGGACTCAACGTGCGGCAAGCGGTGCTCCTGATCTACGCCGTCTGCTTCGTGCTGGGCTTCGTCGCGCTCGCACTTTCGGGCGAGTTCACTCACGTCTTCCGCCATACGCTGTAGATGAACCAAAACAGGTTGCGCGTCATGACCGTGTTCGGCACGCGTCCCGATACGATCAAAATGGCTCCCGTCGTACACGCGCTGCGCGCCGAGGAATCAATCGACGATCTGGTCTGCGTCACCGCGCAGCACCGGCAGATGCTCGATGATTTGCTCGAGCTTTTTGCGATCGAGCCTGACTACGACCTGAACATCATGACCGAGGACCAGACGCTGACGCAGATCACCACCCGCGTACTCGTAGGCATGGAGCCGGTCCTCGCGCAGGCACGACCCGACGTCGTGTTGGTGCACGGTGACACAACTACGAGCAGTTCCGCTGCCCTCGCCGCCTTCTATCAGCAGATTCCGGTTGGTCACGTGGAGGCGGGGCTGCGGACCAACGACCGTTGGTTACCCTATCCGGAAGAGATGAACCGGCGCTTGACCGGGACGATCACCTCGTACCATTTTGCGCCGACGGTGCTGGCGCGCGAGCATCTCCTGCGTGAATACGTCGACGCAAACGACATCATCGTGACCGGCAACACCGTGATCGACGCGTTCCTCCAAACCGCGCAGCGCGCCGATCTCCCGCAACCGCCGCGCTTGAACGAGCTCGATCCGTCGCGGCCAATCGTGCTTGTGACCGCGCACCGCCGCGAAAATCATCCGTACATGCGCGAGATGTGCGAAGCGATGCGCGAGATCGCGCAGTTGCCGATGTGTCCACAAATCTACTGGCCCGTGCATCCGTCCCCGCGCGTGCGCCCGATCGCGTACGAAGTGCTTGGCGAGGTTCCCGGTGTCGTGCTGGTCGATCCGATCGACTACGCGCGGATGGTCGTCGCGGTTAAAGCCTCAACATTTGTCTTGACCGATTCGGGCGGTTTACAAGAGGAGGCGCCGACGCTGGGCAAACCGGTGCTGGTCATGCGCGAGGAAACCGAACGGCCCGAGGGGCTGGATGCCGGCACGCTCGAGCTCGTCGGTCACGATCGCGCGGCGATCGTCGCGGCAGCGAATCGGTTGTTGAGCGATCCGGACGCGTATGCACGAATGGCGCGCGCCGCCAATCCGTACGGTGACGGCCACGCCGCGCCGCGTATCGTAGCGTGGCTGTTAGCCCGCCTTCGCGGCGGAAACTTTCCCGCCGCCTTCGACGCCGCCGTGCTCTGACGTCGGGCGAACGACTAATACCGGAACATCCGAACGGCGGACAACGCCTTCGGCGACGCTGCCGACGAAAAGTCGGGCGAGGCCTTCGCGGCCATGCGTGCCGATACAAATGAGTCCGGCGCCGTTCTCGCCGGCGATTCGCACGATCTCATC